>Ga0116143_10005619_pt1 | contig 11236 bp, 5 predicted proteins | sample AD_UKC034_MetaG_FD_89745 | JGI IMG/M metagenome (GOLD analysis project Ga0116143, IMG submission 89745) | Active sludge microbial communities of municipal wastewater-treating anaerobic digesters from USA - AD_UKC034_MetaG | ecosystem: Engineered > Bioreactor > Anaerobic > Digestate | place: USA...
TACTCATGTGCGAATTACCGGATGGAAATACAATGGTGCATTGATAGGCAGGGCTGATGATACAGATATAATCGATTGCTATGCAGCCGGCTCGGTATATGGGACAGAAAACACCGGAGGACTGGTGGGTTATCTGTCTGCATCAACCATTGAAGATTCTCATACTGAAATAACCGTCAGTAATACTGGTACAACCAGTTATGCTGGTGGACTTTGTGGTTATACCAATGCATCAAACATTTTAAATTGCGCTGTTAAAGGAACAATAACAGGTAAATCTCAGGTAGGAGGCATCACAGGCAGGGTAGCAACATCTTCAACCATTTATCAGACTTATGCTGAGTGCGATGTAAATGCCACTGGCTATGCGGGCTTGATAAGCGGCTATTCAACAGCAAGTACCCTTAAAAATTTATATGTTAAAGGTAATGTAACACGTACAAGTGGAAGTAGTATTTATTTTGGCGGTATTGCAGGATATTGTGTAAGTACAACATTACAAAACAGCTATTCTACGGCGAGGGTTTTTTATACGGGTTCATCTAATCCAACTAGTAAAGGATTTGTTGGTGTCAGTGGCACATCTAATGTTTATAATGGGAATGTATTTGATTCAGGTGTTTCAAATCAAACATCGGGTACCGGAGCAACCGGCAAAACTACTATTGAGATGAAAACGCTCAGCACATTTACTGCCATAAGCTGGGACTTTGCTGGCGAAGCCGGTAATGGCACCAATGATTACTGGGGGATAAACACAACAGACAACGACGGCTACCCCTTCCTTATCTGGCAAGCTTACACACCCGATATCACACCACCGTCAGGCAATGGCACCGTTGGCGACCCATACCTTATTGCTACGCTTGATGAACTTTACTGGATTGGAAAAAATGAAAATACATGGGATAAGTATTTTAAACAAACAGCCCATATAGATGCCGAAAATACTGCTTCGTGGTACGATGGTAATGGCTGGTTGCCCATTGGTAACACAACAACAGAATTTACAGGTACTTATAACGGACAAGAATATGAAATAAGTAATTTGTTTGTACTCAGAAATACTGATGACAACATAGCATTTTTTGGTTGTTCAGGAGCTGGGGCAGAAATTGTCAATCTGGGCTTGAAGGATGTAAACATTACTGCAAATTCTTTTGTGGGAGGACTTATTGGGAAAAACAAAGCCATTATTTCAAAATGTTATGTTTCGGGAAGTATAAATGCCGTAAGTGAAGCAGGTATGCTTATAGGAAGTAATAATATTTCGGGGGCTTCAGTAAATGAATGTTTTTCTACTGGCAGTGTTAATTGCACAGGCAATAATGCTGGTGGTTTTGCAGGAGAAAACATGGGAAGTATTATGGATTGTTATTCAAAAAGCTCTGTCAATGGTGTTGGTAGTATTGGAGGGTTCTGTGGCAGTAATGAAGGTACTATAGACAAAGTGTATTCAACCGGTAGTGTAACAGGTACGAGTAATTTTGGAGGACTGATAGGTATTAACAATGCCACTGTTAGCAATTCTTTCTGGGATACAGAAAGTTCTTCGATGCCTTCATCACAAGGAGGAACAGGAAAAACAACTTCAGAGATGCAGGACACAACCACATTTACAGATGCCGGATGGGATTTTAAAGGAGAATCCGTTAATGGGACAACTGATTTATGGAATATTGATGGCACCAATAATGATGCGTACCCATGGTTAAGCTGGCAGGATTACCCGCAGGCATGGTTAGGCACAACATCTTCCGATTGGCATGATGCTTCCAACTGGGCAGATAATGAATTGCCCGATGCCGATGTCAGTGTAATTATTACTACTTCAAGTCATAACCCAGTAATAAGTACAGATGTAGAAATCAATAATCTCAGCATTGAAAGTGGTACTCTCACCGTTGCCTATAACGGGACGTTAACCATTAACGGAAACCTGGATGCAGGGAGTAATGGCTTGCTCGTAGAATCAAATGAACTGGGAACCGGCTCCCTCATATGTAACGGTAATGTTACAGGACAAGCCACTGTACAAAAATATCTGGATGCTGACAATATCTATGGCTGGACAGTCGCCACACCTGTGGCTACTGCTTCAAATGACATATTCACAGGTCATATAAACACTTATTTTTATAACCCATTAACACCAGGTTGGAATGCTTTTTCCACTGGCAATATGGAGAAAATGAAAGGTTATTACACTAAATTTTCAGCAGATAAAACATTATTGTTCTCTGATATTATTAATGCAGGGGAAATATCATTTTCAAACTTTTACCGTACAGGGTATCAGACAGGTAACTACGGATGGAATTTCATCGGCAATCCGTACACAGCAGCCATCGACTGGGATGAAGTATTACTCCTCAATGGTGATGCAAATTTTGTACAACAAACAAAACTGAATGCAGCAGTTTATGTGTACGATAACAATGGGAGCTATAATTATTATGTTGATGGCGAAGGTACAAACGGCTTTGAGGGTATTATACCTGCCTCCACATCATTTTGGGTACAGGTAAACAGCGCCAACATTCATGCTTCTGAACCAATAACAGGGGCTTCTTTAACTCTAAACAACAGTGTTTGTGTACACGAAAGTCTTTCAAGCAAAAGCGCATTAAACACAACCCCTACCCTGTTACGTGTTTATATTAATGCAGGCAACGAAAAGGATGAGGCGATAATTCGCATAAAAGAAAATGCCACACCTCATTTTGACCCCCTCATGGATGCCGTGAAGATGTTTTCTCAAAACGAATTTACACCGCAGATATATTCTGTTTCAAGCGATAATGAAAATCTCGCTATCAATACCCTTAATAAAAATTTTACAACTGATCAAATTATACCCCTTGAGGTTAAAGGGCAGAATAATATTATGCATTGCATCAGCTTTAATTTATCCGGGACATCAAATGATATTATATGGTTCCTTGAAGATGCACACACAGACAGTTTAATACCTATTAATAATCAGCAAGAATACAATTATTATCCTTTGTTACAAAGTGAAACAGAACGGTTTAAAATTATTGCCAAACCAACAATGCTTTCTGTAGAACCATCTTCTCAAGAATGTGATGCAAGCATATACAGTTACAGAAAAAGATTGTATATAGACATCTGTGAAAAATCTATTGTTCAAATATACAGCATCACAGGGCAACTATTATTTTCTAAAGAGCTGAATAAGGGTTTTAATACTTTAAATATGGAATCATTAGAAGGTTTGTTGGTTGTAAACTTAAAAGGAACCAGAACTGAAATAAAAAAGAAAGTCATTTTAAATTAACATTTTATCTCTTATCTTCATTAACTACGAGTGTTTTTCCTTCAAAATGGGCATTTTTAAAATTTTTTGAAATCAATTCAGCGGATGATTTTTCAATTTCAAAAAGTGAGAACTCCTTGTTAATAATGATTTTACCAATTTTTATTCTTCTAGTTTTGGCTACATCATTTATTAAACCTATAAGGCGAACAGTGTTAAGCAATTCCTTTTTACCAATATTTATTTTAAACCTGATAAAATTATTATCATCTCTTTCGTTTTTATAGCCGGTGTTACGTTCTTTATTTCTGTCATTTCTACCGGATTTATTTCTGTCGCTGCCACCGTCTTTATTTTTGTCGTAGCCCCTGTCCCTACCCCTATCTCTGTGGTCTGCCCTTTTACTTGTTTGTCTTTTTTCGGCGATATCTTTATTGAGGTCGGGTGCATTTTGATACATTTCTAAAAATCTGTTGAATTCGACAGATACAAAATGTTTAATTAAATCTTCCCTGCTGAGCCATGCCAATTTTTTATATATGACAGGCAGAAAACTTTCAATTTGTTCATCAATTACAATAACCTTTTCAACAGTATCTATAAGCGAAAACAATTGTTTTTCACAGATATCCTTGCCGCTGGGTAAAAGTTCTAATTTGAAGCTTTTACCTATCATGCGTTCAATATCTTTTATTCTTCTTTGTTCACGTGGTGTAATTAGAGTAATTGAAACTCCTTTTTTCCCGGCTCTTCCTGTGCGTCCGCTACGGTGCAGGTAAATCTCTGGGTCATCAGGCAGATTGTAATTGATGATATGGGTAAGGTCATTGACGTCGAGCCCGCGAGCTGCTACATCAGTTGCGACCAGCATCTGAACATTGCCTGAGCGGAAACGGTGCATCACATAATCACGCTGCGATTGAGCCAGATCACCATGTAAGGCATCAGCATTGTAGCCATGACTAATCATTTTATCGGCAACTTCCTTTGTTTCTTGTCTTGTACGGCAAAAGATAATACCATATATTTTAGGGTTAAGGTCAGCAATGCGTTTTAATGCTTCGAACCTGTCTTTGCTATTTACCAGATAATAAAGGTGTCTTACATCCGTAGCCCCTTCGTTGCGTTTACCAACAGTTATTTCTACCGCATCGTGCATATATTTCTGAGCAATCTTCTGTATTTCTGATGGCATAGTTGCTGAAAATAAGTGCGTTCTTTTACTTTGAGGTGTTTCGGCTAAGATGGTATCTATATCTTCTAGAAATCCCATATTAAGCATTTCATCAGCTTCGTCGAGTACCAGAAAAGAAATATTCTTTATTTTCAAGACTTTTCGGTTAATAAGGTCAATAACCCTTCCTGGTGTTCCTACCACAACCTGACAACCATTTTTCAAATCTTTTATCTGACTTTGAATGCTAGCCCCTCCATAAACAGCAACGGATTTAAAATTTTTATTATGTCCGGTAAATGTTTGCATATCCTTTGTGATTTGCATACATAGTTCACGTGTGGGACATAGAATAAGGGCTTGTACTGTATGTGTATTAATATCAATCATCTGACTTATTGGCAAACCATATGCAGCAGTTTTGCCTGTTCCTGTTTGTGCAAGTCCTATTATATCGTTTTTATTGTCAAGTATTACAGGAATTGTTTTAACCTGAATGGGTGTTGGAACAGTAAAACCAATATCAGCAAGTGTTTTTAGAATTTCGGGGGATAGCCCCAGCATGTGAAAAAAATCCATAATTTTATTTTTTAAATTAATTATATCATTCTTTCACACAGAGTCGCCTTACAAATTGTTTAGAAATACGTATAATCAAATGATAGCTTGCAAAGATACGATATTTTTTTTAATTATCTTTTTTTGAAGCAAACAAATTCCATCTGTTGTTATTTTAAAGAACACGCATGGCAAAGTATAATAATCTTTTAAGGCATTCACTGTAAAAATACAATAAAGACCAATTTATGTTAACTTTGCATCCTTAAAAGCATAAAAGATGAAACCAATATTAATTATCAATATCAAAGAGCTTATACAGGTACAAACAAAGCCCGTGGTAAAGGTGGCGGGCAAGGATATGCAAGAATTGAAAACTATCAAAGATGCCTATTTACTTATTGAAAAGGGCTTTATAAAGGACTTTGGCAAGATGAAAGACCTTACTATGGAGTTATATTCATCAAGTCTTTACAAGATAATTGACGCTACAGATAAGTTTGTTTTCCCTTCTTTTTGCGATTCACATACACATTTGGTATATGCGGGCAGCCGTGAGATTGAATATATTGATAAAATTAAAGGGCTAAGCTACGAAGAGATAGCAAAGCGTGGCGGAGGTATTCTCAATTCAGCAAAACGATTACAGGACACTTCTGAGGAAGCCCTTACCGAACAAGCCCTTGAGCGGCTTGAAGAGATTAAAATGTTAGGCACCGGTGCCGTAGAGATAAAAAGTGGCTATGGACTTAATACCGTGAGTGAGTTAAAGATGCTGCGGGTAATACGCAAACTCAAAGATTTGAGTCCGCTCACCATCAAAGCCACCTTTTTGGGTGCCCATGCTGTGCCTTTAGATTATAAGGGCAGGCAAAGTGAATATGTGGATATGATTATAGGTGAAATGCTCCCACTGGTTGCGGCAGAGGATTTGGCGGACTATATAGATGTGTTCTGCGACAAGGGCTTTTTTACAGTTGAAGAAACCGACCGTTTGCTCATGGCAGGTATGAAGTATGGCCTGCGCCCTAAGCTACATGCCAACGAGCTTGACTATTCGGGAGGTATCCAAATTGGCGTTAAGTACAACGCCCTTTCTGTTGACCATCTCGAATTTACAGCTGATGCCGAAATACAAGCACTCTCAGGTACCGACACTATGCCGACATTGTTGCCAGGAGCAGCTTTTTTTCTGAACATGATTAATCCTCCTGCCCGTAAAATGCTTCAAGCAGGACTTCCTATTGCACTTGCCAGCGATTATAACCCCGGCTCATCACCTTCGGGTAATATGCAACTCATTATGTCGATGGGTTGCATTGTTTTGCGTATGCTCCCCGAAGAAGTCATCAATGCAGTTACTATTAACGGTGCTTATGCCATGGGTGTGGAAGACCAATTAGGCAGTATTACACGAGGTAAAAAAGCAAATATTTTTATCACTAAAAAAATACCCACCTACGCATTTATGCCTTATGCTTATGGCTCTAACAAAGTTGAAACTGTCATTTTAAATGGTATTGTACAATAATATTTATTATTCTAAAGCTTATGATTAAAAAGATACGATCAATACTCAGCACGCTATTTATAGTGTTCTTATTCTATTCGGTTAATTCGCAGAATAAATCAGATGCGGGTTCGATAGTTTATTTTACTTCTGATATTTCTTCGGCTGGGGTTGTTAAAATTTTTGATTACCTAAAAGAAAATATACATGGTAATGTAGCCATTAAAGTACATTTTGGGGAAGAAGGCAACACTAATTTTCTGAAAGCCGACCTTATTAAAGAACTTACCTTAAAACTTAATGCTACTTTGGTTGAAACGAATGTTTTATACGTATCAAAGAGGCGTTATACTGATTCGCATATAGAGCTTGCTAAAGCACATGGTTTTGATTTTGCACCCATCGACATCATGGATGCTGAAGGTGATAAAGAAATTAGTGCAAAGGGTTGCAAACACTACAAAAATGTGAAAGTTGGCTCCCATATTGACAATTATGATTCTTTTATTATTTTTTCTCATTTTAAAGGTCATGGCAGTGCAGGTTTTGGGGGAGCCATCAAAAATATTTCCATGGGTTTTGCATCTGTTGCAGGTAAGATGGCTTTGCATGCTTCTGCTGTACCTTCGACAAAAGACAATAAATGCACACGTTGTGGAATTTGTGTTAAAGAATGTCCTGCAGGAGCTATTTCAATAGAGCCATTGGCCATAGATACTGCCAAATGTATTGGTTGTGGTAAATGCATAGGGGAATGTAAATTTGGTGCCATCACCGTACCATGGGGCAGCACTGCACAAGGGGTATTTCTCGAACGTCTTGTTGAATATGCAAAAACAATTGTTGAATATAAAAGCAACATGATTTACATTAATGTATTAGCCAATATTTCAAAAGATTGCGACTGCTCGCGTCGTGCCAGTAAACCATTTCTGGATGATATTGGCATACTCGCATCAACTGATATTGTGGCGCTCGAAAAAGCCAGCCACGACCTTGTCGACAAAGCACATCAATGCGGTGATGCCTTTTTAAAGGAAAATTCTGTAAGTGGTAAGAACCAGATTTATTATGCCCATCAGCTTGGCATGGGTGATACTACATATGTTATTGTTAACATTGATGATATTATTAAAGATTAACATCTTATTTATATCTTTGCACATCCAAATCATTTTAACCTATTAAACATGAAAAAACTTATTGAATGTGTACCCAATTTCAGTGAAGGTGTGAACATGGGTATCATAAAACAGATAACCACACAGATAGAAACCGTAGAAGGTGTTACACTGCTTGATGTGGACCCAGGCAAAGCCACCAACAGAACTGTAGTAACATTTGTTGGCACTCCTGATGAGGTTGTTGAAGCAGCATTCAGAGCTATCAAAAAGGCGTCTGAGCTTATCGACATGAGTAAACACAAAGGCGAGCATCCACGTATGGGTGCCACCGATGTATGTCCTTTTGTACCTGTTTCGAACATCAGTATGGAAGAGACTGTTGAGTATGCTCGCAAGCTGGCAAAAAGGGTGGGCGAAGAACTTAACATCCCCGTTTATTGTTATGAAAATGCCGCTTTCAAGACCGAAAGAAGAAATCTGGCTTATTGCCGTTCGGGCGAATACGAAGCATTGCCTGACAAATTAAGCAAAGAAGAATGGAAGCCCGACTTCGGACCTGCTGTTTTTAATGCCAAGGCAGGTGCTACTGCTGTTGGGGCTAGGGATTTTCTTGTGGCTTATAATGTAAACCTCAACACCACCTCTACACGTCGTGCTAACGCCATTGCATTCGATGTTAGAGAAAAAGGACGTACCATCAAGGATGAGAAAGGCAAAGATGTTACTATACCAGGCACACTTAAAGCTGTCAAAGCCATTGGCTGGTTTATCGAAGAATATGGTGTTGCACAGATATCCATGAATCTGACCAATATCAGGATCACTCCTGTTCATATTGCCTTCGATGAGGTTTGTGCCAAAGCACAGGCAAGAGGCATACGTGTTACTGGCTCAGAACTGGTCGGGCTCATTCCTCTTAAAGCACTGCTGGATGCTGGTAAATATTTCCTACGCAAACAACAACGCAGTGTGGGTATTTCAGAAGCTGAAATCATTAAGATAGCCGTAAAATCACTTGGACTGGATGATCTCAAGCCCTTCAACCCACAGGAAAAAATTATTGAGTACGTACTGGCTGACAAGACAAAAAAACACCTTATCGACATGAACCTGTGTGCATTTGCAGAGGAAACGGCATCTGAATCGCCTGCTCCCGGTGGTGGAAGCATCTCCGCTTATGTGGGTTGCTTAGGCGCTTCATTAGGAACAATGGTTGCCAACCTTTCGTCTCATAAAAGAGGTTGGGACGACAGATGGGAAGAATTTTCGGACTGGGCTGAAAAAGGACAGAAAATTAAAGATGATCTGCTGTACCTCGTTGATGAAGACACTAACGCCTTTAACAAAATAATGGAAGCTTTCGGACTGCCAAAGGGTACCGACGAAGAAAAAGCACAAAGGAAAAAAGCTATAGACGATGCCACAAAATACGCCATAGAAATACCTTTCAGAGTCATGCAAAAAGCTTATGAAGCCATGCCATTAATAAAAGCTATGGCACAAAATGGCAACCCCAACTCTGTAAGCGATGCCGGTGTAGGTGCATTGTGTATCCGTACAGCTGTATATGGTGCATATCTTAATGTACAAATAAACTCAGCAGGACTTAACGACAAGTCATTTGTTGACGACATCTTCAGTAAAGCACAAAATATATTCAACAATACAATAAAAGAAGAAGCTGAAATTGTTGAGATAGTAAAAAGTAAAATATAATAAGTTCAGATTACTCCTTATTCAAAAAATTTAAGGAAGAGCTTATAATTCTTTTCTGCATTGAAGTTATCGTTCCATTCCTTATAGGCATTGGCACGCATGGTTAAATAGCTGTCATCGGGCATATTAATAATATCTCTGATTATAAGTGCAATATCATCGGGTTTTGCATTTACATCAAAAGTATAGCCGTTAATGCTATGATTAATTATCTCCTTTATACCTCCAACATCAGGGGCGATAGCGGGTATGCCAAACGATAATGCCTCCATGATGCTTACTGGCAATCCCTCAGAAGTGCTGGCATTTATAAACAAGTCGAAGTGATGTTCACTGTAAAAAGACATGATGTCTTCGTTTTTTAAAGAACCCGTTATATGATATTTTACATTTCCGTTTTTAAAAATATCTTTTAAATATTGTTCGAGCGCCGTCACTCCTACGCCCCCTCCAAGATGAGTCCATTCAATATTTTTATCCGTTATTTTGCTTAAAGACTGTGCTATTAAATCAATACGTTTTAATGGTATTACCGAAGAGCAACTCACAACTCTGAAATTATCGGCATGGCGTTTATAACTACCCTCAACAGATGGCTTGTGAGTGCCAAGATAAGAAACAATAAGATGGCTTCTGTCAAACAAGCCGGTGGTTTGTTTAAAATAATTCACCCCATGAGCCGACACAAAACATAATTTGTCTGCATTTTCTGAGATAAAGTGCCTTAATGGTAAATAGGGGGGCTTATTTCTATCAAAATACACATCCCAGCCATGAGCTCTGGCAATAAATTTACACTGCAAATTTTTAGATTTTATATAAGCACATCCCACAGCCATATCGTTCATCCAGTAACTGTATAAATAAACTAAATCGCCCTTATTCACATATTTGTGGTGCATTTTTTTATAAAAATTATAAAGCTTTTCAGCTTTGTATAAGCTTGTTAGTAAAATATTCCTGATAATTTTTGTAAAAGGGAGTTTATAAGTGTTTTTAATTATTTCTTTTTCTTTAAAATACAAGCTGTTGAAAAAATTTTTTAGGGCTTTTATTTTATCAGAAAAACTGAGCTCGTATGGGAAATACTCAAGCGATGTATTTTCGGGGATTTTTCTTCTCTCCTCTCCTCTGGTATTGGCAACAATAATAATCTTATCAAAATATCCTGCCAATAAAGATATTTCATTTTCGATAAAGCTTTCTCCTTTCCCATAAGGATATGAAGAAGTGAAGAAAAAAAGTATCTTTCGTGGCAAGGATTTATTTTTTTTAAACAAAATTACAAAAGTTTGACCGATATTTTAATATTACTATGAACATTTCATTTTTTGCATCATATGAACGATTTGGTATTACGGCTGAAGTTATAAGCAGACGGGTATTAACTCACCTATTAATTATAACTAAATGTGCTCGTAAGGGCTTCGCCATTCGTAACTCGTTAAGCTAAAATGTGATAAGGTTGTAGGTTTTTTATTAAATAAAGTCCGGCTAATTCACCTTTTATCATTCCAATAAAGCTTTTTACTTCAATCGTTTCTTATAACTAACAACCTCTTTTAAGTCTTTAATCTGGTTATGCTGGTTTATATCAATAATCAATGGGATAAGTTTTCCTATTGGTTGTGCCATCTCAAATACCTCTTTAATTTTATTATCAATATCTAATTCTAAAACCCCTATTCCAGTTTTTTCTGTGAAATAAAAACCCGTTTTTATATAGTTCTCCCAAATAGAAAGCCAAAGAATAGTTTTTTTCTTATAAACTACTTTACACAACCATGCCTTTCCATCTTTGTAAAACTGCCATTGGGGTTCCAGATTAAATTCATTGGTAAAAATTTTAATTATTTCTTTATAGATAATGAAAA
>Ga0116143_10005620_pt1 | contig 11233 bp, 11 predicted proteins | sample AD_UKC034_MetaG_FD_89745 | JGI IMG/M metagenome (GOLD analysis project Ga0116143, IMG submission 89745) | Active sludge microbial communities of municipal wastewater-treating anaerobic digesters from USA - AD_UKC034_MetaG | ecosystem: Engineered > Bioreactor > Anaerobic > Digestate | place: USA...
CCCGTCAGTTGCGATCATGTCCTATGCGGCCAAGTTTGCGTCGGCATTTTACGGCCCGTTTCGTGAGGCCGCAGACTCAGCTCCTCAGTTTGGAGATCGGAAAACCTATCAGATGGATCCCGCCAATAGTCGTGAGGCCTTGCGGGAGGTATGGCTTGATGTCGAGGAAGGTGCTGATATTGTCATGGTGAAGCCGGCGTTGCCCTATCTCGACGTTATCCGCGAGGTGCGCGACTCGTTCGATCTGCCCTTAGCTGCCTACAGTGTAAGTGGGGAATTCGCGATGGTGAAAGCGGCTGCGGAAAAGGGCTGGATTGATGGCGAGCGTATCATGATGGAGATCTTGCTTGCCATTAAACGCGCTGGTGCTGACATAATCATTACGTACAATGCGGTTGACGCTGCCCGGCTGCTGATGCAGAAGTAGGATGGTTCAAACCGTTCAAACCGTTTGATCCGTTTGAGCCGGTTGTAACGGTTGAAACGGTTATAACCCCTGAAACGGATGAAACGGCCTGAACGACTTTGTGAGGATGAATGACCGTGAAACACGATAGAACCGGAGCACCTCCCCTGCGAATGATTGCTTGGGAAGTGACAAGAAACTGCAATCTGAATTGTGTCCACTGCCGCGCTTCGGCTGAGCTTGGACCTTACCCGGAAGAGCTGACGCGGGACGAATGCTTTCGTCTGATTGACGATATCGCCAGCTTTAGCAAACCGGTTGTTATTCTCACTGGCGGAGAACCTCTCCTTCGAGGGGACATCTTTGACATTGCTGCCTACGGTCATGAGGCCGGCTTGCGGATGGTCATGGCAGTGAACGGAACCCTGCTGACGTCAGCAGTGGTTGACCGCATGAAAGCAGTCGGTATTCAGCGGATCAGTGTGAGTATCGATGGGTCTACACCGGAACTCCACGACACCTTTCGGCAGGTCAAGGGCGCGTTTGCGGCAGCGGTGCAGGGGGTCGGACTGGCGAAGCAGGCAGGTCTCGAATTTCAAATCAACACGACCATAACGAAGAGAAATCTGACCGATCTTCCGTCAATTTATGCGTTGGCAGTGGCAATCGGCGCGGTTGCGCATCACATTTTTGTTCTTGTCCCGACGGGTCGGGGAAAAGATTTGGCTCGAGAAGAAAGGGTGATGCCCGAAGAGTATGATCGGGTTCTTCACTGGTTTTGCGAACAGGAAAAGAAAGCTTCCATCCAGGTGAAGGCGACCTGTGCTCCACAGTACTACCGTATTCGCCGGGAGGTGCTGACCAAGGAGGAACGGCAGGCAACCGACCATTCTTCCCTGGCTAGCCATACGCGGGGCTGTCTTGGTGGTGTTTCTTTTTGCTTCATCTCTCATCAGGGTATGGTTGCACCGTGCGGTTACCTGGAGCTCGATTGCGGTAATGTCCGCTGTCAGACACTTGAGGAGATCTGGAGTACCTCGGAAATTATTCAGTCTCTGAGGCAGTATAACCTCTATCAGGGAAAGTGCGGTGTATGTGAGTATGTGAACATTTGTGGCGGATGTCGTGCCCGTGCCTACTATAGCAGCGGGAATTTCCTGGCTGATGATCCGAACTGTACCTATCAACCACAACGCATGAAGTGACCGCTCAAGGGTGCACGGTAGCGAGGCAAGAACCCGGATCGGATAGCGGTGCGTCGCTGCTGGTGCAGCAGAATCAGCGAGAGTCGACCGGAAATCGAACGGGCTTGCTGCCGCTTGGGGCAGAATCGCACTGTTCGACCTGACTTTGTGCTTTGGTCAGCCACACCCTTAGCCAGAATCAGCTGGCCTTGTGAGCAGGATAACCATGGATTCAGCAATGATACAATCGCTTACCGAACGGGATATGCATATCTTAACCTCTGTCGTCCGAGAATTCATTCTTACCGCCGAGCCGGTGAGTTCCCGAAAGATTGCAATTAAATACGGAGTCGATCTTAGCCCGGCGACTATCCGTACGGTTATGGCCGACTTGGAGGATATGGGCCTTCTTCATCAGCCGCACACCTCAGCTGGCCGAGTGCCGACTCAGGCTGGTCTTCGGTTGTACGTGAACTCAATCATGAAGTACAGTGAGCTGCCATCATTCCAGAAAGAAGCGATTCGGGAGAAGTACCAGCATGTGCCCTTGGACATCTCTCACCTCCTGCGGAAAACGTCGAAGATTCTTTCCGAATTCAGCCAGGCCGCGGGACTGGTTTTGGCTCCGCGCATTGTTGATACCGTTTTCAAGCGTATTGACTTCCTGCGACTGCGAAAAGACTCGATCCTTGCAATCTTCATTTCTCGGACAGGTCTGGTGCAGACCAAAGCTATTGCTATTAGTGGTGACGATCTAACCCAGGACGACTTGGATAAGGCGAGTCACTATTTGAACAGCGTACTGACTGGATTGACTCTTCGGGAAGTGCGGCGTAAGATTTTGGAGGAGATGGAAAAAGAACAGATTATGTACAATCGGTTGCTTTCCTGCGCTCTCAGGATGGGGGAAGCAGCGCTTAAGGATGAAAAGGAATTCGACGTTTATATTGAAGGGCAGACCACTTTCCTGGATTATCCCGAGTTTGCCACCGTCGAAAAGATGAAGGCTATCCTGAAAACTCTTGAGGAGAAGTCAATCCTCGTTAGTATCCTTGACAAAGCGCTAGAGGCGGAAGGGGTAAGAATCTTCATCGGATCTGAGAACGAATATCCGGAAGTGGCTGACTGTACTTTCATTCTTTCGGCTTTTTATCGGGAAGATGCTGTGCTTGGGTCACTTGGTGTCATCGGACCCACGCGCATGAATTACCTGCATAATATTCCAGTGGTAGATTATATAGCGCATATGCTGAGTGCATATCTCAATGAACAACACCTGAAGAGGTAGACCCATTATGTCTGATATCAAAGAACCTGCTGTTACAGAAGGCACCACTCAAGGCGAGAACGAAACAGGTCATTCACCTGTTGATGCATCGGCGGCTCAGCAGAACGGGAATGGGGATGCCGAGCCGCAGCAAAGCACAGAAGGCGGCCCCGCAAACGTTTTTCCTGGTGAAGAATTCAAAGAAGTTACCGGGGACGATGCTGAAACGATGAGAATACTTCTCCACGAAAAAGAGGAGGAGGTAAAGGAAAAACACGATCGCTGGTTGCGCGCCCAGGCTGAGCTTGAAAATTTCAAGAAGCGTACCGCGCGGGAGAAGGCTGATTTGCTTAAATTCAGCAATGAACAACTGATGAAAGAACTTCTGCCCGTTCTCGATAACCTCGACCGCTCACTGAATCACGCCCGCACCGCAAAGAGCGTGGAGATTCTTATTGAAGGCGTAGACCTGGTTCGGAAATCGCTTTTTGTTACGATGGAGCGGTTCGGTCTTAAGGAAGTTGTTGCTGCACGAGGAGAGAAATTTGACCCTTCCCGCCATGAGGCGACGGTTCGTCTGGAAACTGTAGAACACCCGGAGGGGACGGTAGTCGAGGAATTTCAAAAAGGCTATTTTATTCATGACCGGTTACTGCGGCCTGCTCTGGTTGCAGTGGCTGCATTGCCTCCCGCTACGCCTACCAGTACCGATACATAACCGCCACCGTCGGGCATGCGCGGGAAGTTTTTCTATTCATCTGCAGACGTGTTTGCCTATCCCTGCAGAGGCTCTTCGGATTCTTTCTCAGGCTCAACATTCTTCTTCCCGAATATCTTGGTAATCAGGACGCTGATTTCGAACAAAAGCAGAAGCGGAATGGCCATTAAGGTTTGAGAGACGGGGTCCGGGGGGGTAAGTATCGCGGCCAAAATGAAGGCCAACACAATGTAATACTTTCTGAAGGCGCGCAGTTTCTGGTAATCAACAATGCCAAGCTTGGCCAAGAAGAAAATAAAGACCGGGGTTTCAAACACGATTCCGAATGCCAGCAGCAGCTTTATGACAAAATCGAGGTATTCCCGCATGGATGGCAGCGCTTGGACCATGTCGGAGGAAAAGCCCATGAGGAATTTAAAAGCCATGGGGAAGACCACGAAATACCCGAACAGTGCACCACCGATAAACAGGATTGTAGAAGCAAAAACAAAGGGAACAACGTGGGCTTTTTCTCTTTTGTAAAGCCCCGGAGCAATAAATCTCCAAATCTGATAGAGGATCACCGGAACAGCGAGAAACAGCCCGCCGATGAACGCGGTTTTCAAGTACGTTACAAACGCTTCGGTCGGTGTGGTATAGACGAGGGCGCTGTTGGGGGGCAGCACCTGCCGCAGCGGCCGCGACAGAATGTAGTAGAGTTTTTCAGAAAAGTTGTAGCAAGCTATGAAACCGGCAGCTACGGCAACAACACAGATGATGAGACGTCGGCGGAGTTCCTCGAGATGAGAGGTGAACGAGAGCTTCTCATCAGCCATGGGGATGACTCTCTCCTTTGTCTTCCGGCTCAACGGCAGGTTGCGCTGGCGGCGTTTCGCCATCTTCAGTCAATTCTGATGTTGCACCGGGCTCGGTGTCACCAGACGTGTTGACAGGCTCGGCTGGCCGTGGTTTTGGTGCCTGCACCGGCGGCCGCTTCATCTTATCAGGTGTCAGATCCATTTCGAAAGAAGACTGAAGATCGCTGGTTGCTTTCTTGAGCTCACCAATTGCTTTTCCCAAGGCCCGTGCAACTTCGGGCATCTTCTTGGGACCGATGACAATCAATGCAACAATAAATATAACGACTAGTTCAAGCGGACCGACACCGAGCATATCCGTTATAAACCATCACTTGCGGTTAAGGGAAATATTAACTTTAGCGTTTTTTTGCTGCTTGTCAATACAAACATCATCCTGTGTTATCCCACTCCGTGTTCCGTTACGGGCTGATCGTCTCAGAAGAATGCGGCGGGTTGAACATTTGAGAAGAAGATGGAGCAGACAGGCGTCCGGTACACCATAAATTTCTTGACATTTAGCTTAGCTAGAGATTATGATTTTACTTCTTAAATATAGGTTGAGCTCGTGATTAAATCAACAATTCAGCATGAGAAGTGATTGTTCGATGACGTTAGAAAAGTTTGATGTTCTGGAAGAGAAAGTGAGGCAGCTTTCGGAGAGGTTCGCCCAGCTGAAAAATGAAAATGAAGCGATGATGCAGGCAATAAAGGATAAGGATACGGAAATAGAAAGTCTTAAAGATAAGAGCCGTGTTTTGGAGGAGGAACGGGAGCAGATACGATCGAGACTGGACAAGATTATTGCCAATCTCGAAGATGTGTCAGTCACCTTTTAGCAATTGTCAGGCGCAGCTTGAAGTCTGTTAAAGTTACCATCCTGGGAAGAGATTTCATTCTGAAGAGTGAGGCTGATGAACAGTATGTCGCGCAAGTTGCTGACTATGTCAAAATGAAACTTGAAGCGGTTCAGCAGAATCAGGCCATGGATGTAATCTCAACAGTAATTTTGGCAGCACTCAATATTGCTGATGATTATTTCCAACTGCGCAATGAGCGCGAGTCGCTCGTGAGCTCGATTGAGACGCGAGCAGTTAATTTGAGCGATGTGATTGAACCGTGGTTGAAAAACCGCTAGCTTGCTATGGGCATTCTAAGGCGGGTGAAAACGCGGTTCAGAAGAATCCGTACACTGAATCTACACCGAGCTTTGCGAAGCTGGTGTTTTCATATAACCAGAGGAGAAAAGGAAGGAAAGAATAGCTTGAATCAGAGATTCTGACAGGTGGGAACTGTGTTTGAAAATTACAGGGAAGACAGTAAGTTAGTGATTCTACTACAATTGGAATTAATTATTGTCCTGCACGGTGTTTTCAGGCTATCGGTGCTGCCACTGGTATGGCTGAGTTCCTTAACCGGGGACGCATCGAATAGATTTTTCTCGAAACATCACGACCTTGGGCGAATACGCATATCAAGACCCCTCTGGGCAACGTGATGACCGCATCGATGTTTCTCAACCTGAAAAAGGTGAGAGCATCAACCACATACCTTTCAGAACGACCTGCAATTCTCATCCTTCTCACTGGTGTATACTGGCAAAGTTCGTCTTTTCTCCGCTGAACGAATCATCTGCAGTGTGCCACTAATATCATTCTGTAATGTGAATAGCACCTTAAACGTTTTGTGTGTGAAACAATGTAAGGGGGTGGAAGTTACGTGAATCTACCGGTGTATATCTATGCAGCTACAGTAGTTGTTCTGGTTGTTGGATTTGTGCTTGGCTTTCTTGTCCGAAGGCGGTTTGTTGAGTCTAAGCTCAAGGTTGCCGAAACCAAAGCTTCCTCGTTAATCGAAGAGGCACGGAAAGAGGCTGAAGCGTTAAAAAAGGAAAGCATCCTACAGGCTAAAGAAGATCTCTACAAGGAGCGTCAGGAGTATGAGCGAGAGGTACGATCCCGACGGTCGGAACTCCAGAGTATTGAGAAGCGACTTGTTAATAAAGAGGAGAATCTTGAGAAGAAAGTAAACCTGATTGATCTGAAAGAAGTCGCTGTTGATAAGCGCGAGAGGTCGCTCAACCAATTGGAGCGATCAGTACTGGAAAAAGAAAAAAAATATAATGATCTGCTGGAAAGTCAGCAGAAGAAGCTGGAAGAGCTGTCCGGAATTACCGCGGAAACTGCAAAGAAGCTGCTCATGCAGTCCATGGAAAATGAGGCGAAGCATGAAGCAGCTAAGATGATGAAGAGAATCGATAAAGAGACACGCGAAAAAGCGGATAAGATCGCCAAGGACATCATCTCGCTGGCGATTCAGCGCTACTCGGCTGAATGCGTTGCCGAGAAAACAGTGTCGGTTGTGGCCTTGCCAAGCGATGAGATGAAAGGCCGGATCATTGGACGTGAAGGCCGAAACATTCGTGCGATCGAAGCCGCTACCGGTATCGATGTGATTATTGATGATACACCGGAGGCGGTGATTCTTTCCGGTTTTGACCCGATCAGACGAGAGGTGGCTCGTATCTCGCTGGAGCGGCTCATTAATGACGGAAGAATCCATCCCACCCGAATCGAGGAAGTTGTCGAGAAGGTGCAGCAGGAGATGGAAACATCTCTCCGTGAGGCTGGTGAACAGGCTGCATTTGACGTCGGTGTACACCGTTTGCATCCCGACTTGATCAAGCATATGGGCAAGCTCAAATACCGTACGAGCTTTGATCAAAATGTCCTTCAGCACTCTATTGAAGTTTCCTTTCTGTGCGGAGCTCTTGCGGGTGAGTTGAAGCTTGACGTTCATCAGGCGAAGCGGATCGGTTTTCTTCATGACATTGGGAAAGCGGTAGATTATGAAGTCGAAGGCACTCATGCCTTGATCGGCGCTGATCTGGCAAGGAAATACAACGAATCGGATGAAGTGGTGCACGCTATTGCAGCTCATCATGATGATGAAAAACCCCGCACTATCCTGGCGGTCCTGGTGCAGGCGGCAGATGCTCTGTCCGCTGCCCGGCCGGGTGCTCGCCGGGAGATGCTTGAGACCTACATCAAGCACCTTAAGGAGTTGGAGGACATCGCCAATTCATTTTCCGGAGTAACGAAATCCTTTGCTATACAGGCGGGACGGGAAATCCGGGTGATCGTGGATAGTAAAGAAACATCAGACGATGGTGCGTTTATGCTTTCGCGTGACATTGCCCGAAAGATCGAGTCAACGCTCACCTATCCCGGCCAGATTCAGGTTACCGTTATACGTGAAACACGAGCAGTTGAAGTTGCGAAATAGCCGGTGGTACCAGCGTGAAGATACTTTTTATTGGCGACATTATTGGAAAGCCGGGGCGACGGGCGATTCGCGAACGTTTGCCTGATCTCTTGCAGGACATGCATATCGATTTCGTACTGGCGAATGGAGAAAACGCAGCTGGAGGATTTGGCATTACTCCCCAAGTCGTGCGAGAACTCCTGGGTAATGAGATAGACCTCATTACCTCGGGAAATCACATCTGGGACAAGAAAGAGATCCTCGGATTTATGGATAACCAGGAGGTTCTGCTGCGGCCTGCAAATTATCCCAACGGCGTGCCTGGCAAAGGGAGCGTTATCCTGACTAAAGATGAGCTCCGGCTGGGTGTGATAAATCTCACCGGCAGGGTTTACATGGACGATGTTGATTGCCCTTTTCGGACGGCCTTGCGGGAAATTGAAAAGCTGAAATCAATGACATCCACAATCCTAGTAGATTTTCATGCTGAGGCAACGTCTGAGAAGGAGGCTTTGGGATGGTTTCTTGATGGGCGGGTAAGCGCGGTTGTGGGAACTCACACCCATGTGCAGACAGCTGATGAGCGGATTCTGCCGCAGGGAACCGCGTATATCACCGATGTAGGTATGACCGGGGCCCGCGATTCAGTCATTGGGATTGAAAAATCTATAGCGATTGAGAGATTTCTCACCGGACTGCCCAAGAAGTTCGAGATAGCAAGCGGAGACGTTTACTTGCAAGGAGTAGTGATAACTATTGAGAATGTTACCGGTAAGGCACTCTCGTTGCAGAGAATAAATGCTGCTGCTTGCCCTTCCGCTCTGCCGATCTAACAGGGTGTTAAAAAAGGCCTCATTGGTTCGAGGTTCAAAGTTTCAGGATCACGATTCGGGATATGCGATGTGAGATATGGGATATGAGATATGAGAACTGGCTTAGCACGAGATCATCATCGCACATCCCATTACCCACATCGCATATCGTAAGCTGTAATCCATGGACCCTCTGCTCACCCTGTGAGCAGGCAGCTTTTTCAACAGCCTGCTCATCCCCGCAGTGTTCGTTCCGCCCTCGGAATAGGAACCGCGATATCCACTTTTCCCTTCGCATGTGCGCAGGGTGCAGGAGTTGTGATGGTTGATATTGTAACGCACCTGGCTTCACGGAATCTCATTTTTCAACTGACGCACGAAAACCTGGACGACATCCTTGCTGCTGAAAGACCGCCTATTTACTGCGGCTTTGATCCTACCAGTGCAAGCCTACACCTCGGTAACCTGCTGCTGATCGTAGGATTGATGCGATTTCAGCAGGCAGGTTTCAAACCGATCATCCTCGTCGGTGGAGCAACAGGGTTGATCGGGGATCCGAGTGGCAAATCTAATGAGCGCGTTTTGTTGAATCAAGAGGTTATTGAAAGCAACCTCCGCGGAATTGAGGCACAGTTTAGACGGTTTCTGGATTTTGAACCAGGTGCATACAGTGCAGAGCTCGTCAACAATGCTGATTGGTTTTACTCATATTCATTTATCAGCTTTCTGCGCGACATTGGCAAACACTTTTCAGTTGCCGCTATGCTCGGTAAAGAGGCAGTACGGAGTCGGCTTGAAAGCGGCCTTTCTTTTACTGAATTCTCTTATATTCTGCTGCAGGCCTATGATTTCCTTCACCTATTTGGAACCCACGGTTGCCGTATTCAAGTGGGCGGGCAAGATCAGTGGGGAAATATCACCGCTGGTATCGAACTGATTCGAAAGCTTCGTCAAACAGAATGCTATGGCGTAACTTTCCCATTGCTCACGGATGCGGCTGGCAGGAAGTTTGGCAAAAGTGTAGGAGGCGCGTTGTGGCTGGATAAGAATCGAACCTCTCCGTATCAGCTGTATCAGTACCTTGTGAATACGACTGACAGTGATGTGATCAGGTTTCTAAAATACTTTACCTTTCTCACTCTGGAAGAAATAGGGGAATACGATCGGCTGATTCAGGCTGAACCTGAAAAGCGCGAAGCTCAGAAGAAACTAGCCTGGGAAGTGACCCGACTGGTACATGGAGACGAAGAGGCAGCGATGGCGAAAAAAGCTTCGGAGGTACTGTTCGGTGGTGAGATCTCTGGTCTCGCTGACTCAGTGCTGGAGCAAATCTTTTCTGAAGTGCCGCAATACCGGTACGCATTGGGTGATTTGGCCAGTGGAATTGAACTGATCGGTCTCTTAGCAGCTTGTCAGGCGGCTCCTTCGAGGGGCGCTGCTAGAAGACTTCTCAGTCAAGGAGGGGTATACATCAATAACATTCAGATTGATGAGTCAACGAGCATGCTGACTGCCAAGCACTTAGCCTCCGATCATTTCATCGTTCTCCGAACGGGGAAGAAGAAGTATTTTCTAATTCGGTTTGAGTGAGAGGCTTAGCACTGGTAGAACTGCTGGTAGAGAATAACACCTACCAGTCCTAAGCACGCTTCTGCTTAGCTCTAACCTGGAGCGACAGAATGAGGAGATTTTTACAAACATCAGTCATCTATCCTGTAAGATGCCGAATTGTGAAGATAAAATATTGTGCTGCATGTGAAAAAGATTCTTGACATTGGTTTTTGGTACGGTTATAGTTGAATTCCGCTGGGTGCTCCAGACTGGCGACCCGGTCCGGAGGAATGGAAGAATCAGCTCTAACGGTTCTTTTACATCAGCAAGAAAAAGCCTTGACAACTTGCTTTCAAGTAATTATATTCAAAAGCACCCCATGAAGAAGAGCCGAAACATGGGAGGCTGTCGAGGAGGGCCTTTTAGGAAAGGCCTTTTGTTTCAGCAGGTTGCAAATGTAGAAAAAATATTAAATCTGCTGAAAATAATTCTTGACAAGCGTTTTCAATTTTATATAATTGACAGGATAAGGCCTTTACGGCGCTGTTCTTTGAAATCTAAATAGCCGGGTTATTAATATTGAAGCCCCTGAAGAAAATAGGATTTGAACTGGAGAGTTTGATCCTGGCTCAGAACGAACGCTAGTGGCGTGCCTAACACATGCAAGTCGAACGAGAAAGTTCACTTCGGTGAATGAGTAAAGTGGCGAACGGGTGAGTAACACGTGGATAATCTACCTTCAAGTGAGGGATAACTCACCGAAAGGCGGGCTAATACCTCATAATATCCAGCGAACCCCGGTTTGTTGGATCAAAGGTGGCCTCTGGTAGCAAGCTATCGCTTGAAGATGAGTCCGCGGCCCATTAGCTAGTTGGTAGGGTAATGGCCTACCAAGGCTACGATGGGTAGCTGGTCTAAGAGGATGGTCAGCCACACTGGAACTGAGATACGGTCCAGACTCCTACGGGAGGCAGCAGTGGGGAATATTGCGCAATGGGGGAAACCCTGACGCAGCGACGCCGTGTGAGTGATGAAGGCCTTCGGGTCGTAAAGCTCTGTTAGGAGGGAAGAAAAGTGCATGGCTAATACCTATGCAACTTGACGGTACCTTCGGAGGAAGCACCGGCAAACTCCGTGCCAGCAGCCGCGGTAATACGGAGGGTGCAAGCGTTGTTCGGAATTACTGGGCGTAAAG
>Ga0116143_10005621_pt1 | contig 11232 bp, 11 predicted proteins | sample AD_UKC034_MetaG_FD_89745 | JGI IMG/M metagenome (GOLD analysis project Ga0116143, IMG submission 89745) | Active sludge microbial communities of municipal wastewater-treating anaerobic digesters from USA - AD_UKC034_MetaG | ecosystem: Engineered > Bioreactor > Anaerobic > Digestate | place: USA...
CCCAGCCGTCCCAGGGCTAGCAGTCATGGCTTTACCAGCGCAAAATGTGACCTATCCCCGCCGGGTTGTCCTCCGGCGGGTCCTGCGTTTCCTGATCCGCCTGGTTTTCAGCGTCATTGCGGACTTTAAGATTGAAGGACGTGAGAACCTGCCGAAAAAGGGTCCCCTGTTGGTGATCATCAATCATTTCAACTTCCTGGACCCGGTGGCGTTGATCGGCATCCTGCCTTGGCCGATTGAGTTTCTGGGCGGCACCAAGCTGCCCAATGCGCCCAAATACGTCTGGTGGCTCCAGCGTTTGTACGGTGTGCTGCATGTCAACCGCGGCGGTGTCTCCCGTGAGACCCTGCTGGCCTCCCGCAGTGTACTCAAACAGGGCGGGATCCTGGGGATCGCCCCGGAAGGCGGCAGTTGGGCGGCGGTGCTGCGTCCGCCGCGCCCGGGGACATCCTACCTGGCCACGACGGTGGCGGCCCCCATCCTGCCGATCGGCCTGGATGGCCTGACCGAGGTCTTCCCCTTAAAATTTGGCCGTCGGGCGCGAGTTACCATCCGGATCGGCCAGCCTTTTGGCCCATTTTATGTCTCTGAGCGTGGGGAAACAAATCGGGACCGGCTTGAGGAACTGGGGCATGAGATGATGCGCCAGATTTCGGTCCTGATTCCGCCGGAACGCCGCGGCCACTACTCCGATGATCCGGCCGTGCGCGCCGCAGCTCAAGGTACCGAGATCTATCCTTGGGCAGATCAAACCGAAGTGTAGCCGGACCAGCCACACCGGCTGGGTCCGCCGGGTTGAGCGGGGTAATGAAGTCAATCAGTTCAGCCCAATCAGACCAATCAGCCCTGGCAAGGCAATCTGACGGATTTAGGCGATTAAACCCATCCGACCCATCCGACCCATCCAACCCATCATTCTGCTGTTATGAGAGGAAGAACATGACTGACGCCAAACCAAAACTCTTCCCAGCCCAATTCGTCTGGGGCAGTGCCACCTCATCCTATCAAATTGAGGGGGCCTGCAACGAGGACGGGCGCGGCCCCTCCATTTGGGACACCTTCTGCCGCCAGCCGGGCGCGATCTATCGGGCTGCCAACGGGGATGTGGCAGCCGATCATTACCACCGCTGGCGTGAAGATATTGCCCTGATGGCCGAATTGGGGCTGAAGGCCTACCGTTTTTCGGTGGCCTGGCCGCGGATTTTACCGGAGGGCACCGGGCGGGTCAATCCGGCCGGACTTGATTTCTATGACCGCCTGGTGGATGGTTTATTGGAGCAGGGGATTGATCCCTATCTGACCCTCTATCATTGGGATCTGCCTCAGGCACTTGAGGATCGGGGCGGCTGGCCTGCCCGCCAGATCGTTGATGCCTTCGTGGAATATGCCACGGTGGTTGGCCGGCGACTCGGGGACCGGGTCCGGCACTGGACGACGCACAACGAACCAATTTGCACCAGTCTGCTGGGCTACTTCTGGGGGATCCACGCTCCCGGCATTCAAAACCCCGCTGCAGCCATGGCCGCGGCCTACCATGTCATCCTTTCCCACGGGGCTGCAGTCCGGGCCCTGCGTGCGGTGCTCCCGGCTGGAGACCAATTGGGCATCACGATCAATTTGACCCCGGCCTATCCCGCGACCGACACCGACGCCGATCGTGAGGCTGCCCATCGTTATGACACGTTCATCAACCGGCTGTTTTTGGATCCGGTGCTTTTGGGCAGCTATCCGGCGGAGGTGCTGGATCTGTTTGCGATGCTGGGTCTGGGGGTGTCGGCGGAGGATTTGCAGATCATGTCCACCCCACTGGATTTTCTGGGCATTAACTATTACACCCGGGCGGTGCTGCGTCACGATCCCTCAGTTCTGTTCCTCCAGGCGGATGAAGTGAAGCCGGTGGGCAATGAGTATTCGCAAATGTGGGAAATCTATCCCCAGGGTCTCTATGACCTGCTGACCCGCGTCTGGCGGGAGTACGGCCCTGCCCAACCCCACCTGCGCCTATTCATGACAGAAAATGGCATTTGCGTGCCGGATGATGTGGATTACGATCAGCGCGTCCGCGATGAGCGGCGGATCCGTTATGTTTCGGCTCATCTGGCCCAGCTCTGGCAAGCTGTCCAGGACGGGGTCCCTCTGGATGGCTATTTTCTCTGGTCCCTGCTGGATAATTTTGAGTGGTCCTATGGCTACCGCATGCGCTTTGGCATGGTCTTTACCGACTTTGACACCCAGGAACGGATCGTCAAGGACAGCGGCCGCTGGTACGCGGAAGTCATCCGGCGTAACGGCCTGGCCTGACCGGTACAGCCGGCTGACGGGTTTGGCAGACAAAAGCGGGGTGATCCAACCGGATCACCCCGCGACGATTTGGATTGGGCGCACTGAGGTCAGGGCGATGTGGTCACGGGATATCCGGCTGCAGCCCAGTCCTTGATCCCCCCGGCCATGCTGGTGACTGAAGGGTAGCCCGCATTCAATAAGATGTCCCGCCCGCTTGCGCTGCGGTTGCCGGAGCGGCAAACCACCACAATGGGGACGTCTTGCGGAACCTCAGACAACCGGCTGGATAATTCACCCAATGGGATCAGCTGCGCTCCGTCGATATGTCCAGCATTCCATTCTTCAGGTTGGCGTACATCCAGGATCCATGCTCCGGCTGACTGCAGTGCCGCGGCTTCTGCAACATTGATGGTTGCAGGCAGCGGTGTGGCGACGACTGCAGGTGCAGCCAGCGTAGCTTGGATGCTGCTGCCCGGGGCTGGTGTTTCGGCCAGAGCGCTGCGGCCAGCCAGCAGGCCGAAGGCCAGCAGGGCAGTGGCCAGAACCGACACAAACAGGATGAGACGAGTGCCGCGCAGACTGGTTTTTGGGGGAGACATGCGGCGGGCTGATTGACGGGCTGGTCGATGGGCTGGTTGGCGGGCTGATTGGGGGACTGGTTGGCGTCTTGACATCGTTTTTTCTCCTCTGTTGATTGGATGCGGAATTATCACAAAAGATGTGCGCTGCCGGATGATCTGCTGTTCGGGTATGGTATAATCATTCCAACTTTAATAAATCGTTTTGCGATGATTTTGCTTCTTCGTCTACGAGGAGTTGCGTTTGGCGTTTAATCCATTAAATTGGTTAATGGGGCTGCTTTCCCTGGATATTGGGATTGATCTGGGTACAGCCAACACCCTAGTGAATGTGCGCGGCAAGGGTATTGTGATCAATGAACCCTCCTGGGTTACCATTGATAAACGGACGCGTGAACCGATTTGGATCGGTGCCCAGGCCAAGGAGATGGTCGGGCGCACCCCGGCAAATATGATTGCCATTCGCCCGCTGCGGGATGGGGTGATTTCTGAATTTGAGATCACCCGGGCCATGCTGGAATATTTTATTGTCAAGGCCCACAAGCAGACCATTGTGCCCATGCCCAGCCCGCGCGTGGTGGTGGGCATTCCCTCGGGCGCAACCGAGGTCGAAAAACGCGCCGTGTATGATGCCTCCATGGCCGCCGGGGCCCGTGAAACCTATCTGGTGGAAGAACCCCGGGCCGCGGCCCTGGGCGCCGGACTGCCGATCTCCGAGGTACGCGGCAGCATGGTGGTGGATATTGGCGGCGGCACAACCGAGGTTGCTGTCCTGGCGATGGGCGGGGTGGTGGTTTCCCGCTCCCTGCGGGTGGCCGGTGACGAACTGGATCAGGATATCATCCAGTACATTCGGAACAAATACAATTTGTTTATCGGCGAGCGCATGGCGGAACAGGTCAAAATGCAGATCGGTTCGGCCTATCCACTGCCCAACGAGAAGACCATGACTGTGCGCGGCCGGAATCTGGTCACCGGTCTGCCGGAGACCTTGGAAATTTCCTCGGTGGAAATTCGCGAATCGGTCGGCAGTTCCATCCAGGTGATTGTGGATACCATCAAGGATGCCCTGGATGAATGTCCGCCGGAAATTGTGTCGGATTTGATTGAAACTGGCATCTGTCTGGCGGGCGGGGGGGCCATGCTGCAGGGCCTGGTGGATCGTTTGAGTGATGAATTGAATCTGCGCGTCTGGGTGGCTGAGGACCCGCTCACCTGTGTGGCGCGCGGTGCCGGGATGATCCTGGAAGATCTGGATCGCTATAGTAAAATCCTGTCCGGGCTGGATCGCACCGGAACTGCGCCCTCCGCCTGATTCGCCGCCCGGCCCTGCAAGGCTGGCAGTGAAATGGAAGGCTGAATGTCATGAAATCCCCTGTCCCCCGCTTTTGGCAAACCGTGGTGGTGGTCCTGATCGTTGTGGGATTGATGCTGCTGGCGATCAGTGGTTATCTGGGGCCGGTGCTGCGCGCCGCCCAAACACCGCTGGTGGCAGCCCAACGCTGGATTTCCAGCCGGTACCTGGCCATTTATGAGTTGATCACCTCGCCGACAGATATGGCGACGCTGCGGGAGCAGAACCAGAGTTTGCAAAATCAGGTCTCGCAGCTTCAGACCGAGGTGATTGAACTGGAGCAGCGCCTGGGCGAAGCCCAGGTCCTGTATGCGTTGCTGGACTTTGCCCGTGAGCAGCCCCAGAACACCTACGTGGCGGCGGCGGTCATTGGCCGGGATCCGAACCCCTTTATGCGCTATATTTTCATTGACCGGGGCTCCGACTCCGGTGTGCTGGCCGGTATGCCCGTGGTGACGGCCCAGGGCCTGATTGGCCGGGTGGATGCCGTCACTGCGCAGGCCTCCCGGGTGGTTTTGATCACCGATCCGGCTTCGATCATCAATGTGACCCTGCAGTCCTTGAAAACGGACGCCCAACTGGTGGGGTCCCTGACCGGGGAGTTGACCTTGGAAATGGTGCCCTCGGATGTCAAACTGCAGCCGGGTGAACTGGTGTTGACCTCCGGTCTGGGGGGCGATTATCCCGCGGATGTCCTGATCGGCCAGGTGGTCAGCGTGCGCAAGCTTGAAACGGATCTGTTTCAGACGGCGACCGTTCAATCCGCGGTGGATTTCAACAACCTCCAGGCGGTGCTGGTGATCACCAACTTCCGTCCGGTGGACATTGCCCCGCTCATCCCGGGAAACTGACATGCCTGTTTTGATTGGTGTGGCGGTCATCGTCCTGTTCTCCCTGCTGCAAATCGGCATTGTCAGTCAACTACCGTTGATTCAGGGTCGGGCTGACTTGATTTTACTGGTCCTGTCGGCCTGGGCGCTGAACGAACGTGTGGAACACGCCTGGGAGTGGACGATCATTGCCGGGGTCATCATCAGCCTGATTTCCGCCACCCCGTTTTTCCTGCCCTTGTTTGTCTACCTGGCGGTCACCGCCCTGGCCCGGTTGGTGCGCCGCCGGGTCTGGCAGACCCCCTTGTTGATGTTGTTGTTTATTGTTTTGATCGGCACCCTGCTGCAGCACGGCTTGAACATCATCAGCCTGTCCATTCTGGGATCCCGGCTGCCGCTGAAAGACAGCCTGGCGCTGGTCACCCTGCCCAGTCTGCTGCTGAATTTATTGTTGGCGCTGCCGGTTTACACCATGATCACGGATATTGCCGGATGGGTTTATCCGGTGGAGTTGGAGACATGAGCACATCCAATGGTTTAAATAAGTCCCACATCGCCACCTGGCGGGTAGTGGTGATTTATGTTGCCCTGGCACTGGTTTTCAGTATTTATTCATACCGCCTGTTTAACCTGCAGGTTGTGGAGGGGGCAACCTACCGGGCCCAGGCGGAAGAAAACCGCACCCGGGTCATCAACGTTCAAACCACCCGGGGCTTGATTTACGATCGCAACAATTTTATTCTAGCCAGCAATGCCCCGTCCTACAATGTGGTCATCACCCCGGCTGAACTGCCGGGCAACCCGGTCCTGGTGATGAAGGCCTATCGGGAACTGTATGACTTCGATTACACCGAGGAGGCGGGAGCTGTGCAGGAGGTCTATCGTCAGCTCTCGGCGTTGATCGGGGTGCCTGTCACCACCCCCGAACTTTGGGATGAAGACGGCTTCATCCAAGACGTGCAGATTAAAAATTTTTCGCCCTGTTACAGCGATTTGGGCATCACCGAAATTGTCATCATTGGTGATACCAACGCACCCTACTCACCAATTGAAATCAAATGCAATATCGACGAACAAACCGCCATGATCATCCGCTCCAAATCCGCCGAGTTGCCCGGGGTCAGCATCGCCATTGAACCGGTGCGCGAGTACCCGACCGGCTGGCTGACCGCGGAGGTCATCGGTTTTTTGGGCCCGATTCCGGCGGCCGAGGAGGATTATTATGAGTCGCTGGGCTTTGTGCCGAATCGGGACAAGGTGGGCTATGCGGGGGTTGAATCCACCTTGCAGGACATCCTGAGCGGCATTAACGGTCAGCGGGTGGTTGAGGTTGATAACGCCGGTCAGATTCTGCGGGATATCGAAGCCCCGGTTGAGCCGATCCCTGGCAACAATGTGCGGCTGACCATTGACACCCGGCTGCAGACGGCTGCCAAGGAAATTCTGCTTGACGAGATGGAGAGCTGGAATAACTGGTTTGGCTATGAGCGGTACAACAACGGGGTCGTGATCGCCATGAACCCTCAGACGGGCGAGATACTGGCCCTGGTGTCCTACCCCAGTTATGAAAATAACCGCCTGGCGCGGGTGATCCCGGCCTACTACTACAATCAACTTGCCTCCGACCCCCGCCGGCCGCTCTTTAATCACGCCATCTCCGCCGAACACCCCCCGGGTTCGGTGTTTAAAATGGCAGCGGCCATTGGTATTTTAAATGAAAACGTGGTCACCCCTGAACAGAAAATCTTCGACCCCGGGGTCATTGAAATTGAGGAACGCTATACCCCCAACGATCCCAACCCCGGCACCCGTGAATATGTTTGTTATACCTACAAGACCACCGGCGCCGGCCACGGGGATGTGGATTATCTGCACGGCATTGCCCTGTCCTGTGACGTGTATTTTTACAAGGTCGGTGGCGGCTATGAGGATGAAGTCCCGGAAGGGCTGGGAATCTGGCGCCTGGGTGAGTATGCCCGCGCCCTGGGCTACGGCAGCCGCACCGGAATTGAACTGCCGGGTGAAGCGGCCGGCTTTATGCCGGATCCGACCTGGAAACGAATTTACAAATTCGAAAACTGGTCGACCGGGGATACCTACATCTCGACCATCGGCCAGGGCTATGTCACCTCGACCCCACTGCAGGTGTTGGTGTCGGTGGCCACCCTGGCCAACGACGGCAAACTGATGAAACCAACCCTGGTGCGGGAGGTCGTGGATGCGGAAGGCAATGTGATCAAGCCCTTTGCGCCGGTCGAGGTCTGGGACATTACCCAGGACCCCCTGATCCATGTTTATGATGAAAACTTCCTCCAAACTGATGAAAAGATCACCGTCCAGCCCTGGGTGATTGCAATGGCACAGCAGGGGATGCGGCTGGTGGTCACTGAAGGCACGGCCAGTGCCTATTTTGAAGGGTTTGACATCCCCGCAGCCGGAAAAACGGGCACGGCGGAATACTGTGATGATATTGCCAGTGCGCGCGATATCTGCAAGCCGGGTGCCTGGCCGGCGCATGCCTGGTACGTCGGTTATGCCCCGTTTGATAATCCCGAAATTGCCGTGGTGGCCTTTGTCTATAACGGTGATGAGGGCTCCAAGGTGGCGGCGCCCATTGTGCGGCGGGTCATGGAAGTCTATTTTGCCTTGAAGCAGGCCGATGCCGGACAGCAGCCCTGAGCCGGGTGTTTACTTAAGCAAACTTCAGGGTATCAGGGTATAATTCCCCCATTAATGACCTCAATGGATTGAATGAACCCGATGGATTGAATGAACCCGATGGATTGTGATATTCATGGATGCAGGCGTTAACCTTCAAATTAAAGGCGTGCGGGACGGGCTCCTGATCGCGGTGGGCGACGGCGAATGGCCGGCCGTCCTGGCGGCGATTCTGGATCACATTGATGCCCGCCAGGCTTTTTTTAAAGGCGCCCGCCTCACCCTGGAGGTCGGCAACCGGGTGCTGCACGCGGCTGAATTGGGCACGCTGCGGGACCGGCTCTCTGATCGGGGGGTCACCCTGTGGGCCATCCTCAGCAGTTCCCCGGTAACCGAGCAGACGGCCCAGGTTCTGGGATTGGCCACCCGCATCCATGCCCCCCGTCCGGGGGAACGTGAGCGCGAGCGGGAACGGGAACGGGAACGTCCGGCAACCTTTCGCCCCTTGGACACCAATCTGGAAGGCGACAATGCGATCCTGGTCCAGCGCACCTTGCGGTCCGGTTTTCGCGTGGCCTCCCATGCCCATATTGTGGTTTTGGGGGACGTCAATCCGGGGGCCGAGGTGAGTGCCGGCGGCAACATCATCGTTTGGGGGCGGCTGCGCGGTAATATCCATGCCGGCATGGACGGCAATGAAAGTGCCGTCGTCTGTGCCCTGGAACTCATGCCCACCCAACTGCGCATCGCGGATATGGTGATCAGCCTGCCCGGCCGGCGTGGCAAACTTCAACCTGAAATGCTCAGCCTGCGCAATGGACAGGTTGTGATTGAACCTTGGAATCCCAAAGAGAAGTAGAGGGAGGCAAATGGCCGCACACGTTGTAACCATCTCATCCGGCAAGGGCGGTGTGGGCAAAACCACCACCACCGCCAATATCGCAGTCGCCCTGGCCATGGCCGGCCAGAAGGTGGCCTGCATTGATGCCGATATTGGTTTGCGCAACCTGGATCTGATCCTGGGCCTTGAAAACCGGATTGTCTATGACCTGGTGGACGTGGTGGAAGCGCGCTGCCGCATCCGGCAGGCCATGATTCGCGATAAGCGGCTGCCCGAACTGTACCTCATTCCGGCAGCCCAGACCCGGGATAAAAGTGCCGTTTCGCCCAGTGACATGGTGCGATTGTGCGATGAACTGCGCCAGGAAGTGGACTGGATTTTGATCGATTCGCCGGCCGGCATTGAGCGGGGTTTCCGCAATGCCATGGCCCCGGCGGATATTGTCATTGTGGTCACCAACCCTGAGGTGTCCGCCGTGCGCGATGCGGACCGGGTGATCGGGCTGGTGGAGGCCGAGGAAAAAGGACCAGCCCGCCTGGTACTCAACCGGTTGAACCCGGCCATGGTCAAGCGCGGCGACATGCTGGCTCCTGATGATGTGCTGGAACTGCTGGCGGTTGAACTGATTGGCATCGTGCCTGAGGATGACACGGTGGTGGTCAGCACCAACCGCGGCCAGCCGGTGGCGATGGATACCAAATCGCGCGCCGGGCAGGCTTTTCAGAATATTGCCCGCCGGCTGAAGGGCGAGCAGGTGCCCTTCCTGGATTTGGACGAGAAGAAGGGCGTCCTGGGGTGGTTGTCCCGGATCGCCCGGGCAGGAGGCGATTAAGATGTCTGACTGGTTGGATCGCATTCTGGGACGGCAGCCCAAAAGCGCCAGTTCGGCCAAGGAACGCCTTAAACTGGTGTTGATTAATGACCGCACGGATCTGACCTCCGGGGAACTGGAGGCGTTGAAAAATGAACTCCTAGAGGTGATCGGGCGATATATTGAGATCGACCCCGCCGCCATTCGCATTGAAATGATGCAGGAGGGGCGCGAGCAGCGCCTGCTGGCCGATATCCCACTGCGGGCCAGCCGCCGCCATCGTTAGACCTGGATTGAGGCATGGTTCGCAAACAAATCTGGCGTCACTTTGATTACTGGCTGTTTGGGGCAGTGATCTTTCTCTGCATCTTTGGCGTCATCATGGTGCGCTCGGCTGTGGCGGGCAATGCCGTGCTGGCTGGTTTACCGAACCGTCAAATCATCTGGGTGGGCATCTCCGTGGTGCTCCTGTTGGGGACAACCTTGATCGATTACCATTACTGGCAGTCGCTCTCCCGCACCCTGTACATCGTCACCGTACTGGCCCTGGTGGGGATCTTTATCGTCGGTGAGGCGGTGTACGGCTCCGCCCGCTGGTTTGACACCGGGGTCATCTTCATTCAACCCTCCGAAATTGCCAAGATCGCCCTGATCCTGATCCTGGCGTATTATTATTCGGCCACCCAGGCGGATGAACGCAATCTGGTCTGGATTGGCAAAAGTTTGGCGCTCACGTTGGGCATTGTGGTGTGGATTTTGCTGCAGCCAAACTTGAGTACCTCCATCGTCATGTTTGTGCTTTGGTTTGCCCTGCTGTTTGTGGCGGGATTGCCCATCAAATATCTGGTCTCTTTTGGTCTGGGGGGCCTGGCCCTGGCGGGCGCGGCATTCCCGTTTCTGGAGAATTATCAGCAGCAGCGCATCCTGGACTTTATCATGAAGGATGAGAATGCCCGCCATGGCAACACCTACAATGTGGAGCAGGCCCTGATCACCATCGGCAACGGCGGCTGGTTTGGCCTGGGTTATGGGCACGGCACCCAGGTGCAGCTGCACTTTCTCAAAGTCCGCCATACCGACTTCATTTTCTCGGCCATTGCCGAGGAATTTGGTTTTGTGGGGACGGTTGTTTTGCTGGCGCTGTTGGTATTTATCATTGTGCGCTGTCTGCGGGTGGCGCGGCGGGCGGCGGATCCCTTTGGCGCCTACATTGCCTACGGAGTGGCCGTCCTGCTGCTGTTTCAAACCACGGTGAACGTGGGCGTCAATCTTAATCTGCTGCCGGTCACCGGATTGACCCTGCCGTTTGTCAGCTACGGCGGCAGTTCGCTGCTCTCCCTCATGCTGGGCATGGGCCTGGTGGAGAGTGTGGCAGCCCATAGTAAACCGATGGAATTTTAGGAGATCATCATGGCAAATACATCGAAACCCGTTCGCGTTCGCTTTGCACCCTCCCCCACGGGTCATATGCACCTGGGCAGTGCCCGCACGGCGCTCTACGACTACCTGCTGGCCCGCCAGAGCGGCGGCCAGTTCATCCTGCGCATTGAAGACACCGATCGCAAACGTTTTGTACCCGGTTCCGAACAGGAGTTGATGGACGGCCTGCGCTGGCTGGGCATGGAGTGGGATGAGGGCCCCGATATTGGCGGTCCCTGCGGCCCCTACCGGCAGTCGGAACGCAAGGCTATTTATCAGCAGTACGCCGAGCAGTTGATTGATGCCGGGCAGGCCTATTACTGCTTTTGCTCCACCGAACGGCTGGATGCCATCCGCAAGGACCAGCAGTCCCGCAAGGAGACGGCCCACTATGATGGGCACTGCCGGGATTTCCCCATCGCCGAGTCCCGCGCCCGCATTGCCGCCGGTGAGTCGTA
>Ga0116143_10005623_pt1 | contig 11228 bp, 8 predicted proteins | sample AD_UKC034_MetaG_FD_89745 | JGI IMG/M metagenome (GOLD analysis project Ga0116143, IMG submission 89745) | Active sludge microbial communities of municipal wastewater-treating anaerobic digesters from USA - AD_UKC034_MetaG | ecosystem: Engineered > Bioreactor > Anaerobic > Digestate | place: USA...
CGTGTGCTGTCATGGTTATAGCTGCGCCCGTGCCCCGGCGCAACCGGCCCCTGACAGAACCGCAAGCCCATCGTCGCTCAATCTCCCCACTGGCCTCGGTCAGTTCTCCAGCGCGCGCAGAACCGTGAAGGCAAGTTCACGGACAATACACCGCACGTGATATACGCCTCCTGTCGCTAGCGCGGAAACCACTGATAGCGGATTCCGGACGATGACGCGAGGGAGAGAGAAGCTACGGCGGTTAGAGGGAAATTTCTGACATATGGAGCGAATAGACTTCGAACGTGGCTGGATTGAGCAGGCCGCTGAACCAAGTCACGCGCACTCCGCCCGGGGCATCGGCGACCGGCAAGGCGAGCAAGGTTGTTACCGGCACGAAAAAACCGTTTGGCAGCGTAACGTTAGCAGCAATCGCCTCGGGATCATCGTTAAAGAAACGACCGTCGTAAAAGAACGCTTCATCGCCGACCAAAAATCCGACGTAGAGATCAACATCGCGCGGGCCGCCGGTGAAGTTAACGACGTCGATACTGGCGGTCATGGTTGAACCGTCGATCAACTGATAGGGCGCAGCGATGATGCCAGTTTCCGGCGCAGAGGCAGGCGGGATGACAACGAATGCCTGCGTCACGTATTGGCCGTCAGGATTGGTGATTCCGATATACCATGGTCCGGTGTGCGCATCGCCCGGGACAGTGACTGACACCCAAATCTCCTGCCCGCTGATAATCTGGACCGACGACAACGAGGGACGGCTGCCATCAATGTGCAACGCTGTGGCCGCTAACAGCTCGACTCTTGCGCTGCTCGCGAAGTTATTGCCCGTTATTGTCATATCCGCCGAGGTGCCCGGCAATAACAGATGAGGGGAGATCGCGGTCACAACGGGTGCGTCGGCGAGGCCGGCAGTCGAGCGGAGATCGAAGTCGATGCCAGCAGTTTCGACATCAGTTTGGATGGTGATGATATCGGCCAGAGCCAACGTGGTCGTCTCGTTGTGATGATTCCAGATCTGCGGCACATAACCGTCGGCGATGACCGCCACGCCGGCTTCAACAGGCGCTAGGGTTGTCAGCGCGTACTTCCCATCAGCATCAGTGTAGGCTAGACGTTGAGCGAAGGGATAAACGGGGCTCAGGCGCGACGAGGCGTAAAAATCATAGACGAGAGCGCCTTCGATGGGGCGTCCCGATTGGTCCTTGACTGTGCCGCTGATCGTGCCTCCGCCGGGAGCGCCCATGACAATATCGATGCCCATGCGCGTCTCTCCTTGAGTTATATGAACCGTAGCCGCAGCCTCGGGCGTGACCGCTTCGGGATAGAACCGGCATTGGGAAGCTTCCTGGCTGTTAAAACTTGCGGCGGCGAGCAGGATGTAGGAGCGGTCTGGAGGCAGGTGCGGAATAGTGTAGGCGCCGTCTTGGCCGGCGTAAACGGAGTTGTATGGCAGGCCATTGATGGCATCGATTGCGGTGACCGAGGCGTATTGCAGCGGTTCCAGCGCGCTGGTGAACACGGTCCCTCCGATTGACGCGTCGGTGACAACATTGATCGCCAGTCCCAGCACATCAGCGTTAACGGTTTGAGCTAAAACCTCCGTGGGGTAGATGTCCCCCTCGGGATAGATCAACGCCGAATAGACTCCTTGCGAAACGTAGAGCTTGAACTGTCCGCTATCTACATCGTATGCCGGCCCCAACGCGCCGGTGAACACATAACCCATCGTGCTGTCGTAAATATAGATGTCTGCTCCGATAGGCGAGCCGTTCATTCTGATCGTGCCAGACAACTCAAAGCCGGAGTAGAGATAGAAGGTTAGGCCCGACTGATCGCCCAATTGAGCATCGATTCTGGTGGCATTATCTACAGAGTTCACACCGCCATAATACTGCGCGATATAACGGGTGTTCGTCGCGTTGGCATTTGCGGCGAGCACGAACGTGGCTGCGGGAACGGTGAGGGAATAAGCGCCATCTGCGCCGCTCGTGGTTTGGTAAAGCGTGGTATCGCTTCCGGTGACCTCGATGGCCTGGACTTTGGCCCCGGCCACTGGCGCAGTGCCATAGTAATCAAGCACTTTACCGCTTAGGGTAGCAGCGGAAGCCGTATGTGCGGCGACGAGCAGCCATAGGGCGAAACAGGTAGCAGCGATTCTCTGGTTCATAATAACCTCCGCTTTGATCCCCTATCAACTATCCATAGCCGGTTCAAGACTAATTGAGCGATGGTTGCCGCGGCTTGGCGATTATGGACAAGAATGTTGCCAGCAGCGCGTCCAGGCTTTACTGTCTGCGTCCATGAGTTGGTGCATGAACCGTGATGGAACCAAGCCGTTGATTTTGGCTCCGATGGCCGGCGTGACTGATTCGCCGTTCCGCCGTTTGATCAAGCGGTATGGCTGCGATGTGATTTTTTCGGAGATGCTGAGCGCTGAAGCCTTGATCAGAAACAATCGCCGAACGTTCGAGATGATGGATTATCATGAGGACGAACGTCCGATTGTGTTTCAACTCGTTGGCGGGCGGATCGACGCCATGGCGGAAGCGGCGGAGATTGCGGTATCGCGGGGAGTGCAAGCGCTGGACATCAATATGGGCTGTCCCGTGAAGAAGGTGACCAATGCCGGCGGCGGCTCAGCGCTGCTCCGGGACCTGCCGCAGGCCGAAGAACTCGCCCGCGCAGTGGTCCGCGCGGGACAAGGAGCTTTGGTTTCAGCTAAAATCAGAGCGGGATGGGATCACCGGCGGATCGTCGCTGTGGAGTTGGCGCGGCGGTTGGAGCAGGCGGGCGTTCAGGCTGTCACGGTCCACGGGCGGACACGCGAGCAATTTTACTCGGGAAAAAGCGATTGGAGCGTAGTGGCAGCGGTAAAACAAGCGGTGTCCATCCCGGTTATCGGCAACGGCGATGTCACTGATGGCGAGTCTGCGAGCCAACTTGCGGCTCAGACCAAGTGCGATGGCATCATGATCGGCCGCGCCGCGGTTGGAAACCCGTGGGTATTCCAGTTGTGCAAGCAAGTGGCAGATGGTCTCGCCGCGCCTGGGCCAGGCATTAGCGAACGGATGGCCTTATTTTTGGAACATATGGACTTGATGAGCAAGCAGTATCCGGCGCGGGCCGTCCTGTGCCGCGCAAAATTGCACGCGCCGGGATATTTGCGCGGTATTCCCTCCGCGGCCCAAGCCCGTTATGATTTCTGCCGCCTGGCCACAATCGATGCCGCTCGGGCGTTTATTCAACACATCGGCCGCCAGTGCGCGTGAACGGGCAGGGGGAAAGGAAGCGCATTTATGGATTAACGCCGTGGTAGCTAACAATCTGGTTCACCGCCGACGCGAGGTCGGCGGGGTCTCCTCTGACTTTGACGGATCCCTGAGAGCTGGAGCGTGTGTTGCTGATCACGAGCTTGTCGATTATGATAGTCGTGTTTGCGGAATCCCGCTCTTGGAAACATCCGCATCAGGAGGTTCGCAATGGCATTCCTGAATTCTCAGGATCCGGTGCCATCGCAGATCGATCCAAAGATCGTCAAGTTGATCCCGAAATCGGTCGCACTGAAATACACGATTGTTCCTGTGCGCCGCGACGGGCAGACCCTGTACATCGGGACGGATGATCCCCGCAACCGGGCGACTCTGGAAGATATTGCGTTCATGACCGGATTCCGGATCGAGCCCATCGACATGCGGGTGCGCGACATCGTGACCGCCCTGCACGCCAGCTATGAGTTGACTGCTGACGAGGAGCGCGCGCTCGACGACATCATGCGGATATTTGACCGGCACGATCTCCGGCAGCCGACAACCTTCGTCGCGCCAGGGAACGATCCGGGCTTCGGCATGGTGATCAACGAGGGCTTGGTTGGATTTCCCCCGCCGCCGCCCGCCGCTGATTTGGCGCCGCCAGAACTGCCGCGCCCGGAGTTGGAGCAGGACTCGCGGTCGATCACCACGACGGTACCTGTTGAGATAAAAGGCGCGGGGAATTTGCTGCCGGGGATCTTAGATCAGGGATTGTCGCCCGACGTCGATGCGATTCTGTTTGAACCTACGCCCAGCGGGCTGCAGGTGCGCTTACGCCGCGGCGGGATGCTTGTCCACGAGCTGGATATCCAACGGCAAGATGCCCGCAGATTAATGGATGCCCTTTCTGCCGCAGCGCAAGGCAGTGAAAGCGGGGCAGTCCACGGCGCCCAGGGAATGATTGAACATAAGCGGGGCAATGAATCGGCCCAGTTCCGTTTGTTCCGGTTTGACGGACTCGATGGCCAATTTACTGCGTTGTTCCCCGTGCATTCGTTCGATGTTGACCGGGAGCAGCAGCGAAGCGAGGGCGTGGGCTGGTCGCGCGTGGCGGCTGGCTTTACCAATCCCCCGTCCCTTATCGCCTTCGTTTCTCCGCCAGGGCACGGGAAGACGACGGCGTTGTGCAATTTTGGCGTTCAAGTTCTCAAAGCCGGCCAGTTGGGCACGCTGCTCACGGCTCGTCCGCGGTGGCGCGTCCCGGGGCTGCAGACGTTCATCCTGAAGAACAGCGACGCCGAGAGTATTGGCCAAGCGCTGGCGCTGCTCGATGGGGCGAGGCCTGATTTCGTCCTCGTTGACGAACCCCAGGACAGAGACGCGATGCGGTTATTAGTCGAATATGCCCGGTTTTGCGTCGTTGCCGTCGCCATCCACGGATTAGACCCGATCACTGCGATGGTCGAATTTGGCGCTAAGGCGCTCGAACCGGCGACCGTAACGACATTCCGGCTCGGCATCTTCGGACTACGGATTATCGATCTCCTGTGTTCCCGATGTAAAAATCCCGTCCAACTGCGCGGCACAAGTTTGCGGAACTTAGAAAACCTTGGTTTCAAAGCGGGTGACCGCGTGTATGAGCCCCGCGGTTGCGAGGCGTGCCGTGGCACGGGGTATTCGGGGCGGGAGTTGATCATCCAAACATTGCGGCCAAATAGCGAATTGCTGTCGTTGTCGGTTTCCGGCGGCGCCCTTCGCGACTTGCGGGAGGCGGCAAAACGGGCGGGCATGATGAGTCTAACCTCCTGTGTACTGCCGTTGCTGGAAGCGGGCAATGTGAGTTACCGCGTTGCGAGGACATTGACGCACGGATTCAATCTGTAAACCGCGAACCGTCTGCTGCCGATATCCATTGTCTAAACTGGGAGCGCCGGCGAGGACGGCGGCGCGTTCAGTGTTGACGGTGGATTTGGGGCTGCGCTGGCTCTTGCCAGACGTTTGACGGCTGAGTATCCTGCCGGCCTCTGGTTACCCTCTGGGTTACCGACACAGGAGGCCTCCATGGGAAAAACATTCGTTGAGAAAATCCTGGCCCACAAGGCCGGCCTTGCTGCTGTTGTGCCTGGTCAGACGGTGGTTGTTGAACCGGACATCGTCATGACTCATGACAATACAGCGGCCATCTTGAAAACGTTCGAGGGGATTGAGTCTGGGATCAAGGTGCGGTTCCCTGAACGGCACGTGATTATTCTCGATCACTGCACGCCGGCAGCCAATGAAACGCACGCGAAGAACCATAAAGAGATCCGGGAGTTCGTTCAACGCCAAGGTCTGCCCAACTTTCACGATATCCACGTTGGCATTTGCCACCAAGTCGTGGCCGAGCGATACGCGAAACCTGGACTGCTCATTGTCGGTTCCGATTCACATACGGTCATGGCCGGCGCTTTCGGCGCGCTCGCCGTTCCGATTGACCGCGTGGAAGCAGCCGGTTTGTTCGCCGAAGGGCGCACCTGGCTGATGGTGCCGCAGACGTTCAAGGTCGAGCTGAGCGGAGAATTCCAACCGGGCGTGACCGCCAAAGACCTGATCCTCACCTTCATTGGAGATATCACCGCATCAGGTGCTGATTACCGGTGCGTGGAGTTTCACGGGCCAGGCGCCGCCGCGATGAGCGTGGATGACCGGTTGACAGTGTCGAACATGATTATCGAAGCCGGCGCCAAGTGCGCCTACTTTGCCCCTGATGATAAAACGCGGGAGTATGTGCGCGAGCACGCTGGAGGCGAGTGGATTGAATTCCATCCCGATTCCGCCGCTGAATACGAGCGGGTATTCCACTACGATCTGAGCAAACTCCAAGCGGTTGTGTCGGCCCCGCACAATGTCGATAAGGTAAAACCCGCTGCGGAGATGAGCGAGATCAAAGTCGATCAAGTCCTCCTTGGCACCTGCACCAATGGGCGCTTGTCCGATCTGCGGGCTGCGGCGCGCGTCCTTGCGGGGCGCCACATTGCGCCTTCGGTCCGGCTGCTCATCATCCCGGCATCGCAACAAGTCCTCGTCGATGCGCTGACTCAAGACCTGATTCGTCCGTTGGTTGCCGCTGGCGGCACGCTGATCAATCCCGGCTGCGGTCCGTGCATGGGCAACCATGAAGGCATTTTGGCGCCGGGGGAAGTGTGCTTGTCCACGGCGAACCGGAACTTCAAGGGGCGCATGGGCTGCAAGGAATCGTTCATTTACTTGTCCAATCCTGTCACCGCGGCGTGTACAGCCTTGACTGGTGTCATCACGGATTACGGCACCTGGAGGAAGAACAATGCCTAAGGTATGGGGTCCCTACGGCAACGATATCAACACTGACCTGCTCTTCGCCGGCAAATACACCTATCTCGGCAGCAAACCCGCAGATATCATTCCGCGTTTGCTGGAAGATCTTGATGCTGAATTCGCACTGAACGTGCAGACCGGCGATATCCTGGTGGCCGGCTGGAATTTCGGCTGCGGATCAAGCCGCAATCAACCGGCGGTTGGCTTCAAAGCGTTGGGCATGACCGTCATCGCCAAGTCGTTCTCCCGCATTTTTTACCGTGCGGCAATCAACTTGGGCTTGTTGCTTATCGCTTGTCCGGAGGCGGTGGACGCCTACACGCCGGGCGCTCGCGTGGACGTTGACATCGAACAGAGTCAAGTGCGGATCAACGGCGTTGATTATCAATTCCCGCCATTGGATCCCTACGTCCAGGACATCGTCCGCGCCGGAGGTCTGATCGAAGCGATCCGGGCGAAACGGACGGCGGCGCAAGCCACCTCGTAACGCTACTGTGTTTGACAAGATCGAGGGCTGCTCCATGCCGAAGTGCCGGTTGACGCGCGACATGCCGTCGGCCATCGCTCAGCATGGAGCAGCCCGAGGATTCTGGGGGTAATTGGGCGTCGATGACCGGAGCAAGCGCAACGGTGTTGATGGCTGTGCGGAACGGATTGCCCTACCTGGAGCGGGCGCTGGCGTCGATCTCCCGTCAATCATGGACAGATTGGGAAGCGCTGATTGTTGACGATGGCTCCACTGATGACTCGCCCCGAGCCGTCGAGCGATGGCGCTGCCGCGACAGCCGGTTTGTTCTTTACCGCCGGCCGCCTGAAGGTTTAGTCGCGGCGTTGAACGCTGGTGTGCGCGCGGCGCAGGGCCGAGTCATCGTCCGGATGGACGCTGATGATGTCATGAGCCGATGGCGGCTGGAGCGGACGGTGCCCGTTCTACAATCCCAGTCTGAGTCTGTGCTATTGGGCACTGGCGTCTATCCGTTTCCCCGCCGGTCGGTAGCCGAAGGAATGCGGCACTACGTCGAGTGGCTCAATGGGCAGACAAGCGATAGCGTCATGCGGCGCAACATGTTCATCGAGTGCGTCATTGCCCATCCCACTCTGACTGCCCGCAGGGAGACATTGCTCGCTCTTGGCGGTTATCGTGATCGCGGCTGGCCGGAAGATTATGATCTGGTGCTCCGCCATTATGAGCGAGGCGGCCGATTTGCGAAGGTACCTGAGCCGCTGTTGATGTGGCGGGTTCATCCTGCGAAACGCTCGTGGACGCATCCATCTTACTGCCACGATTCGTTTTTGGAGTTGAAATTTCACTTTTTAGAGCGAACTCTTCTCCGTGACCGGCGGGAAGTCGCGGTTCTCGGTGGCGGCCCGACTGGACGATGGTGGACCGCGCGGCTGCTCCGGGCGGGAGTGGCAGTGCGGGCGGTTTACGACCTTGACCCCAATCGAATAGGCGCGCGGCTGTATGGCGCTCCGATATTGCATTTCATGGAGTTAGCCCGTGGCGATCATCCGTATCTCGTAGGCGCAGTTGGTTTGCGCGGGGCCCGCGGCGCCATCGTCCGTGTTCTGGAACACAAGGGGTTCCAAGCAATAGAAGATTACGTTTTCGTGGCATGAACGCCAGGAATATCGACCACGGCTTCCAGACTCTGGTGGCCAAGTCGGGATATCGGCAGCAAACGAGTTAGGCCGCCGGGCCGTAACCAACTGAAGGCTTCTGGCTTCTCCGCCCACGCGGGTTCGTCAGCGGGGCGCGTGGCCGGCGGGTCTGGATGCTGGATCTCAGGTGATGCGTTACGGCTAATATTTGTACATGCTGCCGCCGATGAATTCACGCAGGAGCGAACTGCTGGGGATACAGGTGAAGTCTGTCAGATCAGCGACTGCTTCGAACAGCGCAATCACCCGCTCAGCCCGTTCCAACACGTCTTCGCGGCCGGGCACGCCGTGATACATGGTGATGAACTGGCGGAAATTGTCGATAAGGAATTGCTTGAGCACCGGCAGCTCATAGGGTAGCGAGCCGTTGAGGATGTAATCGGTGGTGTGGATGAACGGGATGATGTGACGGAGTTCTGACCGGCGGACATACTGCCAGTGTTCGATGGTGCGGTTAGGCGGATTGTTGCGGTGCTTGCTGTCGCGGATCATCCGCCGCATCAACCGGATGTCGGTCCAGCGGACAAATTTGCCTGCGGCATCCTTCAGTTGGGCCAACGTCTCGATATAGAGTTTGAATTTTGCCTGCGGTGCGACGGATTTCGTCATCTCATCGTAGAGGCCGTGCAAACTATCAATTAAAACGAGCTCGTTTTGTTCCAAGCGCATCGGCGTCGTGTCCGGTTCGCGATTGCCCGTATGGAAATTGAATCGCGGCATACGGATCGTCTCGCCGGCGAACAGCGCCGCCAGGTGCTCATTGATCAGCGGAAGATCGAGGGCTTGCGGCGTTTCAAAATCAGAATCGCCATGTTCATCGCGGGGGTGCACGTGTAAATCATAGAAGTAATTGTCCAAGTTCATCGCCGTCAACCGTAAGCCAGCCTTGCTCAACCGTTCGGCGAGTTTGATCGTCGTCGTCGTCTTCCCCGAGGAAGAAGGGCCGGAGATGATCACGAGGCGGATTTCGCCGCGACGGCCGATAATAGCCTCCGCCGCCTGATTAATATCTGCATCGTAGGCCGCATCCGCTTCCAGAACGAGGTCGGGGAACGAACCGTCAGCAATGCGTTGGTTGAGTTTCGCGATGGTTTCGCAATGATGTTCCACATTCCAATTGAGGACTTGCCAGATCTTCTTGTAGGGAACCGGTTCTACGGTGAACGACGGCGCTTCGCGGTTCTCTTCGCGCAACCGGTCGCGTTCGTTGCGGTAAAGGATGAACGCTTTCGCCGTGCGGGCATGACCGTTTTCGATCAGAACCTTTTCAACGGCATCGAGCACCTGATCGACAGTTGGCACGGCGTTGGCGGGAAACCGTTCGTCAATTAATGCGACAACCTGATCCTTCAACCGCGACGCGAGTTCGCGGTTGTGGCCGCCTTGTGAATAGGCGGCCCGGTAAATGGATTCGGTGATTTTATTGGGATCGAAAACAACTCTCTCGCCGTTGCGTTTCACAATCATCCGCGCGCCGGGACAATTCATCATGCGCTCCTCCTCCGCTCGCAGCTCCGCGCCGGAACCTTAAGGTTCTGCCGCCAAGCTGTCAACCGTTGGGATTTCTCCAGGGACAAAACAGAACACGGTGTAGTAATGTTTCGCCGCGGTGGCTCGTTGTTCTCTGGAGGCGCTAATGGACGAATATGACGAATTCGAAGCCGGGCTTTACGACCGGCACTCAAATGGGTTACGTGGCGATATCGCATTTTACGTGGACGAGGCGCGCCGTTGCGGTTCGCCTGTCTTAGAAATGGGGTGCGGCACCGGCAGGATCCTCATCCCGACAGCCGAGGCCGGCCTCCAGATCACCGGCCTCGACCGCTCAGTCGATATGCTGGCCAGAGCGCGGAAGAAGATCGCGCAACTCGCATGTTCGGTGCAAGAGCAGATAACGCTGATCGACGGAGATATGCGCGAGTATTCGCAACCCAACACGTTTCGGCTGATCACGATCCCGTACCGGGCGTTCCTCCACCTGCTGACGGTCGAGGATCAACGGCGCGCATTGATTCGTGTCCGCGAGAATCTGGTCCCCGGCGGGTATCTGGTGTTGAACATTTTTGATCCCCGGATCGATATCATCTACGAGCACCATCGGCCGCTCGGGTCGGCGATGAAGATGGAATTCGAGTTCATCCATGAGACGACAGGCCGGCGCGTCGTCGCCTGGGATACCAGGCAGTACAACCAGGAGACTCAGATCCTGGAGCAGTACTTTATATATGAGGAGTTGGACGAGAACGGCGCGGTGGTGGCCAAGACGTACCGGCCATTGAAGCTGCGGTATGTTTTCCGGTTCGAGATGCAGCACCTGCTCGAGTTATCCGGTTTCGAGATTGAAGCGTTATATGGCTCGTTCACCCGCCACCGATTCCGGACAGGCGGCGAGCAGATCTGGATCGCCCGGCGGCGGTAGGTTGGCGGGGAGTGATGCGATGAACGAGCAACCCATTGGCGTGATTGATTCCGGAGTTGGCGGGTTGACGGTGCTCGCCGAGCTCGAGCAATGGCTGCCGAGTGAGCAGTTCATCTATTATGGGGATTTGGCCAACGCTCCTTACGGCGGGCGGCCGCCGGCGGACGTGCAGCGTTTAGCTTGGACCGCTGCCGATGCGCTGATTTCGCTTGGAGCCAAAGCAATTGTGCTTGCGTGCAACACAGCCACCAGCGCGGCAGTGGGTATGTTACGCCAACGGTTGGCACTGCCGGTGATCGGAATGGAGCCTGCGTTGAAGCCCGCTACCGCGTTGACCCAATCGCGGCATGTGATCGTTTTGGCCACGGCGTTGACATTGTGGGAGGCGAAATTTGCCGAATTGTTGGAGCGGACAGCGGACGGAACGCTAGTAACCCGAGTCGCTGCGCCGGAGCTGGTGTCGCTGGTGGAGCAGGGAGTGTATGAAGGTGACCGGATGATGAGCGTTCTCCAGGATTTGCTGCTGCCGGCCTTGTCGCAGCGGGCAGATGTCATCGTCCTCGGCTGCA
>Ga0116143_10005624_pt1 | contig 11228 bp, 7 predicted proteins | sample AD_UKC034_MetaG_FD_89745 | JGI IMG/M metagenome (GOLD analysis project Ga0116143, IMG submission 89745) | Active sludge microbial communities of municipal wastewater-treating anaerobic digesters from USA - AD_UKC034_MetaG | ecosystem: Engineered > Bioreactor > Anaerobic > Digestate | place: USA...
AATCCCGGAGGGCCTCCCAGAAATTGGCGGGAAGATATTCCGCCGCCCGATCGGCGATGGCCGAATCATTGACGATTCCTGAAAGGATCTGTCCCATCTGGCGCACCTCGTCGGTCACGAGAGGCACGATGACAAGGACCAGGGCGGTGATTCCGCCGATAACGGTGAAGAGAGCGACCAGGACGGACAGAAACCGGTTTTTCAGCTTCTTCTCCACCAGGAGAACGAGGGGGTGAATCAGGTAGGCCAGAAGCAGGGCCACCGCGAAGGGGATGAGGACGTCGCTCAGGTATCCCAGGAGGCGGATGAGACCGTAGATCAGGGCGGCACCGATGGCCATGCGGACCACGGTGTCGAAAGTCAGGGGCCTGTCGCTGCGCAAGACCATGAGGGGAACCTCCTTCACTGCACGAAACGGTACCCTTTATATATTTTATTTCCCGTCTCGATGCAATTCTCCCGCGGGGTTCCTGTCATTGATGCGTGATTGGTAAAAATAAATCTGTCCCCTTTTTTTTCTTTGCCGCGAAGGGGATTTTTCTGGTAAGGGGACTTCATTAATTTTTTCTTTTAAAAAACAACGTCTCTGCGGAAAGTACAGGTCCGGTACTTTTCAGGGGATCACCGGGAACGGCGCCCATGAAGACGCGGAACAAATTCCTCATCGTCGTCGGGATCATCATCACCGCCGGTATCTTTCTTTCCTCGGCCGCCACCTACATCACAGCGAAAAAACAGCTCGAATCGACGGCCCGAGAGGAAATGGAACGCCTCGTCATCCTCATCGCCGCCCAGAGCAGGCTCACCCTGGATCTTCTCAAGAGAGACGTCCAGGTTCTCGCCGAACTCCCCCTGATACAGCAGACCATCGCGTTTCCCGACAACCTGGAGGTCGTGGCCGCCACGTGCCGGTTTTTCCAGGCCACCGTCCACGAGGGAAAGGTCTTCCAGTCCATCAATCTTGTCAACCGGGACGGCCTGTGCCTCGCCTCCTCGCTTCCGGACCGCATCGGCCTTACCTTCGTGCGGAAAAATCTCGCCCTGCAGTTCTACTTCCAGTCCGCCCTGGCCGGGGAAACCCGGATATCCCAGATTCTCATCAGCGAGACCACCGGGCGGCCCTGCATCTTTCTCAACGTCCCGGTTAAACAGACGGGTCGGACCGTCGCCGTCCTCCGGGCCACCGTGGACCTGGCGTATTTCAACGAAAACTTCCTGCGGTTCCACACGTACACCACCGGAAGCAACGCCTTTCTCTTTCACCCCGGGATCGGCGGAAGCGTCCCGAAAAGCGGCCCCCTCGCGGACACCGCGGGAACGGCTCCCTATGAGCCGCCGCGCATCCCCTTTCCGGCGGAACAGATGAAACGGGACAAGGGCTTCATCACCTATGAATCGACGTCGGGACCACGCCTGGCGGCCTTCCTGAAAAACCAGGACCCCGAATGGTTCTTCGTCTTCGAAAGACCCCTGAAAGAGGTCCTGGCGCCGATCCAGGCCCTGGGCCAGGTAACCCTGCTGACCCTCGTCATCATGCTCGTCGCCCTCTCCGCCACCGTTTTTTTCATGGCCCACCCCATTCTTGCGAGGCTCCAGAAGTGCATCGCTTTCGTCGGGGACATCGGAGAAGGGCATCTCGAAAAGCGTCTCGATCTCGCCGGTTCCGATGAAATCGCCCGGCTCGGCCGTGGATTGGACGCCATGGCGGAAAACCTCGAGGAGAACCGCCGCGCCCTGGAGAAGGCGGAACGCTTGTACCGGGGGATTTTCGAAAACGCCGTGGAGGGGATTTTCGTCACCGACGCCGAAGGGCGCCTTTTGAACGCGAACCAGGCCCTGGCGGGCCTCCTCGGGTATGACTCTCCCGAGGAGATCATCGGCAGAAACGTCACCGAGTTTTACAGGATCGAACGGCGGAACGCTCTCATCGCGACCCTCCGGTCCCGGAGCGTGGTAACGAATTTTGAGATCATTTTCCACCGGCGGGACGGCGCTCCCCGGACCGGGGTCATTTACGCCCGGGCGGAGCGAAATGAGAGCGGACGGATTATCCGGATTCAGGGGATCCTGGACGACCGGACGGAGCAGAAAGCCATGGAGGAGGAGCGGCGGCGGGCGGCGGAAATGGAAAGGCGTCTCGCTCAGTCAAGGCTCGAAACCCTGCGGTACCAGATCAACCCCCATTTCCTCTTCAACGTCCTGAACTCCCTGGACGCGCTGTCCAAAACAAGCCCGGAACGGATCACAAACCTCATCCAGAAGCTGTCCCGGTATCTCCGGTCCACCTTCTCCGCCACGCGCTCCGGTTTCGTGCCCCTGAGGGAGGAGCTGGAAACCATCGAAAGCTACCTGGGCCTCGAAAAGGTCCGATTCGAGAACGATCTCGTCGTCACGTTCCGCGTGTCCCCCATGATCGGGGACATCCCCGTTCCCGAGCTTCTCCTCCAGCCCCTGGTGGAAAACGCGGTGAAGCACGGCATGAAAACATCGGCCATGCCCCTCTCCATCCGGGTTTACGGGTGGGTCGCCGGCAACCGGCTGCGGATCGAAGTGGCCAATACGGGCCGTTGGATTCCCCGGGAAGACGAAACGGGCAGACGGACCGGCGTGGGGCTCGAAAATCTTCGGGCGCGGCTGAAACTGGCCTATAACGAGCGTTACCGCCTGGACCGGGAAGAAGAAAACGGGTGGGTCAACGTGACCGTCGAAATTCCCATGAAGGACGAAACCCATGAACGGGTCGCCTGAAACGCCTCTTCGGGCCTTCATCGTCGACGATGAACGGCTGGCCCGGGAAAACCTTCGGGACCTTCTCCGCGAACATCCCCGGATCCGGGTCGTGGGGGAAGCCCGCAATGTCGACGAGGCGCGAAGGGGCATCGCCAGCGGGCGTCCCGATCTTCTTTTCCTGGATATCCAGATGCCCGGAGGATCGGGCTTTGACCTCATCGAAGGGCTGGAAGCCCCCCCCTTGACCATCTTCGTGACGGCATACGACCGGTTCGCCATCCGGGCTTTTGAAGTCAATGCCCTGGACTATCTTCTGAAACCCGTTGACCCCGGGCGGCTGAAAAACGCCCTGGAAAGGGCGCTGGAAAGGTCCCTCCCGGCCCCGGAACCGGAAACGGGCCTGTCCCCCACCGACCGGGTTTTCCTGAACACGGGGAAAAAGGCTCTTTTCCTTCCCGTTAGGGACATCGCCGCCATAACCGCCGAGGGAAATTACACCCACGTGGTAGACACCCGGGGCCGTCGCTACATGGTCCGGTGCACCCTGAGGACCTGGGAAAACCGCCTGCCGAAAGAGATCTTCATCCCCCTCGACCGGTCCCTCATGATCAACCGGCAACAGGTGCGGTCCTGGTCCGTCCAGTGCCGGAAAGCGGACGTGCGCCTGGCCGACATCGACACCCCCTTTTCCCTGGGACGGGCCGCTTATCAGCGATTCCGCGAGCTCGTCATGGGAAGACCCGCCGATTGAAAATCCTGACCCCCATGAGAGCACAAAAGACCGTTTCACCACAAATATGGGCTGATTCATCCAATATGGATTGATCTGCCCCATTTGATGGCGTACGATTCGACCGGTCCCAGGAGGTCCTCTTACGGGGCGGAATAAAAAAAGGCGAGAGGGCACGGGAAATGAACAGAGACAGCAGGACGGAGGGCGCGCTGAACCATCTCGCGGATCTTTGCGAGAAGATTTCCCTGAGAGAGCACGGCGGGAAGGAGGAAATTCTCGAATTCACGAAATCGGGCAAATACTCCCCCACGGTTTCCAGGCTGGCCGAGGCCTTCGGCCTGATGATGGCGAGGCTCGACGCCCATGACGTGGCGAAAGAGAACCCCGGGAAAAAGCAGGAGGGAGGCAACGGGACCCCCCCGGGGCGGGGAAAGGAAAACGCCGGCCTTTCTCTTCCGAATACGGGAGAGCCTGAAAGCGCGAAAGCCTGTCCCGTTCGAATCCTGGGAAAGAGCGAGAAAATCAGAAAGACGCTGAAATGGATCGACAGGATCGCCGACCTTTCATCCAATGTGCTCATCACGGGGGAAACGGGAACGGGAAAGGAACTGGTCGCAAAGACCATCCACTACGGCAGCCGGCGGAAGGACATGCCTTTCATCGCCATCAACTGCGCCGCCGTCCCGGAAGCTCTTTTCGAAAGCGAGATCTTCGGAATCGAAAGAGGGGTCGCCACAGGCGTGGGAAAGCGGATCGGGAAAATGGAGATGGCCAGCAGGGGAACCCTGTTCTTCGACGAGATCGCCGACATGCCCCTCAACATACAGGCCAAGGTGCTCCGGGTTATCGAAGACAGGCACATCGAGAGGCTGGGATCCCGAAAGCCCATTCCCATCGACATCAGGATCATCGCCGCGACAAACAAGAACTTAAGCGAAGAAGTCATCGAGGGCCGTTTCCGGGAAGACCTTTTTTACCGTCTCAACGTTATCCGGATTCACATCCCGCCGCTCCGTGAACGGTGGGAGGACATCCCCCTCCTGGCGGATTTTTTCCTGAAGGAATACAGCCGGGCCCATGGCCGGGCGTTCAAAAAATTTTCCCGGCCGGTGATGGATCTTTTTTCCTGTTATCCCTGGCCCGGAAACGTCCGGGAACTTCGAAACGAGGTGGAGCGGGCCACCGCGCTGGCCTGTTCCGAAACAATCACCATCGCAGACTTTTCCGAAAACCTGAGAGACTTTCACGATAACAGCCCCCTGGATCCGTCCATGACCCTCTCCTGGAAAGAAGAACGCATGGCGGTTCTGCAAATTCTCGAAAAAACAGGCGGCAACAGAACGAAAACGGCCGCCATTCTGGGAATCACCCGGGAAGGCCTCCGAAAAAAGATGCAACGCCTTCAGCTGTCCGTCTGACACCGGGGGGACGCCCAAGGAATGGGGACAGATTTAAAACTGTCCCGATTCCTTGCCCCCACCCGTTAAAAAGACAATGGCTCTCTCATCGAACATGCTCTAAAAAAATAACGTGGTGGATCGTCGATTGGTGCCCTGTTTCGTTTTTCAAATCCCTGGCCGAAGGAGTTTCCGATGATTCTGAGAATACACAGCCGCCCGTGGAAAAAAATTCGGTGTCTCATCGTCCTGGCAGCGATCCTGGCCGTCATGGCGGGCCTCTTCGCCTGCGCCGACGACGATGGGTACATCTCTCAACCGCCGGAAGAGGCGCTGCCCGCGACGCCCGGCACGATGTTCGCGGCCATGCTGAGGGGAATCTCGTCGGGCATCGGAAACTGGGGGGTAAAGGAGGCCCTCGGGTGGCTCCTCTCCCTGACCGGCGTGGACAGGGACAAAGCCACCGAAGAAATGAAAAACCAGCTGGATAAAATGAACAGGAAGCTGGATTACATCATCGATGAGCTCAGAAACATCGAATCCGAACTGGCAGACATCCTCAAAGCCATCCAGATGGTTGAGGACGACATCATCAACAACAACGAAAACCTGAAAATCGCCGATGACATCGACGTCATCGACAACCAGTACGGGAACCTGCAGTACTTCACCGTGGATGTCATGGGCACGGCGGAAGGCAAGGCCAGGGCCCGGCAGATGGCCGACGACATCCTCGCCGCCGGCGGTTACGACATCGATCAGAGGCTCTACGACATCCACGCGGGCATCATGGGAACCGATCCCGGCATCACCGAAGGGGCCATGAGCGCCTGGACCACGACCCTCATCGACAAGGTGGAAACGGAAGACCTCCTGAATCTTTACCTTTCCCTCGAGTACTACTTCAGTTCGCTCATCAGCACCCAGTCCAAGGGTCTCACCCTGATGGTGGAAGCCCTGCATCACCGCGACAACCCCGTCAACGCCGCTTCGGGACGTCTTGCACAGGGCTTCCCCGGGACGGCCGAGCAGTATCTCAAAGAAAAATTCACCCCGTGGATGGAGGACGAGGTGGAGGAGTTTCTCCGCTGCGTGGACCGGCTGGTGGTGGCCGGCCTGGATCTTCGGACCAACGCCACGGCGCCCGTTGAAATCATTCCTGAAGATGTCCGCCAGATCTACTTCCGGGCCGATTTCGTGGCCGCCCAGGTCTCATCGAGGCATTCCTTCGGCCTGGCGGTCCGCCTGATCGGGGAGCCCGATTCGCTCCAGGCATATGTCAAGGACAAAATCCCGGTTCTGGCTGAAAGCGCGCCCATGGAGATCGTGCCCGTCGGCCTTCCGGGCCGGCGGAAGGACGTGCGCCTGACGGCGGTGGAGCACTGGATGCACTGGCCGGACGGCTACACGGAGGCCTACATGCAGTGGAACTGGGGCGCTTGCGATGACAACAACAACACGCACGAGGGCTTCATCACCTTCAACGGGGCCACGGAGGTGGCGGTGGCCAAGTTCAGCCTGCCCGATGCCTCTTACGGCCAATGCAAGGTGACCGTCGAAGCGCCCCGGGAAACCCCTTCCACGTTTGGCGTCGTGCTGGTTTTCGATGACGGCGGCAAGCCGCTCCATCACGCCACCATGGACGCCCACCTCTACGGCAGCGCCGTCATTCCCATCCGCCACGGACCCACGTGGGCCTGGGGGAGAACATACGAGGACTTTGACAAGCGGATCGACCCCACCTGTGATTACAGCGTCAGGGTGACGCCGCCTTGGGCCTGGGCCAGGGCCCGGCTTCAGGAAAACATCCACTGGTACAACTCCCACGCCGGCTTCGACGTCGAAAGCGGGATTTACCTGCCCGTTCTCAACGGCATGAAAAGCGGGGAGAAGCAGAGAGTCACCTGCCGGGCGAAAATTCACGCCAGGGAGGAGGGCGGCCTCGACAAGGGCTCGAACGCCATAGACTTTGCGAATCTCAAGTGGGGACGTAACGTCGTCGACACCGGCGGCGAGGGGTTCTGGGACAGCACGTCGGGAAACCACACCCTGCACTGGGCCCCGCACGGTTACGTCACGTATACGGGAGACACCGGCAACCCCGCCTACCTGATTCTTGGGATCCGTCTCGCCAATCATGTGAGAGGCTCCGAGGGCCAGTACCTGGAAGTCAAGGCGTGGGTTGATGAGGCCTACCTCTTCTTTTAAAATGGGGACAATAAAAAATGGGGACAGATTTAAATCTGTCCCCATTCCTTTTTCTTACAATCTGTCCCCTTTCCTTTTTCTTACAGATTTAAATCTGTCCCCATTTTGGTAACGGGTAACGGGACAGGTTTAAACCTGTCCCGTTTCTTTTTTTTTTACTTCGTCCCTATCTTCGTGAGGTCCATCCCCGTCAGCGTTTTCATCTGCTCGAAGAAGGACGTCACCGAACCGGCCAGGCTTCCCACCAGGTGGGGAACGCCGCTCCCGTTTCCGCCGTCCACGACGGTGAGCCGCTCCACGTTCAGGTTCGAGGCGATCACCTTGGAAACCTGCCCCACCAGTTCGGGAAGCAGCTGGATCAGGAAAAGCTCACGGCTTTCCTCTCTCTCCCACTGCTCCCGGAGGAGTCGAAGGGCTTCCGCCTTGGCCTTTCCTTCTTCCAGGGTCCGGGCCGCCTGTCCCGCGGCCTTCATGCGAAGGGCTTCCTTTTCCGCCTCCGCGGGTATGACGACTTCCGCTTCGTATTTCAGGCGGTTCACACCCACTTTCTTTTCCTCGAGCGTTTTTGTTTCCTCCATCCGGGAAATGTCGCCGGCCAGCCGGGCCTTTTCTTCCATGCGGTTGGCACTGCCCTGCCATTCCGCCTGCTGAACCCGGAAGGCCGTTTCCGCCTCCACGATAGCCTTTCGGGCCTCGATCTCCGCGATTTCGGCCATCCTTCGGCTGTCCGATTCCTTCCGCTTGGCCTCGGCCTGGGAGAGGGCCTCCACAATCCGCGCATCCCGCTGAACCTCGGCATTTTTCTTTCGGGCGATGGCTTCCAGGTAGCCCTTGTCATCCTTCAGTTCCTGGATCTTCATGGTGTCGAGGATCAGCCCCATGCGCTGGAGGTCCCCGCTGGCCTCCTTGGCCACCTTCTGGGCCAGTTCGATCCGGTTGGCATTCGCCTCCTCAGGCTCCATGGTGGAAATAACACCCCGAAGGGTCCCTTCCAGGATCTCCCGGGCCGTTGTCGCGGCGGCCCCCGAACCCTTCCCGAGGAACCGCTCGATGGCATTGCCGAGGCCGGACTCCATGGACCCCGCTATCTTTACGTTCGCCATGGCCTTGACGTTCAGGGGAATCGTCCCCCGGGTCAGGGCCCCCGTCACGTTCATTTCGATGGGGATCGTGTTCAACGAGAGGGTGTGAACCGTCTCGATGAGGGGCATCTTGAGGGCCCGGCCGCCCCGGATCACCCGATATCCCGCATCGCCCTTCCGCCGGCCGGAAAAGATCATGACCTCGTTGGGGGGACAAATCTTCATGTTCGCCTTGATGTAGATGACGATCACCATGAGCGCCAGAAGACCGAGAAAAATACCGACCATGCCGATCTCTATGTTCATTTTCAAACCTCCTTCAAATAGTTCCTGTTTTTTTATAAGCCGTCAAAATGCCCCGACGCCCCTTCATCATCGGATCCCGAAAATCCCAGAGGCCGGGCAACCTTGTCGCCCCCCCGAGGGAATGACGCTGGGCCGAAAGACGCTGGAATTTGATGCGACCCTTTCCGTTTCATATGTCATAGTAAAGAGCGAACTCGTAGGGATGGGGACGGAGGCGGATCTGATCCTCTTCGCGCCTGCGCTTGTACTCGATCCACACATCGAGCAGGTCGCCGGTGAAAACGCCCCCCTTGAGAAGATAGTCGTGGTCTTCTTCCAGGTTGTTCAGGCTCTCGTAAAGAGACCCGGGTGTCGGTCGGATGTGTCTGCGCTCCTCCGGTGACATCTCGAAAATGTCGTGATCGATGGGCGCGGGCGGTTCGATTTCCTTCTCGATGCCGTCCAGGCCCGCCATGAGCATGGCCGCCAGGGCCAGGTAGGGGTTGCAGGAGCAGTCGGGGGGGCGAAACTCGATCCGCTTGGCCTTCTCGCTCTGGGAGTACATGGGAATCCGGACACAGGCGCTTCGGTTCCTCTGGGAATAGACGAGATTGATGGGGGCCTCGTACCCCGGAACGAGACGGCGATAGGAATTGGTTGTCGGCGACGTGAAGGCGAGAAGCGAGGGGGCGTGGTGGAGAAGCCCTCCGATATAGTGAATCGCCATTTTGCTGAGACCGCCGTAGCCCGCCGGATCATAGAAGAGATTGCGGCCCGCCCTCCAGAGGCTCTGGTGGACGTGCATGCCCGACCCGTTGTCCATGAAAAGGGGCTTGGGCATGAAGGTGACCGTCTTACCGTGGGCGAGGGCGACGTTTTTCACGACGTACTTGTACTTCATGAGAATGTCGCCGGTGTTCACCAGCGTGTTGACCCGGACACCGATCTCGCACTGCCCGGCCGTGGCCACCTCGTGGTGGTGAAGAAGGACGGGAATGCCCACCTCGGTCATGACCTTGCACATCTTCGCCCGGAGGTTGTGAAGGCTGTCCGTGGGCGGGACGGGAAAGTACCCCTCCTTGAACCGGGGTTTGTATCCCAGGTTGGGCCCTTCGTCCTTTCCCGTGTTCCAGAAGCCTTCCCGGGAATCGATCCGGTAAAACCCGTGGTTCGATCCCTGGTCGAACCGGATGTCGTCGAAAATGTAGAACTCCGGTTCCGGGCCGAACCAGGCCTGGTCCGCCATGCCGCAGACGGACAGGTAGCGTTCCGCCTTGGCGGCGACGTTTCTTGGATCCCGCGAATAGGGCACGTGGGTCATGGGGTCGGAGACGTTGCAGATCATGCTGAGCGTCGGGTCCGCCGTGAAGGGATCCACAAAGGCCGTCCCGGGGTCCGGCTTGATGAGCATGTCGCTCTCGTTGATGGGCTGAAAGCCCCGGATGCTGGAACCGTCAAAACCGACGCCGCCGATGAAGAGATCCTCCTCCAGGTCGGCGATGGGTATGGTGATGTGCTGCCAGAGACCGGGAATATCGGTGAATTTCAGGTCGATGAACTCGAGGTTCCTGTCCTTGGCCAGTTTTCTAAGATCTTTTGCGCCCATGTCGAAGCCTCCTTCCCTCAGCCAATGGCTTTGCCGCTCCGCTCGCCGGAGCTGATCCGGACGACATCGAAAAGATCGAGGATGAAGATCTTGCCGTCCCCGACCTCCCCGGTTCGGGCCCCCTTGACGATGGCCCCCACGGTGGGCTCGACGAAGTCCTCGTTGACGGCGATTTCAAGTTTCACCTTCTTCAGGAGGGTCCCCACTTCCTTCACACCCCGGTACACCTCGGTGTGGCCTTTCTGCCGTCCCCGGCCGAGGACGGTGGACACGGTCATGAGGTTCACTTCCACTTCCTCGAGGGCCTGTTTCACCTCTTCCAGTTTATGGGGCTGTATGATGGCGATAATGTATTTCATGGTTCCTTCCTCCTATTCGAGAACGGTGTATGCCGCCTCGTGGTGCTGGGTCAGATCGAGGCCCACCAGTTCCTCCTGTTTTTTCACCCGCACGCCGAACAGGGCGTCGACGAACTTGAAGAGAACCCACGTCATGGCCGCCGCATAGGTCACGCAGGCGATGAGATAGACGCCCTGGGCCAGGAAGAGATGGACGTTCCCGAAAAAGAGCCCGTCGGCACCGCCTCCGTTGATGGCCCTCTCGGCAAACAGGCCGGTGGCGACGGTCCCCCAGATCCCGCCGATGCCGTGGACCCCGAAAACATCCAGGGAGTCATCGTACCGGAGACGGGGCTTCATCACGGTCACGGCGAGATAACAGAAAACGGCCGCCAGGATCCCGATGGCGATGGCCGACATGGGACTCACGAAACCGCAGGCCGGCGTGATCGCCACGAGGCCGGCCAGGGCGCCCGTTACGACGCCCAGGACCGTCGGCGTCCCGTGCTGCTGCCATTCCACAAGCGCCCAGGTCAGCCCGGCGGCCGCCGTGGCCGTGTTTGTGGTCACGAAGGCGTTGGCGGCCAGCCCGCCGGCTCCGAGAGCGCTTCCCCCGTTGAAGCCGAACCACCCGAACCAGAGCAGGGAACCGCCCAGAACGGTCAGGGGAAGGTTGTGAGGCACGAAGACCTGTTTTTCATAGCCGAGACGCCTTCCGATCAGGACGGCCATGACAAGGGCGGAAACGCCGGAACTCACGTGAACGACGATCCCCCCGGCAAAATCCAGGGCGCCGATGTCCCTGAGCCATCCTCCGACGCCCCAGACCCAGTGGGCGATGGGATCGTA
>Ga0116143_10005629_pt1 | contig 11215 bp, 9 predicted proteins | sample AD_UKC034_MetaG_FD_89745 | JGI IMG/M metagenome (GOLD analysis project Ga0116143, IMG submission 89745) | Active sludge microbial communities of municipal wastewater-treating anaerobic digesters from USA - AD_UKC034_MetaG | ecosystem: Engineered > Bioreactor > Anaerobic > Digestate | place: USA...
CCGTCTCATTGGCGAAGCGGATACGCCCCTGATCATCGACGACGATCACGGCATCGGGAGAAAACTGGAGCAGGTACTCGGTGATTGCGTTCGATTCGCCCATCAGCGTCCCCGGTCCGCGGCGGGCGGCGTCACCCCGGCCTTGCCCTCGCGAGACTTTACAGTATGCATCGGATCCAGGCGGTGCGACATCGGGATGCGGTACGGGTCATGCCCACCGTGAGCCGGCGCAACCAAGGGGCCGTCGCATGACCCTGAGGGGGTTGTCTTGGGTGTGTGGATCGTCCACTCACCGGCACCCTTGTACATCGACGGCTGTCAGGATACATGTTGGGCACCGCACGGCTGGAATCGAGGCAATTCAGTGACTTCAGCGACGACTCTCCCCATGGATCCGGCGCCCCCCAACGGGAAGACCGCGCGCCTGCTGGCACAGTTGATGCAGATCGCGCGCATTTCCGCACTGGAGGAGATGGCGAGCGGCTTCGCACACGAACTCAACCAGCCGATCGGGGCAATCACCACCTACGCCCAGGCCGGCGTGCGCATGCTGAGCCAGCCCGGGCCGATGGTCGCCTCGGCTATCGAAGTCCTGCGCCTCATCAGCGACGAGGCGCTCAGCGCCGGCCAGGGCATTCACCGTATTCGCGGCCAGTTCGACTCCCGGACCTTCCCGCGCGAGACCTGCGACCTGGCCGACGTGCTGATGGAATTGCGGCCGGTGCTGGACCTGCTGGCGATTCGCGCCGGCCTCGAACTGGCGTTCACGCTGGAGCCGGGACTGCCCAGCGTGTCGGTCGATCGCCTGCGCATCCAGCACGTGCTGTTCGCCCTGGTACAGAATGCCCTGGAGGTTCCGCGCCGGGACAGCGCGGTGCCCGAAGTGCGGATCGAGGTCACCGGGGATCGATATGGGGTGCTGACCGCGGTGATCGATGGCGGCGCGGGGGTTTCCGCCGAAGCCCACGAGAACCTGTTTCGCCCCTTCTACACGACGAAGCGCGACGGCACCGGACTCGGTCTCGCGTCGAGCCGGGCCATCATCGAGGCCCACGACGGCACGATAGGATGCGAGAACGTCACCGGCGGTGGAACGCGCTTCTGGTTCCGCCTGCCGGCGGCATCACGGGAGGACATCGCACAATGACTGCGGCGCCGCATCAGGATCCGAAGAGCAAGCCGACCATTTACATCGTCGACGACGACGACGGCATGCGCCGGGCACTGACCCTGTTGATGGCCACAGTCGGTTACAACCCGGTGGCGTTCGCGCGGCCGAGTGAATTCCTGGCGAAGTATGACCCGAGCCTCGCCGGCTGCCTGGTGATCGACGTGCGAATGCCCGAGATGAGCGGCCTCGAAGTGCAGCAGCAGCTCAATCGCAGCGGTTCGATGCTCCCGGTGATCCTCATCACGGGCCACGGCGATATCCCGATGGCCGTACAGGCGATGAAGAACGGTGCCTCGGACTTCCTGCAGAAGCCGTTTCGCGACCAGGACCTGCTGGACAGCATCAACGCCGCGCTCAAACAGGATGCCGAGAACCGGACGAGTGTGGAACGGCTGACCGATCTCCGGCGGCGCGTCGAGTCGCTGACACCGCGCGAACAGGAGGTGATGGACCTGGTCGTCGACGGCCGCGCCAACAAGGTGATCGCGATCGACCTCGGGCTGAGCGAGCGGACCGTCGAGATCCATCGCGCCAACGTGATGGCCAAGATGGGTGCCCGCTCCGTGGCCCACCTCGTCAAGATGTGCCTGATGCTCGGCGAACCCGCCTAGCGTCACGCCTCGAGCGTCGCGCGCAGGTGTTGCGCCAGCTCCTCCGCATCGACGGGCTTGTGGAACACGCGGCAATTGGCCAGGTGTTCGCAGTGTCGCACCACACGCAGCATGTCGCCGCTCAGGACGACGGCGGGGATGTCGCGGCCTACCGTCGCGCGCACCCGTTCGATCAGCTCCGCGCCGGTCACCGGCAGGCCGAGTTGAAAGTCGCTCACGATCAGGTCGGGCGCACGATCCAGGCGCCCGAGCTTCGCGAGGGCCTCGTCCGGCGAGCCGGCGGTGATGACCTCGTGGCCTTCCACGCGCAGAAATATCGCTGTCGCCTGCAGCACGGTCGCCTCGTCATCGACGAGCAGGATGCCGCCGCCGCGCCGTGGCACGCCGCCCGCCACTGCCGCCCGCACTCCGGCCGGCTTCGATTCCCTGCCGGGCGTCACCTCGATCGTGAACGAGGTCCCCACGCCGACGGTCGATTCGACCTTCAGCTCGATGCCGAGCACCTTGACGAGCTGGCGCACGACTGCAAGGCCGAGGCCAAAGCCCTCGCGCGGGCGCCCCTGCGACCGCAGCTGGTGGAACGGCTCGAAAACGAGATCCAGGTCGGCCACAGGGATCCCCGGGCCCGAATCCCTGACCTCGATCAGCACGCGGTCCGCAGTGCGCTCGACGCCGACGCGCACGCCGCCGCGCTCGGTGTAGCGGACCGCGTTGCCCACGAGGTTCTGCAGCACCTCCTTGAGCAGGGTCGGGTCGGACTTCACGACCGGGCTGTCCGTGGCGAATTCGAGCGACAAGCCCCTCGCGTCCGCGAGCGGTGCGAACTCGGCCCGCAGCGGCGCCATGATTTCCTGCAATGGAAAGTCCCGGATCTGCGGGCGGACGACACCCGACTCGAGCATGCTGATATTGAGCAGCGCGTGGATCATGCGCCCCATCGAGTCGATCATCTGCTGCTGCGCCTCGACGATATCGCGCACCGGCTGAGCGAGCGGCTGGCTACGCAGGGTCGCATTGAGCAGCGTCAGCGAGTGCAACGGCTGGCGCAGGTCGTGGCTCGCCGCGGAGAAGAACCGCGACTTGCTCTCGCCCGCCTCCACCAGCTCCGCCGTGCGTTCGGTGACGCGCGCGTCGAGCAGCTCGTGTTCGCGCTGCAGCTCTGCCTCCGCCGCGCGACGTTGCCTCACCTCGGCCTCGAGCACCGCATTGGCTGCGGATAGCCCTTCGGTTGCATCGCGTACACGCAGCTCAAGGCTGGCATTGGCCGCATCGAGCTGCCGCGCCGCCTCGACGCGCCTCGCGAACTCGCGGCGGACCAGTAAAAGGATGACGACCATCAGGGCGATCGCCATGATCGACAGCAGCGTGCTGAAGGCAAGGTTGCGCCCGAGACTCGTCTGCGAGCTCGCCATGCGCGCATCCACTTGCCGCAGTTCCACCGCCGACATGCGGTCGAGGAGCTGGCGGATCGCGTCCATGACGAAATGCCCCTGGTTCGTGGTCACGAAGGCCAGCGCGGCATCCAGGCCCTGGGCGCGTTGCAGATCGAGCACCTGGTCCATCTGCTTGCGGCGCGTATCGAGCAGCCGTTCGAGCGCGCGGAAGTTCTCGAGCTGACCGCTGTCGCCGTCTTCGGCGAGCAACCGTTGGAGAACGGGCAGGCGCGCGGCGAGCTGCACCTGGCCTGCGATGTACGGCTCGATGTACTCCCCGCGCGAGGTCAGCAGATACCCGCGCTGGCCCGTTTCCATGCCGAGTATTGCTTCGCTGATGGTTTCGAGCGTGAGGCGCCGCTCCTGGGTGCGTTGCAGCTGCTCGAAGGTCACGCGCACCTGCTGCACGCAGTAGTACTCGAGCGCGAGCACGACGCCGAGCAGGACGGCGCCGCACAGCAGCCCGATCAGGGCCTGGCTGTCGGGAGACAGGCGGCGAGGCGACATCCGGTCCGGCTCTTCAGGGGACTTCCGGCTGGTCGCGCACCAGCAGCACGGGCACCGGCGAGGAGCGTACGACCAATTCCGCATCGCTGCCCATCGCCAGGCGGCGCAGACCGCGACGGCCGTGCGTGCCCATGACGATCAGATCCGCGGCCGCGAGCACTTTCCGTCCGCCTTCGCGCTGCGACTCGAACAGCTGCTCGTAGAAAGGCGCGGGCATGTAGCCCGTGTCGAAGACCTGTTCGTTCACGACGTGAACGATATCGAGCATCGCTCCGCAAGACTTCGCCAGACCGACTGCCTCGTTGAGTCCGCGCAGTGATGTCGCGCTGCCGTCGACCGGCACGAGTATCTTTTTGTACATTGCCGCGATCTCCAGGGACGACTGGCACCGATCCTAGGGGCTGCCCCGGCGCACGCCAGCCGGGAGTTCCCCGCACCGCGCACGCATTTCCACGGCCGGCGCCGCTAGCCGGCAGCGGCCTGCTGCAGCCGCAGGTGCTGCGCGGCCAGGTCCAGGACCCCCCGTGCGTGCACCTGCGCAACCGCTCGCGCCGCAGTCGGCGGGCTCGCCGGGGCGCACTCGACCGCCGCGGCGACCCGCCCCGGCGTGCCGAGATCGCTCCAGCCGCAGGACGGCACGGCCAGTACGCGCAGCCGCGGCGCGCAGCGCTCGACGATATCGCGCGAGAAATCGAGCACCGGCAGCCGCTCGTACAGTTCTGCGAGGCGTGCCTGTCGCAACGCTTCGTCGTTCGTGGCCACCACGATGGCGCGCATCTCGCCGACGACCTCCGGGCAGCGTTCTTCGAATGCACCCAGCAGCGCCCGGCCATGCGCGGCGAAGATGAACGAGTTCCACAACCCGCCCCGTTCGATGAGGGCTTCGGCCGTCTTCCCGCTGGGCTTCTCGACGAACTGGCAGACCCCCCGCGCACCCGGTCCGCGATCGTCCGACGGCACGATGTAACCCAACTCCGCGTCCGCCTGCTCGGGCGCGAACCCCAGCAGTACGATGAGGCCGCGCTGCCGCTCGGTCTCCTTCATGAGCTGCTCGAGGCTCGCGGCGAGCACCGCTTCATCGCGAACATAATGGTCCGACGGCAGGACGAGGAGCGAAGCCTCCGGATCGCGGTGCAGGATCTGCAACAAAGGCAGGAGGATGCCGTTCGCCGTGCCGCGATTGCGTGGCTGGACGACGATGTTCCGCGCCTCGATCGACCGCGGCAGCGTCCGCCACCACCGTTCGTGATGGGCGGCGACGATGACACAGGTGCGCGCTGGCGGCGCGATCACTCGCGCCCGTTGCAGCGCTGCGTTCAGCAACGAGCCTCCGCCGCCGAGCGAACAGAACTGCTTGGGAACGGAAATGCCGGCGGCGATCGTCGTGAGTGCCTGCAGGCGGGCACCATCCCCCGCGGCGAGTACGAGCGCCCAGCGATGCCCGGCAGCCGGCGAAGGTGACATCAATACCCCCTTCCGGGTAACCGGACAGAGGCAGGCGGCCGGTCCCGATCTTCGGCCCCGTACTCCGGCATGATCGTGTTCATCGCTGCGCTCCCCGCCACTGGCGGACGCGGTGATGCTAATTGGACGACGGCGGCAGCTTTACCCGGAATTCCCCGCAGCCGGCACGCGGTTTCGCGGGTACACGGCGCGTGGGATCGCCTGGTCGACGGGAGGGCCCGCGTGAGTTCGCACGGCCGCACCGCTGCAGATGGCGTCCCCAAGGGGATTCGAACCCCTGTCGCCGCCGTGAAAGGGCAGTGTCCTGGGCCTCTAGACGATGGGGACGCCGTGAACGAAATTTGGTGGAGCTAGACGGGATCGAACCGTCGACCTCTTGCATGCCATGCAAGCGCTCTCCCAGCTGAGCTATAGCCCCACGAAAGGTGCGCGAAACTACGCAAGCCCCGCCACTATGTCAAGGCAGCGCACATTTGCCTTAATTCAGCCGATAAGACAATACCTGATGTCGGCACCCTGAGACATTATGCGCGCGGATTTCGCGTGCTAAAACTGCATCGACTTGCAAAGGCATACCTGTCGTAAGGCAGGGACGCAAAGCCTCCGGTCTTGGGGTTCTGACAGACTCGAGATAGCGGGGTTGCCGGCCAGGCCGCCGTCACGGCACCGCCGTCATTCCCTTCTGTCGTTCGATTCCGCCTCCCTCGGGACCGCAGTTGATGCGGGCAGACTCTGAGGAACGCGCGGAATGAAAAACAAGCACCTGGTGGGACTGGTACTCGCGGCGGCGCTCTCGCTCGCCGCGTGCGGCGGAGAAGACGCGGACACGGCCACGGCCGAACCGTCACCTCCGGTCACACCCACGCCTCCCCCGACGAGCAACACCCCGCCGGTAATCTCGGGCACGCCGGCGACGGCCGTGCAGGCGGGACAGGCCTATGCCTTTACCCCGAGCGCGAGCGACGCCGACAACGACACGCTGACCTTCTCCGTGGGCGGCCTGCCCTCGTGGGCGAGCTTCAATGCCTCGAGCGGCGCCGTCACCGGCTCGCCGGGCGATGCCAACGTCGGCACATCGGGCAACATCACGATCTCCGTCAGCGACGGCAAGGCGACGGCCGCGCTGCCCGCCTTCCGCATCCAGGTGACCGCGCCGCCGACGACGCCGCCGCCGGCCAATACGCCGCCGGCAATTTCGGGCGTACCGCCGGCGAGCGTGACGGCCGGCACTGCCTACAGCTTCCAGCCGACCGCCTCCGACGCCAACGGCGACACACTCAGCTTCTCGATCACCAATCGCCCGACCTGGGCCAGCTTCTCGACGACGACGGGCAGGCTGTCCGGCACGCCGGGCGCGGCGCACGTGGCCACGTACTCGAACATCACGATCCGGGTCAGCGACGGCCAGGCGACGGTTGCACTGCCGACCTTCTTCATCCAGGTGCAGGCGGCCGCGAATCGCACGCCCACGATCAGCGGCACGCCGAGCACTTCGGCCACGGCGGGGACCGCCTGGTCGTTCCAGCCGAACGCCAGCGATGCCGATGGCGACGCGCTCACCTTCAGCATCCAGAACCGCCCGACCTGGGCCACGTTCAATACGAGTACCGGCCGCCTCTCCGGCACGCCGGCCGCCGCGAATGTCGGCGCCTTCCCGAACATCCTGATCAGCGTCAGCGACGGCAGGGGCGGCAGCGCCTCGCTGCCCGGCTTCACGCTCTCCGTCGCCGCGGCCGCGAACCGCGCGCCCACGATCAGCGGTACTCCGGGCACCTCGGTGAATGTCGGCTCGGCGTACAGCTTCACCCCGACCGCCGATGACCCGGACGACGACACCATCGCCTTCGGCATCGCCAACAAGCCCGCCTGGGCGAGCTTCGACACCACCACCGGCCGGCTCTCGGGTACGCCGGCCGCCGCCGATGTCGGCACGAGCTCGAACATCGTGATCAGTGTGAGCGACGGCAAGGGCGGCAGTGCGACGCTGCCGGCGTTCTCGATCACCGTGAACGGCGTGACCACGGGCTCGGCGACCCTCTCCTGGACCGCACCGACCGAGAACGAGGACGGCACGGTGCTGACCAACCTCGCCGGCTATCGGATCCAGTACGGCACGAGTGCGTCAGCGCTGACGCAGACGGTGCAGGTCGCAAATCCCGGCCTCACGACCTATGTCATCGATGACCTGGCGCAGGGCACCTGGTACTTCGCGATGCGGGCCTATACCAGCACGGGTCTCGAGAGCGCGCCGACGAACGTCGTCAGCAAGACGATCCAGTAATCGCGCCGTCGAGCCGGGCGAGGCTGCGCTCGCGCCCGAGCAGGGCCAGGGTCGCATCGATCGGCGGGGAGATCGTGCCGCCGGTGACGGCCACACGCACCGGCTGCGCCACCTTGCCGAGGCCGACGCCACGCTCGCCGGCGAGGGCCTCGATCGCCGCGTGGATGGCCGCGGCCTCCCATGTGCCGAGTGCCGCCAGGCGCTCGCGCAGGCTGCCGAGCAGGCTCCTGGCCTCGGCCGTCAGGTGCTTCGCCACCGCCTTGGCGTCGAATTCGATGGCATCGGTGAAGAAAAAGCGGCTTGCCTGTGCCATCTCCTTCAGCGTCTTCGTGCGCTCGCGTTGCGCGAGGATCACGCCCTCGATCAGCTGCCCGTCGTCGGCAGGAAGGCCGAGACGCGCGAGGTGCGGCTTCAGGTACGGCGCGATCCGTGCCGGCTCCGTGCGCATCATGTGCTGCTGGTTGAGCCACAGCAGTTTTTCCGGATTGAACGCCGAGGCGGCCTTGTTCACATCGGCGATGTCGAACAGCGCGATCATCTCCTCGCGCGTGAAGATCTCCTGGTCACCGTGCGACCAGCCGAGACGCACGAGGTAATTGAGCAGCGCATCCGGCAGAAAGCCCTCCTCCTCGTACTGCAGCACGCTCACGGCGCCGTGGCGCTTGGAGAGCTTCGCGCCGTCGGGCCCGAGGATCATCGGCACGTGCGCATAGGCCGGCGGCGTGACGCCGAGCGCGAGCAGCATGTTTATCTGACGCGGGGTGTTGTTGATGTGATCGTCGCCGCGGATCACGTGCGTGATACCCATGTCCGCATCGTCGACGACCACGCAGAAGTTGTAGGTCGGCGTGCCGTCGGAGCGCGCGATGATCAGGTCGTCGAGCTCGGTGTTGCGAAAGACGATGTCGCCGTGCACGAGGTCCTTGACGACGACTTCGCCACCCTCCGGATTCCTGAAGCGCACCACCGGCGTCACGCCCGGCACCGGCGCCGTGCGATCGCGGCAGCGACCGTCGTAACGCGGCTTCTCCTTGCGCGCGAGCTGCGCGGCGCGCATCTCGTCGAGTTCGTCCTTCGAGCAGTAGCAGTGGTACGCGGTGCCCGCCGTGAGCATCTGCCCGATCACCTCGCGATACCGCCCGAAGCGCTGCGTCTGGTAGAACGGCCCCTCGTCCGCGTCGAGGCCCAGCCAGTGCATGCCCTCGAGGATCACGCGCACGGCCTCATCGGTCGAGCGCTCGCGATCGGTGTCCTCGACGCGCAGGATGAACTTGCCGCCGTGGCGGCGCGCCTGCAGCCAGGAAAACAGGGCCGTGCGGACCCCGCCGATGTGCAGCAGGCCCGTGGGGCTGGGTGCGAAACGGGTGACGATACTCATGGGGCCGCGAATGGTAACAGATTGATTTCGCACGGCCGATTGATTCGGACCGGTCGGCCCCGTAAACTTCGCGCCCTCTCCCCGGCGGACGGTTAGCTCAGCGGTAGAGCACTGCTTTCACACGGCAGGGGTCACTGGTTCAATCCCAGTACCGTCCACCATCCGAGTTCCTCGGGCGCGCCTGCAGGCAGCCTCGCCCCGCCAGGCGTACCCCATGTTGCATTGGACGCGCGGCACGCCAACCATTGAGACATGCCCTGCGACGGCGGCGCCCACCTGTCCTGACCACCGCCACCCGGAGCCACAATGAAAGTCAGTGCCATTCGCTGCTGCATGGTCGGAGTCAGCGATCTTGGGCGCTCGCTCGAGCTGTTCCAGGACCTGATGCAGTTGCGGCTCGAGCGGCGGGGAATGCTGTCCGCCGATGAGCTGCAGCTCTATGGGCTGCCGGCGGGGACCGGCACGCAATACGCCGAACTGTCCTGCGCCGGCCACCCCACGGGTCGCCTGCGACTCGTGCAGTACTCACCCACCCCGACCCGGTATGTCCGCAGCGACCATGACGGCGCGGATTCACCCACCGACATCGGCCCCAAGGCGCTCGACTTCTATGTCGCCGACCCGATACTGCCGCGGGTCGCCGAGATCGAACGGGCGGGGTACAAGTTCCGTTCGCGTCCGGTCCGCCATCAGGTCGGCCGCGCCGAGAGCGAGGAGTGCCTCTTCACCGGACCGGACGGCGTGCCGATCCTGCTGATGGTGGGCCATCGCCATTCGGATGCCGAACTGCGCCCAGGCTGCCTCACCGGGCCCTACAGCGAAATCGCCACCATCTCGATCGTGTCGGGCGACCTCGAGGCGAGCCGGGTCTTCTACGAGGACGTGCTCGGCATGGCGCTGATCGTCGACGCCGAGACCGGCCAGTCACATCGCAATTCGGTGAACGACCTGACCGGCGTGCCGCCCGACACCCGGGTGCACTTCAAGGTCTACGCGGAGGCCGGCGAAGCCAGTGGCAAGGTGCTCATCGTGCATTTCTTCGAACGCACCGGGCGGCGCCTGCTCGATCGCATGCGCCCCGGCCACCTCGGATTCTCATTGATGAGTCATGCCTGCGACGATCTCGACACGCTGGCACGACGCCTCGCCGCGGGTGGCTTTGCGATCGTCGCGCCGCCGACCCGTATCCGCACGGATCACGATGAGCGCCGCGCGCTGCTCGCCAGGGGTCCGAACGAGGAACTGCTCGAATTCATCCAGGCAAGCTGAGGCCGCCGCATGTCGAATCCCGTTTCACAGGACGAGGCCGCAATCTGCGCGCACTTCGCAAGTTATTCGCGGGCATGGCGGGCCAACGACGTGGCCGCCCTGCTCGGCCACTGGGCCGAGCCGGAGTTCCGGTTCTACAAGGCAGAGGAAGCCGAGCGCTTCTTCACCCGCTTCGCGGACGTGGCGGCGTATTTCCGCGGCAATGCCGAACTCATCGAGATCATGGACGTGGAGTTCGCCGTGAACGAACTGATTCCCTGCAGCGCCGGGATGGTCTTCGCCATCGCGCAGCTGCAGTGGAACATCCGCTTCGCGCGCGACGCCCGGCTACCGGACGGATCGCCGTACGCCCACCGCGGCAAGGCGATGGGTGGCGACAACCACGTGCTCGCGCTGCTCACGCACATGCCCGCCGGCTGGCGCTTTGCCGGCTGGAGCGAAACGCCGGATGCGCCGCTCAGCTACATCTCGCGCCTCTATCGCAAGAACGTGCGGCCCGGATCCCCGGCGGCTGTCACTGCGGACGGCGCACCGTAGGCGCCAGCCTCAGCCGGGTTTCGCAGCTCCCAGCCAGCCGATGATGAACAGCAGCGCCCACAGCACCCACAGCACGTAAGTGCCCTGCCACAGCGACTTGTGCACGAACGCCTCGTCACCCGGCTCGGCCTGCTCCGCCCAGATGCGCGGCCAGGCCGCGTAGGCCTTGCGGATGTAATAGCGGATGCCGATCCCCGCGCACAGCACGCCGCCGAACAGGATCACCTTCCAGGCGAGCCACGGCGCCGCAAACGGCTTGCCGGTCGCGAGCGAGAGTACGCCGCTGCCGACCGCCAGGGCGATCAGCACGTAACGCAACCACCAGTCCCAGCGCGCCCAGGCGCGCCCCTCGGGCGCGTTGCGCTTCCAGTGCGTGACCCACATGAACCAGAACCAGACCGCGCAGACAATCCACACGACCACGAGCCCCGCGCCGTGGATCGGCACGAGCCCGAGGATCGAGGCGAGCGTTAGCCCGAGCGGCACGCTGAAAATCAGCGCATTGCGCGGATGCTGATCGACCTCGAGCAGGAACTCCCACAGCCGCTTGCGCTCGACGCCCGA
>Ga0116143_10005632_pt1 | contig 11210 bp, 10 predicted proteins | sample AD_UKC034_MetaG_FD_89745 | JGI IMG/M metagenome (GOLD analysis project Ga0116143, IMG submission 89745) | Active sludge microbial communities of municipal wastewater-treating anaerobic digesters from USA - AD_UKC034_MetaG | ecosystem: Engineered > Bioreactor > Anaerobic > Digestate | place: USA...
ATAGTTGTTCCATGAGCCGCTGTAGCCGACATGCCCATTGGTGCATCCCCCTGAAGTGTAAAAATCTAAAGCCGTGTTATAATCGGGTGCAAACCATACTGTGGTGGGCGCCGTAGAGCCATGCACGATAACATCGGTGTTAAATTCTTCAGGACCCAGCAAATAGGTCTGTGCCATAAAATGGCTGTTAATGCTTATCATAAAAAGAGCTGTTATAAGAATAGCTTTAGGCGTTGTTTTCATCGCATATTTTTTTTGTACCATTCGTCGGCATTGTTTGCATCGGTAAAAGAAACCGCTTTCTTTTCGGTTTTTTTCTGTACGTTTTCGATGGCTTTGGTAATCAATGTATGTGTTATATGCTCCTCTTCGGTCATGCCCATCTGTCGCATCATATTTTCGATATTGTCCTTTCCAAAGATGCTGAACAGTGGCTCGTCGAGCGAGAGGTTAAATGTGAGGTGAATTTCTATATCGAAGTTGTTGAGATGTTTAAAAAAATCATTTTCTACACTATAAAGCGGGTGGTGTTCGAGCATAAATACCTCATACCCTGTTGCTTTCCCTGATATAAAGCCATGAGCAGTTTCTTTGATGAGTGATTGCACTGTAATAAGATTAACTTTTTGATGGACAATATGGTTTGTATTGGTATAATCGTTGAATGGCGTTTGAGTTTTTTGGAGTAGTTGCCCTGCATATAAAACAGTATCGGGAAAATAGCTGCATAAAAAAATCAATTTTTCGGTATTTGCCAAGCCCGCCAGCTCTTTTACCAGGTTAAGATATTTACCTTCTTTGTGCATCCATACCTTGTCTTGTTTGATGAGATTGTTTTTTTTCTTAGAGAAGAACCACATAGTATTTCTTAATAAATAATATTATTGATTTTCATTAAATAAATTTCTATCTGCACACTGTTTAAATATTTATTTTTCCAATTTCATTTAGTAATTAAAAAATGGGTTACAGTATCTTATTTGTAAACTACTTTAAATGTATCAGATTGTCCAGTAGCATTGCTGATATTAATAAAATACAAGCCCGTTTTTACAGACATTGGTTTATTAAACGAAATAATATTGTTTGTACAAATGACCTGGTTTTGAGAGATAATTTTTTGCGAAAAGTCATAAATTGTAAGTAGGTATGTGCCATGTTCATTTGGCATTTGAATATTTACAGTTCCTGACGATGGATTGGGATACAAGATTTTTGATATTTGTTGATTTTGCTGCATAACGCCAGCTGAAGCATTGTAAAGACTAAGAATTTCCTGGGCAGATAGAGCCACATCATAAAAACGGACTTCATCAATTTTTCCGGTGAACGGGTCTCCTTCGGGGGTATTGCCAGTGCCTGCCTCATCGCCAATTATAGTACTATTTCCCGGGTAGCCATACTGTATAGGATATATAGCCCCCGCGTCGTCGGTATCAACAGCAATACCATCGATGTAAAGTATTGTATAACGACCATCGTAAGTAAAAGCCAGATGATGCCAGCCATTGCTAATATTGCTCAGGGGGTAATCGGCAATAGCATAAGCGCCGTTGCGTTTACATTCTGCTTCTAAAGTAGCAGAAGAGCCATGAATTATAAGCTCATATCCTCCCGATGCTGTGTTGCCGGCAAGGGCAGCCCAGTTGTTAAAAGATGCCCAGTTGGCAGCATAAGCCCACAAGGCAAGTGTAACCTGTGAGTCGGGTTTTAACAATACGCTACTTCCCAAATTGATATAATCATTAATACCATCAAACTCATAAGCACTGTTGGCGTTTCCCAAATTATCCGTTGTTAACACGGGGTTTCCAAATAGGGTACCGTTTATACCGTTACTCCCTGCATCATTGGCATTGCCATTGAAAGGATAATATGCCACCGGTACAGGTTGGCTATAGGCAAAAGTAGCAACTATTAATACTGTAACAAAAGTGTAAATAATGTTTTTCATAGGTATAAATTTTATGTTTAAATAAATATTTAATGTAAAAATAATAATAATAAGTTTGTAATGAAGATTTTTTTAAAATAATAAGTAAGTTTGTAATGTAATAGTACATTGTAAAAATACTTTTTGTATTGATTTTTAAATATGGGCATCAGAAAAATATTATTTAACCTACGCTATTTTATTAGAGTTTTAATAAAAAAATTACTTACAACAGTAAATATTTTATTGTTTATTCTGAGCTTTCTCTCTTTTTCAATTGTTGTGTTTGATGTAGGTTTTGATATTACCCCCGCGGCAGAAAAGTACATTCAGGATTTTGTTCAGCTTTGTTTAATCTTTTATGGGCTGGCATATTTAATTAAGTTTTTACTGACACTGCGATTGAAAATATCTTTTTTAGCACGTTTTCTTGAACTTTTAATTGTTTTTTGTTGCTGTCTCATTTATTTTTCGGGACGCATTACCACCGGCAACAGCATACTTAATACTACTGCCCTTATAGTACAAAGTAAGATTTTTATTTATCTTTTTTTATGTTATATTTTTATTATTGAGTTTTCGAAAAACGTACTGGCTATTTATAATCTCAAAAGCAATCCGTATAAAGTATTTATATACAGTTATCTGCTTTTCATATTATGTGGTACTGGTTTTTTGCTGATGCCAAATGCTACCCACGAGGGTATTTCATTAATTGATGCCTTTTTTACTTCGACAAGTGCCGTATGTGTTACTGGCTTAACTGTTGTTGATACGGGCACCTACTTTACATTAACCGGCAAAATAATAATTTTATTATTGTTTCAGGTAGGTGGTATTGGGGTTATGACTTTTACGAGTTTTTTTATTTTATTTTCAGACAGCCGCTTTTCGCTTCAGAATCAGTTTTTTTTAAAAAATATTGTAAACGACAATCAATTGGGGCAGGTAGTAAAGACACTGATAAAAATTATGCTTTTTACATTTATTTTTGAGCTGATGGGGGCTTTGCTAATATATTTTAATTTGAGCCATCGTGTTTATTTTTCAAGTGTTAATGAAAAGATTTTTTATTCGGTTTTTCATTCGGTTTCGGCATTTTGCAATGCGGGTTTTTCGTCACAAACAGATGGATTGTATCATATAAGTACACGATTCAATTACAATATACATTTGATAATTTCTTTTCTTATAATAGCTGGTGGATTGGGTTTTCCGATAGTTTTCAACTATTATAAATATTTTAAATTTAAAATACGGAATTATCTTCGTCATTTATTTAAGCATGAGCCGGTGCATCATTTTCCACGTGTTATCAATGTGAATACACGGCTTGTTATAAATACCACATGTATTCTTTTATTGTTTGGTTTTATCACTTTTTTTATAACCGAATACAACAATACGCTTAAAGACATGAGTTTGTATGGTAAGCTGGTAACTTCATTTTTTGGTTCGGTAACGCCGCGTACTGCTGGTTTTAACACTATTGATACAGGCGGGATGACCACATCTTTTATTATGATATGTATGTTGTTGATGTGGATTGGGGCATCGCCCAATTCGACTGGTGGCGGTATAAAAACATCGACTTTTGCATTGGCGTTTCTTAACATAATGGCTATTGGCAAGGGAAAGGACAGGGTAGAAATATACAGGCGCCGCATTTCTGAAGAATCAACGAGGAATGCTTTTGCAGTGCTTTTGTTATCATTACTTGTAATAGGTATAAGTGTATTTATAATAACTCTTGCCGAAACCGACAAGCCACTTATATCAATAATTTTTGAATGTATATCGGCATTTGGCACTGTGGGGCTTAGTTTGGGTATAACCAGTACCCTTAGCGATACGAGTAAGATTGTTCTTATAGCCGCCATGTATATAGGGCGTATTGGAACTTTAACATTTTTCATAGCTTTTCTGCGTAAAGTAAAAACGCTCAGTTATCAATATCCATCAGAAAACATAATCATTTAGTAACACAAAATATACAGCGCAATGAAATTTTTAATAATAGGATTAGGTAATTTTGGGGCATCTGTTGCGACAGAGCTTACCAGCATGGGACACGAAGTTATAGCCGTTGATTCGGATATAGTACGGGTAGAAACCTTTAAAGATGATATAACATCTACTATATGTATGAATTGCAATGATGAGCATGGCTTATCGAATCTGCCGCTCAAGGATACCGATGTGGCCATAGTTTGCATAGGTGAAGATTTTGGTTCTTCGATAATGGTGGCTGCCTTGCTTAAAAAGTATAAAATAAACCGGCTTATCTGCAGAGCTACTTCAACTATTCACGAATCGGTACTTAAGTCGATAGGCGTAGATGATATCGTTTTTCCTGAGCAGGAAACGGCTCTCCGCCTTACGCAACGGCTTCTGCTCAAAGGTGTTGTTGATTCGTATCAGGCAGATGAGCATCATTTTATCATCAAATCATATCTTCCTGAAGCATATGATGGTTTGAGTATAAAAGAAATCAATTTTGAGTCGTACAACCTTAGCATTTTATCGGTAATTAGCACCCAAAAAACAGAAAATATTTTTGGTGAAAAAATTAATAAATACTATGTAAATACCCAAAAATTAAGTCCTGATACTAAACTTACCAAAGATGATTTAATACTGGTTTATGGCAACAAGGCGGATATACAAAGGTTTTTTATGGTTTAGATTCTGAATAAAATTTAGATATATCTTCAATCAAAAGAACAACATATTTGTCTTTATAATAATTAAAAATATGTGTTGAAAACTGAAGGTGTTTGGACACCTTCTGATTATTGGTATTATAAAAAGGTCTGATGATGTGTTCTTTATAAATATTTTCGCCACTATTAAAAGTATTTATTGCTGCTGTCCTTAGTTCGCAATCGAGGCACATAGAAGTACTGCCACATTCTTTTTTTTCTTCAATCTGATAGGCACAGCCAATGGCTTCACCACATCGTTGATATATAAGGTTTTCGTCTTTTTTGTTTGAAAAAATGGTTTTCAGATTGTCGTTAAAGGCGGTGAGCCGAACATCTTTGTTTAAGAGCAGGATACAGCTATTGATATTATTGATGAGAATGTTCATAAATTCAGACGAGTTTTTCAGAAACTCGAATGTATTGTTACTCATGCTTATATCGGCATTTCTGAGTGTGGTTATTTTTTCAGAAGTAATGCTTTTTACCTTAATACCAAAAAAATAATAATTGTATTTCCAGAGTTCAGCAAACTTGTTTTCTCCCAGAAATGGTACTCTGTCGATAAGCTTTTTTGTTGTTCCAAAAAAGGGTTTTTTGTTATTCATTTATTTCTTTTTGCACCTACAAAGTTATGAAAAATATTAATGTGTTGGGTGATTTAATACTAAAATATGGGTTTTGTTTTGTTATGGGTGGGTGGCTTCGACTGTTTGTTTTATTGGTGGCTTCGACTGTTTGTCTTATTGGTGGCTTCGACTGTTTGTCTTATTGGTGGCTTCGACAAGCCACCACGACAGGATCAGCCACCACGACAGGCTCAGCCACCGAGATAGGATCAGCCACCTACACATGATTTTCTTTAGGAAGATATCTTAATTACTGCTGTTATGGACTTTTTGTGTTATTTATTCTTTGTTTTGTTATCTGGCTTATTGTTTTCTTTCTGCTGTTTGTCGCCAATGGTAGCCAGGTGCAACAGTTGTATTTTCCAGGTATTGTCGTTTAGATTTTTCCATATAAGCGAAAAGGTTATTTCGCCTGTATCGAGCACTTTGCCGTCGCTAACAAAGTCTAGTTTCAGATTGCCTGCATAATAGCCGATTTTGCAGCTTGTTTCGGACAATGCTTTGTTTGTTTTTAGATTTTGTGTTTTTATTATTTGTTCTTTAGTCCAGTAATTGAATATCGTATCTTGCCCTACGAAGTTCCCGTTGTTGAGTAATACAACGGCATCGGGAGCAAACACATGTGACAAGGCAGAAGTATCCTTATTGTTCCAATAGCTAATAAAGTTTTCTGTAAGCGAATCAACCGAAATTGTTGTTTCTGTTGGGGTTGTTTGTTCTTGTTTTTTGCAGTCGGTACAGCCAGTAATAAAAGCAGCTATTAAAAGCATAACAAAAAGAATATTTTTCATAGTTATTTTTTTTAGGGTTTATTATAAAAGTTGTAAATCTTTAAGTTTTTCTTTCGTGGGTATGCCGTCTTTTGTCCATCCTCTCAGTGTATAATATTCTTCAAGTAAGGGTTCAAGGTTTATTTTTATATTTTTCGATTTTCCTGATTTAAATGATTCGTTGAGTATTGGATATGGCAGATATCTTCTTAAATGTTGTGAAGATGCATCTACGAATTTTTATTTTTCTTCCAATGACTTGCGGTATTCGTTAAATTTACAGTGCTGACATCTCTTGTTAGCGTATTCTTTTAAGTCGGTACTTTGTTTTGAGGTATGATGGTAAGGACAGATAGTACAGGGAATAATTTCCGTGTCGATCCATTCTTTGGTATTTTGCATAAGCCACCCCATGGTTTCAATAATTGCTAGGGGACCACTGGAGCCGAATCGGAACTTATCGGGTGTTTGCAATACGGGGTCTTTGGCAGCCGCCCACATAAGCCGCAGGGCAGTCATTGCATCGGCTACACCACCCGATGCTTTTACTCCTTTTTCGTTTCCTACTACCTGTCGCATAATCCACATATGGTCGGGCAAGGCGCCAAAGGCATCCATACCTGTGGAATTTTTAATAAATTGTGCTTTCGATTGAGCCACCATTTCGGAAACAATCCATACTTCTTCTTCGGTTAATTCAGAAGAGCGTACAATAACCTTAACGAGTTCACCATCGGCTGCCTGGCATACGGCATTAATTTCTTCGAGGGCATATTTATGGTCGCGCTTAAACCGCCCCACATTTATAACCATATCGAGTTCCATCTTGCCTTTGCCCTCCCCTCTCAGTTCACGATTTTTTTTAACCACATGTTCTGTTTGTCTGGCTTTAAGTTCGATGTCGAGTTTACCCAACGGAAAATCGATAACATAACAATTTTTTACATCACTTCCTTTGAGCAAAAGAGGCATTATATCTACCTCCACAGGGTTTACACAAACAGAGGCACAATGATGGGCTATTGCCAATTCGGCCATTTTTTTTATTTTGGGTTCTTGTGTATCGGCTTTAAGGTCGGTAACATCAATAAACCTTGCTAATTTTTCGGGTGTAAAACTTTTAACGAGCTGTGTCAGTTCGTCTTTTGAAATCTCTACTAGGGGCTGTCGGTTTGGAATAAATGAAGCCATAATTATTAAGAATTAATGAGTTTTAATAAAATTAATAAACAAAGATAAAAAGCAATTTTGAAATGCGCAATTTTTTCATTTCAATAAAAAATATTTTCAGCATCGGGCAATAATACAATATCTCGTTTAAATTTTCTGTAAAACAGCAATAAAAGTATCTATATCGAAGGGTTTAGAGATAAAATGGTCGAAGCCGGCAGAAAAAATGTTTTCGCCAAAATCGGTAAACACAAAAGCAGAAAGGGCAATAACTATAAGGTTCGGGTTCATTTCTTTAATTATTTTGGTGGCTTCGAGACCATCCATAACGGGCATTTTGATATCCATAAGTACAAAGTCTATATCATTTCTTTTCTTACAAATATCAACGGCTTCTCTGCCATTTTCGGCACGTATGACGTTGGCACCTGCTTTTTTAAGCACATTTTGTGTCAGTAAAAAATTACCATTATCGTCTTCAGCAACTAAAATATTTTTACATTTAATATCTTTAATTTTATTAACTGTGATTTTTTCATCGCTGGGAGTTATTTGTTCAATAAATGGCAGTGTTACATAGAAGGTAGAGCCGGTATTTTCTTCTGTTTCGAAACATATATCGCCACCCATCATTTCAACAAGTTGTTTGGTAAGAGAGAGCCCCAGCCCCATACCCCTTATGGTTGTATAATTGTTTGAGCCCTTAAAAAAACGTGAAAAAATTTTATCTGCCTCATTTTTAGGGATGCCAATACCTGTATCTTTCACATAAAATTTCACATTGTTATTTTCGGTGATGGTATAACCAATTTCAACAATACCTTCTTCGGTATATTTTAGCGCATTGGAAATAAGGTTGTTTAACACTTGTGTTAATCTTATTCTATCGGCTAGCACAGACCCATTTTTATTGTTTTTATTAAAAATTAATTCAACATTTTCTTTGCTGAGTTCTTTTTTAGCAATTTGGTTGGCGGCCACAATGTTGTTAATTAACTTATCAATATTTATTATTTCATTATTTATGGTGAGGTTGTTTGCTTCAATTTTAGAGATGTCAATTATATCATCAATAATTTTGATAAGAACTTTTGAATTAAAGTCAACAATTTCTGCCATTTCTTTATGTTTTGTTTCATTGGGATCGTTTTTGGCAATAATTTTAATGAACCCTACAATGTTATTGAGGGGTGTTCTTATTTCGTGCCTCATATTGGCAAGGAAAGCCGATTTGAGTTTATCGCTTTCTTCGGCTTTTTCTTTGGCTTTAATGAGTTCGCATACTGTTTTTTTATGGGCTTCAATTTCTTTTTCGAGGTCGAGGTTTTTCTTTTCCAGTTTGCTTATGAGTCTTTCGTTGTATAATTTAAGAATCTCTTTTTCTTCTTTTTCTATTGGTTTTGTTGTAAACTTTTCTGCATTTTTAATCACCTCATTAATGGTTTTAAGAAAAATATCGGGTTCTTGTGGTTTACGAATAAATTTTTGGGCCCCGAGCGAGAGGGCAAATTCTTCATCTTTTTGGTCGACATAGGTGGCGGTATAGAAAACAAAGAGAATATCCTTGAGTCGGGGGTCTGTTTTACATTCTCTGCAAAACTGGAAGCCATCCATAACGGGCATTAATATGTCGGAAATAATGAGTTCATGTTTTTCGTTTTTAAGTATTTCGAGTGCAATTTTTCCGTTTAATGCTTTACTTATTTCAAAGTTATTGGCTTTAAGTAAATATTCAACCATATCGAGGTTTTCCTGATTATCGTCAACGATGAGGACTTTCATAGTTTTCATATTATTTTATATATTTTTCTATTTCATTCATAATGGTTTCGGGCTCGAACGGTTTTTCGATATAACCTGTAAAGCCGGCACTGAGTGCTTTATCTTTATCGCCCGCCATGGCATAAGAAGAAATGGCAATAATAGGAATAGTATCAGCAATTTCTGATTCTCTTATTTTTTTGGTTACTTCTATGCCATTTAGGTCGGGCAGCTGAATGTCCATCAAAATAAGGTCGGGTTTTTCGCTGAGTGCTATTTCGTATCCCAACAATCCTTTATCCGCCATTAAAACTTTTAAATTATTATTTTCAAGAATAAACTTAATCATGTACATGTTGTCTTCGTTGTCTTCAACTATTAAAACTCTTTTCATAATTATTTATATCTAAAAAAAATATTGTTCAAATATATGAATATTATTGTTTATTGTAATTTTTTTATATATCTAGTTCAATGTAAAAGCAGCTGCCTTCATTTGTTTTGCTTTTCACATATATTTCGCCGTTGAGGAGGTTCATAATTTTTTTACACAAATACAGCCCCAGCCCTGTGCCGCTGGTGTTTTTTTTAGTAAGCGACACATCTATCTGATGAAAGGGTTGAAACAGGCGAGGCAGTTCATCGTCGGGAATGCCTATACCTGTATCTTTTACAATTACTCTTACCCTGGTGTTGTTAATAACCTCTGCTTCAATGTTTATTTCTCCTTCATTGGTATAGTTTACAGCATTGGTTGCGAGGTTGAGAATAACCTGTTTAAGTCTTCTGTTGTCTGTTTCGATGATGATATTATCGGGGATGCGGCTATATATATTCAGTTTTTTTTCGATAGCTTTCGGATAAAGCATTTCAATCACTTCATCCACAAGGGGTTTGAGATTACATTGTTCAATAATTAAATCTACTCTGTCGGCTTCAATTTTTGAAATATCGAGAATGTCGTTAATAAGATTGAGAAGATGTCTTGCATTATTTTTTACTTTATTCAGTTGCTTGCTTTGTTCTTCATTGAGCTTTCCGGTCATACCCATCAAAATGATGCCTGTGTAGCCAATAATTGAATTGAGTGGTGTGCGCAATTCGTGGCTCATACTGGCAAGAAATATTGATTTATACTGGTCGGCAATTTTTAATTTTTCGTTAAGCTCTTTAACCTCCTGCAATTTTGATTCTATTTGCATTTTTTGTTGTGCCAGAATTTTTCTTTTTTGTTTGTTTTTGTAAAAACTCACAAAAATACTTATAGCAAGTGTTATAATAAGAAGACTGATAATTATTAATAAAAACATAGTATTTTTCTGTCGCGAAATAACCTCAAGCTGATTATCAATGTTTTTATTTTTTTGTTCAATTTCTTTATTTAATAATTCAATATTTTGTTGTTTTTCTTTCAGAAGTTTTTCTTGTTTTGCCAGCTCTGTCCATTGTTTTTCCATATCCCTGTATTGTTTATCGAGTATGGCATTTTTGCGTTTTATAGAATCGTTTAATGCTTTAAGTCTTTTTTCGCCAATTTTTATTTTCTCATCATCTTCAAATATTCTTTGATTGGAATTGCTGATATGTTCGTTCTGCACAATTATTTCGTTTTGTTTATTTCTAATCATATCGAGAATCATTTCAATATTTTGTCTTAAAATTTGAATTGAATCGGCAATAAGGTCTTTTTCTTTTTGTAATTCTCTAAGCGATAATTGTGATTTTCTGTATAAAGTAGCCATGTCAATTTCGGAGCCGCCAGCCAGCAATATTTCGGGGTCGATGTTAAGTCCTTGATTTAATATATTGGCTTTATTTACTTCGAATAATATTTTTCCCTGTTCGGTGTTGTAAAAATTTATCATTATATTGCGTTGTTCCATGCAGGATTCTGTTACCAACAAAACCGGGCGCCCGTCTATATTTTCGTATATATGTGGTATCAGATTTTGTTTTTCTGATGTTACAAAAATAATGTGAGGAAAATATGATTCTGTATATGTTTTAGTAATTTTTAAGTCCACCGGTTTTTCTTTAATTTTTCTTTTTTTGGCAAACTCATTAAATTCAGCAACAATGTCGTTATTTTCGGTAATTACAAGTATTCTGAAGCTGTCTGTTTTATTTTCTTTGGGCCAAGAGGTATAATTTGCAAAATTGTTGATATAGGCGGTGTATATTTTTTCTTTTTTATTTTGGGCTATTAATAAAAATGGGCTTATTAAAATAAAAAATAATATCAAAC
>Ga0116143_10005633_pt1 | contig 11209 bp, 13 predicted proteins | sample AD_UKC034_MetaG_FD_89745 | JGI IMG/M metagenome (GOLD analysis project Ga0116143, IMG submission 89745) | Active sludge microbial communities of municipal wastewater-treating anaerobic digesters from USA - AD_UKC034_MetaG | ecosystem: Engineered > Bioreactor > Anaerobic > Digestate | place: USA...
CGGCTGTCCAAGTGATGCAGGTATCAGGAATCTAAATGACGGGGCATTGTTGTGGATGGTTTCTGATATGATGCACCCGGAGTTGGAGTACTCCAGTGATATCCATGGCAAGTCGCTACATGTTGACGGGAATGTGAGGTTCTCACTGTCTTCACTTTCCAATTCGAACACCTCACTGTACCAGGTATTTGTACCATCGCTCACAGTTAGGTAATATCGCCCAGGAAGGAACATGGCAATATCTGGCGTAAGGGTGCTGCCGTCGTAAATGATAGCATCCCGGGTGGGCGTGTCATTCAGATCCTCAACACTGAATCCGGTAAGTGCCAGCGTGGTGTCAGACAGCAGGCCATCAACACTGATCAGCTTGAATGTGGTGACAGCCGCCCCAAGCGCTGTTGCTCGCTTGATTTGGAATGGCGGTATACGAAGCCGAGGGTTGTCAATAGGCGCTCCGGTCATTTGTGCCACCACCACAAACCTCCAGGTGCTCAAATCTCCGGCACACTGACCAAGGTTGTAGTTTTGGTATTGCCTGTCGCCGGTTGACAATTCACGGTAAAAAGCAAGTGGCTGAGGCACGTAGTCGGTGTATTTACTCATTTCAGTAGTTGAGTTGCAGTGTTAGTGTGTCTTGATACAGATTCTCAACAGCCTCCTGCACACGGCCTTGCCCAAGCTGGGTTGTAATGTATTCGGCCGGGTCGAAGTCAGAATCACAGCAGTTTGGGACCACAAAATCAGGCTGCTTTTTGAGCGGCTGTACGCTGGTGAATGTCACCGGATCTCCATTCAATGTTCCGGATGTAAATGGCCTCCAATGGCGGTGCAGTTTGTCATGCAGGTTTGTCCATGCCAGTGGCCTGTTCTTGTCGTTTATGAAGTAGATAGGCGATTCAAACGTGGCTGAAATCATCACCCAGTTATCGTCGTTTACGCGGTCCTGATACGCCTCAGTGCGTACAAACTGAATGTCTGTGCTGAATAACTGCACTTTCCGCTCAACTTGATCATTCCCGCAATTATATGTGATTGGGCTGCCCTTGAAGAAGGCGTGGCAGTCCTCGTCACTCCAGACAAATCGCTCTGACTTTGGAGTATTGATATCGTATTCGATCTCCAGTGGCATAATTACATTCGAGTAGTCCGCCCCTGCTGCCGCCTCGAAGTAACTGATGTGCTCCACAATCAAGTTGGTTCCATCGAGTTTCCAGAATACATTGAACATTGTTTGCAAGTCAGCAAAAAGGTCCTTCAGCTTCATGGTCCAGATAAAGCTGAATGATGGATCTCCAAACGGCCTTTTAACATCCGATTTTTGAGAGATCAGCAGCGTTTGGTAGTACAGTTCGGCATAATCATACGCGTCATTAGATGGTGGAGCAGTGTGGTCTGCGTTTATGTTGAAGAAGTGCGATTTAACCGTGATCCCACACCCGAGTTGTGACACCAGGTATTCCAGTACATGATTGAAAAGTCGGCATCTTCGAAGTATGCCAATGTTTAGCGGGTCGTCATCTTCGTCCGGGCAGCGCCACCAGGTTGATCCAGAAAGTAATGTCCAGCCTGTACCGTAAACAGGAGGCGTTGTTGGGGTGCCTGTTCCAAGAATCCGGTGGAAGCACGTGTACGCAAAGAAGTCGCCAATCTCGCAATCACCAGGGTACTCCGGAGGCGAAACGACTTCATTGTAAACCGTTATTTCCTCACACGCATCAGTAGAGGCGCAAACCGGCTCAACTGGCGATCCGAATGGCTTGCACTCATAGCAACACTGAATTCCGCCTTCGTATGTACCGAAGAATTCTTGAACCGCAACCTCGTCGCTTGCATTGTAGATGTTTTCGGCCGTATCCCATCCATCGAAAATGCACTGGTAGGTAGTGTCTGGTTTTGCCTGGAATGTTGCTGTGCATTGAAAAATATTGAATTTGCAGTCGAACTTTGTGAAAACTCCTCTCCATCTCTCAATCCAATCACCTTCGCACTTGACCTCTACAATCGCAGTGATTTCCTCACAGTCGTCTTCAAGGTCATACACAAGCAGGTAATCGCTACCAATTAGCGTGATATCACCTTTGAGTTCATACAGGTGGTAAATCCTGTCTCGCTCAATCTTATGTGTCAACTCGCCGTCCCAGACGGCATTGACCACTGTTTCTACGATGCTTGCGCTGGAAATTTTTACCCGTACCTCACTCATTTGGACTTGCGTTTTTGGAGCCGCTCTGATCGGCCCCGTTTCTTGATAACCAGGTAGTCGCCCATATCGTACACACTTTCCCGATCTTCCTCCATGGCCAGCAGCTTGCGCTGCAGTTCATTGTTCTCCCGGAGAAGTTTGTGCGTTTCCTTATCGCTCAACCGGATGCTGCCTGAACTTCCGGAGGAAGATGGTCTGGCCCCAATACTTTGGTCACGCGATATCCCTCCGGTTAGTTTCCGTAGGTAATGCGCCATCATCGGCCGGTCGTCGGCGTTTATAGCCTGGAGTAGCCCAAAGTGGTCGTTGGTAGCGCTTTTCTTTACTACCGATATTCGTTTTCCATCCTGATAAAAAAACTCCCCTCCCTCCACCTCCAGCGGAACACCACCTTCTTCATGTGATGGCCCTGCGACGATACCTGTTTTACCAACACGTCCCTGGATACCATGCTTTGCCTTAGTAGCCTGGAGCGCCTTTGCCTTGGCTGCGATGAATGAACCGATAAGTAAACCAACCGCCGCAATACCCAGTATCTGCCCGACAAAAGGAATTACAGAAAACCCTTTGTAGACGTTTGTTGCTGCAGTAATCATGTTGGATGCCTGCAATACACTGTCAAGCAGTATCTGAGTACGTTGCGCCTTCTTTTGGTCTTGTATGGCCTTTTCACGCCTTGCCGCCGCCTGCTTTTCTTCTTCTTCGGCTACCCTGAGCCGCTCCTGTGCGTTTGTAACGTCTGAGGCAAAGCCAAGTTTTGCCAACTCTAATTCTCTATCCAGATCATCCTCTGCGCTATCAACCTTTTCTTTTGACGCCATCAACTCGTCTTCTGCCGCTTGTACTGCTGCTCGGGCGGCTTCGGTACGTGCAGCAGTGATTTCTTTAAGCGTTGAAATGGTGAAGTCTTTAGCCTCCAACATTCCCTTTTTGAATGTATCAATGTTTTCCTCTGATACACCAAGAGACCTGCCAAGCTCTCCAAGGAAATCTTTGCCTTTATCGCCTTGCTTTGGCTCTGGAATAGCTAAGCCTTCCAGCTCTGCCTTGATTTTTAAGATGCTGTTCTTTAGCTTTTCAATGGTTGCCGTATCCCCAGCGTCAGTCAGTGCCAACAGCTTTTCCTGCGTTTCAAGTGCATTTTGAAGGCGCCGCTGCTTTATGGCCTTGTCGAATTCAAGTTCCTGTTCTGCAATTTGTTCCTTTGATGCACCGCTGCTTCGCAAAAACTTGATATAGTTTTGAAACTCTTGCTCGGCAAGTGCAATCTTGCTCTCCTCAATATCACGGATATCTTCGACCGCCTGTCGCTGCCCCTCAATGTCCTTGCGCCGCTTCGCCTCGACCTCTCGCTGACGTGCGTCCTCAAGTTCAAGTTCTTTCTGCGTGAACTCCGTGAGTACGTTGGCAATCTCCTCCAGCTCCTGCTGTTTAAGTGCCACAATGATGTTCTTGAACTCCTCACGCTGCGCAATTTGCTCCTGATTCAATGCGCCTTTGCTTCCAATTTCATTGAGCTTTGCCACGTTCTTTTCGGCCACCGCGATCAGGTCAGCATACTTTTTCTCCACTTCAGCCACTGCGCGGTCTTCACTGCCGGGTGGCTGTACTGCTACCCGGAGCTTTTCAAGGTCTTTGAGTAGATCATCCCGCTCTTTCTTGGCTTCTGCTGCACGCTTTTTGGATTCTTCAGCGGCTTCTTTGCGAATGCTTTTGATAGCTTGCTCTCCAGAGAATAATACGTTGTTACGCTCAATTTGAGCATTTGAAAACTCAATTTCAGCTTGTGCCAATCGGTCACGAGCGTCACCTGACTCTTTATTCTGGGCAAAGTATTCCTGTTCCGCTGCAAGCCTTTCGGCTGCGAAGTCAAGGGCTGTATCAGCCAGTTTCCGCTCTATTTCTGCGGCCTTTTGTGCTGCTGCAATTCGCCTGTAGTATGACTGGTTGGTATCATCTGCAATCTGCTTTGCCTTTTCGAGTTCAATTTTCAGGCGAGATGCTTCTACTGATGCTGTTCTGCTTGCATCACGAAGCTCCTGGAATCGCTTCTCCAGTGCTGCCGCCTCTGTCGCTGCTCTCACAAGTTCATCTCCAATGCCGCCCACAGCGCCCTTAACGTCGTTTGCTGCTGCAACAAAGTCGCCTTTGAACACATTTACCAACGCACTTCCGAGTTTCAGGAATCGTTCTATCAGCACGTTTACCACAGCGCTCACACCGGACATCACCTGCGAAACCTTGTCAATGCCGGACTGAAAGCGAGTGAAGTAGCCTATTAGTGCTGCTATCACACCAGCCAAAAGGCCAAGTGGTGACAACTTGATGATGTTCCCCAACACCTTAAATGCACCCCCAAAACGCCCAACAGCGCCCTCTCCAGCGCCAAGGAACGAAAGCAGGTTACGGCCTTGTTGCCCCCATTCCGCCAGTGACTTTCCGGCTACATTAAAATCAAGGATTGCAGCCTTCACTCTGGAACCAAAAGACCCGGTTGCCTGATCAGCGCGTTTGGTCGCGGCTGTCGTCTGCTCAATCTCCTCTGTAACCTCACGCTGTGCCTTAGCAATCGCTTGTGCATCCGTAACCAGGTCTTTGAATACAGCTGTACCTTCTGCTCCAGTTTTCTGGAGCTCAGTCTGCATCTGCTTCAATTCATCCCGCACACTGGCAAGGTCAACATCAAGTTCTATTTTCTCTGCCATTGATCAGGTTATTGAGCCAACGGGATAGGTTGGCGGTTACGATTTCAAGTTCCTTTTTGGATGGCTTGATGATGCTTTGTTTTTCCTGCTCGGAGTTCCACTTGATTCTGTTTTCAGAGTCAGTATTCCGGCCTCCAATGACCACCAGTGCGCCGGATGCTGTTTTCTGCACCTCAATCACTCCGAATCCACGCCACATTTCACCCGTGAACTCAAAGTTCTTTGGAGTTGTGTTGAGATTGTTCAGTGCTCTGAAGTCCTTGTATGACACCTTCTCCTTTTTCTGTGCCTTCTGCTTGATGGCGTTGTCCGAACCGGTGGTGCGACCTCTCCCGAGGAAAAAGAATGCCGGCACCTCTGTGGTGGAGTATGGTGTGAACTTGTCTCCTTCTGCTGTTTCCCCTCGCTGCACCACCCGGTTTGTAATGAGCGCAACAATATCCTGACCTGCTTTTGCGGCCTGCACTTCCAATTCGGCGTCTAAGCGCCGGATGACATTGTCAATCCTGTTTTGCAGATCGGATAGCTTGGTCATAGACCTTGTGTGTTTCGTTAAAAATCCATTGTGTCAGGTAGCATTCAGCTTCGTCGTTGTTTAGGTCAGATAGCTGGCCAATGAAGTCGAAAATCATGTTTTTCAGGTGGACGCATTCATGAACGATCATTGCCAGGCTGGTTTCCGGTGTCAATACCACCGCGAATTGACGTTCCCCTTTATAGGTCCTTTTAGCCGTGAACGCTGCCCAGTGGTTGATGTCCTCGTGTGAAAAACCGAGCTCCAGGTAGTCTGCGCCTTCCTTTACACTTTTGGCGATGATTACCACAAGTTGCCCTGGGTAAATGGGTATTTTAATGACCTTTTTAGTCATGAAAGAATTGTTGATACGCCAAAGCCTGATTCATCCCGGCACACCAGGCAGTCATTCTGCCTTAGTTGCGCCTCCTGAGCTATGTACTGCGCATTTTCGGCGTACTTGGCATTCCACTCCCGCTTTAGTTCCCTAAGCGTGTCACGGTTCACCATATTGAGCCGGTTAATCATGGTAGAGGCAATGAGTTTGGATGCCAGTATTTCACACGCCTTGTGCCTGATGGCATAGGCCATGGATAGCGCAAACGGGTCGCTGTTGTAATCCAGTGATCCATTGCAAAGCACCTGGCCGATGTCGCACCCAAGCTCTACCTGGAGCGTGATGCCGTTCATCTGGGTATTAGCGCTGGAGTTGCATTGATCGAAGTCTGTCAATGTGTCTCCAGCCCATCCACCTACCATCACCCAGTTAGCCCATGCCCTGCTGCCAGGGTGAGCATTTACCCACATAGGCTTTTCGGTATTGTACCAAGGCACGAACCCGCCACAGCCACAGTTGATGTTATTCAATCGTGGTTTGTTGGCCGGGTTGTATGTGTAGGTTAGGTAGTATTCGTGCTTGTCGTCGAATTCGATGTAGGTTGGAAGTGATATTGCAGTATCGAGCGTATTAAGCGAGAATCCGTTTTGAATATCAACTGTGCCATCCCAAACGCTTTCATTCAGCGAGTTGAAAATTTCAATATCCAGCGTTCCGGTTCCGGCGCCGGAGAAAAGCGTTCCAATATGGGTAATCTTGAGGATGCCGCCTCGAATGGGGTTGCAGGCAATTCTGATACCTGCGTATGTCTTATCTGTTGTTAAAGTGTCGCGGCCTGTTGCCTCTCCAATCCCGCCTTTGAATCGCTCTCTCCTGCTCTTGAAGGTGCGCATCAGCATAGCGTTAGTATCTGCCACAAAAGTGCTGATGGCCTCCTCTCTTGCCTTGGAAAGCATGTCCCAAACGCTGTCCTCGCCACACTCATCATATCCGGATAATGCGTCGAATGGAGGTACGTCAGTGATGTATAGCCCTGACGTGCTGGTGTTGTATCCTGTTGGTGGTGCTTCCTCAATACAAGGGCAGTCTGCTCGTGCAAGCCCGATGATGTTGTTGTAACAAGTATTTGCCATCGCTAAAATGAAAAAACCGGAGCGAGTACGCCCCGCCCCGGCTTTTATGAAGAGATACAACAGATTTCAGTGTTAGTACTTCCGCTTCAGGGTAATGTGCGCTCTGTAACTGGTACTTTGGGTTCCGGTTCCATCAAGGATAAGACGGTATCTTAACCCGTTCATGCTGGTTAGCTGCAATGCTTCGGTCGTGGCGCCAGTGCCTGATCCAGTAGCTACGCTAACCCAGTCAGTATTGCCTGATGCGATGTTGCTTTGTTCAACCTTCAGTGCAATGTTCGCAGTTCCGGAAATACTCGTCCTTACCACTTGGAACACTCCCTCAAAAGCTGAGTAGAGCGTTACCGGAAGCAGAATGGTATCGTTGGCAGCGTTGGTAATGGTGTCAAGCGAATACGCTTTGTGCCAGTATGGCTTCACGCTGGAGGCATAGTCCAGCACTTCAGCGCCACTTTCGTCGGCCTTGTAGACCTCCTCCATAGTGAGCGCTTCTTTCGGTCCCTCTGGTTTGTCGAAGGCATAAGCCATTCCGATGGCAAATACCATGAGCGCACCGATGAAAAAAGAGAGTTTATTTTTCATGTTTTTGTGTCGTGTTAGTTTAAAAATCAGGTTTCAGATCAGATTCCTGCAGGACGAACGAAGGACAGCACGCCAGTGTTGGCAGCAGTACATCCGGTCGGGTTCAGGAAGATACCGGCATTCACCTTGGCCTGGAAGGTGTGGGTGATCTCACTGCTGGAGCAAGCCTGCGTGTAGATCATCTCCCAGTACACACCAGGGAGGTTCATGGATTGCATACGGTAGCGCTGCTGCCATGGGTTTTGCACCAGGGTAGGCACGTCGCCGTAATGGGTTTTGGTTGCCATTGCGATGGCGCCACGGTCAACCATGTACGCCTTAATGGTTCCGGCATTCACTTCATCGATCTTAACCGGGTCGAAGTATTTGCGGGAGAAGTACTTTCCGCCCATACGGGTGGAGTCGCCCTTGCCGTCGTCGTTGCCCTGGTTATTGCGCGCTTCCTCGTTCACGTACCACAGTGCCTCTCCGGAGATCAGGTATGGGTTCAGGAACTTGTTTTTGCGGGATGCCAGCGACAGCTTAGGCAGCAGGGTAGTATCCCACTGGTCGGCTGGAACTTCAGTGTCAGATCCGCTGATACTCCAGGCTGCACTACCAACGGGTGCAGTGTAGGTGTTGGTGCCACGGAAGGCTTCCAGCTTGGCAACAACCTGAGAAGCGAGGTACTCAGACATCACTTTGTCGAGCTGCAGCAGGCCGCGAGCAATCTGCTCCTGCACGGTGAATTGGTCGGTACGTGCCTGGATCTCTTTCACGCTGAAAGTTGCCTTTCGGAAGATGTCCAGGGTGTAATCTTCGCTGTCAGAGGACAGCTCTGGACCGGAGATGGCGCAGTCATCGCCTGCAGCGTCATCATCAACGTCACAGGCATTCAGCCAGATCAGTTTGACGGTGTTGGTTTTGTTCGGGTCAGTCAAAGGGTCAAGCACAGCGGTCTGCTCTGCCTGGATAGCCTTAACAACCTCGCACTCAGCCCAGTAATCTGCGCGAGTGCGGTTTTCTGCCCACTTGTCGGTAGCCATTTGCTGAATTTTCAGCAGTTGGGAAGCGGTAAATGCCATGGTAGTGTTTGTGTTTCGTTTTGTTTGGGCTCCCGGCACCTAAAACGTGATCTCGCCGTGTGCTGCTTCATAAGCCTTCATGAGTTCTGCACGTTCCGCTGGATCATTTATTGCCGAGTAAGCCTTGAGTAGTTCGTCTTCGTTGGCAGGAACTTTACCGGTGAATTTAACCGGGTCTTTCTTGCCGCCGTTTGGGTCGTTCTTATTCCCTCCGTTTCCTTTGGGATCCTGAACCTCGAATTTGAATCGGCGACTGGCCACATTATTGATCAGATCATCGAACGAAATTGGGTGCGAGTGATCATTTTCAAGGCGCTTCCCATCTTTGATTGGAAGCAGTGTGCCGTCGTCGAGTTTTTGATAGTCGTATGATTCGAGTTCGCGCAAGTAGTCCTGGATTCGCGTTTCAGCGATGCTTGCATCATCCTCCAAAACCGGCTTTTTACTGAGCAGCTTTTCTTTAGCGATGCTCTTTGCCAGATTTTTGAGCTCTGATGCGCTCATCTGCTTCTTAAAATCCTCCAGACTTCTCTCGCCTTCCTCTTTTGCAGCCTTCAAGTCAGCCAGGTACTTTTTTTCAAGGGACAAGTAAAGAGGGTGTTTTTTCACATCCTCGTCGGTGCTTGTTTTGCCGCCTGATCCAGCCTTTTCTTTGATGGCAGTCAGCAGGTCATCACCCACTGCATCTGTTTCAAGTTCAAAGGCCGTTTTAATGCGGCTTTCCCATTGCTCGGAAATCTCTTTTTGGGCTTTTTTGTACCCATTGTCGAAACTCCCTTTCCCTTCTTCCTTGATTTTTGCAATACGACCTTTGTCGAGGTCAAGGAGCTTTGGCAGTACATCCTCGTTGAGTTCTTCGGATGGTGTGCCGTCATCGGCTTTTTTGTACAGGATTTCCGCGAGCCTGTCAGCGTCCAGATTTAAAGTTTTGGACAGAAACTCAATTAGTTGTTTCATGCAAATTTGATGCTGAGCAGCACGTTAGCGCCGCACATTTTGTTTAACTTTCCTTTTCGTCCTTGGCATATTTCAGAGCCTTGGTTACTTCTGCAGGAGGTTTCGGATTGTCGAGCACCTTGAAATCTGCCTGGAATCCGTTCTTTACGATCAGATCCCATTGCTCCTTGGTCACGATCTCCTCTTTGCCGGATCGGATATGTCTGATTTTCATAACTTATCCTCCTTTTCGGCTTTGCCGCCTTTGATTTTGGCTGACACCTCAGCCGGTGGTTCTGGATCAACCTGCTTCCATCCGGAACGGAGCCCGGATTTGTCAACAGGCAGAAGGTCCCAAGCTTCCTGAGAGAAAGTTCCTTTTTGGCCGTTTGAAATTTTAACTGCGTGGATCATAGTGCTTGTGCTTTATTGGTTATTGTGAAAAAATGCTGCTATTGCGTAGGTAAAGCGAGCGCATCCTATTATACTGCGTGACAGCGCTTTTGATATCCAGCTCGTGCAGTTCGTATCGCTTCACGTAAAGCTGTATAGCCTTTCGTGGGGTCATAGAGCTGTCTGCCTGGATAACCCCGTCCACGAAGAAGAACAGGGAAATCGTGTAGGTATTCTTCTGGATTATCTTGTGGAGCGGTGTCAGATGCGCGTTTTTCATCACTTCTTTGGTTGGTCAGCAAATAGGCTGGAGGCATTGATGATCACGCCATCAATCACTTCAGCGCGGCGCCTTAAAGCAGTAGAAATGTCATACGCTTCTTTGGCCTTTTTTTCTTCGTCAGATGCCCGGTTCCTTAGTGCGGCCACAAACCCTTGTAGGTCTGTGATACTTGTGAATAGCTTTTGGTTGAGCGATACAGCCGGCCTTGGGCTTTCATCCGTGACAGCACTTGTGACGCGCTCAACCAAGTAGAAGCTGTCCTTGGTGATAAAGTCGATGCTATACTCAACGGTTTGAGCCTTTGTGGTGATTGCTGCAAAAAGCAGCAGGATGAATGTGATCTGTTGTTTCATGTTGTATTAGTGTGAAAAAGTGATTCCAGAGTTTGCACTGATCCCTTCCAGGTAGTCAATGACGGCTTGCTCAATGGCATGAATGAGCTTTGCGGTGTCACCCGTTCCGGATCCGGTGTATGCGTCAATATCTCCCTTCCGGAAGGTTACCGTAAATTCAACCACTTCGACAATGTCTGCTCCACCAGGTGTTACCGTGCAGGTTACTACCCAGTTTTCAATAAACGGGTTGTATTTTGGACTGACATAGATATCCGGGTTTGTGTAGCTTGAAATAGCGCCTTCAGCCAAATATACCTGGCCTCCGGTTGAGCTTATTTGCGCCTGTGCAGATAGGCTGCACATGATGATTGCAATGCTGATGAGTAGTTTTTTCATTAGTATCCCCAGTAGTTGAATGTTAATGCGTATGCTGTTGACGCTTGTAATGTCCCAACGGCCTTAAACTCGAAGGTTGCAGCATCAGATTCGTTGATTTTGAACTTCAAAAAATCATTTGCGGCATTGTCACCACTTGCAGCAGCCCCATCTGCACCAGCCGAAAATGTGACAAATGATTTGGTTATGAATGCTGTTGGATATGTTAAGGTGAAGATTACACCGTTAGCTGTTGGCGTGGTCCCAGTGCTAAATTTTATGTAAAACCCGTTTCCGGTGCCAACAATCTCAGTAAGCGTTGGCCCGGTTCCGGCCCCGTTACCAAAAG
>Ga0116143_10005634_pt1 | contig 11205 bp, 11 predicted proteins | sample AD_UKC034_MetaG_FD_89745 | JGI IMG/M metagenome (GOLD analysis project Ga0116143, IMG submission 89745) | Active sludge microbial communities of municipal wastewater-treating anaerobic digesters from USA - AD_UKC034_MetaG | ecosystem: Engineered > Bioreactor > Anaerobic > Digestate | place: USA...
CGCAAAGTTAATTTAAATAGTAGTAAATGGCAAAGTGTTTATTTGATTAACTAAAATAAAGCCCCTTTAAACACAAAGGCTTAGCTAATACTTTATTGGCTGTGATTATAAATTTATGGAGCGCTTCGAATAGGCTTATTTACTAAGCATCAATTGAATAAAAACCGCTCATCACCGGGTAGAGTGATGAGCGGTAGATTAGAATTAGATAGGCTTATAGGAATTACTCACAACAATCGCTTTTGCAGCCGCAGGCTTTTGCTTTGATTCCTTTTACAGTAATGCTGTATATGCCGGCTTGACTGTTTGAAAGTTCTTTTATTTCGGCTTGGCTCAAATGTTTGCTCAAAATATCTTGGGGAATAATGATTTGTTTTTCTTTTACTACTTCAATGTTTTCGAAGCCGCAGTTTTTTATGATTTGTAAATACTCTTCTTTGCCAATGGCACCTGCTACACAGCCTGCATAGAGTTCGGCACTTTTTAAAACAGAAGAGGGTAAATCTTTATCTAACACTATGTCGGATATGCAAAAATGTGCTCCTTCTTTTAGCACCCGGTGCATTTCTGAAAAAGCTTTTTGTTTGTTGGGTACTAAGTTTAGCACACAATTGCTGATGACCACATCGGCAGTATTATCCGGCAAGGGTAAATTTTCAATATCTCCCTGAAGGAATTCAATGTTTGTAAATCCAAGTTTTTCTGCGTTGAGCTTAGCCTTTTCAATCATAGCTGGAGTAAAGTCAATACCAATAACTTTTCCATCTGCTCCGGTTTCGTTGCGTGCAACAAAACAATCGTTTCCGGCACCACTGCCCAGATCAACTACGGTATGGCCCTTTTTTATTTGTGCAAAATGGGTAGGTAATCCGCATCCCAAACCTAAGTCGGCATCGGCATCATAGCCATCGATGCCGTTGTAACTGTCGGTCATAATGTTGTAGGCTTCATCGCTGCATTGGCTGGCTCCGCAACAGGATGCTCGGTTTTTTTGTTCGCTCTGCAATGCTATTTCACCGTACTTTTCTTGTACCATTTTTTTAATGGTTTTTTCGTTTTCCATTGTATTATGTATTTAAATGATTAACAACAATTATTGTTAGAAATTTTAGTGTCAATTGCTTTTAAGAAATCGATCATTTTAGCAATTGTTTGTTGGTTAAGACAATAGCAAATGGCATTGCCTTCGATGCTGCCTTTAATCACATCAGCTTGCTTGAGTTCTTTTAAGTGTTGTGAAACGGTAGCTTGAGCCAATGGCAATTCATCCACAATCTCTGCGCAAATGCAACTTTGTTTTTTGGCTAAGTATTCAATAATTGCCACCCGTGCAGGATGTCCGAAGGCCTTGGCTATTTCGGCTACTACATTTTGTTTTTTGCTAAAATGTTCTGTTTTGCTAATGCCCATGATGATGAATTATATATTGGTATATTGCAATATTACGATAAAGATAATTTTTATGCAAGTGTTTATTAAAAAATAAATTAAAAAGTTGAATGTAGAGCTAAGAGGGAATGATTATATTTGAATGAAAAGCTGAAAGCAGACCAGAATAAAAGAGCCAAGGGGGCGTTTGAACGAATGATGCAAAGTATATTAATGTTGATGTGGGGAGTTTTGTTGTGTTTTGTTCCGAAGGAACGAGATGTGGCGATTTATAGCTTTGAGCAATTAGAGCAAAGAGTTTTGAAGAGCGAGAGCGATACATTGTATGTGATTAACTTTTGGGCTACCTGGTGTAAGCCTTGTGTGGAGGAATTGCCCGAGCTGGAAGCGTTTAACAAAGAGCATGAGGGTAGTTTGGTAAAAACGATTTTGGTGAGTTTGGATTTTAGGAGCGCTTATGAAAGCAAGTTGTTACCTTTTGTGGAAGCAAAGCAATTGGAAAGCGAAGTATTGCTGTTGGATGCGAAGGACTATAACAGTTGGATAGAAAAAGTACATAAAAAGTGGGAGGGAGCAATACCGGCAACCCTTATACGCAATGCCAAAAGCGGGCAAAGCCGGTTTGTTGACGGCACTACTACGGCAATAGAATTGAACCAATTAATAAAACAAATACAATGATGAAAAAAATGATGATGAGTTTAGTGCTGCTGTTGTGCAGTGCGAATCTGATTATGGCCGGAGGTGTGAAAGTGGGCGACAAAGTGTCGAACATTAAACTGAAAAACATAGATGGTAAAATGTATTCGCTGGAGGAGCAAAAAAGTGCGAAAGGTTTTATTGTGATTTTTACCTGTAATCACTGTCCGTTTTCGGTGAAGTATGAAGATCGAATAATAGCCTTGCAAAACAAGTATGAGAAGTTGGGATATCCGGTGGTGGCCATAAACCCCAATGATGTGAAGCGTGTACCAGAAGATTCGTTTGAAGAAATGATTGTACGCGCACGCGAGAAGCAATTTAACTTTCCATATTTATATGATGAAACCCAGGCCGTGGCATCGCGCTTTGGTGCTGCTCGCACCCCTCATGTATTTATATTGAACAAAGAAAAAAGCGGATTGATGGTGAAATACATAGGAGCTATAGATGATAATGTAGAGAGTGCAAAAGAGGTAAACAGTGCTTATGTAGAGAACGCAATGGATGAGATATTAGCCGGAAAGGTGGTAACACAAAGCGCTACAAAGGCAATAGGGTGCACCATTAAATGGAAGGAATAGTATTTGCCTTTTGAATAAAAAAAATCCGCTGCAGAATTTCTGCAGCGGATTTTTTATTATCAGAAAATGAAAAATGAGATAGCTTATTGCAGCATCAATTTCATTTGTTTGCTTTCGCCATTCATTTCAACATTTAATATATAAACCCCTTTGGCTAAATCGCTGAGGTCTATTTTTTCGTTCAACACACCAATGGTCGATTTCAAATCTTTGCTTTGCAACAAACGTCCTTGCAAATCGGTGATGGCATAATGAATGTCGGTATTGCTTTGCGCATTAATACTCAAAGTAAACAATGCATTGCTTGGGTTAGGACTTACTGAAACCAAATGATCGATAGCTGAAAGATCGTTGGTACCTACACCTTCACTCAGGTTGAAATTGTCGAGTGCCATGTCGCTAGCAAAATCGCCACCAGTTGTTCCTCTAAACACCACTGTAACCAAACTGCCAACATAAGGTTGCAAGTTGATATTTCCGGTGAACCATGTATTACCTTGGTTGCCATTTACCGGTAAAATTGCGTTGGGTACTTCGGCACCATCAACAATCAGGCTAACAGCCAATTGACCTTGATTTAAACCATACATGTGATATCCGAAAGAAAATTGAGGATTGTTCATACCAGCTAAGTTGAAACAAGGAGTAAGCAACACGGCTGATTTTCCGGTACATCCGTTGCTGGCTTCTGTATAAACATAATTACCACTTGCTGTTCCCGGATTTTGGTCGACCGCAGGGCCTGTATTGCTTGAAGGTGTTCCACCTTCGTCAACACGCCAGTCGATATCATCACCAAAACCTGATTCTACATTGATTAAACCATTTCCAAGTGGACAAACAGTTGCTTCGCAATCGCTGGATGTATTGCACAATGTATAGGATTCAAAATCTTCGGTATAAGGGAAAGTGCTAACGATATTGCTGCTAACAGTGTTTACGCTGCTAACCAAAGTATCGTTGAAAATATTTCCATCGCCTGCTATACCTAAGTATACTTGAATGACATGCGTGCCTACAGTAGATAAGTTTGCTTGAGTAGTAAAAGTATGCACTGCTATACCACCTTGGTTGATACTTCCTGAAAAAGTTTCGGTAACAGGAGTTCCGCCATCTACCACATAAGAAATATCGAAATTGCTAATAGGGTTTTGACCTCCGTTTGTAATAACTGCTTTGATTTCAGTAGTACCCATAGCCTGACAAGAAGGGATAGTCATAGAAGCCGGAACCACTTGTGCAACAGCTGCATCGACTGCTAAAACACAATTCAATAAGCTGGTTGGTTTTGCAGTGGCAATAGCTCTGCGGCTAATAGCATCGTTAGGGCCTAGTGCACGAACCGAGAACCAGTCTTCATCACTTAAGGTGAGTCCCGTATAGGTGTAACCGTTGTTTGCAGTATTGCCATCAAACTCCATATACATGGCACCAAGTTTTTGGGCATCGTATCCGGTAGCATTTGGTACTGAAGCCCAGCTCATGTGCGCATAAGTAGGACATACGGTATCGACAATTAAACCTGTAGGTAAAGTCATGATAGAAAAATCAGCATCCGACTCATCAGTAACTGCGTTGCGCGTAATGCGAACGCGAGCATGACCGGTTAGAGTAGAAGGAACAAACCAGGAGTACTGACGAACCTGAGGTGCAGTTCCGGCAGAGATTACATTCCAGGTAAGACCACCATCGGTAGTATAATCAATAAGGAATGGATCGTTGCTGCCATGCGCATCCCAACGAAGAATTTGAAACTCGCCCGGTGCAAATGATTCGCCACCCATAGGATAGGTAACGGTTATTTCATCGGTTAAAAATTCATACACGATATAATATTTTTGTGGTCCTTGTGGTACTTGAAAACCATCCACATGAACGGTATAATTTCCGGCTGCAGGATTGAGCAAGCGAACTTGTTCCATATTATTTAAATCGTCAACACCCGGAGCAGCAGGCGTAGTAAGTGCAGCTACGTTAGGTGTAGGGTCTAATACCAATGGAAGGCTTATGGTAGAAGAAGGATCTTCAACCGTTAGGTTTAAGTCGTTTACTAGAGCTTTGGCTGAAAGAGGATTTCCTTCCCAGTCGAGCCAGTAGAGCATGATGCGTGCTTCAAGTACTCCTCCAGGAATAGCAATAGTATGTGTATTGGCACTTCCTTGTGAAATGGTATCGCTCATATAGCGATTGTCCTCTAAGGTCATAACAGAGCGTAGGGCATTGATTCGTCCCCAACCGTGTTGAAAATCAGGACCAACATTACCTAAATCGTGCGCGGTATTTAATATACAAGCTTTAAGCAAGGGAGATTCCGGATCGGCTTGTGCATTGAGTTCGCGGTAAGCATGAATTAATTGAGAGTAAGTTCCTGCCACACTAGGACAAGCGGCAGAAGTTCCACCACCTACTTGATAGTTGTTGTTTTGAGCGGTAGATAGTTGATTGTATCCGTTAGCAGAAATATCGGGTTTAACTCGACCGTCAGAAGCAGGGCCTCTCGAGCTGGACGCTTCTAGAATATCGAGATTATTAAGATTGGCACAGGAGATAACATTTTTTCCTTGCTTGTATCCACCAGTAATATTTCCCCAACCTGAACCGGCACCATAATTACAATTTCCATTTCCATTATTACCTGCAGAAAATACGTGAACCAAATTTGGATTCATTCGAATAATTTGATCTCCGGTTTGTGTATCGGAAGTGTATTCGTTGCAACCTTGACTATACGAAGTAGATGACAATCTAACGCCAAGATTTACACTTGTAGTTGGCATATCCAATAAATGATTGTATCCTCCGATATCGTAATAATACAAATAGGTTCCTGTACCATGTCCGGTGATGGATTGATTTACATTTCCGGCACCCATTAATATTCCTGAGGTCATGTCTCCATGTGTTCCACCGCCTCCGGGAGGAAGACCAAGCATGTGTGTTAGACGACCTTTATAGTCGATATGAGGACCGATTCCGCCATCGTCACCTAAAGCAGCCGATACACCGGTACCATCGTAGTGGCGACCCATCGGATAATCAGAATTGATGGCATTAGAACGATGCAATGAACGAGCTTCCGTATCATCAGGAGTAGAAGGAGGAGAAACAGGTTCTACAAATAAAACTGCAGGATTGTTTACAATGTCTTTTACTTTTTCGTTGCTAACTCTAATACTGATATGGTTTGTTAATGCATACGATGTAAGTACTTCGATGCCTGATTTGTTTAAGCTCGCCAAAGCTTCAGCTTCGCTCAAATTGTTGTGGTAACGAACGGATAAATCGGTTTTACCTGCAACTGTTGTAGCATGTTCAGGGAAAACATAGTTTGACACATACTTATTGATTTTGAAATTCTCTTTCAAAGGAACAATAGCGCGTACCCCATATTGAGTAAGTGTACTTAGATCAAATGCAGCTGGAATAGCAGCAATGAATGTATGGTATGGAAGATAGTCCATCAACTCAATTCCGGTTTGCGCTAAAGATTGTTTTTCGGAATTACCAGGAATTTGATAAAACTGAATAAGGCGATAATATTTTCCATTCACCAATTCTTTTGCCAATGGAGTTTCAAGCGCAGCAACTTCTTTCACATTTGCTTCGGGTAATAAGTAACCACTTTGCAGCAAGATCTGATAGTTGGTCGACTGAGCTTGTGAGACTGAATAGCTACATAGCATCATCAGGCAGATAAGTCTGTAAATACGATTCATGTTAATTTGGTTTAAGGTTAGAGAATCAAATATATATAAATATTGTCTAAGTATTGTAGGATACCATATATTCAAATAAAATCAATGAGATTCTTAAATAAGTGAAATTATTTCACTCAAGATGTCATCTTTTGGGGCAGATCAAATGCCTTGGCATCGTGAGAAAATTTTCCTTTATGCGAACCATCGCAATAGGGTTTATTTTGTGAGAGACCGCATCGGCAGATGCTGACTATTTCTCGGCCACCTAGGCCATAAGTGTTTCCATTTTCATCGACAATTTCATAATCGCCTTCCAGTTTCATGCTTCCGTTGCTTCGGATGGTAAGTTTCGTTTTAATCATATATAATCGGATTAATAATTTGCTTCATTCTACATTCACCAACAACTCGTTTATTGGAACAAATATTGAATGAAGTAGTTTATAAAAGTATAATATTATGGTTAGAATTTCAGTTTTGTTTCTAATAGTGCTGTTTTCTTCATGTGCCAGCACCGTTCCATTCACACAAAATGCTCGTGAAAATTTGAAACTAACGGAGGAAGAATTGAAAGGAATACAGTTTTACACATCATCGACCATAGTTTTAAAAAGAGGAGAGCAAGTACAGGATAAAAAAACAGAAGATGGAACCTTAACCATCACTCAAGGAAAAGATATTGACGAAGTTGTAATTAAAGCAGGCACGCCTTGCGTGGTAGAAAAGGTAGTTGATGTTAACACACTAGCCATTCGCTTTGACGATAGCAGTGGAAAGTATTTAGTATTTGGAAGCATTAAACAACGTAATGGCTATTATTCATTGATGGCTCGTGATTGGAGCAATGGAGTAGGAGTAGTAAACTATGGAGACAAATATTATAAAGCCAGCATGAACGAAGGACAAGCCATTCTCACTTACAAAGTAAAACAGATCAAACAAATTGAGAAAAAGCAAGAAGTGGTTAAAGGGGTGAAACTATAAACATCATTTTTTGTTAATTAATATCAAATATAAATACAATAACTATGAAAAGAATTTTTGGAATTTTAACGATTTTAGTTTTTAGTGTGGCTTTGATGTCGTTCAGTGGAACAAAGAAACACAGTGATGTTTATTCTGTAGATGTTTCGAAAAGCAAGTTGGAATGGTTGGGTAAAAAAGTGACCGGACAACACAATGGTATTATCCTGTTGAAGAGCGGAACATTGAGCGATAATCATGGAAGAATGTCGGGTTCGTTTGAAGTGGATATGAACAGCATAGAAGTTCTTGACTTGGAAGGAAAAATGAAAGAGAAGCTTACCAATCACTTGAAGAGTGACGACTTTTTTGGGGTGAGTAGTTTTCCGAGTGCGAATTTTATTGTTAAAGCTATTGAGCCTGCTACTGAGAACAATAGAGTTTTAATCAGAGGGGAATTAACAATAAAAGGAAAAACAAATCCTTTGGATTTTGAAGCCGCGTTAACACGTATTGATAATGTCTTATCATTTAGCGGAGTGGCAATAATAGATAGAAGCAAGTATGATGTGAAATACGGAAGTACTTCATTCTTTGGCGACTTAGGTGATAAAGCGATTTACGATAATTTTGAAGTACGCTTTACCATAGTGGCATCAAAAACAACCAGTCATCCCAACAAACACTAATCAGCCTGTATAAAATGAGTTAAGGTCTGCATGCAAATGCAGACCTTTCTTTTTTAGATCTTTCCTTTATAATAATCGAATGAGCCTTTGCGCAGGTTGATACCAAACTCGATATAAGCTTTCATGCAGGCAAGAAAATTGGCCCAGCCTCCTGTATTTCTTTTAATTTTTTCTATGTCAATAGACTCATCATCACAACTCGATTCTGAGATATGTACCACACAGGATTGATCATCAAATGGTTTTATTTTTATTTCAACCCGATAGGCTTTATCCTTTTCGTCCCATTCAAATGAGATGAAAGATGGACTCTCAATTTCTTTTACGCGCACTTCGAATTGCTCATCAAATTCCGGAAACTTCCACTGTAAGGTTCTGCCCGATTCCATTCTACCATTGCTTTCAGAAATGAAATAGTTCTTCATGTTGTTGGGATCAACAATTGCATCGAAAATGATTTCTGCTTTCTTTTGAATTTGCAGCGAGCTTTCAATAATTTGATTTTTTGTGTACATCAAGAATTAATTTTTTTAAAACTGCAAAAAAGAAAATTTTGTTGAGTGCCGAAAGGCGTTTTATGATCACTTTCGATACATTTAATATTTTCAAAACAGAGTTTCAACAACGAAATCATCTTCTCTCTGGAATATTGTTGAATGGGTAATCCACTACATTTAAGAGGTCCGTTTTCGGAGAAAGTTCCAATAATAAAAATTCCTCCTTCGTTAAGTGCACTATGAACCGATGAAATATAATGCTCAATATCTTTTTCATTGGTTAAAAAATGAAACGCAGCACGATCGTGCCACACATCGTATTATTTTGTCAATTTTAGATTTGAAATGTCAGCTTCTACCCATTGAATCTGTGATGACATAGAACCAAGTCGCTGTTGGACTTTCTGTAAAGCTTGCTTTGAAATGTCGAGTACACTTACATTGCAAAAACCTTTCTGTAACAAATACTCCGATAAGTAACTGTCGCCACCTCCTGCATCCATTATGGCAGCATTTTTTGGAATCTTTAATTCATCGATAAACGCTAAGGCAGTTTCGGGCACCGCTTGATACCAACTCACTTCTTCAAAATTTTTTGATCGATAAACTTCTTCCCAATGCTCTTTGCTATTCATATTGTAAAAATAGGATAATTTGATTTGTCTGGTGAACATTGCCTGAATGCATGTTACAATTTATGGGTAATTCATCATGTGTTGTTATATTGTACCATATTCTAACCAACATTTTACACTATGAGAAAAATAGGCAGCACCATTTTATTTTTTGCATTAAGCATATTACTGGTTTGTGGACAGAGTAAAGAATTATGGAAAACAACTTTTACAGATAATATCGCCTGGACTCGGATAACTCCATTGGGGTATATCGTAGTAGCCGGACAAAATTCTTTGAATGGTGTTGATCCATCAACAGGAAATATTTCGTGGACACAAGGCGAAATTGCCGGGGCACAAGAAAGCAGTTATACGCAAATTGATGGTACCCCATTTATAAGCATCAAAACCTTGAAGGGAGATTTTTACATCATTGAACCCATTGAAGGTAATATTGCTTTTAGCACCAAAGATGCAGGTTATACTTCTGTTGTTAATACCTTCTTTTTATATCAATCCTCCTCTATTATGATTGTCGGATTGAAAGGCGAGCGAAATCCTGCTATATCTATGATTGATATGAGTAACGGAAAGACGCGCTGGACTAAGAGCAGTGATTTTGGAATGGTGTCTGCCTGCTACGATTTAGATAAAGAGTCGTGCATTTTAACAACCATGTTTTTTACCTATAGGATGAATGTACAAAGTGGAGAGTCTGTTTGGAAAAAGAGTATAGATCCGAAGTTTGAAAAATTAGCTGGGTTTATGGGAATGCTTGATAAAGGTTCGAGCTCGGTTTTTAATCCAAACGATTTGGTTGCAAGCATTATGATGGCGGATGGTATTCCTGGAATAGTTTACGTAGCAGCGCAAACCAAAAAAGAATCAACAGTGAACGGACAAACAACTATTTCTTATACCAATCAATATATGGCATTTGATCTGAAAGATGGATCGTATAAGTGGGAGAAGCCTGTAGTAATGAATGATTTGTTGGGAACCGTAATAAACACACCTTCTGGTCTTCTCATTTGTCCGATGAGTTCGGGCAATGCACGAATTAATTTATTGGATTATAAAACAGGAGCAACTTTGTTAGGAAAAAAGGGTAGAGGAGTGGTGTTAAAAGGATCAGTTTTGAACTATACACAGATGAAAGAAGGAATGATCGTTAACAGTAGAGTATTGAGCGGATCTTCTTCTAAAAACTATATCTATTTGCTAGATCCAATTACCCAGGAAGAAAAATTTTCTAAACCCGCTACCATCAGTGGAGATGTTAGTCGAATCATTCAGTCGGGATCAAAACTGATCGTGTTAACGAATGAAGAAACCGATGTGTATGATTTGAACACCGGTGCATTTATTTTGGATAAGGCCATTAATGGAGGTGTTTCGCTTAGTGCCGATAAAGATCATGAGTTGTTTGTCTTCAATTTAAAAGATGATTTACTCTATGCATTTAATAAAAAAGATGCTTCATTAAGAACCGTTTCATCTGCTCCATTAAAATTTGAGGGCAAAGAAGATGCGCGATACCTTGAAATTCGTGATAAAGGAATTTTAGTGACTTCCGATCAGAACATGGCCATGCTATCCTTTGATGGAAAGTTGACTTTTCAAAAGTACATGGAAGCCCCTCGTCTTCCGGGATTAACAAGAGCATTGTATGCTGCGTATGCCATACGTGCTGCTTATGTAGGAGCAGTGTCGGGTTATGCATCTGCTGCATTTGGAGCGGCCTCTACACAAATAAAAGTTGAAAAAGGCGATGTGAATGCAGCAATAGGTAAAGAGGTTACTGCGGGATTGAGTACGGTATATGGTCAACTAAGTGAAGCTGGTTTTTCGTATGCGGGAAAAGCATTCAAGGCAATGAATACACGTTTTAAAGCGAGTGCAGAATCAAACTCTAGTTTGTTGATGATGACACAAACCGATGCAAAAAAAGTGGGCCTACAAGAGATGAACAAAGACACCGGAGAAGTTGGTACATTTATCGACTTAGGTAAAGACAAAGAACCGGTATATGAAGTAGATGTAGTAGAAAATAGAATTTATTATCGCAA
>Ga0116143_10005640_pt1 | contig 11198 bp, 11 predicted proteins | sample AD_UKC034_MetaG_FD_89745 | JGI IMG/M metagenome (GOLD analysis project Ga0116143, IMG submission 89745) | Active sludge microbial communities of municipal wastewater-treating anaerobic digesters from USA - AD_UKC034_MetaG | ecosystem: Engineered > Bioreactor > Anaerobic > Digestate | place: USA...
CGTGTCGCCGCCTCCGATCACCACGACGCGCTTGCCGGTCGCGCTGATGCGCTCCTCCGGCGCAATCATGTCGCCTGCGTTGACCCGGTTCTGCTGCGCCAGATACTCCATGGCGAAGTGAATGCCGCCAAGCTCACGTCCCGGCGCCGGGAGGTCGCGCGGGATGGTCGATCCGCCCGCCAGGCAGACCGCGTCGAACTGCGCACGGAGTTGCTCGCCCGTCTGGGGCTCGTGGGGGCACTGAGAGAACGGCTTTCGGTTGTCGAACACCGGTTGGATATCCAGGCCGAGGTTCGCGCGGATGAGTGCGGCGATTTGCCGATCCCCATTGAGGAGGCGTTTTACCGGATCGCGCTGGAGGCGCTTAATAACTCTCTGCGGCACAGTCATGCTCGCCAGGTCGTCGTCACATTAGCAACCGAAGCTGATGGCTATTTCATGTCCATCGTCGATGACGGGGTCGGGTTTAATGAGGCCGACGTCGTAGAAGCGGGCCGGATGGGATTGGAGAGTATGAGAAAGCGTACCAGTAAAGTGGGCGGCACGTTGACTCTGGAGACGCAAATCGGCCGCGGGACGGCTATAATGGTACGTGTTCCCCGATAACAGGCATGCCGGTTTGCGTATCGGCCGCCGCGTTATTAATCTGTCGTGAAGCAGCCTGGCGGCGAAGCCTTATCATTATTTTGATAGATCGCGGCCCGGTGGGCGTAATGGGGATTTGGAGGGAGGTCTGCCATGGATGAAAAAATACGTGTGTTGTTAGTCGATGATCACGCTATTGTGCGTCAGGGATTGATCGCCTTATTGGAGATGCGTCCCGAAATAGAAGTGATCGGCGAAGCAGCCGACGGCGTGGAGGCGGTGGAACAAGCCTTATTGCTGGAACCCGATGTGATTTTGATGGATCTGAAGATGCCCCGAAAAAACGGCATCGATGCCACGCGTGACATCATCAAGCAGCGACCCGATGCGCGCATCCTCATCCTGTCCAGCTTCAATGACGATGTTCAGATTGTGGAATCGATCAGCGCCGGCGCATTAGGGTACCTTCTGAAGGATGCGAAGTTGACGGAGCTGGTTGCGGGGATTCGCGGGGTCTATGCTCGGAAGATGCCACTTGATCCCATCGTGGCTCGTCAGTTGATGGTGAATCTAAGCCGCCAACAAGCCAAACCTCGCCTGGCGGAGTTGTTGACCCCGCGCGAATTAGAGATATTGCCGCTTATTGTGCGAGGGATGAGCAACAGGGAGATTGGGGAGCGTTTGAATATCGCGACACGAACCGTCGGGACGCATATCGGCAATATGATCCACAAGGGGCAGGTGGAGAACCGCGTGCAATTGTCGATGCTGGCTGTGCAACAAGGTCTGGCGACGCTCTCCCCGAATGAGTAAGCGCGTCACCAGACCTCGGATACGGCCGGCCGGGGCCGGCCGTTATTCTTCGATGTAATAACCCATGCCCACGACGCCGGGGCCGACATTGGCGCCGATTACGGGGGTGAGTTCAGTGACGATAAGCTCCTCTACATTCACTTCTGCGCGAATGTGGTCGGCTATGGCCTGAGCTTCTCCTATGGCGCTGGCATGGACGACGCCGGCGTGGATGTGCTTCTTGCCCTTCATCGTTTTCAGGACGATGTCCATCATATGCTGGACGGCCTTCTTCTTGGTGCGAATGGAAGCCAGCGGTTCGATCTGGCCATTTTCCAGGTGTAGAACGGGTTTAATCGATAACATCGAGCCGACAAGCCTCTTCGCGCCGCCGATGCGGCCGCCCTTGTGGAGGTATTCCAGCGTGTCGACGACGAACAGAACGTGCATGCGCGGCACAAGTCCCCGGACGTACTCGGCGACTTCGCGGTAATCGTGTCCCGCAGCCGCATAGCGAGCCGCCGCCACTGCCAGCAGCCCCAACCCTAACGATGCGGAACGCGAGTCGACGATCTCGATGGGGTAGTCGCCCATCGCCTCCGCCCCTAGATGAGCCGACTGGATCGTGCCGCTGAGAAGCTCCGACACGAAAATAGCAACGATGCTATCTGCGCCCTCAGCCACCTTCATGAAATGTTCGGTGAACTGCCCCGGCGCCGGTTGGGAGGTCTTTGGCAGATCTTTCGAGAGTGGCAGTCGCTCGTAAAATTGCGCCGTTGTGATGTCGATCTGGTCCAGCAGGCTCCGGCCTTCCCAATTCAGAATTTGCGGGATGACATAGATTTGATGTTCCTCGATGATTTCAGGGGGCAGATTGGCGGTGCTGTCGGTGATAATGGCAACTTTAGTTTTGGACATTCGCCCATTTCTCCTTCCGTATAATGTGGTGAATTCTACTTGTGGCTTGAAGCGGAAAGATTGTATGAGAGCGTAATGGAATCGTCAAACACAGGATAATTCAAGGCTGTCCCCCACAAGGAACTAAATAAAATACATAGAAAAAGATCGGTAGACCGCCTCTTGTGAGCTTGACGGATAAGGGTATGATTGTTGGACTAAGGAGGGCATTATGTACGGGGTGAATCCAGTCACATAAAACCTGGCGATGAGCAATCGCCAGGTTTTTATTTTGGACCCCCCGGCCGGCCGGGCGACGAACATGATAATCCGCTGAAGTCCATTAGGCGATCGGGAAACGTTTTGCCATAATCCAACATGTGAATCAAGTTACATACGTTGGCCATGCCACCTTGCTTATCGAGCTGGACGGCGTGCGCATCCTGACCGACCCGCTACTAACCCCTCGTGTGAGCCACCTGATGCGGATGTCCCGGACTCCAGAGCTGGACCTGGAGCGCCTGGATGTTGTATTGCTCTCCCATCTTCACGCTGATCATGTGCATTTGCGCTCCTTGCGCTTGCTGGGCTGGGATCGGCAATTGGTCGCGCCGCGTGGCTCGGCCAAATATCTCTCGCGACACGGTTTCAATCATGTGACCGAGTTGTCCGCAGGAGAGAGTCTGCGCGTTGGCGGCGTTACTATTCAGGCGACTCCGTCGGAACACGCCGGGCGGTCGATCCCCGGCCGGCCGCAGACCGACTGCCTGGGTTATATTATGCAGGGCGGCCGTAACATATATTTCTCGGGTGATACCGACCTGTTCGATGGGATGTCGGCCATCGGTCGGATGACCGATGTGGCGCTGTTGCCGGTGTGGGGTTGGGGGCCAACGCTTGGAGCAGGCCACATGAATCCGTATCGCGCGGCCAAATCGCTGGAGATGTTGCAACCATCCCTGGCTATTCCGATTCATTGGGGGACTTACTTCCCGTTAGGATTACGCCCGCTAATGTCCCACCGGACAAACCGGACGCCTTATGAATTTGCCCGGCACGCCAACAAAATCGCGCCCGAAGTGCAGGTGTGCGTGCTCGACCCCGGTGACGCGCTGGATCTGTCCGGATTTTACGCCCGAATGGGAACGCCTACCTGATGTAGCCGCGTTCCAGGCTGGCCGCCAGAATCGCCTCGACGAAACGGCCCAGGGTTTCTGAACTATCGGGGATAGCCGCTGTACGTCGTCGCACTTGCTCGAGCGTCACTCCGTTCTTCACCCAGGTCGCGCCTTCATTCAGATAGTTATGCAGTAGCGGCATGAGCCGGTCCATCGCGTGGGCGAAGCGCGCCTCGCCAGTCTCTCGGGCTTCGAACTCTTCCCATAATGCGCGGAGCTCGATTGCCTGGTCTTCAGGCAGTAACCCAAACAGCCGGTCGGCAGCAAGTCTCTCGCGTTGGGCCTTGTCCAGATTGGCCTGGATGTCATAGGCGAAAGTGTCTCCGGCGTCGATCTCGATGATGTCATGTACCAGCAGCATGCGCACCACGTGACCTGCGTCGACCGCCTCGCCGGCGTATTCGCTCAGGATCATGGCCATGACCGCCAGATGCCAGCTGTGCTCGGCTGAGTTCTCCGCGCGCGAGCCATTGACCAATAGCGAGTGCCGCTGGATGCTTTTTAGTTTGTCCATCTCGATCAGGAAATCGAGCTGGCTGGCCAGTCGTTTATCTTCTGTAAGCATCCTCTTCTTGCCTTCTCCGTGATGAATTGTGCGATTTAGAGACCGACCCCACGCAAGTAGAGCAGATACATGCCCGCCAGATAGACGAACAGGATCGCCACTGAGTCCAGCTCGATGAATAAAAATTTGCGCTGAACGCGGGCCAGATTGCCGATCAGGGCCATGTTGGTCAGCAAAATACCCAACAGACCGACGAGCACGAAGTTCTCATTGATGAGGCTTAGGAACGCTCCGTCGAGCAGGAAGAAGTCGGCAATGGCCAGGCCGAACATGTTGAATACGTTGGAGCCGAGCAGGTTGCCGACGGCCATGTCGAACGCGCCGAGGCGGACGGCGGCGATGGCCGCGACCAGCTCCGGCAGCGACGTGACGAAGCTTAGCAACGCCGTGCCGATGAAGCCTGAACCGAGGCCGGTGATCTCGGCGATGCCCAGCGAGGCTTTCACCAATTGGGGCACGGTGACCAGGAGAACGGCGGTAGCGATAATAAAGCCGATGATGCCACGTCGCAGCGAGGGAAAATCGTCGGCCGGTTCCTCGATGACCGCCGGGCCGGCGTTCGCGTTATTTTCGCGCTGCACGAGCCACATCCCGGCGAAGTACAAGCCTATGAGCAGCAGGCTATCCAGCCCTACCCAGCCGATGGCAGGCACGCCGCCAAGGACGATGGATGTGACCGCAACCAGCATCAGCACCGTCGCCAGCGCGGCCGTCAGCGAGTGACTGATGGCCGTTCCACGCAGGAGCGGTATCCGGCGAAGACCGAGATCGACGACCGCCAGCAGGGCGATATTGGTCATGTTGCTGCCGAAGAAGTTACCGGCGGCCAGATTGACCGCGCCGGATCGGAACGAACTGATCGAAGCCATTAGCTCGGGCATGGATGTGGCGGCGGCCAGGAAGATGGTGCCAACGAACAATCCGCCCAGCTTTGTCCGCACGCCGATGATATCGCTGTACTCGGCCAGCTTGGTAGCCGCCAGCGTGACGACGGCCGAACTGGCCAGGAAGAGAAGCCAGACCATGGCCTAACCCACCCGTCCTGTGCCGGCGGCCGTTTCGTTGGACGCCAACCCCCAGGCCTTGACGACCGGCAAGGCGAACAGGATCCCCCGGTGGGGTTCGTTGAGATCGCCGACGACTTGCTCGGTGGCGGCGGCGACAGCCTCGGCGATGGCTATGTCATCGATGATGGCGAAGAGCGTCTTGTGGCCGACGCGATCACTGCCGAACATACGGCTGAAGCCGGCATAGGCGGCTTCCGGCTTATGGCGCAGCATGACACGATGCAGCCCGGTGCTTTCCAGGATGGTCACGCCGCGCGCCCCGGCCTTGACCCAGGCCGCCAGGACATTATTCAGGTGGGCGATATCGTCCAACACCATGATTAGCATATACATGTGCGAATCCTCTCCTCGTCAGGTCCGGTCTGACAGGTTGATACGGCCGTCGGTCTCCATCTTTTTGAGGTGATATAAAATCTCTTGCGTCAATTGGCGATGCTTGCTGCTGATGTCGGCCTGGATACCGAACAGAACGATCAGCGTGCCGACGAGCAACAGGCCGGTGCCTAACGTCAGCGACTGGATGAAGCGGCCGATGCCGCTTTGCCCCGAGAAATAGTGAATGAAGAAGCGTATCCACAGGATCAATCCTGCCAGCAGGAACGGTACGGCAATGTAGCTGAAGGTGCGCAGCGGTTCGTAGAAGGCGTAGAGCCGCAGGATCGTCCCGGCCTGCGCCTTGATGAAGTGCCACATGCTGTTCTGCAGGCGCGATGGTCGCGTGGGCGGGTTCGTCGTGATAGGCACGCTCTTGATTTTTAGGCCGCCTTTGCCCGCCTGAATAATCGTCTCCAGGGTGTAGCTGTAGCGGGTCAAAATGGTGAAGCGCAAGGCCGCCTCACGCGAGTAGGCCCGGAAGCCGCTGACCGGGTCGGTCACGTCGATCCCGCTGACGTTGCGCACCATCCAGCCTCCCAGAGCCAGCATCTGCTTTTTCATCCACGAGAAATGCTCGATTGTTCGGACCTGCCGATCGCCGATCACCATGTCCGCCTTTTCAGCCAGCACCGGCGCGACAAGGTCGGCAATATACCGGCCGGGGTATTGGTTATCGGCGTCGGTGTGGACGATGACGTCTGCACCGAGCTGTAAGCAGGCGTCGATGCCCGTCTGGAACGCCTTGGCCAGACCCAGATTGTGTGAGTGGCGGATGATGTGCGTGACGCCCAGTTGCCGGGCGACCTCGGCCGTGTCATCGCGGCTACCGTCATCGATGATCATTGTCTCGATGCAGTCGATGCCGGGCAGGGCGGTTGGCAACTCGCGCACGACGGCCGGCAGGGTCTCGGCTTCGTTGTAGCAAGGAATCTGGATAATAAGCTTCATGACTGACGGAGATTGTAGCTTGCGTTGGTGGCTTGTCCCACTTCTTGTTAACGAACTTAAAAGATGGTTATTGACACCAATTAATTAGTTGTTATAATAACTATTGTTATAACAAATGTTGTTGCAATAATGAGTAAGACCATGAAAGATTTTCGGTTGGAACGATCCATTGGCCATATCATAAGCCAAGTATCTCATAGCCTGGGATATGAATTACGCCAGGCTTTTAAAAAGGCTGGGTACGATGTTACGCCTCAGCAGTGGGGTGTCTTGACTCGTCTATGGGTGCAAGATGGCTTATCACAGACAGAAATTGCCAATATGACGTTTAAAGACCGGCCTGTGATTACTCGAATTATCGACGTTCTGGAGCGGAAAGAGATGGTCACCCGGCGGCCGAGTGAGCAAGATCGACGAATCGTTAGAGTTTATCTAACCCAAAAGGGAAGAGAGTATCAAGAGAAGCTGGTGCCGCTGGCGAAAGAAGTACTGGAGCGGGGGCTGGCTGATATTTCAGATGAAGATCTGGCGCACATGACTACCACACTTCAGAAGATCGTCGCCAACCTGGAGTAACTATTCGTCGGGACTATTGCAATAACAACGTTTGATCCAAATTAGTGAATGTCTGGTAAGGAAAATATGATGAGCAGAACATCATCTCAAACTTTCGAATTCTCCACGTTTTCCAAGTGGCTGCATTGGGGCGGCATGTTTCTCGTAATCCTTCTCATAATAGCTGGAACCATCATGGTTAACTTGGACGATGGTTCCCCTCAGAGAGCATTGATTTACCGCTTGCACGGGATAATCGGCATGCTTATTGTTCTTAGCACATTAGCACGCATCGTCATCCGCCTGCGCCACCCGCAATCCATTCCGGAGGGAATGACTGATAAATGGAATATTTGGCTTCACGGCATCGTCCAGTGGGGTATGTACCTTGTTATGCTGGGGCTTGGGATAAGCGGTACGGCAACATTAGCTTTGAACAATACGACTGCTTTCACCGTTGATCCAAGCATACTGGACCGCACGATTGCTACGGTTCAGGGTCATTTTGTGTTGACCCGCCTGTTCATCGTGCTGGTTGTCCTGCATGTGGCTGGTGTCATGCGTCATCAATTAACCCGCAGTGATGTCCTGCGTCGTATGGGCTTGAATACTCCGCTAGGCAAAAGCAAAAATTGAGCGGTAAACCATGAAGGTGCGTCGTACCGGGTTAGGGGCGCCCGGCGATGATATCGTCCAGCTCGACCAGATGTAGCCCTTCCCACAAGTAAACATTCAAATCTACCCGGAGATCGTCACTGACGGCGACGCCCTCGGAGCGTAACAGTTCCGCCTGGCGTGTGGCGCCGCCGTCCATATCGGGCAGGCTGATGCGCCCGGCGTGGTTGATGACTCGCTGCCAGGGAACGGGTGGGGCGGGGTGTTGGCGCATCCCCAGGGAGGCCAGCGCGTAGCCCACGGCGCGAGCGGCATTGGGGCGACCCAGCATCGCTGCGACGCGGCCGTAGCTGGTGACGCGACCGGGCGGAATACGCCGCACCACGGCGTAGACTTGATCGTAGAAGGTCGGCGTTTTAGCGCTCATATTGATGAGCGTAGTGTAGCTAAATCGGTGGGAGCGGCCAAACGACGGGGGCGACCGATACAAACTGTCTCGTAATTCCATAGGCTCTGCAAATTTTCTGCATATTGTTCTCCTAGAATAACAGGTAGTTATCGCTGTATTTAACCTAGAGGTGAGACACTATGGAGAACCGTATTCGTAATCGAAAAAGTAAAAATGGAACGGCTGCCCTGCTGGCGCTCCTGGTTATGTTGGCGCTGCTTTCTGCCTGTACGGCGCAAGCCGGACCGGCAACAGCCCAGACCGATGAAATTGTTGAAGCATTCCTGGGCGATCTGTCGGCCAATGCCACGGCCGCCGGATCGCTTGTCGCGACCCGCTTTGCTACGCTGCAAGCGCCGGCTGCGGCTCGCGTATCTGAGGTCTATGTTCGCGTTGGGCAATCGGTTGTCGCCGGCGAGCCGCTGATAATGCTAGATTCTGCCGGAACGGCCCTGGATGTGGCCGCCGCGCAATCAGATGTGCGGACGGCTGAAGCGGCATTAGCCGATCTGTTGGCTGAACCGGCCGCGGCCCAACTGGCTGCGGTCGAGGCGTCCGTCGAATCGGCGCGAGCGAATCTTGATGCCCTGTTGGCTGGCCCGACTGCCGCTGAGCTGGCTTCTTCCGAGGCCTCACTGGCTTCCGCTCAGGCCTCTGTTGCCAGCGCCAACGCCGAATTGACCAACGCCAAGAACAGTGTCACCGATGCCGATCTGGCTGCGGCGGAAGCCGCTCTAGCTTCTGCTGAAATTCGGCTGAACCAAGCCCGCGAACGGAACCAAGAGATCACCAATCAGGAGACGCACGAGGCAATGATGGCGGCCGAGCAGGCGCTGGCCGAAGCTCAGGCTCAAGTTGACAAGTTGCGCCTGGGCCCCGACACAGCCGCCGCCCAAAGCAATGTGGGAGCGGCCGCCGCCCGACTGGATGCGAACCAGGTTGACTTCGATCAAAAAACAGCCGGCCCCACGACGGTGCAGATCGCTCAAGCCGAAGCGCAATTAGCCTCCGCCGAGGCAACGCTGGCCAATTTGACTGCCGCTCCAACTGAAGCTGAGATCGCCAGCGCTGAAGCCGATCTCGCGTCAGCCCGCCTGACGCTGGCCGATGCTGAGGAGACGCTGGCGGGTATGACGATCGTCGCTCCCTTTGATGGCGTGGTGGCGGCCGTCCACGTGCAGCCGGACGAGGTTGCTGGTGGAGCGGTTATCGACCTGGTCGATCTGGACAATTTGCAAGTTGTTTTGCAGGTAAATGAAGTTGACGTTGGCAACCTGGCTGAGGGACAGGAAGCGACGATCACGTTACCCGGTTTCCCCGGCGTGATGATCCCAACCGAAGTGGCCACTATCGCCGCTGCCGCGCGTTCCGCAGCCGGTGGCGGGACAGTCTCCTATGACGTCCGCCTCAACCTTCCCCCGACTGATTTACTGCTTCTGGAGGGCATGACCGTTGACGCCTCGCTCGTGACGGCCCAGAAGAAGAACGTGTTGCTTGTGCCGAATGGGGCGATACGAGTCGATAGGACCACCGGCACCTACAGCGTGCAGCGCGTGCCGGCAGACGGAACGGCTGCCGAAGAGGTTGTTATATCTATCGGACTTCGTGACATGAATTATACCGAGGTGACCAGCGGGCTTGTGGCCGGCGATCGTGTCCTGATCGCTAATGTAACCCAGTCCCAACTGCAACCGGGCGGCGGCGGCCTGTTTGGAGGTCGTTAGGATGGAGACAAACAAGATGAACAATATATGGCATCGATATAAGAAATGGATCATTAGCGGGATTGTGATTCTGGTGCTCGCTGCCGGAGGGTTACTATTATCGGGCCGGCTCGCCACCTCAGGAAGGGGTGTTTCCGCCGGTACGACGCGGGCGAAAGTAACAGTGGGAGATATCGTCGATGATGTTTCAGCCGGCGGCGAGGTGGTGGCTGGGCGCGCCGTTGCCCTGTCGCTCATGACCAGTGGCACCGTAGCTGAGACGCTGGTCAAAGTCGGCGATCATGTCAGCGCCGGAGACGCCTTGCTGCGGCTGGAAACGGCCGAACTGGAGCGGGCTGTGACCCAGGCGGAACAAGCCGTGATCGTCCAGGAAGCCTCCCTGGCGACGCTAATCGCCGCACCGGCGGCCGCGCAACAAGCTTCGGCCGAAGCCGATGTGCGCAGCGCACAAGCGCAACTTGATGATCTGCTCGATGGGCCGAGCACGGAAGAGCTTGCCGCCGCTGAAGCCAATCTGCATGCCGCGCAGGCCGACTTGGGCGCGGCCTCGGCCCGATTGAATAGCGCGGCAGCGCCGGCTGATGAAAACGCTCTGCGCGCGGCTCAGATCGCGCTAGACACAGCGCGCGCCGTGGCCACCACAGCTGCCGAGCGGCATAGCTCTATTCTGGTAACCGAGCCAAACCAGTTCCTCGATGCCGATACTCTGGCACAGATGGAGAAGCAGGCCCGCGCCGCCGCTCAACAAGCTAATGCTGACCTGATGACGGCCCAACAAACTTATGACGCGTTGGTGAACGGTAATCCTTCGTCGATAGCTGCCTCTCAGGCGTCAGTCGCCTCGGCCGCGGCCCAACGTGACGCTGCCCAAGCGAAGCTTGATTCGCTGCAGGCGGGGCCGTCGGATGCCGATGTTGCCGCCGCGCGTTCATCACTGGCCCAGGCCGAATGGCAACTGGAGCAACTTGTGGCCGGGCCGACGGCGGCCAGGATCACCTCGGCTGAGATAGCTGTTGAGCAAGCCCGTATTCGCTTGGAGCGATCCGAGCGTACCCTGGCGGAGGCAACACTACTGGCGCCGTTCGACGGCGTGATCACCGCCGTCAATGTACAGCCGGGTGAAGCAGCCGCTGGTGTGGTTATCGAGATAGTCGATCCGAACAGCCTGGAGCTGGTGTTACAAATTGACGAGATCGACATGGCCCAAATCGCGGCGGGACAGGTCGCTGAGGTCACGATGCAGGCATGGCCCAACGAGACGCTTTCGGCCGAGGTGGTGGCGATCGCCCCCCGGCCTGTTTCCGGCGGGGATCTGGTTGTATATGAAGTTTACTTAAGATTGGGTCGAACGAATCTGGCCTTGCGTGCGGGTATGACCGCCGACGCCACTTTGACCACCGGCGAACTGACCAACGTGTTGCTGCTGCCCAGCGAGGCTATTGAGGTTGA
>Ga0116143_10005645_pt1 | contig 11190 bp, 9 predicted proteins | sample AD_UKC034_MetaG_FD_89745 | JGI IMG/M metagenome (GOLD analysis project Ga0116143, IMG submission 89745) | Active sludge microbial communities of municipal wastewater-treating anaerobic digesters from USA - AD_UKC034_MetaG | ecosystem: Engineered > Bioreactor > Anaerobic > Digestate | place: USA...
TACCGGAGGGTCGGAACGGTGTGGCCTTCCAGCTCTACGATCAGCGCCCGCTCGTGCCTGCAGGTGTCGATGTTCCCAATGCGAACAACTACGGTTACCACCTCAGTGATGGGCCGTCCCAGCAGAAGGAGAACCAGCGTGGTGATCCCACCCACAACGACAGCTACCTCACGTTGACACTGACGTACAGCTACGTCCTGCGAGGTCAATCGAACTTCTACCGCCAGCGGTACAACTGGATGCGTGGGAACAAACGTGTCGGACGGAAGTCACGCGCCAAGTTCTGATCGATCATTCTCCACTGGATAGGGCCGTTCAAATGAACGGCCCTTCTTCATTGTCCCCGGTCGGTGATCCGAAGGACCCTCCGATCGCGAGGCCTAGGAGGAGGTGGAGGTACTGTGGTGTCGGTTCGCCTGAACTCGGAGACGCCCTAAGCCTCAGCGCGCATGGTCTTGATGATCCGCATCAAGCCTTCCCGCAGGGGTAGTGCGGGACGGCCTAGAAGCCCATCCATCCTGGTGACATCGGGCATGCGTCGGGTCATGTCCCCTTCCTCCAAGGGGGGCAGATGCACGACACGGGATGCACTCCCGGTGAGCTCAATGACGAGTTCCGCAAGCTCCTTGATCGTGATCTCCTTGTCGGACCCGATGTTGACCACGTCGTTGATCACCTGTCCACCATGGAAGGCCGCCAGGCAAGCATCGATGTTGTCGTCGATGTAGCAGAAAGTTCGCGTCTGCGAGCCATCGCCATAGATGGTGATGTCCTCGTTGGCAAGCGCCGCACGCAGGAACTTGGCAACGACGAAATCGCGGCTCTGCTTGGGGCCGTAGGTATTGAAGAAGCGGAAGATGGTGTACGGAAGGCCATACTCCTTCTGATAGGAACGCAGGAACGCTTCTCCGATGTTCTTCACGATGGCATAGGGCAGCTTGGAGTTGAGCGGGGTCGTCAGTTCGTTCTGCGGGATCTCCACGGGCTCTCCGTACACCTCGCTGCTGCTGGAGAAGAGGACGCGCTGCACCCCTGTGTTCTTCGCAAGATCGAGCACGTTCCGGATGCCATCGATATCCCGCAGGACCATGACGGGATTCTCCGTGGTGCGCTTGACGCCGACCACCGCCGCGTAGTGGAACACGTACTCGGGACGATGCGCATAGAAGACACTGCTGATGTCCTCGAAGCGGTTCACATCGCACTTGATGAAATGCAGATTGGACTTCCTGGGTGTGATCACCTTCCCTACCTCGCCCGTGAGCAGATTGTCCACCACCACCACCTGGTTCTTCGGGTCGTCCGCGAGCTTCAGGGCCAGATCACTGGCGATGAAACCGGCCCCGCCTGTCACTAGAATGCTTGCCATGTTCGATCGATCGGGTAAATCTAGCTGCTGGCAGTTCAACGCCGCGCTCTCCGCCAGAACAGCCAACCCGTCAACAGGAGGAGCAGTGCGGTGATCACACCGTACCAAAAGACCGGGCTCGTGAGGTTCTTCTTCAGCAGGTAAGGGATCCGTCTCCAGTGGAAGTCCTCCCCTTGCCCCTGACGCGCCTCCCACCAGTCGGCGTCGTACATCCGCACCTCCTCGACCGGTTCCCCGGTCAGTGACCAGAGCCTCCAACGGATGGCCTTCGGGTCCACATCAGCGATGAGCATGGCATCGCGCAACTGGTCCCGCACCGCACATTGGATATAGGTGATGTTGGGCTCGTGCGGCTGGAAGAACAGGCTTGCGGGCGCGCGCCCCGCCATGCTGCCACTGATCCAATAGACCTGGACCCGACCGGCCATACGGCGCAATATGGGCAGCACCTCGCTCTCATAGTTGCAACCGGTGAGTGACCTTGTGTTGCCCGCGAAAAGCTTCGCATAGCGATCGTTCCCTTCGGACCACACCGGTCGGTGACTGATGATGAAGAGCCTGTCGACGCTCCCTTCCGAGGCCTCCTTCTCCACGGCCTTCAGGGCATCGAGTTGATCGCCCTTGATGTCACTATCATCACGCTCCGTATCGAACAACAGGATGCGGTCCCTGCCCATTCCGATCCGCTGAGGCATCGGTACTTGATAGGCGTGCCCTTCGCGATCATGATTGCCCGGCGCGTTGAAGAGCGGTACCTCCAGCCGGTCGAAGAAGGCGGTCGCGTAGCGGGCACTGTCCCTGTCAGGGCGTATGAAGAGGTCCCCGGTACTCAGAAGCAGGTCGGCCCCTGTCGCATTGATCGCCTGCAGGTTGGCCAGAACGGTGGCCGCCGGGAATCCGGAGGCGTTCGTGCTGGCACCGTGGAAATGCCCGCCGATCAACAAGCGGTAGTGCCCCGTACTATCGGGTCCCTCGACCGTGCGACCATTGTATGGTGACCTCTGCGCCCCGGCCGAGACCGCTGCGACCATGGATAGCACGAGGCCGAGCTTCCTGATCATGGCTTGCTTGTGGGGCTGATGGTCCCGCCGTTCACGGACACGTTGTTACCCCTGCCCACTTTGACGGAACGTGCCCCCTGGATGGCAACATCCTGGAAGACGACCCGGGAGGGGCCGTGCCTTGCGTGCATTGGTTCCACATCCAATGGCGCTGCAGGACCTGATGTGATCACGGCGTTCTTCAGCTCCAGTGTCGATCCCTCAGAAACGGCCAGCACATCCTTCCCGGCACTGAAGGACCCGCCATCCATCCGCACCAGACCGGCCTCATCGAGAACGAGCGCATGCCCCGTCGCACCTGCAACGGTCGTCGCCATCATGCTGGCGGCCCCTCCCTTCACCTTCAGGGCGTCATCACCGGCCCCGAGGAAACGGGCATCGCTGAACGAGGCATTCGCGAAGCCCAAGGTCAACTGGTCCTCGCCTCCGGTGAACGTGCATGCGTTGAACTCCACCTGGCTGCGGACCACTTCCATGAGGTCGCGGTTCCGGACTTCACCGAGGTCGCATCCGGTCCATGTGGATGGCGCTTCCTGCAGGATGATCGAAGGCGTGCCTTCCCCATTCCCGCCGAAGCCTTCGATCCGGACCCGATCGAAACGACTACGTCCACCGGTGGAAAGGACCACCAGACCACCACCGCTGGCATCGGAAGACCCGATGATGACCGGCATCTCCTCCAGTCCGAGCAACCGCATCGGTGATCGTGAGATGATCCGTGCGCCCTTCACGAGGTCGATCCACAATGGCGACGTGGCGTTCACGGTGTAGCCCGCTGGAATGAAGATATCATGGTCCACCGTGTGCACCCCCGATGGGATGGTGATGGAGCCTTCCACGTCGTTGAACCGGAGCAAGGCCTCCGTTCGCGCGTTCCAACCGACGGGCTGGACCACGGATGGAATGGACAGACCGTCGGAGTAAGCATAGGGAAATGCTTCCAAGGTGCGGGGTGTGCTGGCTCCAAGGACGGTATAGCGGAGGATCAGCTTATCGGGAGGCGCGTTCCGCCAGCCCTCATCGAGCGGGATGCGCAGGTCAACGGGCATGCCCACCGTGCCGGGACGCCTGCATGGGATGATGACCCGTTGGGCCGGAGGCAACACACGTCCATCCGCGGTCAACGCTCCGAACACCTCGATGGGCAGTCCCTCGATGGGAATGACAGTGATCCGCAGGGTATCGGTGTCCATGGCCGCATACGCATGGAAGCCCTTCGGTACATCGAGCATCCGACGTATCACGAGCTGGTTCCGTCGGTACACCTCCCGATCCAGCTCCTTGTAAGGGAATTCACGGTAGATGATCGCGGAAGCACTGTCCAAGGCCGGTGTGAGCGCGGTGAAGGCGCTGTCGAGGAACTCCGGTCTGGAGACGCGTTCCAAATGATGCACATAGGCTGCGAAGACCTGCGGGTCGTTGAAATACGCGTCGTGCAGGTCCATGGATGGTTTGATCGTTCCAACGTACCGGTCCGAACCCGCCAACGTACGTATCGGAAAGGCGCTGAAGCTCTCATAGGCGATGGGCTCCACGCGTCGCAGCACCGGATCGTAGTAGAACTTCACATCGCTCCAGTCCATGCTGTGGTGGCCACCCACGAGGTCGAGGATCGCATGGCGCCGTGCGATCAGGTCCGCATCGAACACCTCGGACGCGGTGAGGTCGCCTCGCCGGAAGGCCATCATACGACCAACTGCATCGGCGAAATAGCCCAGTTGCACGGTATCCTTCTCCATTCCTCCGGAACCGAACGCATCGACAGCTGCTGCCTGGTAAGCGGCGAAGGCCTCATTATAACGGACCTTCTCGATCATGTTGAGCCGGTGTTCCCAGAACAATCCCGGATCGAACCGGAAGATGGGTCCCTTCATCCGGCTGTTATTGGCCAACAACTCAGGCCCGAAGTGCTCCTCATAGGCATACACGCCCAGGTCCTCACCGTTGAAGGTCAGTCGTACGAAGCCATAACGGAGCGCGACCACGCCCTCCCCGCGCATGAGCCGGTGATAGAACCAATCGCACAGGTAGTTGCGGGTGCCCGGATGCTGGAGGGAGAAGCGCTGCATACCCTTGAATCCTTGATCCTTCTTCGCAATGACCCTGAACGACCACTTGTCACCGGTCACATGGTCAGCCATCTTGCCCTTGATCCGCACCTTCACTTTGAACGTGGTGCCAGCGGCGGTGAACTCGGCCGGCACATAGTCGTTGCCTTCACGCATGATCACGCCTCTTTCCCGCGCCGCATCAACGACCCCTTGTATGGCGTCCATATCAGCCTGGTCCACCTTCAACGCCACCTCCTCCGGCTCCACCTGGAACGAGGCCGGGTAGTTCACCCACCATTGGTGGAGGAACTTCTTCAACCCGGGATGCCCCTTGTGCCGGAGGGCCCGGTCGCCCATGAAGGCGGCAGCACAGAGCAGGACAACGAACGTGGCTAGGAAAAGGATGACGCGGCGTTTCATGGTCACTTCACGGCGATGTGGTCAGGCGGGGATCGGGACTGTAGAATGAGCTGGTCGTGCTTCATCCGCATCGGGTTCCACTGTTTCATAGTGCTCCCAGTTCGCGATCTCCTCCTCGGTGACCGCGGTGATGATGATGAGCAGGATGATGGTGAAGGGGTTGAGGGAACTGACCAGCCAGGATTCGTAGGTGACGGAGAACATGACTGCGAACATGACGCCGAGGCTGAGCGGCACCAGGCGACTGGCCTTGATGAAGATGAGCACGAAACTGCGCAGGTAGAGCAGGAGACCCACGATCCCCGTATTGAACCAGAAGGACAAGTAGGAATTGTGCACCCCGCCCTGGTGCCCCATGCGTTCCAGGTACAGCCGGTGCTTCCGCATGATCCGCTCGTCGTTCGCGAAGCCGCCACCGAACACGAAATACTCCTGGATATGCTTCCATGCGAACTCCCAAGCGAAGTAGCGCCCGCTGCCGTTCTCGAGCGTGTTCAAACGCACGTACTCCTGCAAGCCCAGGTAAACGACGATCGGTTCGATGTTGGCAAGGACGAGCTCGGACAGGCCGAAGACGCCGATGAGCCCTATGAAGCCGAAAACCGGACTGGCGGAGAAGAAGCGCCCGAAGACAAGGAAGATGATCACCGATACAAGGGATGACCTTGAACCGGATTGGAACAGGAAATACACCGCCGTGCCGTATACGAAGAGCTTGTCCTTCCAGGTAAACAGGTCCTTCTTGATCGAACTCAGGGTTGCCGTGAGCATGATCAACAGGAAGCAGAAGAGCGCCATGCCGTTCGGATTGCCGAAGAGCCCCCTGAAACGCCCGATCATGTATGCATAGAACTCACCGAAGCCCCAGAGCACGAAGTAGCCGGACAAAAGGATGACGGCCATGAACCGCACCAGGTTCTTGAAGAAATCCCAACCCATGATACGGTAGTTGTACAACACATAGTTGGGCACCACGAGGTACAAAAGCGCGTAGGACAGGGTCTTCTCCAAACCGACGATGAGGTTGTTGGAGAAGACGAGCGGGAACACGCTGTACACGAAGAAAGGCAGGAAGACATTGAAGACCTGGGAGAAGGGAACGAAGCGGTGCCGTTCCAACAGGAAGATAAGTGAGAGCGCCGTGATGTAGGTGTTCTTCGCGCTCTTGAAGACCTGCATCTTGAAGAACCATGGTGTGATGTCGGATAGCACGAGGGTTATGAGCAATCCGAACACCATGTCCGCCCAGAGGTCACGCGACTTGAGGAAGAAGACCGAAAGGGGCATGAGCAGGAACAGGAAGGGCTTCGCGTAAACCCCCACCACCACATAAAGGAGGACCAGCAGGAAGAGCTGATAATTGTTGGCGAAGTAGTTCCTCATGGCTTCTGCCCGTCGGTCCCTTGGGCCGCGAAAGCGCGCAGCTGTTCACGGATGGCCGGGCCCCGCAGCCGTGCGAAGTTCCGCATCACCTCCACATGAGCCCGCCAGTCCTGCATGTCCGCCGGTTTCCTCCAACGCGCCGTATGGCGCTCCATCTCCGGTGCCATGAGCGCCGCGATGGCATCGAGCTCGCGCAGTGAACGCTCTGCGGAGAAGGGGCCCTGCACCAGGTCCTCGGCGATCGCGATGAAACGAAGCTTGAATGCCGGCCAGCGCATCATGCCCCAGAACAGGCGGGTGACCGGCACGTCCATGGCCCTGGCGCGCGCGAACATGTCCGAATCGGGAGAACCCTGCACCCCATAACCGAGGTCCGAATCGCCCATGATGAAATACCAGCGGCCATCCAGAGGGCGCTCCTCGCGGGGCCTGCCGGAGTATCGCCAGAAGCGCACGTTCTGGTTCGGCCAATCCATGTTCCCCAGGATCATTTGCGTGGCCATGTAGGTGAGGAAGCCTTCCACATCGATACGGGCGAGAAGTGTATCCGCCCAGGCGGCATCCCTGCCGTTCCAAGCTCCCGTGCGGCTGGCAAGCCTTTCGAAACGCACGACCTCAGCCGTGTCACCCCGGTACAGCCGGGCTTCGTCCTCGAGGATGGTGATGCGTTTGCGGGGGATGCCGTACCGCCGTGCGATCTCCTCATCATCCATGCGCGGGCGCAGGTGATGAAGGCCCCAATACGCATCGTTGAGGTAAACGACGCAGGTACGATGCCCCGAGGTCTCGAAGGGGAGCCCTTCGCAGAGCCGGTGCTGGAACACATCGCGCATCATGGCCTTGATCTGATCGTTCCCGGCCGCGCGAAGCACGAGAGCATCATATCCATCCTTAACCTCCTCTCCGAAGAGATCATAGCGCAACGGCTCCCGGAATCCGAGCCGAAAGGCATGCTGTGGGAAACCACGCGTCATCTGTCCATTGATGCGCACCCCGACGGCCGTTTCAAAACCGGTGCTGCCGTCGGGAAGGATGAACTGCAGACGACCCGCCCGCTCCCACTCACGTCCGCGCATGTGGAAGTTGCCCGGATACTTCCACCATCGCGGGTCGCGCGCCTCGGCGATCAGCAGCTTCCTCGGGCCATGGAAGATGGCGTTACCGACCACCAACAAGCCGGTATCCGGGTCCAACAGCGCTCCGGTGGTCAACTGCAGGGAAACCACTGGAAGCCCACCATGCCGCGTGAACAGGAAGGTCCGCAGGCGCTCCTCCGTCCGCCCCTCCCCTTGTGCACCGGCGGTCCTCACGGAACATGCCGCAGGGAGCCCCACGATCGGATGCCGCCAGGCCAGTGAAATGGGTGTGGCCAGCAGGCGTGCCGCTTCCACCGTGGATGGCTTCAATGCCATGGTGATGCTATCTGTGAACGCTTTGAATTTTCCGTTAGGTCCCATGGCGAAGTAGCCCCTTCCACTCGGTCCGGCCTCCAACTTGAGCAGGCTACCGGATGTCCGATAGGCCTGTTCATCGGTGGGGTGGATGGGAATTCCATCCGGCACCACCTGGACCCGGGGTGGCGCACCATCCATCCAAGCCGCAAGGACGAAGACGAGCACCAGGACCGCGACGGATCCCAAGGTGGCCCGTAGTCCCTGCCATGTGTTCATGCCCGGTCCGGGGCCTTCAGCGCCCACCGCATGATCGGGATGAACACAACGAGGGCGATCCCAACGATCACCGTCGCCCCGGAGCCACAACCTATCCCGATCAGCAGCATGATGAGATGATCCAAGCCACGGTTCGCATCGTCTCTTTTCCCGACCACCACGGCCGCTGCGAGCACCAGGGTGGCCAAAGGAAGTTGTGACCTTACAAGCGCCGCTGCAAGAGCACCGGTCCCGGCCCATAGTGCGCAGCGTCTGGCGTCGCGTGCGTTCGAACGGGCACCCCAGATAGCGGTGATGTGACCGAGGACCACCGATGCGACCAGCACAAGGAGCAGGTTCGGGATGTCGTACACCGAGAAATGGCCCATGTGGTCGGCGATCACCCCCTTCAGATCCATGGATGCAGCATTTGCGCCAAAGCTAACCTTCCCCTTCCACGCCCCGGCCTACCGGTTATCTTTGAACCCGTATGACCCAGCGTTCCATCCTATTCCTCCCTGCGTTGGCATCGGTGATGGTGATGACCGGCCAGACCGTTGACCTGATAAGCGGTTCCCTGCGGGTGAGCCCAGGGACCAGCCTTCGCTTCGACGGCCCGTTGTCCTTCTCGATCCAACCTGGAGCCGAGGTCGTGAACGATGGCGTCATCGATCTAGGCCTGGGCGCCACATTGCAGGAACCTGCGGGCGGTCCCATCACCGGTTCAGGGACCGAGAGCGCGGTGATCGATCTTGATGGTCCGATCGGGAACGAAGAGCCCGGAGGCCTTGGGCTGAGCCTCACGACGGACTTTCCGACAGGTCCGCTCACCGTCACACGCGGCCACCTTCCTCGCGCGTTCCCGGAAGGTGATCCCAGCATCGAGCGCTGGTACCGCATCGACGCGCCTTCCGCCACATCAGGCTCTGCGGACATCACCATCTCCTACGACCCCATCGAACTGAACGGGCTCAGCGCGGATGCGATCGGGTTGTTCCGGTCGGATGGGTTGGACGGCCCGTGGGACCCGTTGGCTTCCACGAACGACCCGATGGACCATCTTGTGCAGGGATCGATCCAGGCCCCTTTCGGGGTCTACACCGCGTTCGATGTGAACGCACCGACACCTTCCCCCAGCTTGTTGGCGACCAATGGGCTGCATGTCTGGCCCACGCTCACGTCCGAGGTGCTGTTCATCCACTCCACCGATGGCGCGCCGCTGGGCCCCATCATGCTATTTGATGGACTTGGCAGGACCTTGCCGGTCATCACCCTGGGCAGGAGCGCCGACCTCGTATCGCTCCAGGTCGCCGATCTGGCGGCGGGGGCGTATTACCTGCGTGTGGGTGGACGCGCCATCGTGAAGTTCCGCAAGGCATGAAGTGCAAGACCCTTCTGTCCCTCATCCTCGCCGCTCCGTTGCCGGTATACAGCCAGCTGGAGATGCCCGTGAGGATGCAGTTGGATGGCCCGACCAACGAGGATCGACAGGTGACCGGCCTGGCCGATCCGACCCAGACCGATGCGGCGTTGAGCGTTGATGCCGTGCGGACCGGAACCGTCAATCGGGCGACCACCGCAGGCACCCTGCACCTTGAAGGTAGCGTGCAACCCGGGCCCTTCGTTCTGTCGCCGGGCCAGGTGGTGACGATCGTTCCACAGGAAGCCAACGAGACCGGTGCCGACCTCGATCTTGACAACACCGGAGCACACCCCTTGGTGAAATGGGGAGGAGTGCCGTTGGACAGTGCGGACCTCACCGCAGGGACCCCGGCCAGATTGGTGTTCGATGGGGTGAACTGGCAGCTATTGAACTGGAACGCACGTCCGTGCCCCACCGGCAGCAAACCCGCCAATGCAGGCCATTGCGTGGATACCGAAACACGTGGGACCGGCACCTACTACGAAGCGGTGGCTGCTTGTACGGATCGTGGTGGTCGACTCTGTTCGTTCGGCGAATGGTCATCGGCCTGCCGGCGCGATCCGGCCTTCCTACCCACAGTGACCAATTATGAGTGGATCGAGGATGCCGCCAACAACCCCAATGACGGCAAGGTGATGGGGCGTGGATACAACGGGCCGGATCCCATGGAAGGCCTTGCCTGTGAATGGGGCTGGACGCAGTCGCCGACGATCATCAGCCTTTACCGATGCTGCTACGACCGATGAGGAAGGTGCTGTCCGGCATGAGCCTGCTGCTCTCCATGTGTGTTTGCGCGCAAGTGGAGATCGACAAGGCCGTTCAATTCACCGGTCCCTCCGATCTGCGGGGGATCGATGGTCTTGATCGACCGACCGTGGGAAGCTCCGCGGTGACCGTGGAGGCCAGTCTGGTCGGGACCGCGTCGTGGGCGGAAGCCAGCATCAGTGGTCAGCAGGTGACCCTCACTCCGGTAGTGCCCATGGACAGCTACCGCGATGGCACCTTGCTACGCTTCGTGGCACCAGCGGACCTCCATGGTCCGATAACCCTCGGTTGTGATGAACTCCCAGCGGTTCCGTTGACGCGACCGGATGGTCTTCTCCCGGCGAGGGGTCAAGTGATCCCAGGTGCGGTGGTCGAGGTCCTCTACGCCAACGGCACCTGGATCCTGTTGGGGCTCACCGGGATCGGTTGCCCCCCCGGGACCGTCGCCATCGGAGAACGGTTATGCATGGAGCGTGCTTCACAGCCCAATCTGCTTTGGTTCCCGGCAGCCGACCGGTGCAATGACCTCGGTGGACGCCTTTGCAGCTGGGACGAGTTCTATGTGGCCTGCACACAGTACGCTTCCGAATTCACGAACATGTTGTCCGCATGGGAGTGGCTGGACGATTCTTCGAACCACGCCAACTCCGCGGTCCAGGTCGGGATGTCCACATGCACCGCCGAACGTTGGGCCAACCCGAACAACGTCACCTTGGGCCGCTCGCGGTGCTGCTTCACCCCTCGTTGACATGGTACATCGGATCCTGCTTCTCCTTTCCCTATTCTCTACCTCCTGGGCCATGGGTCAGGTGGTGTCGGACAGGGCGCTCACGCTCACTGGTGCCTTTCCCGAGGATCGGCAGGTGACCGGATTGCCGGATAGCGAGGTGAGTGACGCGGTCCTGACGACGAACACGGAACGACGGGGCACCTATCGCACCGCTGCACCAGTGGCCGGGAATGTCTGGTCGGTCGAGCTTAGTGCACTCACCGTAGCACCGCCCGCTGGCACCCAATTGGTCGTGGTGGCACCTCCGCCGACGAGCGGGGATATCGACCTCCTGGTGAA
>Ga0116143_10005646_pt1 | contig 11190 bp, 6 predicted proteins | sample AD_UKC034_MetaG_FD_89745 | JGI IMG/M metagenome (GOLD analysis project Ga0116143, IMG submission 89745) | Active sludge microbial communities of municipal wastewater-treating anaerobic digesters from USA - AD_UKC034_MetaG | ecosystem: Engineered > Bioreactor > Anaerobic > Digestate | place: USA...
GGGCGTTGAGGTCGGCGGAGGGGCGGAGGAGGAGGAGGCCCTGGACGGTGCGGTTGGTGATCTCGAACAGGGTGCCCGGCGAGGGCATGAAGCGAAGTGGTCTTGGCAAGGTTCCCCTCCGTGCGGGGAGCGTAAGCAAGTCGCTTGCCAGCGCGAGGAGCGGCGGGAAAAGCGGGCTTACCGGGAGGAAGTGGAGGCCTGAAATGCGATGCGCGGCGAGGTGTTGCAGGGAGCTGAGAGGGAGAAGGCAAGCTCAAGGAAGGCTCGCGCATCCTCCCCGCGAGGCGCCCTGTCGTGACCGGAAATCGGTCACGGTGACCGGATCTCGGTCACGCCGGCTGCAACCCACGCCCGGCGGCGCAGAAATGGGGTGGCACCTGGAGCGCAGGCAGCGCAGCGCAGAAATGGGGTGGCACCTGGAGCGCAGGCACCTGGAGCGCAACCTGGAGCGCAGGCATCTGGAGCGGGGTCAGGATCCTTCGGGGCTTGCCGGCCGTCGAGCTCTCGGCTATCGTTCCAGCGCCTGATCCCCAGGCGGGAGGGTGAGCGCAGATGAACCTGGCAATCCTGTGGATGATCGCGGCCGGGGCCGTGCCCGAGGTGACGGCGGGCCCGGATCTGGTGGTCCAGTCGGTGAGCGTGGACGCGCCCATCGGCGAGGTGACGGTCTTCTCCGATCGGGCGCGCGTGCGCCGCAAGGCGAGCCGCGAGCTGGCGGCCGGGCTGCACACCCTGCGGCTCCCGGACCTGCCCGGCGCGGTCCTCCTGGACACCGTGCGGGTCGAGGTGAGCGGGGCGCGGGTGCTGCGCGTGGAGGCCGTGCCCATCGAGCGCGAGCGCTTCTCCCTCGAGCAGATCGAGGGGCTCATGGAGCGCATGGAGAAGCTCACCGACGCGCTCGCCCGGCTGGACGGGCGCGTGGGGGTCCACCAGCTCGAGCTCGCGCTGCTGCAGGGCATCCAGCCCCAGCCCCCGGCGCCCGAGGCCGATCGGCTGGGCAAGGCGCCCGCGGCCGTGCTGCCCGACGCCTGGCGCGAGGTGCTCTCCTTCCTGGTGAAGCGCCGCGACGCGGCCCGCGCCGAGCTGCGCAAGCTCGGCCTCGAGAGGCGCCAGACGGCCGAGGAGCTCACCCGGGTGCAGCGCGAGGTGGGCCGCCACGACCTCGGGGCGTTCACCGATCAGAAGGTCCAGGTGCTGGCCATCCTGCAGGCCGAGGGCGGCCGGGCGCAGCTCACCCTGGAGTACTTCGTGCCAGGCGCGGCCTGGTGGCCGACCTACGACCTGCGCTACCTGAGCTCGAAGCAGGAGGTGCGCCTGGCCATCGCCGGCCTGGTGCAGCAGGCCAGCGGCGAGGACTGGAGCGACGTGGAGCTCAGCCTGTCCACCGCCATCCCCGGCCAGGGCATCGAGCTCCCGGAGCTGCTGACCTGGGCGCTCGGCGAGAAGAAGGAGTTCATCCCCCGGGCGGTGGCCGCGCGCATGCCCGCGGACGTGCCGCTCTTCCCGCCGCCCGTGGCGCGGCCGACCCTGAGCGAGTCCGAGCGGGCCGCCAAGCTCGAGGTGCTCCAGCAGCGCATCTCCGACCTGCAGGGCCTGCTCGCTCTGGACAGCGACGGGGCGGCCGACGGGCTGCTCGGGGTCCTGGGCGCCGGCCAGGGCGGCGGCGGGGTGGGCTACGGCAGCCTGGGGGCCGTGGCCTCGGGCCGCGGCCGCGCCGTGGACAAGCGCGACCTCGACTTCGGGGACGACAGCATCGAGGGCGAGCTCGCGCGGCCCGAGGCCTACGAGATGAAGCGCAAGGAGGCGCGCCGGGTGGCGCGCAAGCCCATGTCGCGCTCCGCCGCCCCCCCGCCCCCGCCCGCGCCCTCGCGCAGCCGGGCGCCCATGGCCCCGCCGGCCGAGCCCATGCCGGTCATGGAGGAGGAGAGCGTGGCGCGCGCGGACGCCGGCGGCGCGATGGGCGGCGAGCGCACGCGCGCCACCTCGCTCGCGCTGTTCGACGTGGACGGCTGGAGCGCCCCGTCCTTCTCCGACCCGGGCCTGCCGGCGGTGCTGGCGGGCGGGCTGGACTACGTCTGGAGGTGCCCGAACCGGGTGAGCATCCCCTCCTCGGGCGAGCGCCTGCAGGTGCCGCTGGCGGTGGAGAGCTACCCGGCCAGGGTGCACTACGAGGCCACCCCGTCGCTGAAGGAGGTCGCCTACCTGAAGGCGGTGGTGGAGAACGGCGGCGAGCGGCCCATCCTGGCCGGGCCGGTCAACATCTTCATGGGGCCGGACTTCGCCGGCCAGGGCAGGCTGCGCACCACCGGCCCGAAGGAGACCCTCGAGCTGCCGCTGGGCGCGGACGAGGACCTGCGCCTCAAGCGCACCGTCGTGCCGGCCACCGAGGTGAAGGGCGTGTTCAACAAGGACGAGCTGACCACCTACAAGGTCACCCTCGAGGTGGGCAACTACAAGAAGCGGCCGGTCAAGATCACGGTCATCGACCAGATCCCCAAGAGCGGGCACGAGGTCATCGAGATCGAGGCCGGGGCCGAGAGCCCGAAACCGGACAGGAAGATCGACGAGGACGGCATCCTCCGGTGGACCCTCGAGCTGCCCGCCGGCCAGGTGAAGAAGATCGAGTTCTCCTACCGCATCCTGCGGCCGGAGAACTGGCAGCTCTACCAGTGAGGAGGTGGGCGATGAACTCCCGCATTGCGCTCGCGCTCACGGTGGGGCTCCTGCTTGCCGCGGCCGCGGCCCGGGCCGAGGAGAAGGCCCCGCCGATCGACAAGGTGGTGGTGTACGCCGACCGCGCGGACGTGACCCGCGCGGCCGTGGCCAGCTGCCAGGCCGGCCGCGCCGAGGTGCACTTCCCCGGCCTGCCCACGGGCATCGACCAGCGCACGCTGCGCGCCGACGCCTCGGGCAAGGCCAAGGCCATCGGCACCACCAGCCGGCTGGTGGCGCTCGAGGAGGACCGCGACGCGCGCGTGGCCGCGCTCCGGAAGGAGCTCCGCGCGGCGGACGACGAGCTCGGCCGGCTGCGCGAGGAGCTCCAGGGGCTCAACGAGCGCGGCGGCGGCGTGGACGGCTACGGCAACTACTTCCAGACCCTGGCCCGCGAGGAGGCGCGCAACGCCCGGCCCGACCTCGGGGTGTGGGACCGGGTGCTCGACTTCGTGCGCGCCGAGCGCCTGGCGCTGGCCGAGCGCCGCGTGGAGCTCTCGGTGCTGGTGCGCAAGAAGGCCCGCGAGCGGCAGCGCCTGGAGCGGCGCCTGGCCCGCCTGGCGCCCTCGGCGGTGGCCGAGGCGCTCACCGTGAGCGTGGCGGTCGAGTGCCGCGGCGAGGAGCGCCCCCGGGTGAGCCTGAGCTACGTGGTGCCCGGCGCGACCTGGAAGCCGGAGTACGACCTGCGCTTCCTGCCCCGCGCGGGCAAGGTGGGCCCGGGCCGGGCGGAGCTGACCGTGGCGGTGGTGGTGCAGCAGTCCACCGGCGAGGACTGGCAGGGGGTGGAGCTCCACCTGTCCACCGCCAAGCCGCGCCTGGGCGCCGAGGCGCCGTACCCCGCGCCGATCGTGATCCAGGGCTACCAGGCCGGGGAGCAGAAGGTGCTGGTCGACGCGATGGAGAAGCGCGAGCGGCTGGCCGGGCCGGGCGACACGGGCGTGGCGGCCGGGCCGCAGTCAGCCGCCTTCGAGGATCGCGGGCAGTCGGCCATGCTGAGCATGCCGCGCAAGGCGAGCGTGCTGGCCGACGGCCGGCCCTACTGGATGCCGCTCGACGTGGTGGCGACCGACGCCAGCGCCAAGCTGGTGACCATCCCGCGCCTCAGGCCCTACGTGTACCACGTGGTGCAGCTCAAGAACCCGGCCGCCTATCCGCTGCTGGCGGGCCGGCTGCACGCCTACCGCGGCGGCTCCTACGTGGGCGACACCCGGCTCGAGTACAAGGCCGCGGGCGAGCCCATGGAGGTGAGCCTGGGGCTGGACGAGGAGATCCGCGTCGAGCGCAAGCCGATCGAGGAGCGCGACCGCGAGGCCGGGGCGCTGTCGACCAAGAAGCACATCGACCGGGCCTACCGTTTCAAGCTCTCGAACGGGGCGCGCGCCGCCGCGCCGGTCGAGGTCCGTGAGGGCGTGCCGGTCTCCAAGACCGAGGAGGTGGAGATCGAGATCGTCAAGGACAAGACCAGCCCCGGCTACCAGCTCGACAAGCACCGCGGCGTGCTGTCCTGGGTGGTGGACCTGCGGCCCGGGGAGAAGAAGGAGCTCGACCTGCGCTACTCCATCCACCTGCCCGAGGACTGGCAGGTCAACCTGCGCTGAGCCTGGCTCTCAGAAGGCGGCGTCCAGGCTCAGGCGGACGTCGAGGCCGGGGGCGTCGATGCCGGAGCCGTGGGTGCGGTAGCGCGCGTCGGTGAGGTTGTTCAGCGCGAGCCGGGCGGTGAGCTGCTCGTCGATCCGCCAGCCGACCCGCAGGTTCAGCGTCGCCCAGCCCGGTGTGCCGTCGCAGGGGTCCTCGAGCAGGCCCGAGAAGGGGGCGGTCTCGCAGATGCGCGGATCCTGGCGGTCCTGCGGGTGGAGCCTGTCCTGGCGGGCCGCCCAGCGCACCAGCACCTGCGCGTACACCCCGGGGTCCGGGTGATCGTAGCGCAGACCGGCCAGCCCCGAGAACGGCGGGATCCAGCGCGCCGGGGTGGTGGCGCCGTCCCGATCGGTGACCTCCCCGCGCATCCAGGCTGCCCCGGCGGACAGCCCGAGGCGCCACCAGCGCGCCGTGAGGCCGCCCTCCAGCCCGTACGTCAGGCCCGACTGCGCGTTCGCCAGCCGGGTGACCGGCTTGCCGTCGATCTCCGCCTGGCCCTGGTGGGTGGCCGGCTCCCAGGTGATGGCGTCCGCGCCCAGGGCGCAGAAGCCCGCGAGCTCGAGCTCCAGGAAGCCGAGGTCGACCCGGCCGCCCAGCTCGAAGTGGTCGCCCCGCTCGGGCCCGAGGGCCGGGTTGGGGACGTTGAACTTCGTCCCCGTGTCGCCCATCTGCGTGGTCTCCTGCAGGTTGGGGGCGCGGAACCCCTGGGCGAAGGAGAGGTACAGGTTGTACACCCCCGGGCGGAGCCACTGCAGGCCCGCCGCGCCCACCACCCCCTGGTGCGCGTACGCCACGTCCCCGAGGTCCGGCACGTCCGGGGCGAAGGCGGCGAAGTGGGAGAAGCGCAGCCCGCCGTTCGCCCGCAGCCGGCCCACCTCCGGGCCGAAGTCGTGCAGCACGAGCCCCGCGTGCAGGAACACCCCCAGGCCGAGGTAGGTCGAGCCGTCGGAGTAGTTCCCCCGGGGCTGCGCCTCGAAGACGAAGCCGCTGGCCGCGCTGGCGGTCTCCAGGCTGGAGCCCACCCACTCCTGCTGGACCTCGGCGCCGGCCTGGAGCCGCAGGCGGTCGGCCCACAGGGAGAGCTCGACGTCCGCGTCCGCGCCCAGGACGTCCACCGTGTCGCGGGCGCGCTGCCTGCGGGTGAGCTGGTGCTCCTCGAGCGCGAAGCAGGCCGCCAGGTCGGCGACGGTGCCGTCCGCGCCCTTCTGGCAGCCGAAGCGCCGCATGCGCTCGTCCAGCCGGTGGTAGGACGCGGTGACCCGGAGCGCGCGCAGCGCGCCCTCGCCCCGCAGGCGGAAGCTCAGGTAGGCCAGGTGGTCGTCGTCGTCGTAGAAGCGCAGATCCCCGACGCCGGCGGCGTCGGTGCGCCCGGTGTCACGCAGCGCCGCGCCCAGGTAGGCCCCGGTCAGCGTCCATCCCGCGTGGTCCGCGTGCAGCCACTTGGCCTGCCAGTAGCCCGCGCCGTAGTCGGACAGCGGCAGCTCGGCGCCCCCGCCCGCGCGCAGGGGCCCGAAGCGGTCGAGGTGCGCCCCGAGCCGCAGGCCCTCGCCGCCCAGGCTCGGGCTGACCTGCAGGCCGAGGCCGGCGGACAGGTCGGCCGAGGCGAACCTGGCCCGGGCCCGGCCGCTGGCGTCCGGCGCCCCCGGGCCCGCCGCGGGGCTCAGGGTGAGCAGGTGCATCACCCCGCCCATGGCGCCGTTGCCGTGCAGCACGGACGAGGGGCCGCGCAGCACCTCGATGCGCGCGAGCGCGAAGGGATCCTGGAGCGCCAGGTACTGGTTGGGGCCGGTGCGGTGGGTGGAGGTGTTGATGCGCACCCCGTCCACCAGGATCAGGTTCTGCGGGCCGACCAGGCCCCGCAGGAACGGGGTGCCGGAGCCGCGGTTGGTCTGCTGCAGGTGGACGCCCACGGCCTCCTGCATGGCCTCGGGGACCGACTGCGCCTGGGACTCCTCCAGCCGCTTGCGGTCCAGGAGCTCCACGCTGCGATCCGCCTCGAAGCGCTCCTGCTCGCTGCGGCTCGCGGTCACCACCACGGTCTGCTCCGGGTCCTCCTCGCCGGCCGCCCGGGGCGGGAGCGCGAGCGCGCACAGGAGGCTGAGGAGCTGGGCGGCGTGGGCTGGGCGGGAGGGATCGGCGTGGCGGCCTCGGGCCCTCATGGCGGGCATGTTCCCATGGCGCGGAGGCGAGTTCCAGCGGTTTCAGCCTGGCGCAGTTGAATTTCTCGGGGTTTTCTGGCGTAGATGTCGCACGGGCACCCAGGCTCCATCCGCGAGGTGAGGCGATGTCACGCGCGCGCTCGATCTCCCTCCTTCCGCTGCTGCTGGCCGGCTCGCTGCTGGCCGTCCCGGCCCGCGCCGGCGAGGCCCCGGTGGTGGCGGTCTTCGACCTCGAGGCCAAGGGGGTCGAGCTGCAGGGCGAGGCGCTCGACCGGCTGACCGACTACCTGGCCACCCGGCTGGCCGCCTCGGGCGTCCACCGGGTGGTGCCGCGCGCCCAGGTGCGCGCCCGGCTCGCCGAGGCCAAGGTCGAGAGCTACCGGCCCTGCTACGACGCCTCCTGCCAGATCGAGGTCGGCCGGGAGCTGGCCGCCAGCCACTCGCTCGCCAGCCTGCTGCTGCGCCTGGGGGACGGCTGCACCCTGACCGCGACCCTGTACGACCTCAAGGCCGCGGCGGCCGAGCGCGCGGCCACCGCGCCGTGCCCGTGCGACGAGGCCGGGGTGGCCAGGGCCATCGACGGGGTGATCGCCGAGCTGGGCGGCGCCGCATCCGCGCCGAAGGCCGAGTCGGCGCCCGAACCGGCGCCCGCCCCGGCCGCGGAGCCGGCGCCCGCCCCGGCCGAGGCGGATCCCCTGACCCTCAGGAAGCGCGATCGCCTGGAGTGGCTCGGCCTCCGGCTGCAGACCGGCGGCAGCAGCCACCCCTACTACGCCATCGGCGGGGTGCTGGAGGGGGTCACCTGGCGCACCCGCTTCCTGCACTGGACCGCGCTCGAGCTGGGTGGCGGGCTGACGAATGCCGACGACTACTACTTCCAGGTCGGCACCCGGCTGGCCTTCCCGGTGTGCCTGACCGACGACGCCGGGCACCTGCTGCGCTTCGGCCTGGGGCTGGGGTACTGGCAGAACGGCTACCGGCTGGACGCGTCCAACACCCACGACACGCGGGGCGGGTACCTGTCCCTGTTCGCCCGCTACCAGTGGCAGGTCACCGACTTCCTGGCCGTCGGGCTGGAGGTCTCGGCCATGCTGCTCCTGGCCGAGTGGAACGATCCGCACAACCCCTGGGCGGCCTTCGTCGGCATCCCCATCGTCTGGACCCAGGCGGCCGAGTAGCCGCCCCTGGCCCCGAAGAACCCCTGAACGAGGTGCGTGCGATGCGTCATCGGAAAGTCGTCCGGCTGGCCCTGGCGTGTGGACTGGTCCTCTGCCTCCTCGGCCTGCCCCGCTGCGGGGGCGGCGATCCGGCCGGGTTCGCGCCCATGGACTTCGAGACCTTCGTCGACGGCAAGGAGGACACGGGCTACGTCAGCAACAAGGCCGCGGAGCTCGAGGCCCGGATCACCTCGAGCGTGTTCATCGACACCACCGGCCTGGGCCAGGCGGAGATCGACAGCCTGGCCGCGCGCCTGCGCTCGCCGTCTCGCTGGACGCTCCAGGAGTACACCGCCCCGCAGCTCAAGTACGCCCGCAACCCGCTCAAGAGCGAGAAGCTCGACCTCAACCTGGAGCACGGCGAGAGCGCGGTGCGGGACGTGCGCGTGGTCCAGGGCGGCATCTGGCTCGACTACAGCACCTCGATCGAGTCGCTGGTGAAGCTCAAGGATCTCGCGGACAAGGGCCTCACCCCGGCCGACCTCGTCGGCAAGCGGGTGGACTTCCAGTTCCCGGCCAGGCCCGCCGACGTGTTCGGCCAGGGCGGGGCGGCCTGCGCCACCGACCCGGACGGGGACGCGCTGGATCCGAGCGAGCTGCGGGCCGACAACTACTTCTACTACTTCGATCCGGCCAGGCAGGGCTGCCCGCTCGTCGCCGGGGTGGACCTGGCACCGGCCCAGTACGAGATCCTCTCCTCCCTGGACGCCCCGAACGTCTACCCCGAGTACGATCTGCTCACCCAGGACAAGAAGATCAGCATGGTGGTGCTCTTCGGGCAGATCACCCACGGGGACCTCACCGCCGGCGACTGGGGCTGGACCGGCTACAACCAGTTCAAGCGCAGTTTCACCAGCGAGGGCTTCCGCGTGGTCGAGACCTTCGCGGACGACTTCGGGCACCGGCTGAGCAAGACCTACCCGGGCGGGCTCGAGGTGGTGGTCGACTTCTACACCCCCGAGGCGCTCAAGGACCACCGGCCGCGCGAGGAGGTCAACCAGCTCTTCAAGCAGGCGCTGCGCGACCACGAGATCGTGTACTACAACGGCCACGCCTTCTACGGCTCGCTGACCGTGCTCGACCAGCCGGACTCCTACCCGGCAGACAGCTACCAGATCATCTTCATGGACGCCTGCTGGTCCTACGCCTACTACACCAAGCAGGTCTTCTCCCGGAAGACGACGGCCGGCGACCCGGACGGCATGCGCTACGCCGACGTGGTCAACAACACCGAGCCCGGCATCACCGGCTCGCACGACACGGCCTGGCTGCTGTACAAGAACCTGTTCCAGGCGGCCAGCAAGCTGATGCAGGGCCAGTCGGTCTCCAAGTTCAGCTGGAACCAGCTCGTGGTCTACATGAACGACTCGGCCGATCGCCGGGCGCGCTACTACGATCCGGCGGAGTTCCACGCCGAGATCTACGGGGTCAGCGGGGTGCGCGGGAACTGCTTCAACCCGGACGGGCCCTCCCACTGCCAGGCGGGCGGGGGCACCTCGCTGCAGCACGCCTACGCGGACGACAGCGGCGAGACCGAGATCCCCGACGGCCAGGCCGCGGGCATCCAGCGCACGCTCCAGGTTCCGGACAGCTTCGAGGTCACCAAGGCCTCCGTGAGCGTCGACATCCGCCACGGCTACGTCGGCGACCTCCAGGTCCGCCTGGTCCACGGCGGGGTGACCCAGGTGCTGCACGACCGCGCCGGCGGCGGCGCCGACGACCTGCGCACCACCTTCTCGGCGCCGTCCTTCGCCGGCGCGTCGGCCGCCGGGGCCTGGACCCTCGAGGTGGCCGATCTGGCGGCCTACGACACGGGCCGGCTGGTGAGCTGGAGCCTGGAGCTGACCGAGGGCGGGGGCGGGGCGGGCAGCCTGACCGGGGAGAGCACCACCCATGTGGACATCCCGGACAACGCCCCGGCCGGGGCCAGCAGCAGCCTGAGCCTCACCGGCGCCGGCGCCGTGGCCGAGGTGCTGGTCCACGTGAACATCAGCCACACCTACATCGGCGATCTGGTCGTGCGCCTCGAGCACGCCGGCCGCACGGCCGTGCTGCAGTCGCGCGAGGGCGGCAGCGCCCAGAACATCGAGCGCGACTACGCCCCGACCGAGTTCGCCGGCACCACCGCCGAGGGCGAGTGGAAGCTGTCCGTGGTGGACGAGGCCGCGGCCGACACCGGGGCCATCGAGGGCTGGTCGATCACCGTCGTGCCGCAGTAAGCCGTTATCTTACCAGGCCTGCCATTCCGCGTCCCCAGCAAGCGGCTCGAAACCGACTGCCCGCTCTGAATAGTGGAAATACACCTGCAGTACACCCATGTCCCAAGAGATAGAGCCTCCCCACCCGAACCGTGGCGAATAGCTACCGCCTGCCCAAAGGGATCCGAGCCACCAGGTAGCCCGCAGCCCGAATCCCAATCCCCGCTGGTACCAAGCGCTCACTTTCTCCGAAGGTGGGGGGGGTAACTCTGTCGAATCGACATCTCGCTGCGCCCATTCGAAATCCTGGAGGAATACCAACTCAAGAGCAGGATAGTTTTTGGGACCATCTCCATCGTCGACGAGAAAAGGCCAACTACTCCTTCGTTGGATCCCTTTATGGACCCTCTCCGAATAGAAAGGAGTGTGGGTTTCGGCACTCAGGAGCGGCACCTCGATTTCGTACCCAAGTCGCCAGACCTCCGCAAGATAGGATCCATGTCGAGCGAAGCCGAAATGGATCCTGACCCACCTCGTCACTGTTGTCGGCAACAGTCCTTCGGTGCCAACCTGGACTCCAAATACCGGCGCGAAGTGCCAAGCGCCTTCTCGAGTTTCCTCGACGTTGCCATACATGTCGGCCTTTCGCTCGTTCCACATGTCGTAACTTGCCCGACAGAAAAGTCCCACCCTGGCTGTATCTGCGAAGTGATAGGTCAAACCCACCGCCAGAGGCAAACTATCGAAGTACTTTCTGCCGTCGAGAATCTTGCTGAACTGGAACACGAGTGGGGTGATAGCCAAACAGTGATCACCATCTAACCAACATAGGCGTCCTGAATAGCCAACTGTGGTATGGAGACCAGCAATATCCCCTCCTCCGCTGGCCATAAACAAGCCCGACCGAACAACCACACCGCCCTCATAAATGCCGGCAGGATTCGTGACCAGCCTGTCCGCTCTACCCAGACTCGCGACTCCAGCGCCACCAACAAGGTACTCGAAACCCGCAGACGGAAGCGCCCAATTGCGATCTCGCATCTGGTCGAGTACTTCGTCTGCGTGGACGGCTTCTGAAAAACAAACAGCACATGCAAGAAGAAGCACGACCTCTACGCCACGGGACATGCCGAAGCATGTTTGCCAGGCAGCCTGAAAAAATCTCTTGTACATTATCTCGTCCAGCGAAAAGAGGATGGCCAGAACAGGCTGACTGCTATCCCCGCCGAGAGAATCCCATCAACCAACAACCAGCTCATGATTCCA
>Ga0116143_10005647_pt1 | contig 11189 bp, 10 predicted proteins | sample AD_UKC034_MetaG_FD_89745 | JGI IMG/M metagenome (GOLD analysis project Ga0116143, IMG submission 89745) | Active sludge microbial communities of municipal wastewater-treating anaerobic digesters from USA - AD_UKC034_MetaG | ecosystem: Engineered > Bioreactor > Anaerobic > Digestate | place: USA...
AACCGTGGCGGGCGTCATTGCGTCCAAGATCGGCTCGAAGCTTGACCCCAACAGGCCACGCAAGTACGTGCTGCCGGAGACCGACTCAAACGCGGCGCAGAAGTCTACACCCAGGTCGTCCGCGCCCGCGGACGATACGGCACAAAACGCTGCCGCACACGCTAAAACAATTACGAAATTAGCGTTTCTCATAGCTTACACATCCCCGTCGTTGTGTCCTGCCTTGTAAACCGGTCATGAACCGATTCGAGTTCGACCGCTTTCAACATGCACCAGTCTGGTCGTTATGACAGGAATCTGCGCGGATTTCAAGTCCAATGCCGGCGGCGCCGACCCGGAGGTCCTGAGCACGCCCTTTTCTCGCCCGCCTCAAAAGCGGTATTCTCCCCCGAAACCTGGAACGAAGGAGAGCGCGCATGTGGATAGTAGCGATGGCTTCGGCCATACTGGCCGCGGGTCAGCCCGCGGCGCTCTGGGTAAACGCTCGGGATGTCGCGGACGGCGCACCAGTGAACATCTTGCGGGCTGACCGCTACACAATCCGTCTATGGGTGCGGGCTGGGCAGGCTGCGTGGGTCGAAGTGGCCGGCGAGCGGTTCGAGGCGTCGTCGCGCGACGACGCCAAGGAAGGGTGGCTCTGGCTGCGGGCGGGTCACGTGACACTCGAAGCCGGACGGGTAGCTCTACGCTTTGGCGAAGGCGTGGCCGCCGCCGTATTGCTGACGGATGCAGAGGTCGACCCCGCCGCGTTCATGGCCGACTTGCGCGTGTACGACGCCCCACTGCCGGTTCGCGACCGTCGCGCGCGGGTGGCGCGGCACACCGACACCTGCTTTACCATGCCCCACTATGCGAATCGCGCCGAGTGGGAACTCGCCGCTGCGCTGCTGCGCCGGCGCATCCTGCTCTCTTCCGGGCTTGTACCCCTGCCCGAGAGGACGCCCCTGAACGCCGTGGTATCCGGCCGCATACAGCATGAGGACTACTCGGTCGAGAAAGCGTATTTCGAGGCCCGTCCGGGATTCCTGGTCACGGGCAACTTGTACCGTCCCGTCGGCGCGGGCCCGTTCCCCGCGGTGGTTTGCCCCCACGGACATTGGAAGAATGGGCGGTTCGAAAACAGCGACACCGGTTCGGTGCCGGGGCGCTGCATCACGCTCGCGCGCATGGGCGCGGTCGTGTTCAGCTACGACATGATCGGCTACAACGACAGCCTGCAATTCCCACACAACTGGGGCGCGCCGCGCGAGAAGCTCTGGGCGCTGCATCCGTTTGCGATGCAGCTATGGTCCGGCATCCGGGCCGTCGATTTCGTCTCCGAACTACCCGACGTGGACCCCGACCGTATCGGCTGCACCGGCGCCTCCGGCGGCGGCACACAGACTTTCGCCCTCATGGCTGTGGACCCGCGCGTGAAGGTCGCGGCCCCCGTAAACATGATCTCGTCCACCATGCAGGGCGGCTGCCTGTGCGAGAACGCGCCGATCATCCGCATGGGCCACTCGAACATGGAAATCGGCGCGCTCATGGCGCCGCAGCCGCTCTTGCTCGTCTCCGCGACCGGCGACTGGACCCGCGAGACGCCCCGCGTCGAGTTTCCCGCGATTCGGAGCGTCTATGCCCTCTACGGCGTCGAGGACCGCGTGCGCAACGTGCATATCGACGCGGGCCACAACTACAACAAGGCCAGTCGCGAGGCCATGCACCGATTCTTTGGTCAATGGCTCATTGACGGCAAGAACTGGTCGGATTTTACTGAGCCGCCCTTCACGGTTGAGCCTGAGGACAAACTGCGCGTGTTTCCCGACGGCAAGCTCCCGGACACATGGCCTCGCTTCCCTGCGATCATCGAGAGCGTGATTGACGCGACCCGCGCGAAATGGAACGCCGTATTGCCGCAGTCCGTCGCGGATGCGCCGGGTTTCAAGAAACAATACGGTTCCGTCATCGAGGATATTCTCGATGCGCGCACCCCCGCCGCGAACGACATGGACTGCGAACGCACCGGGTTTGTGGAACGGGAGGCATACGCCGTCGAGCGCTGGATCATCCGCCGCCGCTGCGTGGACGACGCCGTGCCCGCAATCCTTTATAGAGGCCGCGACGCCGACCCGCAGAACGCGACGCTTATCGTCCACGGCGAGGGTAAGGCCGCCTTGGCGGACTTGGCGCGCGGCGCGCCCGGACCGCTTGTCATGGGACTGCTCGCACAGGGGAAGGCCGTGTTGTGCATCGACGCCTTCCTGATCGGCGAACACCATGCCCCCGACGCCCGCACGGAACGGTTGCAGGCGGGCCGTTTCATGGACACCTTCCAACCCACGGACACCGGGTATCGCGTTCAGGATGTGCTCACCGCGTTGGCCTTTCTCCGCGCCCGAAGAGACATTACGGGCCGCGTCGACCTCGTGGGACTGGGCGACGGCGGCTTGTGGTGTCTGTTCGCGAGCGCCGTCGACGGGGACGTTCCCCGCACCTTCGTCGACATGAACGGCTTTGATCCCGAGGACGACGCGCAATGGGTCGATCGGTTCTATGTCCCCTGCATTCGTGCGGTGGGCGACGTGCGAACGGCCGCTACATTGATTTCCCCGCGCGCGCTGCGGGTCGCAAACGGCCCTGAGACACTGTCGCTGCTGGGCGCGGACGTCGCGCCGGATGCGCCCGACACGGAGGCCATCCTGGCATGGCTCCGATGACTAACGTTGTTTGCGGAATCCGAGCGTGTCCGCGTCCGTCCGTGTCCGTGCGAGGCCACCGTGGATAAATTGCTACACATCGCCGACCTGCACTTCTGGAGAATCGTCTGGAATCCGCTCCAGTTGATCAACAAGCGTCTTCTCGGGAACGCCAACGTGCTGCTGCGCCGCAGACACGAGTTCCCGATGCAGCGCGCCGAGGAATTCGCGGACGCCGTCGCGGCAACCGGCATCGAGACGGCGCTGTTGACCGGTGACTTCACCTCGACCGCGACGGATGCCGAGTTCGAACTCGCCGCCGCCTTCGTTCGGGGCCTAGTTCGGCGCGGTCTGCGCGTGTGGGCGCTTCCGGGCAACCACGACGTCTACACCTTCGAGGCGGTGCGCAAGCGACGCTTCGATCACTATCTAGGCGAATTCCTGCCCGAAGGGGGCCTGCCGGCCGCAGTGCGGCTGCCGGGCGGGACCCCGCTCGTGCTTGTCCCGACTGTTCGCCCCAATCTCCTGAGCGCTCGCGGTCATATACGCCAAGCCGAGGTGGAACACGCGGCTGCGTTGCTCGCCGACGCGCCGCCGGGGCCCGTTCTTGTCGCCGGACACTACCCCGTGCTGCACCAGACCAGCGGTTACGCCAGTTCCTGGGGGCGGCGCCTGCGAAACGCCGACGCGCTACGCGCCGTTCTAGGTAGCGCCGGACGACCAATCCTATACCTGGCGGGACACGTGCACCGCTTCAGTTGCGCGCGCGACCCCGAATACCCCCACGTGCAACACCTGACCACTCCCGCGTTCTTCTTGGAGCGTCGGAGTGGGGGGGGGCGCGGCGCGTTCACGGAAATCCACGTTGAGGCAAGAGAATTCGCCGTGTTCCGCCATTTTCGCCGCGATACGTGGACCCGCGAGCCCGCGATTCAAGGACAGACCGTAGTCTAACGGAGGGATGCCTCAGGGCGCTGCTACGCGCGTCACGCGCATTCAGGCGCAGTAGTTGCCTGCGAAACGCAAGCCAATATCCAGTCTATCCGCAAATTCCTCAGCAGGGCAGGTCCCAGCCCTTGCGGTATTCCTTTGTCAGGAAGGCGTTCGCGGCCTTGTTGTTGGTGACGACGCCCTTCGCGCAGTCGTATTCGATCTTTGCATCCGCCAGCAGCGCGACGTTGCCCATGTTCGCGATCTCGGTGAGCGGCCCGGCATAGGCAAAATGGGACGACGCTTGCTCGCCCGACTTGATGCCGTAAATCCAGTTCTGGTACGAGTCCTCGCCGGGCACGCGCGGGATAACGGGCGCGGGACGGGTGTAGTCCTTCATGCGCTCGACGGGCAGCAGGCGCGATTCCTCGCCGTTGCAGCCGCACGTGATCGCGCCGTCCGTTCCGATGAAAAGCGATCCGTTGCCCTCCTGCCCCAGCGGCTGGTCCGCGGGCACGCCCTCTGGATAGGGCGGCATCAGGCGGCCGTCGTACCAGTAGAGGTCAAGCGGACCCATGCCGGCGCGGGCCGGAAACGTGTACTTGACGATCGATTTCAGCGGCGGCGTCTGCGTGGTCATGCCCTCCTGCATGACGACCTCGCAGGTGAACGTGGGCGCGTCCATGAGCCGGAGCGCGCGATATGCGGCGTTCAGCACGTGGCAGGCCATGTCGCCGATGGCGCCGCAACCGAAGTCCCACCAGCCGCGCCATTTGAACGGCGCATATTTCCTGTTATACGGGCGGAACGGCGCGGAACCGATCCAAAGATCCCAGTCCATCGTGTCGGGTACCGCCTGTTCCCGCAAAGGCTCCGCGATCCCCTGCGGCCAGATCGGCCGGTCGGTCCAGGCGTGCACCTCGGTCACTTGGCCGATGACGCCGGACCAAATCATCTCGCACAATTCGCGTAGCTCGTCATATGAATTCCCTTGGTTGCCCATCGCCGTGATCAGATGCTTCTCTTCGGCCACCCGCCGGAGCAAGCGCGCCTCGGCGATGGTGTGCGTGAGCGGCTTCTGCACGCGGACGTGCTTGCCGAGCATCATGGCGTAGTAAGCGGCGGGCGCGTGCGTGTGATCGGGCGTCGACACGGTGCAGGCGTCTATCTCGTCGCCCATTTCGTCGAGCATCTTGCGGTAGTCTTTGTATCGCTTCGCATTTGGCAGGTCGTTAAATGCCCCCGCGGCCTGGAGCCAGTCCACGTCGCAGACCGCCACGATGTTCTCGCTTCGGCAGCCCATGATATCGCCGTGGCCCATCCCGCCTACGCCAATCCCCGCGATGTTCAGCCGTTCGTTCGGTGAATACTTGCGCGGCACGACCCGCGCCGCGTTCATGCGCGTCTTCGCGTCGGCGCGCCCGCCCCCGAGTGCGGTCGCCGCCACCGTGGTCGTTGTAGCCGCGAGAAACGCACGCCGCGTCAAGGTGATTCGGTCGCTCATGATGCCCTCCTTCCGAATGCGAGGCCGCGCCCCGGTTGAAGTCGAGGCACTCTAAAGACCGAACGGAGCCGCTGTCAAAATGGGCAAGGCCGGCTCGCACCCTGATCGCGCGCTTGCGACTGTCCGAATAAAACAACGGCCCCGGCGCAATAACCGGGGCCGCGACGATAGGCATTGTGCATGATCAGCAGGGCAATTCCCAACCCTTGCGGTATTCCTTCGTGAGCCACTTGTTCGCGGCCTTGTGATTGGTGACGACCCCGTTGACGAAATCGTACTCAATCTTCGTGCGTGCGAGCAGGGCGACGTTGCCCATGTTTGCGACTTCGGTAAGCGGCCCGGCATAGTCGAAGTTCGACGAAGCCGGTTCACCGGTTTTTATCGAGTAAATCCAGTTCTGATACGAATTGCCGTCCGGAATGCGCGGAATGATCTGCGGCGGGCGCGTGTAGTCGTTCATGCGCTCGTCCGGCAGCAGGCGCGATTCACCGCCGTAGCACCCGGAGGTCATGACGCCTTCCGTGCCCACGAAGTACGATCCGTTGTTGCCGTCGCCCAGTTTCTGGTCCGCCGGGACGCCCTCGGGCCACGGCGGCATCAGCCCGCCGTCGTACCAGTACACGTCCACAGGCCCCATTCCGGCCCGCGCCGGGAACTGGAACTTGATGACGCACTTGTTCGGCGGCGTCTGGTCGGTCATGCCCTCTTGTTCGATAACCTCGCAGGTAAACGAGGACGCGTCCATCAGCCGCAACGCCCAGAAGGCCGGGTCCATGATGTGGCAGGCCATGTCGCCGATGGCGCCGCAGCCGAAGTCCCACCAGCCCCGCCACTTGAACGGCGCGTACCCCTCGTTATACGGCCGGGAGGGCGCACAGTTGATCCACAGGTCCCAGTCCATCGTCTCGGGCACCGGCTGCTCGGGCAGCGGGGCCGCGATACCCTGAGGCCAGATGGGCCGGTTCGTCCAGATGTGCGCTTCCTTGACCTCGCCTATCGCTCCGGCCCAGACCATCTCGCACAACTCGCGCACCCCGTCGCCCGAGTGGCCCTGGTTCCCCATCGCCGTGGTGACGCCCGTCTCATGGGCAAGCTTCCGGAGCAGGCGCGCCTCGGCAATCGTATGCGTCATGGGCTTTTGCACCCGCACGTGGATGCCCATGTTCATCGCCATGAACGCGGCCGGCGCGTGCGCGTGGTCCGGCGTCGAGACCGTGCAGGCGTCGATCTGGTCGCCCATTTCATCCAGCATCCTGCGGTAGTCTTTGTATTTCTTCGCGTCGGGCAATTTCACGAACGTCTCTTCCGCCTTCTTCCAATCGACGTCCGCCAGCGCGACAATGTTCTCGCTGCGGCAGCTCATGATGTCGCCGCCGCCCATGCCCCCCGCGCCGATGGCCGCGATATGGAGTTTCTCGTTCGGGGAATGCTTCTTGGGCACGACGCGCGCCGTGTTGATCGCCGCCGTGGCGCAACCGCTTCCGAAGGCGGCGGCCGTCGCGGTCGTGGTGGTGGCGGCCAGAAACGCGCGCCGGGAAAGTGACAGCTTATCCATAATGGAGTCCCTCCTCATGTGGGGTAGAAGGTGTGTTTACGGAATCGAAACTATAAATCCTTGACGGCGACCAAGTCAAAGGCGCCGCCGCGGTACGCGGCATGCCGCCGATCAGAGACGAAAAGGACGACAAGGACATAAGCGACTGTCGTGCATTTCCGGATTGGCACGTGACGCCGACGCCGCACGGCCTATTCCGGCTTACACGCCGGACATATGTCGCTTTGATCCCTGCTGTACCTTGGGTCTTTCCACATCTCCAAAGTCCACTATGGAAAATTGTGGACAACTTGGGGTATACTGAGAACAAGGCGGATGGAGAAAAGCTCCCACAGGACCCGCATGGTCCGGGCGGCGGGCGGTTTCATCCGGCCGGGAGAAGGCGAAAAAACGTGCTCAAGACAGGGAGCGCCGGCGAGAGCGGTCCCGCGAAGGGGTCGCCTGCGCGGTATGAGGGAGAACGCCATGCGAACGAGTGAATGGGCCGTTATCTTGCTGTTGTGCGCTGCGATGGCCTATGTCGCGCCGGCTGCGGCCGAGGAGGCGACGGAGGCGCCGGCGGAAGAGATGGTCGCCGTGGACGACTACCAGCCTGAGTTGCGCGCGGAAGAGGAAGCGACGGCTGTGGCGCAGGCGGAGGGGGATGTCTGGTGGGGCAACCGGGCGGTCTCTTATCGCAACTATATCCCCATCGAGGCGCCGGATTGCATCGGGGACTGCACCTACTGCGACAAGAATATGATCTGCTGCCGCACCGGTTGCCCTTGTGAGAACTGCCAATACATCTGTGACGATTGCAGCGACTGCCCGCCCACGAGCTTCGACAAAATATTCTTCGATCTCGACAAAGCGGTGCTGCGGCCCGACGCCATCGTCGAGTGCAATAAGGTGCTGGCGTATCTCCAGGCGAACCCGACGAGGAACATCCTGATCGAGGGTCACTGCTGCGATCTCGCCACCGAAGTCTACAACATCGACCTCGGGCGACGTCGCGCCGAGGTGGTGAAGCAATTCCTTGTCCAGAATGGAATTGACGCTGGACGCATCGCAACGCAGACCTTCGGCGAGAGCCGCCCCTGGGTCGGGCTCGAGCAGCGCGAACTCAATCGTCGCGCGATTGTGATTGTCCTGCCGGAAGGGGCGCGATAATCACTCCGGCCATTCGCCGGAATACACCTCGGCGGCGGGACCTTCCTGGTAGACGTGTCCGTCGTCGGCCCACGCGATGGTCAGCGCGCCATGAACCAGGTGGACCCGCACCCGGCGGTCCGCGCGCTCGGTAATCATGGCGGCAAGGGCCGCGCCGCACGAACCGCTGCCACTTGCCATCGTAATTCCGCTGCCGCGTTCCCAAATGCGCATAACGATGTTGCCCCGGTCAATCACGTTCACGAACTCGACGTTCGTGCGCCTCGGAAAACGGGGATGACGCTCGATCTTCGGGCCGATCGCCGCGAGATCAACCCGCGTTGCGTCCTCGACGAAGATCACTGCATGGGGATTCCCGATATTCGCGCACGTGATCTCGACCGTCGCGCCGTCCTCGAGTGTGAGCGGCTCCTCGATCACCCGCCCCGGCGGCCCCTCCATCGGAATTTCGGTACGGTCGAAGCGCGGTGCGCCCATGTTCGAACGCACGGACGCAACTTTGCCGCCCGCGACTTCGAGGGTCACGCGATTCGGCCCGCCGAGGGTCTCGATCACGAATTCCGTCTTGTCCGTCATGCCGCGTTCGAAGACGTACTTGGCGAAACAGCGGATGCCGTTGCCGCAGGTCTCGGCCTCGCTGCCGTCCGCGTTGAAGATGCGCATGCGGAATTCGCCGGTCTCGCCCGGCAGCACGAGGATGATGCCGTCCGCGCCCGCGCCGAGGTGGCGGTGGCTCATCCGCCGCGACAGTTCCGGCCAATCGCGCTCGCCGTAGTGCGTCCCCTCGATGAACAGATAGTCGTTGCCGAGGCCGTGCAGTTTCGTGAAAGCGATGGTCATGGCGTCAATCCTTGCGGCGGCGGTGTTGCTTCAGGGCCGCCTGCACGAATATACCGAGCAATTCCGGATACGAAATACCCGCCGCCGCCGCCGCCTGCGGGAACAACGACGTTTCGGTAAGACCCGGGATGGTGTTGACCTCGAGCCACACCGGCCCGCGCGCGTCGATGATGAAATCGCTCCGGCTCCAGATGCCGCAGCCGAGAATCTGGTGCACGTGCGCCGCGGCCTCCTGCACCCGCCCCGTCATTTTATCGTCCAGTTCCGCCGGGGTGATCTCGTCCGTCGCGCCCGGCGTGTACTTGCAATGGTAATCGAAGTATGCGCCCTCCTTCGGGCGAATCTCTGTGACCGGCAGCGGGCGGATCGCCCCGCCCGGTTCCGCCTCGAGCACTGAACACGTCACTTCCGGGCCCCGCACGAATTCCTCGATGAGAACGTCTTCGTCCACCGCCGCCGCGCGACCGACCGCCGCGCGCAGGGCCTCGCGATCTCCCGGAATATGCACACCCACGCTCGAACCCAGTTTGCCCGGCTTCACCACGCACGGATAGCCCAGGTCCTTCTCGACCGTCGCGATAATGGCGTCCGCCGACGCCGCCCATGCGTCGCGACCCAAGGCCACGTGGCCCGCCACGCATATTCCCTGGGACGCCGCCACTGCTTTCGACCGCATCTTGTCCATGGCCAGCGCGCTCGCGGCGCAGCCGGAACTCGTGTACGGCAGGTCGAGCACGTCGAGGAACCCCTGCATCCGCCCGTCCTCGCCGTATTCCCCGTGCAGGGCGAGGAACACGCAGTCCACCGCGAGCGCCCGCACTTTGGGCATGGCGTCGTAGACGCTCACCGGGGCGGCATCCGGGAATTGCCATTCGCCCGTCCGCGATATCGTAACCGGCGTCACCTGATAGCGGTCGCGGTCCAGCGCCGCGACCACCTTGTACCCCGACATGATCGACACGTCGTGCTCGGAGCTCATGCCGCCCATCAGCACGAGCACATGGGTCTTGGTCCCGTCAGTCATGATGCTGGTAATCCTTGATCGAAGCGTTTTGTTACCGGGCGCGCGGAAGGAACTCGGGGAACGTAGAAGCGGGTTATACTCCCGCCGGCGCGCGCGCTTCAAGATTCTGGCCGCTCATGCGCCACGGGTGATATCATGCGGTTCGTTCACCGGAGCCACGGCATGCACGACGAATTCGTGGTCATAGGCAGATTCTTCGATTCAGGCAAGGCGCACTTACTCAAGACCGTGCTCGAGTCGCACGGCATCGATGCCTTTGTCCAGGGCGAGTTCACCGGCACGCTCGAACCCGCGTTCTCGCTTTTCGGCGGCGGCGGCAAGGGCGGCATCCAACTCCTGGTCCGCGAGGAGGACGCCGCCGAGGCGCGCGCCATCCTCGAAGATGCCTGAACGAGACGCACTGCTCCGACGCGCCTATGCGCCGCGGGACTTCTCGGCGTCCTGAACGGGCGCGCGATGTGCGTGGAAGAATTCGAGGAACAGCAGCAGGAACAACCCCGCCATGATCGCGACGTCCGCGACGTTGAACACACCCGTGCGCAAGCCGCGAATGCCCATGTTCATGAAATCCACCACGACCCCGTCGCGGAGCACGCGGTCGATGAGGTTGCCCACGCCGCCCGCGAAGATAAGCGTAAGCGCAACCGTGACCCCGGCGTCGAGCACGCGCCGCAGCGTCAGCACGCCGCCTACTATCGTCAGAATGACCACGTTCAGCACGGTGAGCGCCCAGAATCGCACGCCGTCGCTGAGTTGGCTGCCCAAGCTCAGAAACGCCCCCGTATTCTCCGCGTAGCGCAGATGAAACAGGTCGTGCGGATACCACGACGCCGGAAACGCAATCGGCGGGCGACCCTTGAGATGCGCTATGGCGATCTGCTTCGTAAGCTGGTCCAGGCCGACAAGCACAATAACCAGCCCGGCTATGAGTAGGAGGCGCGGAACTCGCGGCATGCGTATACTCCTGACGGATGCATTTGACAAGCGCCAAAGCATACCATGTACGAACGCATCGAGTCCTATTGCGGCGGCTCGGCCGGTCGCCCCACGCGGATGGCGGCGCACACCGTCCGCTTGCGCTACGATGAAGCGGTCGCGAGCAGGAGACACGGATTCATGACCCGTATTCGCCTTGGCGAGATAGCCCATGCGCGCAGCGGCGACAAGGGCGGCGGCGCGAACATCGGCGTTATCGCCTACACCCACACCGGCTACATCGTGATTCGCGAGCGCTTGACAGCCGCCCGCGTGGCCGCATTCTTCGCGCGGTTGGACCCCGGCACGGTGGAACGCTATGATTTGCCCAATCTGGGCGCGCTGAATTTCGTGCTGCCCCGCGTGCTGGCCGGCGGCGGCAGCCGCAGTTTGCGCATCGACGCCCAAGGCAAGGCCCTCGGCCAGGCGCTGCTTGAAATCCCTATCGAGGTGGACGATGCGCTCTTGCCGAAGTGCCGCAGGCGTGCCAATGAAAACGCGGGAGGAACAGACCATGACTGAATTGGTTATGCT
>Ga0116143_10005651_pt1 | contig 11186 bp, 6 predicted proteins | sample AD_UKC034_MetaG_FD_89745 | JGI IMG/M metagenome (GOLD analysis project Ga0116143, IMG submission 89745) | Active sludge microbial communities of municipal wastewater-treating anaerobic digesters from USA - AD_UKC034_MetaG | ecosystem: Engineered > Bioreactor > Anaerobic > Digestate | place: USA...
CGACGAGGCCGAGGAGATCCGCGCCCGCCAGGCCCGCGTGCGGGAGCAGGCCCGGCTGCTGAGCGAGGGCCTGCCGCCGCCCCTCGAGGAGATCGACGAGATCGAACCCGACCTCCTGCGGGCGGAGAAGGGCGGCGCGCTCCCGGCCGAGGGGGTGCTGCGCGCCAGCCGCGCCATGGCCGTCTCCAGCCGCGTGCGCCAGTACCTGCTGCGCGAGGGCGAGCGCGTGGGCGGGGCGCTCACCGGGCTCGCCCGCGGCAGCCACGACCTGAGCGCGGCCGCGCGCGATCTGGCCCAGGCCTTCGACGCCGAGGGGAAGCTCCGGGACAGCGCCACCCCCGAGCTGATGCAGCGCCGGCGCCAGGCCCGCGCCATCGCCGACGGCATCCGCGCCCAGCTCGAGCGCCTGACGCGCCAGGGCCGGGTGGCGGACGCGCTCAGCGACGACTTCATCACCCAGCGCGGCGACCGCTACGTGCTGCCCGTGCGCGCGGGCGCGCGGGGCGAGGTGCCGGGCCTGGTGCACGACACCTCCCAGAGCGGGCAGACGCTGTTCGTCGAGCCGGCCGCGGTGATCGACGACGGCAACCGCCTGGTGATCGCCCGGGCGGCCGCGCTCGAGGAGGAGCGGCGCATCCTGGCCGAGTACTCCGGCGAGATCGGCGCGCGCGCGGGCGAGCTGCGGGACAACCTGCGCGCCCTGGCCGAGGCGGATCTGGTGCACGCCGCCTGCCGCCTGGGCGAGCGCCTGGGCCGCTCCAGCCTGCCCGAGATCGAGGGCCAGGGCTTCGAGCTCATCGAGGCGCGCCACCCGCTCATGCTGCTCGAGCCGGCCGCCGGGGTCGCGGTGGTGCCGAACGACATCCGCCTGGGCGCCACGGCGCGCGCGCTGCTCCTGACCGGCCCCAACGCGGGCGGCAAGACCGTGGTGCTCAAGGCCGTGGGCCTGTGCTGCCTGATGGCCCAGGCGGGCCTGCCCGTCCCGGCCGCCGAGGGCTCCCGGGTGGGGCTCTTCCGGCGGCTCGAGGCGGTCATCGGCGACGCCCAGGATCTCAGCCGCGGGCTGTCCACCTTCTCCGCCCACGTCGAGAAGATCGGCCGCATCCTCGGGCGCACCGGCCCCGGCGCGCTGGTGCTGCTCGACGAGCTCGCCGCGGACACCGATCCGCTCCACGGGGCCGCCCTGGCCAGCGCGCTGCTCGAGAGCCTGGTCGAGCGCGGCGCCACCCTGGTGGTGACCACGCACTACGCGGAGCTGAAGGAGCTGCCCTTCCGCGACCCGCGCTTCGCCAACGCCGCGGTGGGCTTCGACCTCGAGCGGCTCGAGCCCACCTTCCGGCTGCACCCGGACGTGCCCGGCCGGAGCCTGACCCTCGACATCGCCCGGCGGCTGGGGCTCCCGGAGGAGGTGCTCGCCCGCGCCCGGGCCCGGCTCGCGCCGGACGCCCGGGACGTGGAGCAGGTGCTCGAGAGCCTGGACGCCGAGCGCCAGGCCATGCAGGCCCAGCGCGAGGAGCTCGCGACCCTGGCGCGCGAGGCGACCGAGGCGGCCCGCGCCCAGCGCACCGAGGCCGAGGCGCTCGCCGCCCGCCGGGCCGAGCTGCTGGGCAAGGGCCGGGAGTCGCTGCTCGCCGAGATCGCCACCGCCCGGCGGGAGGTGGGCGAGGTGATCGAGTCCCTGCGGAGGGGCGCCGAGATGCGCCAGGCGGTCGAGGCCTCGCAGCGGCTCATCGCGCTGCAGGCCGAGCTGGCGGCCGAGGCCCGGGCCGGCGCGCCGCCCGCGGCGGAGGCCGCGCCCGCGGTCGGCGACCAGGTGCGGCTCGCGCGGCTCGGCCAGGTGGGCGAGGTCACCGCCGTGGACGCCGCGGGCGGCATGCTCAGCGTGCGCCTGGGCGGCATGCGCACGCGCGTGCCGGTGGAGCAGGTCGAGCTCGTGGCGCGCGCCAGACCCCGCCCCGCCCGGGCCCCGGGCGGCGGCGGCGCGGGGGCGGGCGGCGGGGGCGCGCCCGCGGGGGTGCGCGGCAGCCACAACACCCTGGACGTGCGCGGGCTCCGGGCGGACGAGGCGCTCGACGAGCTCGACAAGTTCCTCGACCGGCTGTTCGGCAAGGGCGAGCCCAGCGCCTTCGTGATCCACGGGCACGGCAGCGGGGCGCTCCGGGCCGCGGTCCGCGAGCACCTCCGGGCCTCCCCCTACCCGCGCGCCTTCCGCGCGGGCGCCCCCGAGGAGGGCGGCGACGGGGTGACCGTGGTGACCCTCAAGTGACCTCCACCAGGCAGCCGACCACCGGGCAGGCCGCCCGGCAGCGCGGGCCGCGGGCGTCCGCGCGGCACAGGTCGCAGCGGGCGGGCTCGACGCGGTAGCGCGCCTGGCCCCCGGCCTCCTCGCGCACCACCGCCTGCCGCGGGCACTCCGCCCAGCACGCCCCGCAGCGCTCGCACAGCTCTTCACGGATGCACATGACCTGAACCATGAGCCTCCTGCGCCAGCCGATCCTGACGCTCCCGGCCAGGAAAGAAAAGGGCATTCTTAGAGGATAGGGGAAGGAAAGGACTTTCTTGAAGGGTGGGGCAGGAGGGCCAGGCAGGCCCGGAGGGCTTCGCGGGTCGAGGCGCATGCCGCGCGGCCTGCATGGCCCGTCTTCTGCCTCGTCTTCTGCCCCGCCTTCTGCCCCGCCGTTTGCCTCTCCCCCTCCTGGCCCCCTGCCCGCCCCCCTGCCCGTTCCTCTTTCCCCACCCTCAAAGAAATCCTCTTCTTTTCTTCTTTCTTCGTTTTCTTCTTTCTTCTTTTTCTTCTCTCCTCGCCGCGCTTGCGGTCCTCCTGGATCCTGGCTTCCTGCGTGGTAGTCTCTGTCCATGATGCGGACCGGCGTGATTCCTTCGATCCTGCTGCTCTCATGGGGCGGGCTGCTCGCCGCGCCCGGCGCGGCCGGGCAGGAGCTCGTCCCGGAGCGGGTGTGGGTGCTCGTCCAGGGGCCGGGGGAGAAGGTCGCCCGGGTGGGCATCGCCCGGGCGAGGCTCGACCAGGGGGTCCGCCTGTTCGCGGCCGTGGAGGCCCGCCTGGCCGGGAGGCCGGTGGTGGTGAGCGCGGCCGAGGCGGTCGAGCTGCCCTCCGGCCGGGTGCCGGCCGCCCGCCTGCGGGCGCCCGCCGAGCTGCCCGCCGCGGCCGGCTGGACGCTGGCCTGGTCCAAGGTGCAGCCGGTGGGCGAGAGCTACAACAACACCCAGGGCGGCTTCCACTGGGACGAGATCGCGTACCGCGAGGCCGCCTGGGGCGAGCCCGGGGCCGGCTGGGCCCGCCCGGCGGACGCCCGGCCCCTGGCCCCCTACCCCGACGACAAGGGCGGCCTGGGGACCATGGCCTTCCGGGTGGAGCTGCGGCGGGAGGGGGCCGCGCCCCTGCCCTCGCCCGGGTCCGAGGACCGCTTCCGCGGCGGGCTCTCCGAGCGGGTCAGCCGGGTCGCGCTCCGCCGGGACGACACCTACCTGGGCCGGCTCACCGAGCTGTTCAACACCCCCTACATCTGGGGCTCGGCCGGCGACCCGGCCGCGGCGCACCAGGCCGAGCGCCTGATCGGCGCGGACTGCGCGGACTTCATCGTGTACGGGGCGCGCCGGCTGGGCAAGGAGCTCCCCTACCGGGCCACCTGGCACCTGCCGGAGGTGGCCTCGACCGTGGCCCGCGCCGCGCGGGTGGACGCCGCGGGGCGCTTCGTCACCGAGCGGGGGCAGCCCGTGCCGATCGGCGAGGGGCCGGGCCAGGTCCGCCCCGGGGACCTGCTGCTCTTCCCCGGACACGTGGGGGCGCTCGTCGAGGATCGCCCGCCGCTCGGGGTGCTGGATCTCGAGGACGTGCTCGTCCACACCTACTGGGCGCCGCCCTGCGAGCAGCCGCTCCGGGAGACGGCCTACACCCGGAGCCGGGTGCGGGTGCTGCGCTGGAAGCGGGCGCTTCAGCGCACGCGGCGGAGCCGGATGGGCGAGCTGCCGGGCACCCGCTCGATGAGGCCGCGCTCCTCGAGGTCGAGCTGCACGGCCTTGGCGTAGCGGCTCACGGTGCGGCGCAGCGGAAACTGGACGGGGTTCAGGCGCATGGCCAGCCGGTCGACCAGCTCGTCGAACAGCATCCCGGGCCGGGAGTGCGGCAGCGTCTTGAGGATGGCGGCCTCGATGGTCCTGGCCTAGCGGCGGCCCATCTCGGGCGCCGCCCGGCAGCACAGCCGGGTGAGATCCACGGCCCGCGCGGTCGGCCGCCGCGGCCGGCGGCGGAGGGCGAGGGGCCTGTCCGTCTTCTTCTTCATGGGCTCACCTCCGGGCCTCGGCGCAGGCCCCCGGAGCCGCGCCAGGCGCGGCCCACGGGCCCGCGAAGTGCGCATGCTCACACACCGCGCCGCGGCGCCGCAACCAAAAAATCGCTGAGGCCCCATGGACGACCTGCTCTCGATCCTCAAACTCCAGCCCGGCGCATGGGTTGTGGTGCCGCCGCACGGCCCGGGCGAGGTGCTCGGCGCTTCCCCGCCCGACCCCGCGCTGGGGGAGGACGAGCCCCGCCTGACCGTCCTCTTCCGCCCGAGCGGGCTCACGCTGCGCCTGGGCCTGGAGGACGCGGTGCTGCGGCTGCGCCGGCCGGCGCCGCGCGCGGTGGCCGAGGAGGCGCTGGCCATGCTCGGCGCCGCGCGCCCGCCCGCGGACGCGCGCCCCGAGGAGACCGGCGTGGACGCGCGCCTGGCCGTGGCCCGCTCCGGGGAGCTGCCCGCCCTGGCCCGGCTCGCGCGCCTGCTCCACGCGCTGCCCGACCCGAGCCCGGGCGAGCTGCGCTTCCGGGAGGAGATCGAGGCCCAGGCGGTGGCCGAGATCGGCCTGGCGCTCGGCCGGCCGCCGGCCGCGATCAAGGAGGAGCTCGCGGCCCGGCGGCGCCCGCCCGCGGCCACGCCCGCGCCCGAGCCCGAGGGCCCGCCGCCCGCGGTCGCCTGCGGCGCGCACCCCCGCAAGCCCGCCACCGACACCTGCGCCGACTGCCTGCGGCCCATGTGCGAGCTGTGCGCCACGGCGGACCGGGCGCGCTTCCTGTGCCCGGCCTGCGCCCGGCGCGCGCGCCGCAGGCGGCGGATCGCGGCCGCGGGCCTGGCGCTCGGGCTCCTCGGGCTGCTGGGCGGGGCGGCCGCCTGGCTCGCGCTGGGCTACGAGCCGCCGTTCGACTACGGCAAGCACGAGCTCGAGGTCAAGCGCATGGCCCAGCGGCTCGAGGCCGAGCGCTGCGACCGGGTGAAGATGCTGCACCTGGCCGAGCTGCTGCTCGAGCTCGGGGACCACGCCCGGCTCACGGCCCGGGCGCGCCAGTTCCACGCCGAGTGCGGCGACTTCGACCGCCTGCGGTGGGTGACCTTCGAGGCCTACAAGCGCCAGGGGGAGTACCAGGCGGCCCTGGGCGAAGTGAGCCTGCTCATCGAGCGCTACCCGCGGGACAAGGACTTCCGCTGGTGGCGCGGGGAGGTCCACGAGCGCCTGCGCGACTGGCCCCGGGCGCTCGCCGACCACCGCCAGGCGCTCGCCCTGCAGCCCAGGCTGCGCAGCATCCCCTTCGCCCTGGCCCGGGCGGCGGCCGAGGCCGGCCGCGGCTGCGAGGGCATCTTCCCCCTGGAGCAGGTGGCCTACCACCACCCCGGGGTGGTCGAGGAGGGCGAGCTCCTGGACACCCTGGAGCGGCTCTACCGCGACCCGGCCTGCCAGGGCATGGCGGGCCGCGGGCGCGCCCTCGTCGAGCGCGAGGAGGACAGCGCGCTCCCGGTGGTCGAGGTGGGCCTCGGCCCGGGCGGACGCGCGCGCGTGCTGCTCGAGCTGGAGGTGGGCCTGTCGCTCGTCACCCCGGCCCTGGCCGCGCGCCTGGGCCTGGCACCCCCCGCAGGCGAGCCCGCCCTGCTCGCCTGGGACGGGCGCGAGGTGCGCTCGGGCTGGCTCGCCCTGCTGCCCGCGGTGGAGCTCGACGGCGCCCGGGCCGAGCGGGTGGAGGCCGTGGTGACGGAGCTCGGGAGCTGGCAGGACGAGAGCCAGGAGCCGCTCGACGGCGTGCTGGGGCTCAGCTTCCTCGGGCGCTTCGCCCTGGGGGAGTACGACGGCGGGCTCAGCCTGGGCCCCAAGCTGGCGGACTGAGGGCCTGGGGCTACGGCTGCAGCGCCTCGAGCACGGTCAGCTCGCCGCTGTCGAGGAACACGCCCTTGCAGCCCGGGCACCAGTCCACGCGGACCTCGCCCGGGGCGCGCTTGGCCAGCATGGCCAGCCCGCACAGGTAGCAGTGGGCGGCGTTGCGATCGCGCTGGCCGTCGTCGAGCAGGATCTCGGGCAGCCCCTCGACCCGGTCGACCAGCCCCTGCCTGAGCACCGCCTGCAGCTCGCCCGGGTCGAAGAAGATGCCCCGGCAGGTCGGGCAGCGGTCCAGCTCGACGCCCTGGACCTGGGCCTTCTGCATCTCCACGTCGCCGCACTTGGGGCACCGCATCGGCCACCTCCCGGGTTCCCCTATCCTCTCCGAACGCCCGCCCGAGTCAAGGGTGACGGGCCGGCACCCGGGTGGTAGATTCGGGCGCGGAGGTGGACACGCATGCGGAGCCTGCGCTGGGGATGCCTGCTCTGGCTGTGCCTGGGGGCCTGGGCCTGCGACGGTGGCGGGGGGCCGCCGGACGGCGCCGATGCCGGCGACGGCGCGGACGGCGGCGCGGACGGGGACGGGGACGCCGGGCCGACCTACCAGGCGGTGTTCGAGCCCGGCGCCCGGGCCTGCGCCGGGTTCCTGGTGCAGCGCAGCGCCGCCCAGGAGCTGGCCCTGCGGGCCCGGGTGGGGTTCGCGCCCCAGACCCTCGAGCTCGCGCCCGGGGCGGACCGCGAGGTGGAGCTGTTTGCCGACCTCGAGGTGGGCGGGCCCACGCCCGCCCCGGCCACCCCGGTCGGCCCGGCCACCCTCGCCCACCGGCGGGAGACCTTCCTGGGCGGGTTCTGCGACCGCTTCGAGCTCGCCCAGGTCTTCGACCTGCAGGCGGGCGCCCACCGGGCCGGGCTCACCCTCGGGCTGTCCTTCTGCACCCGGGAGGGGGTGGCCGACCCCGCGCGCCTGACCTTCGACGCCGACCAGGTGGGGGAGCCGCTGCGCGGGCTGGACGAGGGGGGCCAGGTCGCGCTCGCGCTCCGGCTGGACTCGGGCAGCGACTACCTGACCGAGCGGCAGGCGCTGACCTCCTGCAGCCTGAGCCAGGCCGGCGCCTGGGCCATCGACATCCAGCTCGAGGGCGGCGACCGGATCGAGGCCACCCGGCGCTACCTGCCGCCGCGCATGGGCACCGGAGCGGCCGCGCTCACCTGGGCCCGGGCGACGTTCGGCGGCCAGGCGCAGGTGGTGGACGACCCCTTCCGCCTGGCCTACGGCGCGGATCTCCACAACCGGGCCGAGCGCTTCCTGGTGGCCCTCGACCCGCCCCTCGGGGAGATCCACGGGCTGCACTGGCAGGAGACCGACCAGGGCGGTCTGGCCGGCCCGCCCAGCCACGTCCAGCTCCTCGACGCCGCCCTGGACCCCGCCCGGCCGCTGGCCGAGCGGGCGGTGACGGGCTACGTCGAGACCCCTCCCTGAGCCCCTGGCGTCAGGCCGCAGGGGGCGAGAACGACCCAGACCCGGGCACTTGCGGCCGGGACGGCGGCCGCGCCCCGGCACTCGAAATCGCCGTTGACTCGCCGGGTTCCGGGGACTAGAAATGAGGGCCGGTCAGGAGGTGGCGCGCATGCCGCGGTGGAGTCTCGCAGCCTGGTTCGTGGTCGGCCTTCCGCTCCTCGGCGGCGCCCCCGGGTGCGACGGGCGCGCGGGGCAGCTCTTCCCGGAGTACTTCCTGGACGCCAGCGGGGACGGCGGCGGGGACGACACCCCCGTCCAGGCCCTCCAGGACCCGGACCACCCGGACCGCGTGGAGGCCGGCGCGGCGGTCACGCTCCGCGAGGTGCTGGTCACCACCCCGATGCTCAAGGGCACCACGGCGTCCACCGCGCCGGACGCCTTCTGGGTGTCCGAGCCCGAGGGCGGCCCGTGGTCGGGGGTGTTCGTCTACGCGCCGGACAGCGAGGTGGCCGTGCAACCCGGCGATCTGGTCAACCTGCGCGGGCTGGTGGACGAGTACTACGACAACACCGAGCTGGTGGCCACCAGCGTGGCGGTGGTGAGCTCCGCGAACCCGCTGCCCCCGCCCTCCGTGGTGACCACGGACGAGGTCGCCCAGGGCGGCACCGACTGCGAGCGCTGGGAGGGCGCGGTGGTCCGCCTGGTGGACGTGGTCATCGCCAACCCGGACGCGGGCTACGGCGACTTCAGCGTCCGGCCGGCCACGGGCGAGGGGCGCGAGCTCAAGGTCTCGCCGAAGTTCGAGGACCACTACTACCTGGTCAAGGCGGCCGGCCTGGCCTTCAGCCGCCTGGACGGGGTGCTGGACTACACCTACAACGAGTTCCGCCTGCAGCCCCGCTCGTGCGACGACCTGTGGGGCGCGGACGACGCCACCGCCTGCAGCCCGGACCCCTGCCCGGACGGTCCGGTGACCATCGCCAGCATCCAGGATCGGTCCCATCCGGCCGCGGTGCAGGCCGAGTGCGACGTCGAGCTGCCCGCGGTGGTGGTCACCTCGCCCGTGTTCCTCACCTCGAACTCGCCCTCCTTCTACGTGCAGGATCCCGCCGGCGGCCCGTGGAGCGGGATCTTCGTGTACGCCCGCGGCCTGACCCTGCCGCCGGGCTTCGGCCCGGGCAGCCAGGTGGACCTCACCGGGACCTACGTCGAGTACTACGACAACTCGCAGATCGAGGCCGCCTCGGTGACCGTCACCGGGACGGCCGAGGTGCCCGCGCCGGCCGTGGTCCAGATCGCCGAGGTGAACGACACCGGCGCGCTCGCCGAGAGCTACGAGGGGGTCCTGGTGCGGGTCGAGGGCGTGACCACGACCCAGGCCGTGTACGGCGCCACGGACTACGGCGACTTCGTGGTCGCCCCGGAGGGCGCCCCGGCCCAGACGCTCATCGTCGGCTGGCAGATGAAGTACCCCTTCGTCTGCCCGGCCACCGGCGGGGTCGCCTGCCCCAGCGACCAGCGCGAGGTGGGCCAGATCTTCGACAGCCTCACCGGGATCCTCACCTGGTCCTTCTACCACTTCCGCCTGCAGCCAAGGACGGACGCCGATCTGGCGCTCCGGGCCGGGCCGTGAGGGAGGCGCGCATGCCCTCCAAGAGACTCCGCCTCCTCGGCCTCGCGCTCGCCGGCCTCGGCGCCGCCGCGGCCTGCACCATCGAGACCGAGCAGGCCGCCATCGGCGGCACCACCGTGCGGCTGACCGTGGTGCGCACCTCGGACATCCACTCGCGCCTGTTCCCCTACGACCTCAAGCCCAACTCCCACGACGAGGGCGACGGGCTGTTCGGCGGCACCGCGCCCTACGGCGGCCTGGAGCGCATCGCGGCGCTCGTGGATCGGGAGCGCGAGCGCGGCCAGCGGGTGGTCTACCTGGAGTCGGGCGACATCTTCCAGGGCGCGCCGGTGTTCAACTACGGCGACGGCGAGCCCGAGTTCCGCTGGCTGACCGCGATGGGCGCGGACGCCGTGGCGCTCGGCAACCACGAGTTCGACAAGGGCCCGGCCAACCTGGCGCTGCAGCTCGAGGGCTGGGTCGGCTTCCCCATGCTGGCGGCCAACTACGTGTTCAAGGACTGGTCGATCGAGTCGAACACCACCCTGGGCCGCAACATCCAGCCGTTCACCATCGTCAACGCCGGCGGCCTCCGGCTGGGCGTGATCGGCATGGGTGACATCGGCTCGATGTACACCATCATGGACGGGGCCAACTCGGCCGGCATCACCCCGCTCGAGGCCAACGAGACGGTGCGCGCCTACGTGGAGTTCTTGAGCCCCGCGGTCGATCTGATCGTGGTGCTCAGCCACCTGGGGCTGACCGAGGACCAGGAGCTGACCGACGGCCACGAGATGTACTTCGACGAGGGCCAGGATCTGCGCCAGTTCACCGAGCGCACCCAGGACCGCTGGACGCGCATGGAGTGCCCGGAGTGCCGGCCCGGCGTGGAGAAGTACTGGGTGCCCGGCGTGCGCGGCATCGACGTCATCCTGGGCGGCCACCTGCACGTGCTCACCCGGCCGCCCATGCTGCTGACCGACCCGGCCGGCCGCAAGGTGCTGCTCGAGCACCCCGGCGCCTTCGCCAAGTTCATGACCCGGCTCGACCTCATGGTGGCCGTGCCCGCGGACGAGTACCTGTGCGTCGAGGGCCGCTGCGTGCCCGAGGACAACCACTTCAGCTTCCAGGTCGCCTGCACCTCGGACGCCGACTGCGCGCGCGGCAGGCTGGCGCCCTTCGGGGCCGAGATCGTGGCCCACGAGCAGACCCTCTCGCCCATCGACACCATCTGGTGCGCGGAGCCCCGCCCCCAGCCCTACCAGGCGGACGGCGCGGAGAACCCCTTCTTCCCCATCGAGACCGCGGTGCTCGCCGCGCACTGCGCCGCCCAGGGGCACCCGGCCACCCGCAACCTGCTCACCCCCTACCGCACCCGGATGGAGTTCGACCCGCGCTTCATCCTGACCCAGGTGTTCGGCTACACGCCCAAGGGCGTCGATCGCAAGGACACCGCCACGGGCGGGGACGCGCCCCTCGGGGACCTGACCACCACCGCCATGATGGTCCGCAAGCGCGTCGAGGCCGAGTTCTGCGTGACCAACACGCTGGGCATCCGGGACAACTTCTACCCGGGCGTCATCGACATGGAGACGGTGTTCAACGTGTTCCCCTTCGAGAACACCATCACCGTGATGTACCTGAGCGGCTACGAGATCCAGGAGATGTTCGACTTCGTCACCGAGCGCTCCTCCGGCCGCGGCTGCCAGAGCCAGGCCCAGATCTCGGGCTGCTCCTTCGTGATGAACTGCGGGCAGGTGAAGCTCAACGACCTGTCCCAGCCCTGCAGCGCGGCCGAGGAGTGCTGCGCCCTCCGCCCGGAGCTGTGCGCCGCGGACTACCCGGGCACCAACGCCTGGGAGTGCCTGGTGGACGAGGGCGCCAGCCAGGGCCGCTGCTACGCCCACCCGGCCGAGGACATCCGCATCGGCGAGGCGCCGCTCAACCCGACCGCCTCCTACAAGATGGCCACCA
>Ga0116143_10005652_pt1 | contig 11186 bp, 16 predicted proteins | sample AD_UKC034_MetaG_FD_89745 | JGI IMG/M metagenome (GOLD analysis project Ga0116143, IMG submission 89745) | Active sludge microbial communities of municipal wastewater-treating anaerobic digesters from USA - AD_UKC034_MetaG | ecosystem: Engineered > Bioreactor > Anaerobic > Digestate | place: USA...
ATTCATTGTATCCATTTCTTTCAGTACATATTCAGCGACGTGGTGTTCCTCGATCCCTTCCAGGACATCCTTTCGAACCTCATCCTCTTTCTCCAGCGCCGGATAGAAAACATGCTCCTCCGCCTTCTGATGAGGCTCGAGTTCCTGCTTAAGCTGACTAAAGAGTTCTTCACGCTTGCTGCTTTCCTCGGACGTTTTCTCGAGTTTGCTGATAATGCTCTGAACCTCTCGATGATCCTTTTTCAATTCCTCAAAAAGCTTGTTAGCCATTATGGTGTCCTCCTGTATACATATTGCTCATGTGCTTCCAGTCTTATTCATACTGGAAGCATCGTTGTCCACGTGAATGGTTTCAGTGTAGGGACAGAACGGAGAATCCATAATGGGGTAAAGACATATTCTTTTGCCGCCGAAACCTGTATCCCGGATCAGGGATGTCGGTACGCATCCCTGGGTGTTTCCCTGTAGGCTGGCCGTGACGAAGGGATCCGGATATGGCACAAAATCTACACTATTCCGAGGCCATGAATGTCCTTATGCTTTCCTCTCCAGGTCGGCGACTGCTGGTGCCTGAATAACGTGTCCCTCAACGTCAAAGCGAGAGCCATGGCAGGGGCAGTCCCAGCTTCGTTCCGCATTGTTCCATCCGACCGTGCATCCCATATGAGTACAGGAAGAGGAAAGTACCAGTTTCGTTCCCTGCTCGTCCTGGAACGCCGCAACCTGCTCACCATCCTTATCAACTACTCCGGCTGCCCCCGGCTTCAGATCCTGCAGATTTTTCTTCTCGCCGGTTGGAAGATGATCCTTGATGAACATTTTGGCAACGTGGATGTTACGGGATATAAATTTCTTGGATAAGAATGGGGTAAAACGGTTGGGATCGAAAACCGCACTCCAGGGATTCGGCCGCCTCGAAATCAAATCGGAAATAATCATGCCAGCAGCAGTGCCGCCAGTCATGCCCCAGCCCTTCAGGCCAGTTGCCACATAGAGCAGATGTGACAACTGTGAATGTCGGCCAATGAAAGGAATTCGATCAACCGGCTGATTGTCCTGAGTAGACCAGCGGTAGGCGATGGATTGAATATCAAAGTGGCGGCGGGCAAAGGACTCAATTTTTGCATAGCGTGCCAGAGTATCGCGTTCCTCACCGGTTTCATGGCTTTCACCACCGATCAGGAGATAAACCTCACCGGCGTCGGTTACATGCTTCCGCACTGTGTGAGCGACTTTTTCCGTACTTATGTACATTCCTTCCGGCGGCTCAGTCAGAGTTTTTACCGCCATAAGGTATGAACGCACAGGATTCATTTTGGCAAAAAACAGACCCCGGTTAAGGATGGGAAAGTGCGTAGCCACAACGACATGCTTGGCCTTTACTATCCCGTGACCGGTGACCACCTGGCAAGAGTTTCCTTCTTTTACATCTGTAACCCGCGTGTGCTCAAAGAGATAACTACCGTTACCGGGTATTCTTTCCGCCAGGGCGAGAAGATACTTCCGCGGATGGAAATAGGCTTGATTCTCAAAACAGATAGCTCCCTTGATCTCAAAAGGCAGAGGCAGGGAATCGGTATAGGTAACCGGAAGCCCCAATTCGCTGGCCGCTTCCACCTCTTTTTGAATCGCTGGCAGGTCGGCATCTTCCAGGGTATAAGTGCAGGCCACCGTGCGGTGAAAGTCAGCACTAATATGGTTTTCTTCGAGGAAAGAGGCGATAAACTCAATTGCAGCCTGGTTGGCATCAGCGTACTGCCGGGCTCGCTCCTCTTTGACATGGTCAATTAGATACTGATAGATCAAACCGTGTGCAGAGGTAATCTTGGCAGTAGTATGACCGCTCACACCTTCAGCAATCCGATTCGACTCCAGAAGAGCGACGCTCGCTCCGGACTGCTTCAGCAGCAAGGCCGCGGTCAGGCCCACAATTCCTCCGCCGATGATCGCCACATCGACAGTCAGGTCTCTGGAAAGCGAAGGATATGCAGTTTGCGGCGTTGTACCAATCCATAGGGCGGCAGTTCCTCCAGACGCAGGCATCCGACTTTCTGCTGTCATTTCTTGTTCCTCCATTTCAACTTTCTCCTTTCATGCACTTAATCGTGATGCCGTAGTGTTTTCAGATACGTCAGCAGGTCCTCGAGTTCCTGATCGCTCAGACGTTTATCTAAAAACGACGGCATGGCCCCGAATCCATGACGCACCTGCAATCCAATCATGAAATCGGGAAGCGGTTCGTTGTTCAGCGCCGGACCCAGACCGGCTTCGCCGCCAGGATGACAGGGATGGCAAAGACCCATGAATACCTGCTGCCCACGAGTTTCCCGTTCTGAGGTGATTGGCAGCGGTCCGACCAGCGGCTCACTTCTTCGGGCAGAGCTGCAACCAGGATAAAGGATGAGGCAACAGACGCCTCGGCCTTAATCAGCCCAATCGTATTCATCGCTGTGTCCCCCGGCACGGTCGGCTGCAGGTCGGTGCTTCTCCCTGTGCAGCATGACGCCGAAATCAACCACGTACGAAGCGTCTCCGGTTGAATTGAATCGCACTGCGATCGGCAGCTCCGAGCCGCCGCTGCCAAGTCACGAAGCTGGCCCGTTGGTGAACCTCGAGGCCACCGCTTCGGTGCGATATCCGGCAGAAAGCGTAATATCGTCGACATGGATTATGCTGAACGACTGAAATCCGTCTGACCTCCACCCTCTGGCCTTCTCAGGGAGAAGCATCCGAAAAACGGTATGAACGCCAGAACAGCAATGCTCATACTCAGCATGTTTCGCATCATCGTTCTGAATGTACTGCCGTTCTCCTCTTGGGCCCAGGTGCACCTACTCAGGGTTGTGCTATGCACCCTCTTTCCGTTGTTACACATACCTGAATCCTGATTTCATTCTGATGCTTGGTGTGATGCAGAGGAAATCACTCAGCAATTACCTGCAATTCTGGAAAGCACAGCCAGCCGGGTAAATACTACCAAAGATGTATTTGTAGAGATAATGGAGAGTAGGACCATGCGGGATTCTAGACGCATCTGCTCTTCGCTCGACTGCTTTTTACTTCGTGCTCCGCTGTTCCGGGCTCTATCCTCTCTACCACGGCGTCGACGGGGCACTGCACGTTTTAAGGCGCCGGCAAAAATGGGGTTGGTTGCCATGCTGAATACATAGTTATCCCTATTGTCGCCGGACCATACTTAAATTAATGTGGAAAGCGAACACCCTGAGATCCGTTTTCAGGAGTGAGGCACTTTATATTGTGAGGATTCACGCCTGAGAGCCTAGGTAGACCTGTTCCACTCTTTTCAGGAGGGCATTAGATGATGAATATAATTGTCTGGATCATATTCGGAGCCTTGGCAGGCTGGATTGCCAGCATTATTATGGGTCGGAATGCAGAAATGGGAGCAATTGCCAATATCATTGTGGGCATTGTAGGGGCTTTGATCGGCGGCTTCATAATGAACGCTCTCGGCGCACCGGAGGTTGGAGGATTCAACTTCTACAGCCTATTGGTAGCAATTGGCGGCGCAGTTCTTCTTCTTTTCATCGTCGGTCTGTTCCGAAGAAGCAGTAAACCGGTATAAGCTTTTGCCGCAGTCATGAAGTGACACTAGGTACTCGTAACCGTAGTAATGCAGGCAGGGGATAGCAATTCATCCGCATCCATTCTTTACCTGTGCTAGCGCTGCCGGGACGAGTGTTACGCATCTCATAGGAAGAGGCTGGAATAGTACTCAGCACCTGGAAACGATTTTATCTCCAGGTGCTGAGCAGATTTTCCTATGCCGGGATCCGAACTGCGTGGTCTTGCTTATTCAACCTTTCCCACTTCTTTCATGATTTCCGTTGGAGAATTATACGTCTTATCGTCGATCTGTTCGAGTATTTCGAGGACCTCCTGGGTGTCCGGCCCGGGTCCCTGTTTGGCATGAGACAAAATATCATCCTTCTCCACAGGAAACTCAATGCCCTTCAGGTGCTTCATGATATTTGCGGGTCCATGCCCGCCGACTCCTCTGGCCATGTCATTTCTCCTTGTACTAAGACTATGATACTGTTGTGCCCGCCTGTTTCAGGCACCTGGGGCTTGCTGAGTGCGCTTCCGTGCTTCATTATGTTCAAGGCCGAATTGTCCGAACTAATCTGGTCTTGAGGGCGCACAGTAATTCGGCAACGCTGCTTTCTATAGTAAGAAGGGAAACAAAACCGGTGAATAGGGCAAAAGGTGTATTTTCTCAGGAAAGAAACCCGGCAAAAAAAACTTGCTGTAGAACACACCTCCAGCACGTCAAATGGTACATATTTGATCGTAGCCGCGCATAATAGTGCCATTCTTTTCTGCGCATCTTCATACTTATCATCTACCGTATCGGACTTGGGACGGCCCTGCTGCGGATCAGCTTCCTCGCTTTCCTCTTGAGAAGCACCTCGATATCGGTTTTAATGAGGCCGAGAACCTCACACTGTTCAGTCTTAAGGAGACAGCACATGAAAAAGGCTGGTCTTGGTGTCGTGGGCCTCCTGCTCACGACTCTCTTCGTGGCGATTCTTATCGCAACAGCCATTAAAATCAACGACATCTACTCTTCGAGGAACACACCAAACGATACCAGCGCAAAGACCAGTTCTGAAAATCCGATTGAAAAGGCGCGTTCAGTAGAGTGTCTGTTAAAAGCGAAGACCCTTGCGACTGATATACAAGCATACCGCATAGAGCATGATCGTTTTCCCGACTTTCTTGACGAAATTACTGATGATTATGCCTGCCCATTGGGTGGTGATGACTACGAGTATGATCCCGAGACCGGGGAAATATGGTGCCCGGTGCATGGACGTTCGCCGGGATCGGAAACTGGAATAGTAGAATGATAGCCTGCCTGGGTGAATGGAGTAGTGGAATGATGGAATACTGGAATACTAACAGTCTGGAACCTTCGATCCTTTGGATTTTGAGCTTGTTTAAAGTTCAGAAATTAGGATTTAGAGTTTTCCCCATTCTTTGCTTGCACAGCCAGCAAGATATCCATTATTCCAGTATTTCAGTTTTACATTATTCCAATTTCACCGCCTGATACTCTTTGCCTTCTTTCTGCTCTTGTCAGCTCCGGTAGACTCTGATACTGTACAATCTATCATCAACGTGAAGTTACAATAGATAATACGTTACCTTCTATTCACCGCGAGTGAACCGTGAAAAACGTTCGTGCTCAGGTCATCATTCAAGGGATTGTACAAGGCGTTTTTTTCCGGGCGAATACCCGGCAGGAGGCTCAGGCACGCGGAGTTACCGGTTGGGTAAAAAACCGACCTGACGGCGCTGTCGAAGCGCTATTTGAGGGACCGGAAGATCAGGTGCAAGCAATGGTCGCTTGGTGTCATCAGGGCCCTGCTTACAGCCGCGTTGACCAAGTTAGCGTAAGCTGGGAAGAGTACGAAGGGTCATTTTCCCGCTTCTCGATTATCCGGTGAGCTGTCTTCAGCAATCGCCATTCGGGCAATACCGTTCATACCGAAAACCCGACTCAATGCTCACGTGGACGAGATTCTTATGGAAGAGCCAAAGTGGAAGCGAATGATGTTCAAGGGCAACAAGGTCTATGCCCGGACAGATGCTCTGGGAAATCTTCTGATTCGTGAAGGCCTGGTGACGATCAAATATCAGCTCAGCCAGGAGCAGGAGTACCGCGCAAAGGCAGAAGCGGTACGCCATATCGATGAAGAGCTCCTGAAAAAGAAGCATCCCCGGAAGCCCGATCACAACAAACCTTCTGCCGAATCCGCGAGCCTCTCACCTCTTACAGCTCTGCCAGAAGACAGCATCATCGTCTACACTGACGGAGCCTGCACCGGCAATCCCGGACCTGCCGGCATCGGAATCATTTTAACCTATCGGGGACAACGAAAAGAGCTTTCGCGCTTTATCGGATCAGGAACCAACAATATCGCTGAGCTTACAGCAATTCTTCTTGCCCTGAAGGAAATCAAAAATTCCGCGATTCCGGTTTTTCTTTATACCGACAGCGCTTACGCGTGTGGAGTTTTACTAATGGGCTGGAAGCCAAAGAAAAACCAAGACCTGATCCAGAAAATCAAGGCGGAGATGGCCAGGTTTGCCAGCCTCACCATCATTAAAGTGAAAGGGCACGCTGGCAATGAAGAAAACGAGCGCGCCGATCAGCTGGCCCGCCAAGCCATCTCCGACCACTTCTCTAGCAGCAAGAGCAAAGATATCTGAAAATCAGGTCTTGGACGACAGTGTCAACTATCCAAACGTGGTTTCTACCTTGGTTTCTTTCCACTGCTGACCGCAGTCCTTGCACTGATAGGTCATTTCGAAGGTAGTGTGGGTGAGAACCCCGCAGTAGGCGCCAGGTTCTTCTTCTACGCTGATAGGTACTTTTGAAATAACCTTTGGGTTCGGCTTGGCACATTTACAGCTACTGGTCGTTTCGGTCACAATCGTACCTCCTTCTATGCTGAAAGCTGATTAATTGTATTGGATAAAAATTTAGGTTTTACATTATAAACAAGAAAATAATTTTTTCAAAGATTTCTTTCAAAGTTTTTCCTCACCTCCCGCACTAGAATTCACATTTCCGAGAAACGTTGCTGCACTCCTGTTATCCTGCTCTTGGCTTTCTCAGGTGATATGGTGACGCTGTCCAGATGCAGGTCGTTTTATTTTATTCCAAAAACTGCTGCTGTTTAAAATAGGCTGGAACAGCACTATGGAAGTATAAGATTCAGGCAATTTCGTGTCTTCTGGAGCTCTTTTCGATTTCAGGTCAACAGGAAAAAAGTGTCATTCTGAGGAAGTACTGCTGTGCAGTTCAACCGAAGAATCTCCGGACAGCGGCCCTGCTGCCTGCCGAGATCCTGAATCCCGCTGGTAGCGGGACTCAGGATCTCGGCAGGATTTTCTTGTTTTGGGTTTTGTTCCTCAGCCCAACCTAAGCATCTACCCTTCACAACGGACTTCTTTATCATTATCATATTTACTCGCTCATACGCCAGCGATCTTTGACCTGCACCATTTTCAGGAAGACTCCTTTCAGTTGACTCTTCAGCTGTAACCTGATACCTACTGATCATTCTTGATGACATCGTAAAAAGTCCCGCCTTCGGCGGGCCAGAAGAATTGACGGGTAACCCGCCTTCGGCGGGCCAGAAGAATTGACGGGTAACCCGCCTTCGGCGGGCCAGAAGACCTCATGGGTAACCATCTGTCCCGCGCCACGCGGGATTACTTCGTCGTCTCCAAGACGATCTTTTACGAGTCCATCATTCTTTAAGAGCCACTATAACCCGGCTTATTTACGTTTGAGGTCATATCCTCGAGACTATGGAGACCACTATCATGAAAACTTACGAACAGGAACGAGCTGTTGCCGTTGACGCCGTAATTAAAGCATGCCGACTGTGCCAAGAGGTGCGGTCAGGCGATCTGTTCGGCGAAACCATGGAGAAGAAAGACAAGAGTCCGGTAACGGTCGCTGACTTCGGGGCTCAAGGCGTGATCAGCCTGGAATTGCTGAAGGCCTTTCCAAAAGACCCCGTTATGGCTGAAGAAGCTTTGGGCGATGTGCAGGATGATCTCAAGAAAAAGATTATCAGCTACGTACAGAGGATTTTTCCTGCTTATTCTGACCAGCAGATTTTTTCCGCAATCGACCGCTGCACCCATACCGGCGGCTCAAGCGGACGCTTCTGGTGCATTGATCCTATTGACGGAACCAAAGGCTTCCTCCGCAATGATCAGTACGCGATTGCTTTGGCTTTGATTGAAGATGGTAATGTCGTTCTTGGTGTGCTCGGCTGCCCCAATCTGACACGAAACCTGGCTCATCCTAATGGCAGTAAAGGATGTGTATTCATTGCGGTTAAGGGCCAGGGCTCCTGGATGCGTCTTCTTGAAGAAGCCAGAGAAGGAAAGATTTCCGTTGCAGAAGCACCGGATCCGACACGTGCCTCCTTTTGCGAGTCCGTCGAGTCAGCCCATACGTCGCACAATGAATCTAGCCTCATTGCCGCGAGGCTTGGAGTTATTAATCCCCCGGTCCGCATCGATAGTCAATGTAAGTATGGCATCGTGGCCCGGGGTGAGGCCGCAATTTACCTGCGCATCCCCACCAAGCCTGGATACGAAGAAAAGGTTTGGGACCATGCTGCCGGTTGGATGATTATCAAGGAAGCTGGCGGAGCAGTTACGGATATTCATGGTGCACCGCTAGATTTTTCTGCCGGCAGGAGCCTCTCACACAATGCTGGTATCGTAGCAACCAATGGATCGTTCCACGCTCAGGTGGTGGCAGCCGTGGAGGCGGTGTTGAAGGAATCGGGCCAGCAACGATAAACCTTGACACTGCTATCCAGATGCTGTAGAAAAGTTTTTTCTGGAATGCACGGTATTCTGTGCTCGGAGTTGCGTATGAGCCTCTGCAGAAAGCGAGCCGTTAAGCCTTCGGATTTTGTTAAAAATATTTGCCACCTGCGAGGTATCACAATTAACGCTGACTTTGAGATGATCCGGATGATCTTTTCTTTATCACGATCGATAGTACCATGTTTGGGCCGATTGAACTTACAGCAGCATTGCGATTTCAAGACTATCCCCAGAGCAGTGGCGACGAAGTCGGAAAGCACCGGAACTTTCTCTGCTGCTTTTATAGCTCCTGCCTCCAGCTGGCTGCGGGCAAGAACTGGCAAAGTTTCACCTGTCGGTATTGCCGTAACTTCGGAGTGGAATTTGTAGCCGTCAATGATTGCGGCATGATGCATTAGCCCACCAGCTTCCCCGTCCTCTTATCTTTACCATTCTCCTCCTGCTCGTTCGCGATTGATGCAGTACCTGTAAAAAACGTATTATTCCTTTTTGCCTTCACGGCTTTAATTTTATTAAATTTAATTTACATCCAGTAATTTTATGCTATAATTGATAGCATATATTTCCCTTCGCCATAATGATAATCAATATTTATTGATGTAACTAGTTTATAACATATGTCAATTATAACTTATAGGAGCAAATTGTGATTCAGTTTCATCTCAAGAGGCTGCTGGCTGAAAAGGAATTTGCTGAAAAACGAACTATTGCCATCCGGGAAGTGGCCAAGAGGACAAAAATCTCCCGCGTAACGCTTTCAAAAATCGCAAACAGCAAGGGTGAGTATAATACGACAACGGACATCATAGAGCGCCTCTGTCTTTATTTTTCCTGTACTCCGAACGACTTTATGACTATTGTTCCCGAACCAGAATCGAGTCAGTCCTGATGGAGTCACTCGTTTCCGCCATCATTCCCACTTACAATCGTCAGCATTTTCTTCGGGAAGCGATTGAGTCAGTTCTTCAGCAGGATTATTCCCACTATGAGCTCATCATCGTTGACGACGGCTCAACCGATGCAACCCGAGACCTCGTTGCAGCTTATCCGGTCGCACAATATCTGCATCAGAAAAATCAAGGCGTCAGTGCGGCTCGAAACCGGGGAATCGCTCATGCCCGAGGGTCGTTAATAACCTTTCTTGACTCAGATGATCTCTGGCTCCCTCACAAGCTGTCGGCAGAAGTACATTTATTAGAAGAACGGCATGATGTGCCGGTGGTCTACAGCGATGAAATATGGATTCGATCCGGGCGAAGAGTCAATCCAAAGAAAAAACATCAGAAGTACGGTGGCATGATCTTCGAGCACTGCCTGCCTCTCTGCATTATCAGTCCATCTTCCGTCATGATCAGAAGAGAGATCCTGGAAGCGGTGGGAACCTTTGATGAATCTTTGCCGGTGTGCGAAGACTATGACCTCTGGCTCCGCATCAGCGCTTACTATCCGATCGGGTTCATTGAAAAGCCGTTGATTGTCAAGCGCGGCGGACATGGTGATCAACTGTCCCAGCGATACTGGGGAAATGATCGATTTCGCGTCCAGGCGCTGCAGAAGATTCTTGGTGACCCCGGGCTCCGGCCGCCTTACCGGCAGTCAGCTGCTCAGGAGCTAATCAGAAAGTGCCGTATCATTGAAAACGGCTTTCGTAAGCGGGGTGCTGAGCAGGAAGCCGCATATTACCAACAACTTATAAACAGGTATCAGCCATGACTCACGCGGCCGGGTTTTTGATCCAGCAACCGGTTGAGGCAGTTCCACTCGATTCCATAGACAGCGAACGTCCTCTATATCCTTTGTCTTTTGAACCAGATCTAGGATTCCTGACTGCTTCTTTGAAAGCATGTGGACTCCTCAATCCAGTGGTCCTGAGGAAAACCGATTTCGGTTTCCGCATTATAACCGGATATCGTCGCGTGCTAGCGGCCCGGGTACTCGGCTGGTCTGATATTTCCAGCAGGATTTTCTCTCCTAAGGCTGACAGCAATGAGACCGACTTTTCCCTCGCTTTCTATGACAATTACGGGACCAGAGGTTTTAACCTGATTGAGGCTTCCCTGGCAGTCAATGGTTTTTTTGAGCACACGCGGTATGATGAAGCTCACATTCAGGGAACCATTCTTCCCCTCCTGGGTTTCCAGCCGGCAAGAATCATTCTGCAGCAGCTCAGAGAGCTGAGAAATCTGATACACGTCTGGAAGGTGCTGACTATAGAAAGAAATGTTGCCCTACCACATGCCAGCCTAATCAGCACCTACGATCCGGATGACCAGAAGCTTCTTTACTCCCATCTGGCACCGTTGAAGCTTGGCCATACCACATTGCGGCACTGTCTGGAGATGATGAGGGAGATTTGTCTGCGGGAAAAGCTGCCCTTGAAGAAGCTTCTTGGGTCTGAACCTTTTGCGGTTCTGCGAACCAGCGAGCGACTCAATGCCGTGCAAAAAACCGAGAATTTCCGCCGGCTCCTCAAGAAGCGCCGTTATCCGCAATTCACCCAGGTGGAGCAGACCTACCTGGATGAGCGCAGAAAACTCGCATTGCCTCCCGTCATTCAGGTCCATCCTCCTGACTTCTTTGAGGGGAATCAGCTCACCGTAGTCTTCAAGTTCAGGTCTCGGCAGGAACTACAAGCCATCCTCGAATCACTTCGCTCGGCTGGAGAAAATGAAGCAATGCAGAAGATGCTGGATATGCTGTGAAGCGTGCATCGTTCAGAAGCTGCGCGTTCACCGTTGACCGTTCACCGACTGAGGAGCGGAATGGTGGGAGATGGGGGAAAAGGGAAAATGGAGAATGGG
>Ga0116143_10005654_pt1 | contig 11185 bp, 10 predicted proteins | sample AD_UKC034_MetaG_FD_89745 | JGI IMG/M metagenome (GOLD analysis project Ga0116143, IMG submission 89745) | Active sludge microbial communities of municipal wastewater-treating anaerobic digesters from USA - AD_UKC034_MetaG | ecosystem: Engineered > Bioreactor > Anaerobic > Digestate | place: USA...
CCACCACCGCCAGCGCCGTCAGGATCCAGGGCCAGGGCCGCACGGCGTAGTGGGCCAGGGTGAACCACAGGCAGGCCAGCATGCCGTCGCGCTCGCTGCGCGCCGAGAAGATGCGCTGCGCCACGTAGCCGCCGCCGCCGGGCTCGGAGCCCGGGTACCAGGACGACCACCACTGCACGGTCAGGTAGATCAGGAAGACGCCCACCGGCATGAACCCGTCGCCCGACGGCAGGAGGCCCAGGGCCGCCTCGCGCGAGCCGAAGCGTTCGGCGGCGGCCGCGGCCAGCCCGTCCAGGCCGCCCACCGCGCCCACGGCGACCACCGCCAGCGCCACGCAGCCCAGCATGGCCACCACGAACTGCAGCGCGTCGGTCACCACGACACCCCACAGGCCCGCGAGCGCCACGTACACGCCGGTGACGAACAGCAGGCCCAGCATGGCGGCGAAGGGCGGCACCTCGAGGGCGACGGCCAGGATCTTGACCATGGCCAGGTTGACCCAGCCCATGATGATCAGGTTGATGGGCACCGCCAGGTACGCGGCGCGCAGCCCCCGCAGGATGGCCGCCGGCCGGCCGGAGTAACGCAGCTCGGTCAGCTCGGCGTCGGTGCTCACCCCCGCGCGGTGCCACAGGCGGGCGAAGAAGAACACGGTCAGGAGGTTCCCGGCGACCATGTTCCACCACACCCAGTTGCCGGCCAGCCCGTGCTCGGCCACCAGCCCGGTGACCGCCAGCGGCGTGTCCGCGGCGAAGGTGGTGGCCACCATCGAGGTGCCGGCCAGCCACCAGGGCAGCGCGCGGCCGGCCACGAAGTAGTCCTTGGCTCCCCGGCCGGCCCGGCGGACGAAGCGCAGGCCCACCCACAGCGACAGCGCGAAGTAGGCGCCGATGACCAGCCAGTCCAGCCAGGCGAGCGGCATGCCCTGCATGCTAGCGCGCGCCGAGGGCGCGGCGAAAGATTGTTGTCGCCCCGCGCCTCCGGACGAATCCGCGCCGGGAGGCGCTTTTGGGGTTCACGCCCGCGCGCCGGGCTGCTAAGGTGGACGGGTCGAGAGACGCCTGACGCGAGGGAGGCGGCGATGTCCATCCGCGAACGGTATACCCCTGAGGTCTTCCTGTCCGAGACGGGCGCGTTCACCGAGACGCTGCGCTCGTCGGCCTCGCCGGCCGAGGCCCGCGAGCGGCTCTACCTGCACGTCTCGAAGCTCCAGTTCGAGAGCGTGCAGACCGACGGCGCCGACGAGGACTTCCGCCTGTCGGTGGTGCGCGACAGCGCCCGCGCGCTGCGCAGCCTGCTGGCGGAGCGCTCGGAGCAGCGCACGGGCTTCGCCCTGCTCGAGGCCCTGTGGGAGCTCGGCCACGGCCGCCCGCGGCCGGACCTCGGCCCGGGCTTCCTGGCCGAGCTGGTGCACCTCGCCCGGGGGCTCGAGGGCAGGCTGCCGCCGCGCCCCCTCGAGGTCGACGATCCCTGCCCGCCGCTCGAGGGGCGGGAGGCGGCGCTCCGGCGCTCGGACGAGCTGGACGCGCTGTGGGCCCGGGTCGAGGCGGCCATAGCCGCCGTCCCGGACGGGCTCGCGCCCGCGGCGCTCGAGCGCAGGGCGGCGCGCCGCGCGCACGTCTGCCGGGCGCTCGGCGCCACGCCGGCGGAGTTCGACGACTGGCGCTGGCAGGTCACGCACCTGGCCTGCGACGGCGCGGGGCTCGCGCGGCTCTGCCGGCTCGCGCCCGGGGAGCGCGCGGCGGTGGACGCAGCCGTGGCGGCCGGGCTGCCCTTCGGCGTCACCCCCTACTACGCCTCGCTGTTCGACGACGACCTCGAGGCGGGCCGGGATCGGGCGCTCAGGGCCCAGGTGCTGCCGCCGCAGTCCTACGTGGAGCCCATGCGCGAGCGGCGGGCCGACCGCGCCTGCGCGTTCGACTTCATGCTCGAGCGGGACACCTCGCCCGCGCCCCTGGTGACCCGGCGCTACCCGGCCATCGCCATCTTCAAGCCGTTCCAGACCTGCCCGCAGATCTGCGTCTACTGCCAGCGCAACTGGGAGATCGACCAGGCCATGGCCCCGGGCGCCCTGGCCGCGCCCGCGGTGATCGACGAGGCCCTGGCCTACCTGGCCGCGCACCCGGCGATCTGCGAGGTGCTGGTGACCGGCGGCGACCCGCTCGGGCTTGCGGACGAGGAGCTGCTGCCCATCCTCTCGCGCGTGGCCGCCATCCCGCACGTCGAGGTCATCCGCATCGGCACCCGCACCCCGGTGACCCTGCCCATGCGGGTCACCCCGGCGCTGGCCGAGGCGCTCGGCCGGCTGCGGGAGCCCGGCCGGCGCGAGGTGGTCCTGGTCACCCACGTCGAGCACCCCTACGAGCTCACCCCCGCGCTGGTCACCGCGGTCGACCGGCTGCGCCGCCAGGGCATCTCCGTCTTCAACCAGCTCGTGTTCACCTTCCACGTCTCGCGGCGCTTCGAGGCCGCCCGGCTGCGCCGGCTGCTCCGGCTGTGCGGCGTCGACCCCTACTACACCTTCATCCCCAAGGGGAAGGAGGAGACCCAGGCCTACCGCGTGCCGCTCGCCCGCCTGCTGCAGGAGCAGAAGGAGGAGGCGCGGCTGCTGCCCGGCTCGCGGCGCACGGACGAGGCGGTCTACAACGTGCCCGGGCTGGGCAAGAACTACCTGCGGGCCTTCCAGCAGCGCGACCTCATCGGCGTGCTGCCGGACGGCAGCCGGGTGTACGACTACCACTCCTGGGAGAGCGGCATCGCGCCCCGGCCGCACTACGTGGGCCAGGACGTGCCCATCCTGGAGTACCTCGAGCGCCTCGAGGCGCAGGGCGTGGATCCGGACGCCTACGCCAGCATCTGGCACTACTACTGAGGCGCGCCGTCCTCGAAGAGGTCGGTCACCTCGAGGAAGGCCGAACCGCGCGGGGTCAGGCGGAACGCGCGGCCGGCCTGGCGGCAGCCGCCGCCCTCCCAGGTCCAGGCCTGGAGGAGCACGCGGGGCGCGGGGAGCCCGCCTTCGGCCTCCACCACCCGCGCCTTGCCCTCCTGGAGCAGCCGGGCCGCGGCGAACAGCACCGCGTCGTGCAGCACCGGATCGGGCATGTCCTCGGGCTGCAGCCAGAGCTCGTCCCCCCCGCGCGCCTCGACGAGCAGGACCAGCGCGTCGTCCCGGCGGGCCTTGGCCGCGGTCAGGAAGGCCGTCAGGCCGAAGGTCATCACCACCCCGCCGCGCCGGAGGCGCACCGCGCGCGCCTCCGCCGGCAGCGCGAGGGGGATCTCGACCACGCGCGGCGCCGGGGGCGGCGCGCCTTCGGGGGGCGGGGGCGCTGGGGCCACGACGCCATTGTACACCGCCCTGCGCGGGCCGTGGCGCCCGCCCGGGTGTAGAATCCGACCCATGGAGATCGAGCTGCTCAGCGGCGAGGCGCTCCACCGGCGGGTGGTCCAGGAGGCGCTGCTCGGGGCCCGCCGGCGGGTGTGGATCGCGACCGCCAACCTCAAGGACATGCAGCTCGCCATGCCCGGCGGCCGCTACCAGCCCATCCTGCAGGCCTTCGACCGCATGGCCGCGGACGGGGTGGCCTTCCGCGTGGTGCACGCCGACCTCCCCTCGCGGCCCTTCCGCCGCACCCTGGAGCGCTTCCCGCGCCTCACGGGCGGCGGGCTCGAGCTGCAGGTCTGCCCGCGCTCGCACTGGAAGATGGTGCTGGTGGACGGGCGGGCGGCCTACTGCGGCTCGGCCAACTTCACCGGCGCCGGCCTGGGCGCCCGCCACGAGCGCCGCCGCAACCTCGAGGTCGGGGTGTTCTCCCGCGACCCGGCCCTGGTGCGCCCGCTCGAGGAGCTGTACGACGCCTTCTGGCGGGGGGAGCACTGCCCGCGCTGCGCCTTCCGCCGGCGCTGCCCCGACCCGATCGGCCCCGAGGGCTGAGCGCTCAGCCCTTGTCCGCGGCCAGCAGCCGCTCGAAGCCGCGGCTGAAGTTGAAGTAGGACGACAGGATGCGCAGGAGCGCCATGAGCGGGGTGGCCAGGAACATGCCGGGGATGCCCCACAAAAAGCCCCAGAAGATGAGGCCCAGCAGGATGGCCACCGGCTTGATCGCCAGCCGGGTGCCCATCAGCTTGGGCTCGAGCACCTGGCCGAGCAGCACCTGCATCAGCACGAACAGCCCGCCGAAGGTGATCACCGCGACCGACGAGTCGAGCTGCAGCATGGCCAGCAGGATGGGCGGCACGGTGGCCACGATGGAGCCCACGCTGGGGATGAAGTTGAGCAGGAAGGCCAGGGTGGCCCAGAACAGCGCGAAGTCCACCCCGAACAGCCGGCACAGCAGGAAGGCGACCAGGCCGGTCAGCAGGCTCACCACGGTCTTGATGGTGATGTAGGCGCTGATCTTCTCGTTCATCTCCTGCATCACGCCGGAGAACGAGCTGGTGGAGAACACCAGGAAGCCGGTGAAGATCACCACCAGCACGAAGTTCCCGAGCAGCTTGAAGAGCGAGCCCAGGAAGCCGCTGACCGTGGCGCCGATGGGCAGCTGCCCGAGCTGCTCCAGGACGCCGTTCTCCCGCATCCAGGCGAGGGCGGCCTGGGCGACCTGGGAGTCCTCCAGGGTCTGGGTCATGCGGGTCTCGTAGTACGGGAAGCGCGTGGCGATGTCCCGGGCGGAGACCACGGCCGCCATGATCAGCCCGAACAGCACCCCCAGGATGAGCACCATGGCGGCGATCTTGTTCAGCCAGCGGAAGCGCCGCAGCCGGAGCGCCCGGGCCACCAGCCCCTCGACCTTGTGGATGATCATGGTGATGAAGATGGCGATCACCAGGGGCACGATCACCACCTGGGTGAAGTACAGGATGGCGCCGATGGCCAGCAGCCCCAGGATGGCGGTGAAGGTGTCGTTGACGCTGTAGACCGAGCGGATGATGGCGTCCGCGTCCGTGTCCGCCACCCCCAGCCGCTCGGCCATGTCGAGGATGCTCTCGTGCTCCTCGGGGTTGAAGGCCCCCTTGGACTGGACGAGCTGCGCCAGGTTGTAGATGAAGCGCCGCTTCTCGGCCATGCTGAGCTCGGCCGCCGCGCGCCGGGTGAGCGCCTCGAGCTCGGCCTCCTCGCAGCCGCCGCAGGCGATCAGCTCGTGCAGCTGGGGGACGAGGCACGCCAGGCCCTGGTCGTTCAGGAAGCGCTTGATCCACACCTGCTCGCGGCGCTCGATCTTGCCGTCGGCCAGGCTGAGCTGGACGAAGGAGTGCAGGTAGAACCGCCCGCGCCAGTCCGCCTGCCCCGGGGTGCTCGAGGGGTCCGCCATGCGGCCGAGGATAGCACGACTCGGCGCGGACGCCAGACCCGGCGGCGCCGCTCAGGGAGAGGAGCCGGGGTCGAGCTTGCCCTGGTGGCGCACGTCCCGGCCCTTGAGCAGGTAGATCACCTCCTCGGCCAGGTTGGTGGCGTGATCGGCGATGCGCTCGAGGTACTTGGCCACCGACTGCACGTGGATGCCGGACTCCAGCACGCCCTCCTCCCGGCGCATGATGGACAGGATCTCCAGGTAGACGCTCTCGTACAGCCGGTCCACCTCGTCGTCCCGGGCGAGGACCGCGGCGGCTCGCTCGGAGTCCCCGGAGACGAAGGCCTCGATGGCGTCGCGGATCATGCCCTGGGCCAGCTCGGCCATGCGCGGGATGTCGCGGTAGGGCTTGAGCGGCGGGAGCTCCGCCAGGTCGAGGGCCCGCTCGCACACGTTGACCGCGAGATCGCCGATGCGCTCGAGGTCGGTGACCATCTTGAGCGCCCGGGTGATGAAGCGCAGGTCGGACGCCATGGGCTGGCGCCGCGCCAGGATCTGCAGGCACAGCTCGTCGGCCTCCAGCTCGTCGCGGTTGACGCGGTGGTCGCGCTCGATGGTCCGGCGGGCGAGCTCCTCGTCGCGGGCGGCGAGCGCCAGGATGGAGGCGGAGATCATCTCCACCACCCGCGCGGTCATGGCGAGCAGCCGCTCGCGCAGCTCCCCGAGCTGCGCCTCGTACTCACGGTCCGTGTGCCGCGTCCCCGGCATGGCGCCCTCCCCTACCCGAACTTCCCGGTGATGTAGTCCTCGGTCCGCGGGTCGCTCGGCGAGGTGAACAGCCGCTCGGTCGGCCCCAGCTCGACGAGCTCGCCCAGCAGGAAGAAGGCCGTGCGGTCGGAGACGCGCGCGGCCTGCTGCATGTTGTGGGTCACGATGACCAGGGTGTAGCGCAGGCGGAGCTCGTGGATGAGGTCCTCGATGCGCGCCGTGGCGATGGGGTCGAGCGCGGAGCAGGGCTCGTCCATCAGCAGCACCTCGGGCTCCACGGCCAGGGCCCGGGCGATGCACAGGCGCTGCTGCTGGCCGCCCGAGAGCCCCAGCCCTGGCTCGTCCAGGCGGTCCTTGACCTCGTCCCAGAGCGCGGCCTGCCTCAGCGCGCGCTCGGCCAGCTCGTCGCCCGCGCCGCGCCGGAGCGAGCCGGTGAGCCGGAGCCCGGCCAGCACGTTCTCGCGGATGCTCATGCTGGGGAAGGGGTTCGGCTTCTGGAACACCATGCCCACCCGGCGGCGGAGCAGCACCGGGTCCACCGCCCGGGTGTTCACCACCTGGTCGTCCAGGGCGATCACGCCCTCGGTGCGCGCGCCCGGGGTGAGCTCGTGCATGCGGTTCAGGCAGCGGATGAAGGTGGACTTGCCGCAGCCCGAGGGGCCGATGATGGCGGTCACCTGGCAGCGCGGCATGTCCAGGCTCACGCCCCTGAGCACCTGCTGCGCGCCGAACCAGGCCGACAGGCGGTGGGCGGCGATCTTGACCTGGCAGGTCGCCTGGTCCGGGGAGACGAGGGCTGGCTCCACCTCGAGCCGGGGGACCACCGGGCGACCGGCCGAGCGCGCCGGCCCCGCCGCGAGCTCCTGGGCTGGCATCATCCCGCCCTCCTCTTCTCCATGCGGTTGCGCAGCGCGATGGCCACGCCGTTGAGCGCGAGCAGGGTCACCAGCAGCACCACGATGCCCGCGGCCGCGTTCACCAGGAACTCGGGCTGGGGCCGGGAGACCCAGTTGAAGATCTGGATGGGCAGCACGGTGAAGGCCGAGCCCGGACCGTCGGGCAGGAAGCTGACGTAGGTGAGCGCGCCCACCACGATGAGCGGCGCGGTCTCGCCCATGGCCCGGGAGATGGCCAGGATGGCGCCGGTCAGCACCCCGGGCAGGGCCTGCGGCAGCACCACGCGGTAGATGGCCTGCCAGCGGGTGGAGCCCAGGGCGTAGGCCCCCTCGCGCAGGGTGGCCGGCACGGTGCGCAGGGCCTCGCGGGCCGAGAGCACCACCACCGGCAGCACCAGCAGCGCCATGGTCAACGCGCCGGCCAGCAGGCTGCGGCCGAGCCCCAGCGCGCGCACGAACAGCCCCAGACCCAGCAGCCCGTAGATGATGGAGGGCACCCCGGCCAGGTTGGCGATGTTGACCTCGATGAGGTCCGCCAGCCTGCCCCGGCGGCCGTACTCCTCCAGGTAGATGGCCGCGCCGAGCCCGAGCGGGAGCGCGAAGAGCGCGGAGAGACCGACCAGCCACAGGCTGCCCACCACGGCCGGCAGGATGCCCGCCTCGTCCGCCTTGCGGGAGGGGAAGGAGGTCAGGAACGCCCAGTCCAGCCGCCCCAGCCCGTCCACCAGCAGCTTGCCGACCAGCAGCGCGAGCACCACCAGCGGGACCAGCGCCGCGGCCAGGCACAGGCCCTGGAAGAGCCTCTCGGAGGCCCGCCCGCGGCGCTTCACGTGTGCCTCCGGAAGCGCCGCGCCAGGCGCTGGCTCACGAGGTTCATGCCCAGCGTCATCAGGAAGAGCGCCGCGCCCACCACGAACAGGGTGCGGTACTCGGTGGTGCCGGTGGACACGTCGCCCTGGCTGACCTGGACGATGAAGGCGGTCATGGTCTCCACCGGCACGCGCGGGTCGAAGGTCAGCCGGGGCTGCTGACCGGCGGCGATGGCCACGATCATGGTCTCGCCCACGGCCCGGGAGACCGCCAGGATCACCGCCGCGGCGATGCCCGAGAAGGCCGCGGGCACCACCACCCGGAAGATCACCGGCACGCGCCCTGAGCCGAGCGCGAAGGCGCCCTCGCGCAGGCCGACCGGCACCGCGTGCAGCGCGTCCTCCGACAGCGAGCAGATGAGCGGGGTGATCATGATCCCCATGACGATGCCCGGCCCGAGCGCGTTGAAGCCCGCCAGATCGGGCACGATCCCCTGCAGCAGGGGGGTGACGAACACCAGGGCGAAGTAGCCGTACACGATGGTGGGCACCCCGGCCAGGAGCTCGAGCGCCGGCTTCAGCGTCCGCCGCACCCGGACCGGGGCGAACTCGCTCAGGTAGATGGCGGCCAGCAGCCCGAAGGGCAGGGCCACCGCCATGGCGATGAGCGAGGTGAGCAGCGTGCCCGCGACGAGCGGCCAGATGCCGTAGTGCGGCTCGGAGAAGAGCGGGGTCCACTGGGTGTCGAACAGGAAGGCCGCAAGCGGCACCTCGCGGAAGAAGGCGATGGTCTCCACCGCGAGCACGCTCAGGATGCCGGCCGTGATCGCCACGGACAGGAGCCCGCTGCCCAGCAACCCACGCTCGAGCAGCCGCTCGCCGAGCGGCGTCGCCCGGCCGCGCAGGGGGCGCCCGGGCGAAGCGAGGGCGGGCTTTCGGGTGCGCGCGCTCACGCGTCCCCCCCTGGGCTCTCGCGAAAGCGATAACCCGCCTCGCGGTGTGTCTCGACGCAGGCCCCGGCCGGGCCGAGCTTTCTTCGCAGGCGCTTGACCAGGGTGTCCACCGCGCGGGGCTTCGAGCGGGTGTCCGCGCCCCACACGTCCGCGAGCAGCCGCTCCCGGCTCTGCACCCGGCCGCGGCGCTCGAGCAGGGTGACCAGCAGGCGGAACTCGAGCGCGGTCAGCTCGACGAGCTCGCCCGCCACCCAGGCGCGGTGCCCCTCCGGATCGACGCGCAGCAGGCCGAATTCCATCAGCCCGGCCGGGGGCGCCTCCGGCGCGGCGCGCCGGTCCCGCCCCAGCACCGCGCGGATGCGCAGCAGCAGCTCCGCCATGGAGAAGGGCTTGGTGACGTAGTCGTCCGCGCCCACCTCGAAGCCCACCACCCGATCGATCTCGTCGGCCTTGGCGGTCAGCATGACGATCGGCACGCGCGCCAGCTGCCTGTCGCCGCGGATGTGGCGGCACAGCTCGACGCCCGAGCCGTCGGGCAGCATGAGGTCGAGCAGCACGAGGTCGGGCGGGCGGCGGTCGCCGAGGAAGCGCAGGGCGGCCTCCACGGTCGCGGCCGCCTCGACCCGGTGGCCCTCGCGCGCGAGGGCGTAGGCGAGGGAGGCCTGCAGATCCGCCTCGTCCTCGACGATCAGGATGCGCGCGGCCACGCCCGACCTCCGACCGCCCTCATTCGGACTCGGCCGCGAGCAGCGCCTCGAGGGTCACGCCCACCTTGACGCCCTCGCCCCTGAACACCGAGCCCAGCACCCGCCGCTCGAAGCGCTCCCGGGCCAGGGCGTAGGCGCGCGGCGGGAGCGGCACCGAGCCCACCTCGAGGATGAGCGCCGCGGCCTGCTCCAGGTAGTAGGCGATGAAGGCCTGCACCTCCGGACGCGCGGCGGCCTTGCGGGACACGTAGACGAACAACGGCCGCGAGAGCGGCTGGTAGCGACCGTCGGCGATGGTCTGCTCGCTGGGGACCATCGGCCCGGCGCCGTTCTCGGGCTTGCCGTCGTCGATGGGCACGAGCTTGAGGCGCGCGCGGTTGGCCTGGTAGTAGGCGAAGCCGAAGTAGCCGAGCGCGGCCGGATCGCTCGAGATGCCCTGCACCAGCACGTTGTCGTCCTCGCTGGAGGTGAAGTCCCCGCGGCTCGCGCGCTCCTTGCCGCAGATCGCCTGGGTGAAGTAGTCGAAGGTGCCCGAGTCCGTGCCAGGGCCGAACAGGTGCACCTCGCGGTCGGGGAAGCCGGCCCGCACCTGGCTCCAGCGGGTGACCTGGCCCTGGGCCTCGGGGGCCCACAGGGTCTTCAGCTCGGCCGTGGTCAGTTGATCGACGAAGGTGTTCTCGGGGTGGACGACGACCGCGATGCCGTCGTAGGCCACCGGCAGCTCGATGAACTCGACGCCCGCCTTCTGGCAGGCCTCGAGCTCGGCCTTCTGCATGGGCCGCGAGGCGTTGGCGATGTCGATCTCCCCCTTGCAGAACTTCTGCATGCCGCCGCCCGTGCCCGACACCCCGATGGTGACCCGGGCTGCGTGCTTCTTCTGGAACTCCTCGGCCACCGCCTCGCTGATGGGGAACACCGTGCTCGAGCCGTCGATGGCGATGACCCCGGCGGGGCCCGCGGGCATCTCCGCGCCGCGCTGGCAGGCGATCGCGGTCACCCCCGCGAGGACGATCAGGCACAGCTGCTCTGCGATCCGCATGGCACCTCCTCGTCGCCGGGCCGCACCCAGGGTGCCCGGCGCGCGTGACAGCCGCGTGACCGCGGCGTGGAATCTACGCACTTCTTGCGTGGCAAGCCTGTTTCCGCGCGGCCATCAGAAGGTGGCCACCAGGTGGGTGAGCACCTGGCCGTCCACCCGATCGGCCCCGCCGGGGTCCTTGCCCTGCAGGGCGCCCGGGTTGATCCGGGCCGCGCCGACGAGCTGCCACTTGAAGGCGTGCTGGGCGAAGTACACCGACACCCCGGCGGCCACCTCCTGGCCGCTGCGCTGGCCGTCGGGCGCCACGATCGAGTAGCGCACCACCGGCTGCACCCGCCCGGAGATCACGTAGCCGGCCTGCAGGTAGCCGCCGAGGCCGGCGTAGGCCTGATCGACGAAACCGGTCTCCTCGCCCTCGGCCGCGGTGGCCTGGTTCGTGGCCAGGTAGAACCCGCCGGTCAGCGAGAAACCCTCCGCCTTGAGCACGAAGTCCAGCCCGGCGCGCACCCCGCTCTTGCCGTCGTCGTCCGCGTCCAGGTCCACGAGCGCGTCCAGCGCGACCGCCGCCCGGAGCGGCCCGCCCTCGAGATCGCCCTCGCTGTAGCCGGCGATGCCCCCGTGGTTGTAGCCCAGGCGCGCCACCAGGACCGGGTGGAGGCGGGTGGGCACGTTGCTGAACGCGCCCTTGTCGATCTCCACCGCCCCGTCCGTGTCCACCGAGCCCG
>Ga0116143_10005655_pt1 | contig 11184 bp, 13 predicted proteins | sample AD_UKC034_MetaG_FD_89745 | JGI IMG/M metagenome (GOLD analysis project Ga0116143, IMG submission 89745) | Active sludge microbial communities of municipal wastewater-treating anaerobic digesters from USA - AD_UKC034_MetaG | ecosystem: Engineered > Bioreactor > Anaerobic > Digestate | place: USA...
AGTGTTCCAATTCTCTGTGTGTGTGGTCGAGGAAGGCTCCTGGCCAATTGACATAACGGTCGTTTCATACTTGCCCAATAATAATGGGTGGGCCGATTTTGAAATCATCCACCTGGAAAGCTCGGTTACCTCCGGTAGACTTATTCGCGGTCAAGACTATACTTATAGCCAGGAAGAAGCTGCTCAACGACCTACCCCGCGTCCCATAACCGTCTCGCCGGAATGTTCAGGCCAATAGAAGTGTCATCAGGAGAATTGTGATCAAAAAACTATTTCCCACCCTGGATGCCTGGCTGTTCATAATGTCAGTTGTTATTGCATTGACCGCCTGCACGCCGCCGCGTTTTCCGTTGCAAATCACTGATCTTTCGGCAACGCCAGAGCCAGTGGTTGGGCAGACGGTGACGCTGTACATCGAGATCATGTCCACCAAAGACGAGCCAAACACCACTATAGAGGTTTACCTTCCAGAAGCCGTCAAGCTGATGGATGGCGACCTCGTCTGGCAAGGCTCGTTGACCGCCAACCAGCCCCAGGCGCACGAGGTCTCGGTGTGTGTGCTCTTTGAGGGCGACTGGCGCGTGGAGGTGGAGTCGCGGTCATACCAATCCGAAAATGACTCTTATGGCGATCTCGAAACAATCCACTTCATCAGTACCGCCATCACCGGACGCTCTGTCCCTGGATCTAAATACCATTACACACAGGATCCAAATAGGATATCTCCATCTACTCCCTTTCCTGACGAGCCACCGCCAGACGTCTGCCCGTGAGGCCAAACAAATCGTTCTTTATTAGGCCACTCTTAGCCATTGTGAGACTCACTCTCGTTATCTTTGCAAAAAACTGCCCTTTTTGGGCCTTTCGCTCTCAATAACTTTGCGACCCGACATGTGTGGCTGCAAGCAACTCCAAGTTTTTTCTAACAAAATACCTACGTTGTCTAAAGGTCACTTCAGGCTTGATCAGGCCTGCGCCTATCCACTCGACCAATAGTTGGGGAGGTAAACTCTTCTCTTGAGCAAATTTCAATCCTTCAACCCAGCCGCGCCGAGCACAGCATAAGTCGGGCAATTTCACCACCAGTGCCTCCAAAAAGTAGAGATCCCACAAAGCTCGAATTTTGTCTCTCCTTTTGAAAGCAGGGAAGGAGCCATCGGCTACACCTTGTAGCAAAGTAACACAATCCACTTGAAAGCAGGAGGTCAATCTAACAGCCTCGTATAAGCGGACAAGGTCGTTACAGCTACCCTGGAATAGCTTGAGCGGAGTAGTAACACGATTAAAAAAGTTTTTGACTGACTGGCAAGAAAGTTCGCTGTGAATATCGCCCCCATCCGAATCATTTGCATAGGTCAATTCACCTCGTTTCACCAACTCGATCACATCTTGGTTGTTAAGACCAAGCCAAGAACTAACTTCAGATAATGACCAGCCTAAAAGCCATTTCTGTTTCAGTGTCAGCACCTTTTCGCGTTCAAACAACAGCGGAGTTTTATTTTGGGAGCGTGGCCATCGGCAAGCAGTCACAGAACTACAGCGCAGTAGCTCCTGGACAGGAACGTTCAGGGTCTGTGCTGTTAGTTCTTCTGGCCATAAGCCAGTTAGATCGACGAACCATGCCACGTTTGCGAATTGCTTCACCAAATGGCTAGGGATTGGAATACTGCGTAACAACAAGTAGCTCACAAAACCCTGTCGCATGAACTCAAAATCCGGGACGTTCCACATGGATCGAAACCAGTCTTGTTGAATCTTTTCCAGGTGTTTGAAACGTTTAGCAGGTTTTTTGCTGGATGTCTTCTCGTAACAGAAGGCATCCAGATATTTGAATAGGCCATGCGGCCAATTCGCGATGCCTGTAAAAGCGGCTTTCTGTAGATGGAATATCCCGTTAGGCGACAGCTGTGTCAATTGGTGAACGGGAGCCCGAATATGGCGATGCAAACCATCCAGTGGAGCGAGCAAAGAAGGCCAAACCTTCCCGTGGTTTAGTAAATGCCGCGACAAGTTTTCAAGAAATCGGTAAAGCACAACGGGATGTTGAGAAGGCAAGCTGCACTCGCCAGGCGACTCGGTGATGTCTGCGCCTGCCAGCCAGGCTTGGATTGTTTGTTGAGATAAAACCCCCAACGTATCATCCTTCACAGAGCGGTAACTTGCTTCACTCAAATCTGCTAGACAGGCCCGACATTGCCGCCTGACAATTTCCTGTATGGAGATGCGCTTCTTGCATCGAGGGCATTTGTTCACTAACAAGCAGTGATGTTCCAAGCAAATGGTCACTGTAGTTGGGATCCAGGTCGCGCGATGGTAAGGTGCGATTTTCAAGCAGCGAGGGCAAAATTGAGCTGTCAAAACAGAATGGAGTCGCCCCGGCGGCAAATTGTGGGGCAATACCGTTTTGGAAGTTGAATCGATCCAGGGAATTTCCAAACAGTGGTTTTGTGGTAAAGTCAAGAACGGGGCAAAACGGTGGTCGCTAGCAGCAAACAACGCCTCTGGAGAAACTTGGGTCAGATCGGCCAATCGTAGGAAAGTTTCAGCCCGTTGGGGACGAGCAAGATCATCCCTCTTGGCAGGCGTTTCCAGACGGTCATGACAGATGTTGACCAAGGTGCAGAGAGATGGGTAATAGTTGAGGTGAATCAGGCGTTCCAGCAGCGAGACAAGCGATTCGTCTAGCAACAATTGCGTGCGACGGAGTAAAGAGGGGGATAATTGGAGGGTGTGAATTGGGTTCATTGGGTTTGTAATATTTCTGCGGCAGAAGGTTGTCGCCGCATTCGGGTCAGGTTTTCACCACTGGATACCGGCGATGCCACAAACACCTCGGTTGGAGCAGCCAAGAAGGGGTTGCTCGGCTTTTTGACGTGCTTGGCGAGCCTTTTGTCAAACGCAACTGCCAGAGTGGGCAAGAGAATGGCACTCTGGTTTCCTTGTCGAGTAAGCCAAGCGGCGTAGCGCAGCAAGTTCATCAAGTTCCCAACCACACCTTCAGTCGCGTAGTGCAGACGGTGGAGCAACTCTAGCCGGGGGAGTGTTTCGGGTAACGGCATGCCGATCACCTGTTCTGCATACTGAACAAAACGTGCAAATTCCTGGATGCTGGTATCATCGTTTGGATCGAAGCCAAAAGGTTGTAGGGTCTGACGCACGGCAAACAGGCGCGAGAGTTGCGCATTTGTTTCCAGGATACGTTCGACTTTGCCTTCGATGCCCACTACCAAAAAGGGAATACCTGTTTCCTTGATCAGAACTTTGAGCCAATCCGATACCTGTTCCAGAATACAGTTGGTTTCTTTGTCAATTAGATGGTGGAAATCATCCAAGATGACCAATTCAACCTGGCAAGCGATCATCAAACGGATCAGACGAAAGTTCATTGACCATAAAGTGCCATGTGGGGCGGCAGGATCGCCCAAGTGAGCCAGGAGGGCAGCCGCCATGCCCTTGACTGTCACCGGCGAGGGCGTCTCGGCATAAAAAATCGGGATGCGAGTGCCATCTATTTGTTCAATGCGCGGAAACAGCGCCACGTAATCTTGTACCAGTGTAGATTTCCCTGCCCCGGTCACGCCTTCAAGGGACATACACTGGGGTTCGTTTGCCAATCGTGACATCTCCTGGCATTCGTGAATATCGTTGTGCAATGCCTTGAAGCGTGGATAACGGATCAGTGCTGTATTCGCTTGAGCGAGTAAGGAACGTGTTTTGTCATCCATTTTGCACCTGCTCTTCATCAGCTGGCAGCGTATCGGCATGTTTGAACGGGACATAGCCAATCTCCCATTCGTTGTCATCCCCAGATAAAAGCAGCGGCGTTGTGGGAACCGATTCTTTGGTGGTCGTAACCGGTGTTTTGTTATCCAACTCCAACCCGTCTGCGATCTGGCGGGTAGGTTTTCCAGCAGTGTCCCAGCGTGCAGTCCGCGTTCGGGTGGATTGGCGTTTGCGCTGCCGGGCCGAATCCACGATTTGCTGGATTTCGCGCTTGGCTTTTCCCAAAGCGACCGGATCAACCCGATCTTGTACTTCCAATACGGCCTGGCGGATGATATGGTGTTTCCAGAGAGACAACCCCTGGGTGTATGCCTGATCCAGTGCCGGAACACGAATGTAATGTTGCTCGAGCGAGTCAAAGACGTACAGGCAGCTCAAATCGGCAGGGTGATATTTGATCTTGGCTGGCTGCCCTTTCAGCCGTGTGCGTAAAGCCAGCAAATCGTCACAGTTATAGCGTAAGGATGAGAATTCAATCCCATAGTGGTGAAGCACTCGCGTGGTGGTTCTGCCCAAAAGCACTAACAATTCTTCAGCACTAGGCGGCAATGCGGGCGCAAAACCATGCTGAACCTTTTCTTCCCACTGGCGGGCGGGGATACCGTTCAAACCGTGGTGAAATCGCTGGGCATAAATATCCACCAGAAAGATATTGAGCATTTTGTCCACTTCGCTGAGATAGATGCAAGCTTGTCCGGTGCTGTTGTAGTTGCAGCGTTCAATCGGGTTGGAGAATGTGGTCCCGGGCAGCGCATGAAAGAACATGGTGTTCATTGAGCCGAACATCCGCTCCACGCCAGCCTTGAATTGTGGCGTCCGCACGGGCGTGTATTGCAGCACAATCCCCAACAGAAGACAGGCATCCTCCAGGTCACGGCCGATGAATTCCTTGCCATTGTCAATCACCAGCGTGGCCGGGATGCCGTATGCCAGCCACTCGTGTTCTGTGCCATACTGCTTGCGCACATCATCTTTTGGTCGAATGGCGTGATGTAGACATTCCATGACCGTCAGGTAGCTGGGCGGCTCGAATCCCAGGTAATAGCCCAGCGGGTAGCGTGTGGCAGTATCCAGGCAGTGTGTCAACGTCAACCGACCCAAGGGCAAGTTGTCGCGATCGTCAATCACTACCAGATCCGAACGGGTATGGTCAATTTCCACGCGTTCCAGGGGCAGGCTTGGGTAGGGAGTCTGCCCGCATTGCTTGTTTGATCGTTTGACCGAACTCCCTGCACGCCAGTTTTTGTGATCCTGGCATATGTTGGAGGCCGCAATTCGACGCGCCAACGTGGCTCTGGATGGCATTCGAAGCTGATCGGTAGGTGGGCGAACCTGGTTTTCTTCGGCGACACGCACAGCCAGTTCATAGCGCACATCGTCAATGGTAACCTTCTCATGAACCTTGTATTTGTCCTGGATGACCATTTCCACCAACGCCTCCGCCTCGCTGCGCAGCTTTGACCTATGTTTCCCCCCGCGTTCATGCACTGCTGGGATCAAGGCCCGTAGATCATTGCCGCTGCGCACATAGTCGCCGATCCAGCGATAGATGGCTGCTGCACTGACCGAGTCTTGCAGTGTATGTTCGCCGCACTCTTGTTGTGCAGCTTGGATTTCCTGGACGCGGTCGAGTACGGCCGCGCGAGTCCGTTGTTTTATCTCAAGCAATGGGCTAATCACCTCCAGTCGGTAGCGGGCCACGGTAACCAACGCTGCCGGATAGTCGGATAGGCTAAGATGGGTTTCAGCACCCCCACTTTTTGACTGAGCGTTGGGCAATGCGGGTGCATTCTCAGAAATGAAGTACAACTCGGCAGCAAACAAGGCGTGTACCAGGGTGTTTGTTTCTACGGTGGAGACGACCCCGGTCAAGATGTTTTCGATGTTCGTCTGTCCACCTGGCAGAAAACGCACAACCTGATAGGTCGTTTCTTGCCAGCGAAACCTGGTGCCGCTGGAAAATCGTTGTTTGCTCATGACGCATCCTCTTTCGCTGAGACCAGTGACACGGCAGTAGCTCCTGAGATGGGGGCATCATCGAGAGAAAGGCTTATGACGTGCTGGTAGGCCAGGCAGAAGATACTAGCGGTGACCGCCGAAGGATTGCCCGGAAGAATAGATTGGGCAAGGTTGTGGATAGAGACATCCTCTTGCCTTTCCCGCAAGAAGGCATGGATTTGGCTGCGAATCACGATGTCCACCTTTTGCCGGGCGTACTGCGCCAACAGCTTGACATTCTGCAACCGGAATCCGTTGCGCACCTGTTGGTCGGTGATGACACGAAATTCCCACCCCTGTTTTTCGCACCACTTTTGCGCCACTACAAATTTGCCGCGATTTTCCTCTGTCTCGACGAACCGCTCCGGTTTGCACTCCACCAGCACGTGCTGTCCACGCCCGAACAAGTGAAAGTCAGGCGTGTAGTGCAACAGCTTTGTTTCATGCACGTACTCGATACTCAGCGGCTGCTCCTCAAACCATTCTACATCGGCATCGTAGTCGAGCAGGTAAATGAAATCGCGTTCGAGCAGCGACTCGAACGCGATCATTCGCCCCATTTTGGTGGATGGAAACCTGCCAATGGCATTTCCTCCACGGTTGGATACTTTCCTAACTGGCATATCGGCCTCCTTTTCTGTTGTGTTGGTAATCAGAACTTTGGAGGCTATTGTACATCCCAGGCAAGTTGTGCTAGGCCAGTCTCACTATCTTTGAGACAAATTAACGTGAAGCCAGTCTCAACAACTGTGAGACGGGTTTAGGGCAGTCTCAATATATCCGAGATAAAGGTAGGTCAGTCTCAGTATCTGCGAGATGCAGTCTCAATATCTCTGAGACAAATGCTCATTTTCACCCCTACAGTCTCACTATCTTTGAGACACGACATAATGGGAGCAGCCTAACGGCGTCCAGCCCCTAAACCTGTGCACCACCAGGAACATCCTAGGAGGGTTATCCCCCCATGCAGCTTACGCCGCGGTGATGCACAGACATAGAAGCTGGACGCCGATAATGATTTGACAGAGGGGCGCCTTGTGAGCGCTCCTCTGGGCTTCTCCACCGATCTGAATAGGGGGTGGGACGATGGAGAAAGCCGGCGAGGAGCGCATAGGTTGCGTTCCTTTTTTACCGGCAGTTCCGCTCGCTGCCACCCACCATAAAGATCAGGGAGAGTTGTGGGGCTGGTAGCCCCGATCATCCCCAGCCAACGCCGTGAACAGCCAGGGCTTGCACCGTTACCGTAGGGGGCAAGTTCACCCCCTGCAGTTCCAGGGCCAAAGCGATTTCTTTGGGAGCGCTGATCGACCCACACATCGGGTCGTGGCCCAGGGCCTGGACAAAATCGCTGAAGCTGCGACTTGTCCGACCCCAGCCATAGATCACCAGGTGATCTAACAGTGCCAGGTTTTCATCGGCCTGGATTTTCTCCCAAAGCTCCTGAGCCTGATGATCGTTCATCAGGTGGTCAGGATATTTCGCCTTGAGATCGTTGAGCCGTTCCATTGTGCCGCTAGGCACCTTGGCCAGCCGCTCAAGCAAATCGGCGCATTTGGTGAGGGGAGAGATATAGATGCCCATAGGGCTTGCCTCCGTTTGGTGAGATTTTGGGGGATGAATACCCCAAAGCGCCTCGGCAGGAATCGAACCTGCTTGCATTCACCGTGAGGTATTTTTCCGCACGGTGAGACGCACCAAAGAGGCAGTGTCAGGCTTTACGCAATCTGCTGGATAGCAAGCTGCATCTGGATGCGGTTGGATGCTGTATTTCTGGCGTTGGCCAGGATAAAAATGATTGCAGACAATCCCCATACCAGAATCCAGGTGCGATCTATCATCATGGCCAGGCCTGCGCCAGCTACCTGCGTTCCAAAAGCGGCAAAAGCGATCTTACAAGATAGGTTATTCGATAACATATTCACTCTTTTCTACCGTGAGGTATTTTCCCTCACGGTGCCAACATTATCGTTCGATGGGCAGCGCTTGGGATCGTACTTGTTCAATGGGCGGTTAAAGATCAGGTAATCCTCGACCGACCTTCGTAACACCAGCCACGATCGGCCCACCTTGGCACTGGTCAGATCGCCTTCTCGTATCATGCGGCGTACATGCTCAACATGGTAACCCAGCATCTCTGCCGCATCCTCGGTCGAGATATATTCGGCAATATCAACCACGATGATTCCTTTCTTGCCTGCGCAGCATGACCTCTGCAAAATCGTACAGCTGCTCGCGGTTTTCATCTGAAAGCCTGTCTATCATGTTTTGCCACTTCCAAAGAATAATTGTCTTGGACGGTTGTGATATAAGGCCAGCAGCTTGATATAAAGCATGGACTGGCAAATTCAAAGCGCACGCCAGTTTTTTCATAGCATATTTATCAGGGATGCGGTTCAGGTTTATGTAATTGCCTATAGCCTGCCTGGTCAAACCAGTTGCTCTAACCAGGTCAACTTGCTTCCATCCTTTGGATTTAATTTGTTCTCGAAGCCATTTGCCAAAATCTGTATCCATGTTTCAGTTTTCTTTCAGCGATCCTGCTCGTTGGCGCCGCAGTTTCATCTCGGCTATCTCGCGCAGTTCCTGGCGATTATCAGGTGTCAGCCTGATCAATATCTCTCGCCATTCCTCAATCAGTTTAACATGGTTGTCCACCACAGGCAGCAGGTCGGCGGCGCGAAAAACGACCTCTGGAGAGTAGTTTAGGGCATTGGCGATCTCCAGGCAGGCTTTTGCGCCAGGATTACGCTTTCCGGACAGCAGGCGTCCAAGAGACGCCTGGGCAATGCCGCAGCGCCTACACATTTCAGATTGGCTCCAGCCTCGCTGTTCCATCTCCTTCCATAACCATTCGCCAAAGCTCACATTGGACATTTCGTTCTCCTACGGGTAGATTTTGGTCCAGCATCTAAATCTGCGCATCACCGCGGGGAACGCCCCCGCTGGCGCATGTTAGTGATGCACAGACATAGAAGCTGGACGCGTGGTGTGCGCCAGCTTCTTATTTAGGGGCGAGTAGCCCCGATGTAAAAGCCGAATGAAGGCGGGTGTTAGTGCGCCCTTACGTAGGGAACACCACATCCCCGCCATTCACACGACCTGGATCATCAGCAGACTAAACCGCCGCCGATGTTTCCCGCCCTGGCAATCGGGCACCCCATTCCAAGGGGCTTTTGTTTCCATGTTCCCATCTCGGCCTCACGCGTTAGGACGAGTATGGACAAGCCGGCTTTGCCAGGACTGCCGGCTCAAGCACCCCAGCGGGGATCGAACCCGCTCGCACCGCCTTCGAAGGCAGTACGTCCACCAGGCCAGGTGAAGGTATAGAGGAGCGCCGGGTAACGCTCCTCTATAAGATTCTCCTGCTACCGAAAAAGGTAGAGTGGCAGCCTCAGGCATAGAAGCGCGGCAGCAGGAGAGAAAACAAGAGCGCCAAGTGCGCGATGGTTTCTCTTTTTTGCGCTGCCCACAACGCAAGCCCGAGTCAGGCCATCCAACCAATCAGGAGAAGGAGAGAGAGAGCTAGAGGCGGGTAGCCTCTAAATCCCTGGGCGGGAGCGACCCGCCAACAGGCCAACAGCGCAGTGCGCTGTCCCCTGCAGGGGAATTGTAGGGTGGTGAGGGGTCGTGTGGACCCCTCACCAGAAAACATCCTCTATTCCTTCCAAAGCCCAAAATGCGCAAGCGCAGGGCCCAAGGAACAGAGGAAAATGTACACGCCGAAGGGGCGTGAAATTTTCCCTGTTTGGTCGCTTTTGGCGACCGCCCCGGGTCCGGGCTTTGAAAGGAGAAGAAAGAAAGGTGTATTTTTATACCGCCCATACAGGTCGGGATGGTTGATACTGCCGAGGTAAGCGGCCGAGGCAACCAAAGCCTCCGGGCGGGAGCGACCCGCCGACAGGGCGTGACCCTGCGGAGGACTGCTTACTTTGTAAACTGGAGCATCGAGTTCACGATCACATACGTTGCCACCCGCGGTGAGCGCACATTCCGCACATCATCCGCGTTGGGCACATTCTCCAGCAGCCCAATTTTCTTGTTCCGCATCAGGAACAGCGCCAGCGATTCGCTGTAGTGGCTCTCCCTGATAAACCCGTTCACACGGATACGGTCCTTGTCATTGAGCTTCACTTCGCGTCCATCCACTTTCCCATCCGGGAACTGGAGAGAAACGTAGTGCGGTTTGCGCCAGGAGCGACCGCGCTTTCCATCGCGCCCATCATCGCTCCTGGTGTATTGATCGTAAATTGCCATTCGTGCAAAGAGTTGGTTTTCCTTTACCCATGTTTTGGTGATAACACCTTCGATGGTGACCTCGTTGCAGTCAGCTTCCTCGAACTCCAGATTTTGTACAACCACATAAGTAGCCATGCGTTCGGCAACAACATCAGCCAGGCCGGGCACGTCTTTTGCCAGGTCGCGTTTATACGACTTGTCAACAAACTGTGCTCCGGTTTCCGTGTAGGGGGCGTCAATCAGGTGCCCCTCAATCGTGATCCGGTCGCTTCGCATCAAAGTTACCAGCTTTCCGTTGACAATCCCGCCAGGCAGTTTGAGCGTTGCCCGGTTGAGTTTGTTGTCATCTTCGCTCCTGAGAGAAAGCCGGATGATCACATCGGCATCATCTGGTGATGCCCACATGCGTTGTACTTTGCCTGATAGGCGAACCTGGTTGAGATCGAACTTCTCGCGCGCTTGCTTGCGCGGCGCACGGCTTTTCGTTTGGTCAGTCATTCTAAAACCTCCGTATAAAAAATCATCAGACACGTTTAAGCGGGAGCAAGATGTCCCGCGTAATATAAAAGTTAACACAAGGATTGGTTAACTCATTGTTATTTGCGGCCTAAAGCCGCTATCCTCGTATAAAGCTAAATTGTTAAGGTACTGCGATGAGGCGAAACGACACACGCCTGGCTGCAATGTGGGTGCAAGGAAATTGATGTATCGCTTGCGAGAAACGGGCCAGGAGCAGCCCGATATTGGCAGGTCGAGAGGGCGGGTTGCGCCCTCTCGAACAGGGCAAGTAGATGGGTTAGACGGACTCGTCGTCTTGGTGGTCGAGGTAGTGTTTGTAAGCGATGGCTGCATTGCGCAGGTCATCGTGCTTGACATCCACAGCCTTTTCCAGCCAACCGACCTCGTCAGCCGCAGCCTGGGCGATGGTCTTGCCCTGGTGGCGGCCGATCGGCACGATGTAGGCGCCGGGATCAGCGATTGGGGCCGGTGCGGCATCCAGGTCATCCACGCCTTCTGGTTCCAACTCTGCGACCGCCGTAGGGGCGGCAGCAGTAGCGGGGGCCACGGCCTGAGCGGGCTTGTGCCCGTTGCTGCTTGGCTGAGCGGGCTTGGGGGCGACCTGCGCCGGTACAGCGGCTTTGGGGGCCGGAGCAGGAGCAGGGGCCG
>Ga0116143_10005656_pt1 | contig 11183 bp, 7 predicted proteins | sample AD_UKC034_MetaG_FD_89745 | JGI IMG/M metagenome (GOLD analysis project Ga0116143, IMG submission 89745) | Active sludge microbial communities of municipal wastewater-treating anaerobic digesters from USA - AD_UKC034_MetaG | ecosystem: Engineered > Bioreactor > Anaerobic > Digestate | place: USA...
CGCGGGTTGGATGGACCCCGTTCTCGGGCTCCTCGAAGCCGATCAGCGCTGGTGGATCAGCGCCGCCGACCAGCGAGAGGAGGCCAAGGAGCCGCAGTGTTCCCTCGGACAGCAGGCGCGCTGACACGGGGATGCCGGCCTCGATCAGTGAGAGCTCGACCTCGCCGAGGCTGTTGGGCCGCGCATCCACCTCCGCGTTTGGCAAGAGCGCGCGGAGCGCTTTCTGGATGGCCTTGAACTGGTTGGGTCTGGTTGCCTTCAACGTGTTCAGGTAGCTCGCCAGCTCCTCGCCCATGAGGCCGATGTGCCGCACCTCCTTGATCGGGTTGGCGGCGCGCATGCGCTCGCGCGGCTCGAGGTAGAAGAACAGCCAGCTCTCGAGCTCCTTGCGCATCGCAGTAAGATGCGGCGTGTGCGGGGGAAAGTGAGGCATCGAGAGGATGGTCCGGTCCAGTAGACACTCGTAGTAGGTCGGGTGGGACTGTTTCTCCATCCGCAGGTGCATGCGCTGGCCTACCTTGGACAGGAACGGCTGACGCTTGCCGGTCGGCTCGCCTTTCGAGTTGAGCGCCGCAAGGTGCTCGTCGACGACGCGGAGGACGCCGCTGGCGCGGGGCAGGATCTCCACCTCCACACGGTAGCGCAGGTTACGCTCGAGGACCGCGCGCCGCGGGGCCCCCTCGGCACCAGGACCAGGGGGCATGCTTCGGCCCTCACCGGGAAAGGTCCGCCTCATCTCCAGGATCTGGCGCTCGACCGAGTCGACCACCGCGGGCGAGAGCTCGACATCGACCTCCAAGCTAAACCGAGCGTGGTCCTGATCCAGCAACCCTATGATCCCCTTCTTGCCAAAGGTGAAGGACTCGAGCGGTTTGCCTCGGTAGGGCGGGTCGAAGGCATCCTTGATGGTACGGCTCGTGGCCATTTTGGACAGGACCTGGAGGGCATCGAGGAAGTTGCTCTTGCCGGCTGCGTTCGGCCCCAGTAGGACCGTGAGTGGGGACAGCGAGACATCCACGTCCTGAAACGACTTGTATCCCTGGATCCGAATTCTCTTGAGCATACCTACCACCTACCACCTACCTCGCTTCGACGGCAACCCCGATGACCCGCAGAACACGCCGAGGATTCGCGCAGCCGCCCATCCAGATCGCCGGTTCGCCAGGTCTCATCGGTGAACGGTCGCAGTCTTTCAAGGCCCGATGCCCGTGTGGGGGCGGCAGGCTGGAGGTGACGTGCTACCCAGAGGCACCATCCGCCAGGACACCTCGGACACGGTTGGGTCCGCAAACCAACCAGCCGTGATTCCCGCAATCCAGCCCCGCCCTTGATCGCCCGGGGCAGGGCGTGCTAGGAAACAGGCCGTCATGCGTCACCTGCGCGGCATCCGCCTGCTGGCCCTCTCGGCGCTGGTCCTCACCGGGGCCACGGCCCGGGCCCAGACCGTGGTCGACCTCGATCTGGCGAGCGCGGCCCAGCTGCTCGGGTCGGTGGGCAAGGCCAAGGCCATGCGCGTGCTCACCAAGCTCGCCAACAACGAGCGCCAGTTCTCCAGCGTGCGCGTGGTCAGCCGCGAGGATCCCGAGGCGCTGGCCATGCTGGCCGAGGCGCTTCGGGTGGACTACGACGGCTCCGGCCCGGCCTACATCCCCGAGCTGACCGTGTGGCGCGTGGTCGGCGGCACCGGCGCGCGGGTCCACCTGGCCAGCTCGCTGCTCGACCCGGGCGCGGTGCTCATGAGCGCCGACCTCGACTACCTGAAGGGCATGCTGGCCTTCGAGATCCTCCAGCGTCTGCAGACGGCCAGCCTGTCCGTGGAGGACGGCCGCCGGAAGGCGCAGGCGCTCGGCATCGAGGTCCAGGTGCTCGAGACCGAGGACGGCGCCCGGGTGATCTCCTTCTTCGGCCACGGGCTGGACGAGGAGCGCATCGTGGGCAAGCTGGCGGTCTTCGAGCCCCTCGAGTTCCCCCTGCGCTGACCCCCCCGAGCGCGCTAGAACCCGTACCGGTGGTAGGCCGCGCAGGTCCCCTCGGAGGACACCATGCACGGGCCGAGCGGCCGGGCGGGGGTGCAGGCCCGACCGAACAGGGCGCAGGCGGGCGGATGGATGGCGCCCACCAGCACCTCGCCGCAGCGGCAGCCCGGGTGCTCCCGGGTGGGCTCGGGCTCGACCGGGAAGCGACGCGCGGCGTCCAGCCCGCGGTAGTCCGCGCGCAGCCCGAGGCCGCTCGCGGGGATCTCTCCCAGCCCGCGCCAGGCGGCGTCCTCGGGGGCGAAGACCTCCGCGAGCAGGGCTTGGGCGTGGGGGTTGCCTTCCGGCCGGACCGCCAGGCGGTACTCCACCTCCACCGCGGCCCGGCCCTCGGCGCACTGGGCGAGCAGCATGCGCAGGGCGAGCAGCACGTCCACCGGCTCGAAGCCGGCCACCACGCAGGGCACGCCGCGGCCCTCGGCCACCGGGAGAAAGGCCCGGGAGCCGATCACCACGCTCACGTGGCCGGGCATGAGGAACCCGTCCACGCGGAAGTCGGGACGGGCCAGGAGCGCATCGAGCGCCGGCGGCACCAGCCGGTGCGCGCACAGCACCGAGAAGTTGCGCACTCCCCGGGCGCGGGCGGAGCGGAGGACGGCCGCGACGGTGGGCGCGGTGGTCTCGAACCCCACCCCGGCGAAGACCACCTCCCGCGTCGGCCGCTCCTCGGCCAGCCGCAGCGCGTCCAGCGGCGAGTAGACCACCTCGACCTCGGCCCCGGTCGCGCGAACGCCGTCCAGGCTGGTCGAGGAGCCCGGCACGCGCAGCATGTCGCCGAAGGTGGCCAGGCACACCCCGGGGACGCGGGCGAGCGCCACGGCTCGGTCGATCACCGCGTTGGGCGTGACGCACACCGGACAGCCGGGACCCGAGAGCAGCTCGACCCCGGGCGGCAGGAGCGCGGGGATGCCAGCCCGACGGATGGCCATCGTGTGCGTGCCGCACACCTCCATCAAACGCACCGGGCCGGTCCGCGCGGCCAGGCGGCCGATGTCGGCCAGCACCGCCCTGGCCGCATCGCCCGAGCGCAGCAGGGCCTGGAGCGCGGCCTGAGCCTCCTCAGCCATGGCCCCCGTCCTCGCCGCCGGCCTCGGCCGCCATCACCTCGCCGAGCAGCGCCAGGGTCTCGGCCGCCTCGGCCTCGCTGAGCGCCTCGATGGCGAAGCCGGCGTGCACCAGCACGTGGTCGCCCACGCGCGCCTCGGGCAGCAGGACCAGGCTCACCTCGCGCAGCACGCCGCCCAGCTCCACCTTGCCGAGCTCACCGCACACCTCGCGCAACCGCATGGGGATCGCCAGACACATACCCGCCTCACTTCCCGCCCTGCCGGGCGGCCGCCACCGCCGCCTGGCCCAGGCTCAGCCCGCCGTCGTTGGCCGGCACCCGACGGTGGAGCAGCACCTCGAAGCCGTCCGCCTCGAGCGCCGCCCGCAGCCCGTCCTCCAGCCGCCGGTTCAGGCAGCAGCCGCCCGAGAGGGCCACCCGCCCGGGCGCGCCCGCGGCCCGGGCCTCTCGGCAGAACCGCGCCAGGCCCGCGATCACCCAGGCGTGGAAGCCCGCGGCCAGCTCCTCGACCGGGGCGCCGTGCCCCAGGCCGGCCACCAGCTCCCGCAGCATGGGGGCGGGGTCGAGCTCCAGAAGCCCCGGCCCGGCCCGCAGCGCGGGCTCCCAGACAGGGCCGGGCAGCGCGCCCGCGGCGGCCTCCAGGACGACCGCCGCGTGGGCATCATAGTCCTGGCGCCGGCAGAGGCCAAGGAGCGCCGAGACGGCGTCGAACAGCCGCCCCAGGCTGGAGGTCCAGGGCGAGTTCACCCCGCGGCTGGCCGCCCGGGCCAGCAGCGCGGCGCGATCCGCCTCGGGGCCCAGCAGCCCCCAGGGCGCGCCCTCGCCCAGCGCCTCGAGCAGCGCGCCCGCGGCCGTGCGCCACGGCTCGCGCACCGCCGCATCCCCGCCCGGCAGGCGGAAGGGCCGCAGACGGGCCACCCGCCGGACCGCCCGCAGGTCCCCCAGCAAGAGCTCTCCCCCCCAGATCGTGCCGTCCGGGCCGAGGCCGGTGCCGTCCAGGCACAGGCCGAGCGCCGGGCCGCCGAGCTCGTGCTCGACCAGGCAGGCGGCCATGTGGGCGTGGTGGTGTTGCACCCGCACCAGCGGCAGCCCGGGGCGGGCGGCCGCGAGCTCCTCCGCCAGGCGCGTGGACAGGTAGTCCGGGTGGAGATCGCAGGCCACCAGCGCGGGCTCCACCCCCAGCAGGCCCTGCAGGTGGGCCAGGCAACGCCGGAAGTGCTCCTCGGTCTCGAGGTTCTCCAGATCGCCCACGTGCTGGCTGAGGAAGGCGCGCTCGCCCCGGGTCAGGCAGAGGGTGTTCTTCAGCTGACCGCCCACGCCGAGCACGCACGCGGCGCCCCCGGGGAAGGGCAGCGGGTCCGGGGCGTAGCCGCGGGAGCGGCGCACCAACGTCAGCCCGTCCTCGCCCGCGCGCCCGGGCCGCACGCAGGCCACCGAGTCGTCGCAGGACATGAGGATGTCCCGGTCGTGCAGCAGGAAGGCGTCCGCCAGCCCGCGGAGCCGCGCCAGCGCCTCGTCGTTGGCCCTGGCGAGGGGCTCCTCGCTCAGGTTGCCGGAGGTCAGCACCAGGGCGGCGAACCCCTCGACCAGCAGGTGGTGCAGCGGCGCGTGGGGCAGCATGGCCCCCACGCGCGGGTTGCCGGGCGCCACGCCCTCGGCCAGCGGGAAGGGCCGGCGCTTGTCGAGCAGCACGATCGGCCGGCGCTCGCCGCCGAGCAGCGCCGCCTCGGCCGCGGACACCGCGGCGAAGCGGCGGACGCCCTCGAGATCCGTGGCCAGCACGGCGAAGGGCTTGCCGCCCCGGCGCTTGCGCGCCCGGAGCCGCTCGACCGCCGCGGCCGAGGTGGCGTCGACCGCCAGGTGGAAGCCGCCCACCCCGCGCACCGCGAGCACCTCCCCCGCGCGGAGCAGGCGGCGCGCCTCCTCCAGGGGCTCTCCGGGCATCGGCCCGCCGCCGGCGTCCACCAGCCACAGGCGCGGCCCGCAAGCCGGGCAGGCGTTCGGCTGGGCGTGGTGGCGGCGGTCGCGGGGGTCATCGTACTCGGCCTGGCAGCGCGGGCACATGGCGAAGCGCCGCATCGAGGTGCGCGGGCGGTCGTAGGGCACGCCCTCGATGATGGTGTAGCGCGGCCCGCACAGGGTGCAGTTGATGAACGGGTAGCGGTGGCGTCGATCGGCCGGATCGACGAGCTCCCGCAGGCAGGCCGGGCAGATCGCCACGTCGAAGGGGATGAGCGCCCGGCCCGCGCCCGCGCCCTCCTCGGAGGGCAGGATGAGGAAGCCCGCACGGCCCGCGGGCGCGAGCGGCTCCTCGCGGAGCCCGTCCAACCGGGCCAGCGAGGGCAGGCTCCCGGGCAGGCGCGCCGCGAAGGCCCGCACGGACTCGGCCGCACCCTCCAGATCGATCACCACGCCGCGGGCTGTGTTGCGCACGGCGCCCGCCAGGCCGAGCTCGCTGGCCAGGCGGAAGACGCTCGGTCGGAACCCCACCCCCTGCACCCGCCCGGTGGCGGTCAGGCGGATGGCGACGCGCGCGTCCATGGAGCCTCAGGCGGTCGCGGCCCGCTTGCGCGCGATCTCGTCACGCAGCCAGGCGTAGAACCCGTCGAGCCCCTGCCCGGTCTTGCAGGACAGGTCGAGGATGGTGAGCTCCGGGTGCACCTCGCGCGCGTGCCGGTGGATGAGGGCGAGGTCGGTGTCCAGGTGGGGCAGCAGGTCGATCTTGTGGACCAGCATCAGGTCGGACTCCTGGAACATGAGCGGGTACTTCTTGGGCTTGTCCTCCCCCTCGGTGACCGAGAACAGCACCACCTTGCGGTCCTCGCCCAGGTCGAACTCGGCCGGGCACACCAGGTTGCCCACGTTCTCCACCACCAGCAGGTCCAGGGCGTCCAGATCCATCTCCTCGATGACCGGGGCGATCATGTTGCCGTCGATGTGGCAGGCGCCCTGGGTGTTGATCTGGTGGGCGTAGGCCGCCCCGGCGCGCTCGATGCGCTCGGCGTCGAGCGAGGTCTGGATGTCGCCCTCGATCACCCCGATGCGCACCTCGCCCCTCAGGTCGCGAATGGTCCGTTCGAGCAGCGCGGTCTTGCCCGCGCCGGGGGAGGACATGAGGTTCAGCACCAGCAGCTTGTGGCGCGCGAACAGGGCCTGGTTGGCCCGGGCCACGCGTTTGTTGGCGTCCATGATCCCCTGCACCACGGTCACCTTCATCCGGGGCCTCCTTCACCGCTCAGGTGCATCAGGTCCAGCTCCTTGCCCGAGACGATCTCCCGCAGCGGCGCCCCGCAGGTCGGGCACAGGAAGACGTGATCCTCGACCGCCACCTCGCGCGCGCACGGCCCGCAGCGCGCGACGAGCGGCACGTGCTCGATCTCCAGCACCGCCCCGGCCGCCAGCGTGTCCACGGCCATCACCTCGAAGGCCGCCTTCAGCAGGTCCGGCACGATCATGCGCATGGCGCCGACCCGCAGCTCGATGCGCTCGACCCGGGTCAGGCCGTGCTCCCGGGCCTGGGCCTCGATGATCTGCAACAGCTCGTCCGCGATGGCCGCCTCGTGCACGCGATCGCCTCCCGGCCGTGGCACTCTACTGTCTCGGCTATGCCAAGGCAAGGTCGGAGCGGCCCTGGCGCTTTCCAAACGACCGCCTTGCTGCTAGACAGATGGGGCCGATGGCCCAGGAGAAGACAACCATGCGGATCCCCTCGCTCTTGGCCCTCCTCTCCATCCTGGGCGCCCCCCTGCCCCTCCCGGCCGGGGAGCGCCTGGACCCGGACTCGCTCTTGCCCCTGCTGGGCACGCTGGAGGACCGCCTGGGCTACCTCGAGCGTCACCGGCGAAGCCCCCGCGCGGCGCTCGCCCTGTGGTCGCTCGCCGAGGCCGAGGGCCAGGCCGACGCGGCCGGACGGCGGCGGGCGCTCGAGGCCCTCAGCCGCCTGGCGGACGACACCCGCGCCCCGCTCCCCGTGCGCCGCCTGGCCCAGGACATGCGCGCCCAGCGGCTGCGCGCGGCCGGCCTGGACGCAGAGGCCCGGGAGGCCTGGTCGCGACTCGGGTTGCTCAGGAGCTTCTGGCTGATCGGGCCCTTCGACAACGACGGCCGCGCCGGTTTCGACCGCGCGGACGGCCCCGAGCTCGATCTTGACCTCGACCGGCCGGCGGCGTCCAAGCACGGCCCGCTCGCCTGGCGCCCGCTGCCCGCGCCCCCGGACGATGGGCGCGTCCACCTCCACCCGCTCTTCCTGCCGCAGAGCGCGATCACCGCCTACGCGCTGGTGGGCGTGCGCCTCGCGCGCCCTGCGCGCGCGCTCGTGCACCTGGGCTGCGACGACGGCTGCAAGCTCTGGCTGGACGGCGCGGAGCTGGTGAGCGATCCGGGCAGCCACCCCCTGCGCCTCGACCAGCACGTGCGCAGGGTGCGGCTCGCCGCCGGCGCCCACAGCCTGCTGGTCAAGGTGGCCCAGGACGAGAGCGCCATGGGCTTCGCCCTGGCGCTGACCGACGAGCAGGGCCGACCGCTCGCGGGGCTCACCGAGGCCTCGGACGAGGCCGCGCTCCGGGCCGCGCTCGCCGAGGCGCGCCGCACCGCGCCGCCACCGGCCGCGACGGCGGAGGCCAGCCTGGCCGCCTGGTTCGAGGCCCGGGCCGAGGGGAAGACCGGCGCCGAGCGGCCGCGCCGCCTGACCGAGGCGGCCCTGGTGCTCGACCGCCTGGCCGCGTCCGACCAGCGCACGCGCCGCGCGGAGCAGCGCATCCGCGAGGCGCTCGAGGCCTGGCCGCCCGAGGCGCCCGAGGCCCTGGTGGGGCGGCTGTGGGCGGCGGAGCTCGGCGAGGGCGGGGACGCGGCCCGGGCGCTGCTCGAGGAGGCCGTCCGCCACGCGCCCCGCGATCCGCGCCCGCTCCACAGGCTGGGGCTGCTCCACCAGGTACGCGGCGACGCGGACGAGGCGCTGCGGCTCTACCGCCGGGCCCTGGCGCTGGAGGCCAGGCACCCACCCAGCCTGCTCGGCGAGGCCGAGGCGCTCGCCGACCTCCGCCTGCCAGGGCTCGCGGCGCGCGCCATGGAGGCCCTGGTCGACGCCTGGCCCGAGGCCCCCGACGTGCTGGCCGCGGCCGGCCAGCAGGCCCGTCAGCAAGGCGACCCCGCGCGGGCGGCGGCGCTGTTCGAGCGCCTGCTCGCCCAGCGGGCCGATCACACGCTGGCGCTGCGCGCGCTGTACGAGCTCTCGCTCGCCCGGGCCGACCTTCCCGCGGCGCTCGGCTGGCTCGACCGCCTGCGGCGACTCGACCCGCTGCGGTTGGCCTGGTGGCTCGAGCGCGGCGCGCTGCTGCGGTCCAACGACCGCAGCGACGAGGCGCTCGAGGCCTTCCGCGAGGCCGCGCGCATCCGCCCGGCCGATCCCCTGCCGCTCCAGGCCGAGGCCGAGACCCGGCTGCGCCTCGGGCAGCGCGAGGCGGCCGTCGCCCTGCTGCGCGAGGCGCTCGCGCGCACGCCCCAGGACGCCGCGCTGCAGCGGCGCATCGCCGCGCTCGAGCCCACAGCGCCGCCCTTCTACGAGGCCTACCGGGCCGACCCCCAGGAGCTCGTGCGCGGCGCGCCCGGCCCGGAGGCCCTGGAGTCCGGCGCCGAGCGGCTGCTCGAGCTGCACGTGGTGCGGCTGCACCCCAACGGCATGGCCGCGCGCTACCACCAGCGGGTCGTGCGCGTGCTGGACGCCCGCGCCGTCAGCCGGCTGCGCACCTTCCAGGTGGACTACGCCCCTGGCCGGCAGGAGGTGCGCATCCTGTCCCACCGGCTGTGGCGCGCGGATGGCAGTTTCGACGACGGGGTGCTGGTCCAGGACCAGTCGGTGTCCGAGCCCTGGTTCAACATGTACTACGACGTCCACGTGCGCCAGGTGACCTTCCCCGACCTGCGCCCGGGCGACCTGGTCGAGCTCGCCACGCTGGTGGACGACGTGGGGGGGGAGGCCCTCCTGTCGGACTACTTCGGAGACCTGGTGCAGCTGCAGTTCGAGGAGCCGGTGCGGCGCGCCAGCTACGTGCTGCTGGTGCCCCCGGGGCGCGAGGTCGAGGCCCGCGCCGACCCCCGGCTGCGCCACGAGGTGCGCCCCGCGGAGGACGGCGCGCGCGCCCTGGTGTGGACGGCCCGGGGCTTGCCCGGCGTGCTCGAGGAGCCCGCCATGCCCGGGCCGACCGAGACCCACGCCAGCCTGCACGTCTCGACCCAGCCGCGCTGGCCCGAGCTCAGCCGCTGGTACCACGGGCAGATCGCCGACGCGCTGGTGGCCGGCCCCGAGGTGCGCGCGCTCGCCGCCTCGCTGGTCGAGGGGCTGGAGTCACCCATGGACCGCATCCGGGCCATCTACCGCTTCGTGGCCGACGGGACGCGCTACGTCGGGCTGGAGTTCGGCATCCACTCCTATGTCCCCTACCAGTGCGAGCAGGTGCTGCAGCGCAAGTTCGGCGACTGCAAGGACAAGTCAGCGCTGCTGGTGGCGCTCTTCGAGTCGGCCGGCATCCCGGCGCGTCTGGCGCTGGTGCGCATGGCCCGCCTGGGGCGGATCGCGGAGCAGCCGGCGTCCCTGGCGGCCTTCAACCACGCCATCTGCTACCTGCCGGAACACGACGTGTGGCTCGACGGCACGGCCACCCTGTACGACGTGCTCGACCTGCCCGCCCAGGACCAGGGGGTGCAGGCGCTGGTGGTGGAGCCCGGCGGGGCGACGCTCACGCGGACCCCGACGACCGGGCCGGAGCGGAACTGGACCGAGATCGACTTCCACATCGCGCTGCGCCCAGACGGCGGCGCGGCGCTCGAACTGGCCATGCGCATCTCCGGGGTGCTGGCGCCCGAGATGCGCCTGCCGCTGCTCGCGGCGGAGGCGCGGGCCGACAGCCTGGCCCGCATGCTCCGGGAGGTGTTCCCCGGCGTCAGGGTGGAGCGGATCGAGCTGGAGGAGCTGCTCGCGCCCGAGCTGCCGCTGGGGTTGCGCGCGCACCTGTCGCTCCCGGCCCTGGCGAACCCGGAAGCGGGCGGGCTCGAGCTACCGGCCATCGCGCGGGCGACCCGCTACCAGGCCATGTTCGCCGGGCTGGAGCAGCGCCGCCACGATCTGCTGCTGGGCCCGGCCTGGCGCATCCGCTGGCGCGTCAGGCTGACGCCTCCGCCGGGCTACGCCCTGGGCGCCCGGCCCGAGGGTGGCGAGCTCAGCTCGGCCTTCGGCCGGGCCAGCCTGACCTCCAGCCCCGCGGGCGACGGCCTGCTCACCGAGGCCGCCTTCGAGCTCGGGACCCCGCGGATCGCGGCCGGGGACTACCCGGCCTTCCGCGCCTTCCTGGAGGAGGCCGATCGCCTGCTCGGACGCCGGGTCCGCCTCGAGCCCACGGGAGGTGCCCATGCGCACGCGGCGCCCTGAACTACCACCTCCGAGAAGCCTCGCCGCACGCGAGGGTTCTCGGGGTAGTTCTGCGCGGCTGATCTTGTTGCGGATGTGGAGCCGCGCTGAGCCCCGCACCGGCCGCGGCGCCCTGCTGGCCGCGTGCCTGCTGGCCCCGCTGGCCGCCGGCTGCCCGCCGCCCACCGCGCTGCCGCGGCCCGATCGGCTCGAGGGCGGAGAGCGCACCGCGATCCGCCTGGCCGCGCCGGCGCGCACGCCCGAGGAGCGCCTCGCGCGGGGCTACGCCCGCCTGGCGCACGGCGGCGATCTGCCCGGCGGGCTCGACGACCTCTCCCGGGCGGCCGAGGCGCTGCCGCACGCGCGCGCGCGCGCCTGGCTGGTCTCGGGCGTGACCGAGCTCGGACGCGCCCGCTTCGCCGAGGCCAGCGAGGCGCTGCTGCGCGCGGCGGAGGCCGACCCGGCGACGCCCGAGGCGGCCCTGGCCGCGCTGCTGCTGCCCGAGCCGGCCGGCGAGCTGCCTGGCGGTCACGACCTGGTGGCCCCGCGGGTGAGGGCGTTGCTGCCGCGGGCGCCCGCGGCGCTCGCGCAGCAGCTCCGCACCTGTCTGCTCCTCGGGGCCCGGCGCCTGGGGCAGACGCGCGAGGCCGAGGCCGAGGCCGAGGCCCTGGGCCGCGTGCCC
>Ga0116143_10005657_pt1 | contig 11182 bp, 3 predicted proteins | sample AD_UKC034_MetaG_FD_89745 | JGI IMG/M metagenome (GOLD analysis project Ga0116143, IMG submission 89745) | Active sludge microbial communities of municipal wastewater-treating anaerobic digesters from USA - AD_UKC034_MetaG | ecosystem: Engineered > Bioreactor > Anaerobic > Digestate | place: USA...
GGATCGTCTGATAGATACCAATTTGCATTAAAACTAATGGGGTAAATCCAAGCAGTATTTGGTGTACGCGTCGTGCCGTCATGTTTATATCCTTGTGCAAGACCAAATTGCCAGTACCAACCAGCTGAAGGTTCCGTAGCATCATCAACAGCAGTGGCTTGATGATTGGCTCCAAGATTACTTGTGATCCAGCATTTATCAGGTTCGCCCGGAACATTGTTGACTGTACCGTAAGAAGATATTTTGTTTACTGGTGCCACACTTCCAGCGACATGATCTATTGTTATTGGGTCGCCGCATGTCCAACTCATTGAATTGGTTGTAAAACTCTCCTCATCTCCATATGCAGTTCCAACCTCGTTAGTGGCATAGGCTTTTACATAATAATTAGTCGTTTCAAAAAGACCAGTTATAAAACTTGTAAACTCTCCCAGGCCTTCACCATCAGTTGTATAACCATCACAATTGCCCAAAACAGGATCACCTGTAGTATTCCAGCAGACACCTCTGGCGCTCACATATCCATTTCCGGCTGACGTGACTTCTCCACCACCCTGGGCTGAGTTATAAGTAATATTTGATATTATGGAAGTAGTTACTGTTGGCAATGTAGGATCTTGAGAGTTTTTCAAACATCGGACAGAAAAGCCGTACACCTTGGAATTAGAATAACTAAATACAGCTTCATCCTCATAGTTGAGTGCACGCTCCCATGATGCAGTGGAGTTGCTTTGGGTCGATGTCCAAAAAAATCCATCAGTACCCAGACTATAAAAGTTGCCGTCATTATCATGGCTTCCACCTGGCAGCCCGGTAAAACCACTTTCATTGGACGCACCTGTATTTGGCGACGACCAGTGAATTGTGCCAGATTCTTTCATTTTACCTCCTGCTACTTCCAGACCTCCCAGTAAATCGGAAAGAGTCGTAAATTCTTCATCAGTTGGGATGTGCCACCCGGTTGGACAAATCCCTGTCGCCCCTTCCTGTGTTGAATACTGCATCAGTTCGTCCCACATGTATAACCCGCCATATATGCCACAATTACTCTCAAGATTATCGTAACAGTATTTTTCAATATTTGAATTATCAGTTTGAACCAAATTTCCATTGATTCTTGTCCCAACATTAAGGTTTTCTTTCAACCAACACTGATCTCCAATCTGAATAGTATTGTATACCTGACCCTCGTATGTTATGGTTGGAATTCCGGGACAAGGAATCTGATTGTTCCCTGTTGTAAAATCTATTTCATTTCCATAGGCAGTTCCAAGACTGTTAGTAGCATATGAACGCACATAATAACTTGTATTCGGCGTAAGACCTGCTAAATAACTTGTGAATTGGCCTGTACCGTCACCATCCTGGGTATGGCTATCAGTTAAAGTGGGACCTGGTGATGTACCCCAGCAAACACCCCTAGCTGTAACAGCGCTGTTTCCATCATTAGTTACCTCGCCGCCACTTTGGGCTGAAGTGCTGGTAATATTAACCACAGTAGCTGTGGTAACTATCGGCAAAGTTATATCGATTGTTTTAAAGGATTTTGCAGAACCATAACCTGCACCAGCTTCATTAGTTGAATATGCCTTAACATAATAAGTCGTTCCCTCAGTGAGTCCTGTTATCTCAGAAGTGAAGCTTCCAAGGCCGGTTCCGTCATTCGTAAATCCCATGTTATTTTCCAGTGTCGGGTCTGGGTTGGTGCTCCAGCAAACACCCCTGGCTGTGATTGTACCATTGCCGTCGTCGGTAACTTCGCCTCCGGATTGAGCGGAGTTTACAGTAATGTTGGTTACGTTGGCTGTGGTAACTGTGGGCGTATTAATGTTGTTCGTAATAAAGCTTTTCTGGGTACCATAGCCCGTTCCTGTTTCGTTTATAGCATAGGCTTTAACATAGTATGTCAGCCCCTGGCTAAGTCCCGTGATATTACTCGTGAAGGCGCCTGTGCCGCCTCCATCGGAGGTGTAACCCAGGCAGTTCTGCAATGTTGGGTCCGGATTCGTGCTCCAGCAAACACCGCGTGAGGCGACTGTACCGTTCCCGGAACTGGTAACAACGCCGCCGCATTGCGCAGAATTCAGGGTTATATTTGTAATTGCTGCCGTGGTTACTTCCGGAACGGAAATGGCCAGGGTTGTAAATGACAGGACTAATCCATATCCGGTTCCTTTTTCATTCGTAGCATAAGCAACGACGTAATACAGCGTTCCGGATTGGAGAGAAGGAATGCTGCTGGTATACGATCCTAATCCGGCACCATCTGTGGTAAAGCCAAGGCAATTTGAAAGGCTGGGATTATTTGCGGTGCTCCAGCAGACACCCCTGGTGGTTACCTCCCCGTTGCCGGCTGAAACCACTTCACCGCCGCTTTGGGCTGAATGAAGTGTTATGTTGGTAATATTGGTCGTCGTAACCTGGGGAATATCAACCGCTACGGTACTGAAAGACTTGACTTCGCCGTACCCTGTTCCTTCCTCATTGGTTGCATAGGCCGTAACATAATACCCGTTGCCCTCCTGTAAATTGATCATGGTATGGGTAAAGGTGCCCAATCCAATGGCTTCCTCGGTGAATCCCAGGCAGTTATCAAGCGTTGGATCAGGCATGGAGCCATAACAAAGTCCTCGAACCGATACTGTTCCGTTACCGGCACCTGTGACATTCCCGGCACATTTGGCAGAATTAACCGTAATCTCATTTATATCTCCGGTTACGACCTGCGGTACATTAAGGTCTGTTGTAATGAAAGATTTAACTTCACCGTAAGAGGTTCCGGCACTATTGGTAGCATATGCAGATACATAATAGCGCTTCCCATCCTCCAGGTTTGTAATACTGCTCGTGAAAACACCTGTCCCGGATCCGTCAGTAGTGTGACCAAGGCTGTTAGCTAGGGAGAATGTCTGGGACTCACTCCAGCAAACTCCACGGGCTGTAATTACCAGGCCACTGTCGTTGCTGATGTTTCCGCCACATCTTGCTGATGACAGAGTTAAGTCTGTAACCGCACTGGTGGAAACGACTGGTTTACCGGCCTTAAAAGTGATAAACTGAAACTGATCTCCATAAACTGTCCCTGATGTAGTCGAAGCATAAGGCCGGACAAAATATTTTGTTTCCGGCAATAAAGAATCAACCTGGCTTGTAAAACTCCCAACTTCTTCCAGGACCCCTAATGAACTATGACGGACCTGCAAATCAGGATTTTCTCCGGTTCCCCAACAATGTCCATGCTGCACTATCGCATTTTTACCGAGGGATATCACCGATGTCGTGACCGAGGAGATAAAGTAGGAGACGGTATCCACCGATGAGGTACCGAATTCTATTTTATTGCTACCGGAAGGTAATTCGGGATCTTTCTTGCAGGTTGAAAGAAGCAGTATATAAAACACCAGCAATATAATTCTTAGATTCTTCATCATCAGATAATTCTTGTTGATTATGTTAATCTGCTATTAATGAGCTTTTTAATGCAATTAGACCAATTCCATATTATTTATCGTTGCTCCAATTTCGTCAAACAACCCATAAAATGAGTTCATTTGATCTTTCTGCTGAAGTACGATTTTATTGATCGGCGAAAGATTCAAAAAATAAACCATGCCATTTTCCCAGGAGTTCCATACTTCTTTAGGTATTCTGTTTTTATAATACCATAAATACTCTTCGGAGCAGAAATTAAGATAATCAATGATGATGCCCTTTTCCTCTTCTGAAAGAACATAGTCTCTCCCGGAGGTTTCATACTCATCAATTTTATTCAGCAAGGCATTATACTTCTGATCGTATTTGAAATTGAATTCCTGAAATAACTCCTTGAAAAGCTTGTCATTTTCAGTGCGATATTGTCTGATGCCTAAAGAAAGAGAAACTCCTGTAACTAAAATTGCTGCCAGGATCTCAACTTTTCTATCAATGAAGTAATAAGTGCATATTCCGATTATTAAGGACACCAGGTTAATAAGAAAAATGTCAATGTATTTTTTCATAGGACAATGCTTGTTTATCAATTATCTTTTATACAGCGGATAGAATAACCATTTGTTTTGTTTTCATGATAATTTTGAAATTGTTGATTATTTGATGATAGCTGTCGGTAATAGCCTGTTGCTGAGATGTATTCATTCGAGGCCCATATTTGGTTATAAGATCCAATAAACAAAAAATCCCCGCCGGTATATCTGGAACCACTTGGTAAAGCTGTAAATCCACTACTATTTGTTGCACCTGAATTTGGATAATTCCAATGTACATATCCCGCCTCTTTTAATTTTCCACCGGCAATCTCGTCTCCCCCTAAAAAAGTTGATAATGTTATAAATTCCCAATTTGCAGGTATATGCCACCCGGATGGGCAAATCCCTTGTGCTCCTTGTTGAGTTGTATATTCCATCATTTCATACCATTGATATAATCCCCCATATTCAGAGCAGTTACTAGCTAGGTTATTATAACAATACTTTTCAATTATTCCATTATTTTGCTGATCCTGAGTACCTGGAATCATGATTCCTACATCAAGATTCTCTTTAAGCCAGCATTGATCTCCTATTTGCACTGTATGATATATTTTACCTTCATAGTCAACTATCATGATACCGCATATTTCAGATGCAGGAGTTGAAAACCCGATTTCATCACCATAGGTCGTTCCGGCTTCATTAGTAGAATATGCCACTAAATAATATGTAATTAGCTGCTCTAATCCTACAATCTCATCGTAAAAGATTCCATTACCAGATCCAGTAATCGTAAATCCGATATTATTTGTAAGCGTTGGATTCCCGGTTGTATTCCAGCAAAAGCCTCTTGCTGAAACAGATCCGTTTCCTGAACTGACTACATTTCCCCAGGCCTGTGCTGAGTTATATGTAATATTGATTACACTATCGGTGGTAACAAATGGCAACACAATCTCAGTCGTTGTAAAGGAAAGCGAAGTACCATAAGATGTCCCGGCTTCATTCGTTGCATACGCAGCAACATAATATAAGGTACCCTGCGTTAAACCGGTCATTTGCCCCATAAAAGGTCCTAAACCGCTTCCATTCTGAGTATATCCAAGGTTATTTTCAAGAGTTGGAGAACCGGTGGTGTTCCAGCAAATGCCTCTGACAGATACCGTCCCGTTTCCGGCATCAGTTACAGTGCCCCAGCAATTTGCTGAGGTATTTGCAATGTTTGTAACACTATCCGTTGTCACACCCGGAAGTGAAATGCTGGAAGAAGTGAAAGTCTCAATGTTCCCATAGGCCGTCCCTTCCTGATTTGTAGCATAAGCGGCAACATAATAGAATGTCCCTGGAGATAATCCATTCAGGTAGCTTATAAATACCCCGATCCCGCTGCCATTGGTTGTGTAACCAAGATTATTACCAAGAGTAGGATTACCAGTAGTATTCCAGCAGACTCCCCGGGCTGTAACCGTGCCATTTCCGGCATCAATCACGTTACCGCCACTCTGCGCGGAGTTCATGGTAATATTGGTCACGGTAGAAGTTGTTACCAGTGGCAATACAATAGCCGTTGTGATAAACGATCTTTCATCACCATAACCCGTGCCTGATTGATTCGTCGCGTATGCTTTAACATAGTAAGTGGTTCCGTCTGTCAGGCCAGTGATGCTGCTCGTAAATATTCCCAGACCCGATCCATCGGTTGTAAAACCAAGACAGCTTCCAAGTGAAGGATTACCTGTGGTGTTCCAGCAAACTCCTCTTGCGGTTACCGTCCCATTACCGGCATCAGTCACTTCTCCTCCTCCCTGGGCTGTAGAAATGGTTATATTCGTAATGATTGCAGTTGTGACCGAGGGAGCGCCAATTGCCAGGGTAGTGAATGATTTTAATTCACCGTAAGCAGTGCCTGTTTCATTAGTAGCGTATGCTCTCACATAGTATAACGTTCCCGGGGTCAGGCCAGTCACATCGCTGATAAACGTACCGATGCCTGCTCCTTCATTGGTGTATCCTAGATTCTCATCAATTGACGGATTCGGATCAATTCCCCAGCAAACACCTTTGGCAGTGACAGTTCCGTAACCAGCTTCAGTTACTTCACCACTCACTTTGACCGATGTTGTGGTAAAATCGGTGATGTTGTTTGTTTTGACTACCGGAAGTCCAATGGGAGAAGTAACGAATGATTTTAAATCACCGTAACCCGTTCCCGTTTCATTTGTAGCATAAGCTCTGACATAATACATAGTGGATGCATCCAAATCGTTCATTATGGCCGTATAGCTTCCCATACCACTGCCGTTGTTGGTAAAACCGATGCAATCACCCAGAGAAGGATTTGGATTAACTCCCCAGCAAATACCCCTGCCTGAAACGGTACCAAATCCATTGTGTGTCACTGTTCCCCCGCTTTGAGCAGAATTGGCTGTGATATTAATAACCTCCGCCGTTGAAACTGAAGGAACATCCGGAGTGTTAAAGGATAATGTGCTTCCATAACCGGTCCCGTTTTCGTTAGTCGCGTACGCCCTGACATAATAAGTATTCCCTGGAGTCAAGCCGGTAATACTGCTGGTGTAACTACCAGTTCCGGATCCGTTTGTTGTAAATCCAAGGCAGTTATCCAGGGTGATCGACGCATCCGTGCCATAACAAACACCCCTGGCTGATACAGATCCATTCCCGCTGCTTGTCACATTTCCACCGCTTTGGGCAGAAGTCGTGGTTATTGAAGTGACAGCGCTGGTTATTACTGTTGGCAGATTGATAGAAACCGTTTGAAAGCTTTGCTGGTTGCCGTAGGCAGTTCCTCTTTCATTGGTTGCATATGCCGTGACATAGTATATGATACCATCCGACAAACCTGAAATGTTACTGGTAAAGCTGCCGGTCCCCGAGCCGTCAGAAGTAAAACCTGAACAATCCTCCAGGGTAGGGCTGGGTTCCGTTCCCCAGCAAACGCCCCTGGCAGATACCGTTCCATTACCTGAACTGGTAACATTCCCACCGGATTTAGCGGATGAGGTGGTAATTTGAGTAATCTCATCGGTGGTAACCTCAGGAAGCTGCAATGGTATGGTTTCAAAGGATTTTACTTCGCCATAAGCTGTACCCGCAGCGTTGACTGCATAGGCTTTTATGAAATAGGTTTTACCTTCGAGCAGTTGCGTTAACTGGCAGGAAAACTGCCCGGTTCCGGTACCGCCTATTATTTTACCTAGGTTGTCGTTATAATTGAATGATTCAATTGTATCCCAAATTACTCCTCTTTGAGTTATGACCAGGCCGCTGTCATTGACGACCTGTCCGTCGCATCTTGCGGTGAAAAGTGTGACTTCACTGACATTTAAAGTCAGGACCACTGGTAACCCTGTTTTTAAGGTCGTGAATTCGATCTCATCGGAAAAAACAGTCGTGTTACTCAGCTTGCAATATGCTTTTGCATAATATTTGGTATTTGGGACAAGATCAGCAAGATGACTTTGATAGGCCTGGCCTGCAGGTTCTCCGGGGAAAGAAGTTGTTGAATCAGAAAGGTTGGGATTGGATGAAGTGCTCCAACAATGACCATATTCTAAAATTTCATTTCCGCCAAGTTCGGCGATGGTTGTTTTTAATACTGCCTGGAAGTAGCTGACAGAATCGATTGAAATTTGCTCATACTCAAATTTGTTCGTGCCGGAATGATCGTCTGGGTCTTTTTTGCAAGTGGTAATTAGTGAGATTATGAAAAGAAAAAGTAATATTTTGGCTGGTTTCATTTGAGAATATTCGTATTTAGTGATCATTCTTACAGAAAACTCTATCATTTCGCACTAATGGGTTAAAGAAAAATATTATTTACCCAAATAAATCAAATTGTTAGTCTCGAAGACACTTGACGGAGTATCCTAGTGCCTTGATTTCGCTGTGCACGAAGCAACCGATATTTGAAAAATACAGGTACAAGCTATGAGTACTGGATTCCGCAATACTGCACCAATATCTTCCTTCCAAGCCTCTACCGCCCAGCGAACCATAGATATTCAAGTACCCGGCCGCATGCATTTTTAAAGCCGAGTTCCAGGGACCATTCCAGTCGGTCCAGTTACCGTTTGCATCGACATTGTACCATTCGGTTGAAATTGGAAGTCGCCATCCATCACCTAGTTCAAGCGTGCAGGGATCATTGGCCGCAAGCCAATTTGAATTTTCATTTATGATAGTTATTGTCCATGCTGGGGTGAGGTTAATACCATCATGCTTATACCCTTGCTTTCGGTTAAACTGCCAATACCAACCGGCAGATTCTTCCGTAGCATCGTCAACGGTAGTAGCCTGGTGATTAGCGCCAAGATTGCTGGTTATCCAGCATTTTGAAGTTTCGCCAGGCACGTTTGTAACGGTGCCATAAGTAACAGTTTTAGTAACCGGCGAAATATTTCCTTCAATATGGTCTATTGTTAAGGAGTCACCGCAAGACCAAGAAAGAAGAGTTGTAAAATTCATTTCATTACCATAAGCTGTGCCTAGATCATTTGTAGCATAAGCCCTGACATAGTAAAGTGTATTCTCAGCAAGTCCAGTCAGATAACTGGTAAATGTTCCGATTCCGCTTCCATCGGTTGAATAACTGTCTCCTGTAGTTGGATTTGGAGAATCGCTCCAACAAATGCCTCGGACTGTTACAGGAACTCCTCCATCAGAGATAACATTTCCTCCACTGGTAGCAGTGGTTTGGGTAATATCTGTGACTGATTCAGTTGTTACAGATGGCAAAACAACCGAAGTAGTTGTAAACTCCTCTTCTTCCCCGTAACCGGTACCTGCCTCATTAGAAGCATAAGCCCTAACATAATAAACAGTTCCGAGTGCTAATCCGGAGAGATTGCTGATAAATGTTCCAAGACCTGTGCCATTGGTTGTAAATCCCAGGTTATCTGTCAATGAAGGATTAGGCCTCGTGTTCCAGCATACCCCACGGGCACTGACCGTTCCATTGTTACCGCTGATCACTTCTCCACCGGATTGAGCAGAATTAGTGGTTATGTTGATAACCTCTGCTGTGGTCACATCCGGGATCATAATATTCAAGGTTGTGAATGATTTCAAATCTCCATACCCCGTTCCTGCTTCATTGGTAGCGTATGCCCTTACATAATAGAGTGTACCTGCGGTCAATCCTGTCAATTGACTGACATAATTTCCCAGTCCCGAGCCATTATTGGTAATTCCCAGCGCATCTTCAACTGTAGGATTTGGTTCATACCCCCAGCAAATGCCCTTGGTTATTACAGTGCCGGAGCCATTATCAGTGACATCTCCGCCGCCGGTGGCCGTTGTGATCGTAATATTAGTAATGTTCGCAGTGATCACGGTTGGAACTCCAATTGCAGCAGTCAAAAAGGATTTCAGGTCACCATATCCCGTTCCGGTTTCATTAATCGCGTAAGCCCTCACATAGTAAAGCGTTGCAGGAGACAACCCGTTTATTAATGATGTGTATGAACCGATTCCACTTCCGTCGTTGGTATAACCGAGGCAGTTTCCAAGCGATGGATTGGGAGATGTCCCCCAACAAATCCCTCTGCCGCTTACAGTGCCAAAACCATCAAAAGTTACTTCTCCGCCGGAAATTGCTGTGGTTGTGGTAATACTTGTTACCTCAGTTGTAGTTACAGTTGGTATAGACGGGGTGTTAATAACCTGTGTCCCACCGTAACCCGTTCCATTCTCATTGGTCGCATATGCCCGGACATAGTATGTGTTGCCGGCTGTCAGCCCGGTGACGTCGCTCGTGAAGCTTCCTGTACCAGTTCCATTAGTGGTAAAAGCCTGGCAATTGGTAAGCGTCACATCTGAATTTAATCCCCAGCACACCCCCCTCGCTGAAACGGTCCCGTTACCAGAGTTCACCACCGTTCCACCACATTTTGCCGAAGTGGAAGTCACATTGGTCACTTCAGCCGTTGTGACCGTCGGCAAGTTGATGGACACAGTCTGGAAACTTCGCTCTTCGCCGTAGGCTGTGCCTTTTTCGTTCGTAGCATATGATCTGACGTAATAAAATTTTCCGGCTTCCAATCCAGACATCGTACTGTAATAAACCCCCATACCGCTACCCTGTTGCGTTGACCCCAGGCTGTTCGCTAAGAAAACCTCTGGGTCATCATTCCAGCATATTCCCCGGATATTTACAGTTCCATTGCCTGTACTGATTACTTCACCACCACAAAGAGCTGTAAATGACGTTATTTGCGAAACCTCAGCAGTAATAACTTCAGGAATTGTAATTGGCAAAGTTTGAAAATTTCTAAGTTCCCCATAGTTTATTCCTGCCAGGTTTACTGCATAGGCTTTGATAAAATAATTCCTGCCTTCCTGCAGATTGCTTAACTGGCAGGTGAACTGCCCGGTTCCGGTTCCGCTCGTCATTTTATCCAGGCAATCCGATAATGTAAAAATGTTGACCGTGTCCCAGCAAACGCCTCTTTCGGTCACTGTCAGACCGCTATCGCTCAGGATTACAGCATCGCACTTTGCAGAATTGATCTTTAGCTCGGATATGTTTAGAAAACCAACCAGGGGTTTCCCTGTTTTTAAAGTTATTACCTCAACCTCTGAAGAATAAACCGTGGTATTTCTAAGCTTGCAATAAGCACGCATAAAATATTGCCTGGCTGATTTTAAGCCAGTAATATTGCTGGTTATATTCAGATTTGATGGATTGCCATTGCTGGTGGTAAGGTGATCATTAATATCCGGAGCAGAAACTGTATCCCAGCAATGGCCATATTGCATTACCGTATTCCCGCCAAGATTAATGATTAAAGTAGTTATAATGGCTTCATGGTAAGCCACCGAATCTATTGTTGTCAGGCCGTACTCAAATTTACTGGAATTGGATGGGGATTCCGGGTCTTTTTTGCAAGTTGAAAAGACAAATACCAGACCAGTCATCAATATAATGCCCACTTTTCTCATATTACTTTCAAGTACTATAGTCCAAATTATATGAAATTATTTATCAATCTTTTACACAGCGGATGCTAAAGCCATGACTTTTATCAGGTGAATACCTGCCCGAATTATCATTCGTATATCTAAATTGTCTGATAATACTATTAACAGCATCGACTTCTGAAGATGTCCAAAATATTGCTCTTTCGGTGATATATATATAAGAATTATCTGTAAACCTATATCCTCCCGGGATTATATTAAATCCATAATTA
>Ga0116143_10005658_pt1 | contig 11178 bp, 10 predicted proteins | sample AD_UKC034_MetaG_FD_89745 | JGI IMG/M metagenome (GOLD analysis project Ga0116143, IMG submission 89745) | Active sludge microbial communities of municipal wastewater-treating anaerobic digesters from USA - AD_UKC034_MetaG | ecosystem: Engineered > Bioreactor > Anaerobic > Digestate | place: USA...
CCTGCCGCTCACGGTGGCTGGCGCCTATCATTCGCGCCTGATGAAATCCGCGGCTGAACAACTCGCCGTCGATATGGCCTCTTTGAGTTTTCGCCCGGGCGAAACGCCCGTGATCAGCAACGTCACCGCCCAACCTCACGCCCTCTCGCACATTCAGCGTCGCCTCGTCGAGCAGGTCACCTCCCCTGTCCGCTGGGAGGAATCGATGCGCGCGCTCCTCAGCCAGGGGTTCCAGGCGTTTCTCGAACTCGGCCCGGGAGAAGTCCTCGCCGGCCTCATGCGCCGCATCGCCCCCGCGGCGAACGTCGTGAGCGTCAGCCGTCCTTCGGATCTGGCCAAGCTGTCCGTCTTCTCCGACGGCTCCGCGTAAGGACCCGCCAGCCTGACCCTCCGGAGGCGGAGATCATTTTCCCGCCGGCGCGTTTGTGGAGGCGGGGAGGACAGGCGGCAGCGCGTTCGTGACGGCGGCTTGTGCATCCGCATTCGTGACCGCAGCGGCATCGAGACGGGCGCCAAGGGTGCTCTTACCCCCTGAAGAAGTGCGGCTGTAGAGAAGCGCGAGCGATATGGTCGTGCAGAAGAAGATGACTCCCAGCCACGTCGTGATCTTCGTGAGGACATTGCCCGCACCGGAGCCGAAAAGCGAGTCGGCCACTCCGCCCCCGAAGGCGGTGCCGAGCCCTTCGCTCTTTGGGCGCTGCATGAGGACGAGGAGGACGAGGAGCACGGAGACGATCACATGAATCGTCAGAAGAAAACCGATAAGAAGGCCGGATAAGGTCATGAGAAGAGGCGAGGTGCGGCTGCTAAAAAAATCCGATCAAGCAAGGAAACGCGGGAGAGGGTTCTACCCTCCTTCGGCGCGCGTTGCAAGCCGCGACGCCCGCCTCCTCCGTCAAATTGCGGCTTTGACGATTGCGGCGAAACCGCGCGCCTCGAGGCTGGCCCCCCCAACGAGCGCGCCGTCGATATCGGTTTGGCTGAGGATCTCGGCGGCGTTGGCGGGCTTGACGCTTCCCCCGTACGGAATGCGGATTTTGGCGGCCGTTTTCGCGCCCATCTGCTCGGCGAGCGTCGCGCGCACGAGCGCATGAATCTCCTGGGCCTGCGCGGGGGTCGCGTTGCGGCCGGTACCGATTGCCCAGACCGGCTCGTAAGCGACAATGACCTCCTCGGCATCATCGCCGGAAATCTCGGCGAGGCTTTCGCGCACCTGCGTCCGGATCATCCCCTTAAAATCCTCTTTCTCGCGCTGGTCGAGGGTCTCGCCGACGCACACGATCGGACGCAGGCTGGCGGCGAGCGCGGCCTTCGCCTTGCGATTTACGCTCGCGTTCGTCTCGCCGAAATACTGGCGACGTTCGCTGTGTCCGAGAATCACGTAGCGGCAGTACACATCGCGCAGCATGGTGGCCGAGATTTCTCCCGTGAACGCCCCTTCTTTCTCCCAATGCATGTCTTGGGCGCCGACGCGCACCGGGCTCTTCGCGACGAGATCGGCCACCTTCGCGAGCGCGGTAAAGGGCGGACAGAGCACGACATCCACATCCGCGAGGTCCGGAAGCTCGATGAGGAGCCCCTGCACGAGGCTTTCCGCCTCGCCGAGGGTGCGATGCATTTTCCAGTTGCCGGCGATGATGGGGCGTCGAGTTTTCATAGAGAAAAAAAGGCGTAAGCGAAAGACGCGGAAGAGCGGCGGCAAGGCAGATGCATCGCGCGGGAGGCGAGGGCGCTCACCGCTCGTGGAGGGCGGCGACGCCGGGAAGAGTTTTGCCTTCGAGAAACTCGAGCGACGCTCCCCCGCCCGTGCTGAGAAAGGTAATTTTCTCGGCAAGCCCGCTTTTGTTGACGGCCTTCACCGAATCGCCGCCGCCGACGATCGAACGCACGCCGCTGGCCGCCACGGCTTGCGCCATGTCGAAAGTACCTTTGGCGAACGCCTGGTTCTCGAAGATGCCCATCGGGCCGTTCCAAAAAACGGTCTTGGCTTCCGCGACGACGGCCGCATACGCGCGCACGGTGTTGGGACCGATGTCCACCCCGCAAAGCCCCTCATCGATTGCGGCGACGGCCGTCGTCTGAACGTCCTGAAACTCCACGATCTTCTTCCCCTTCTTGTCCAGCCGGTCGGTCACTACCCGACGTGCGACGACATGATCCACCGGCAGAAAGATGCGCTTGTTCATCTTCGCGGCGAGATCGAGCACACGGCGGCTTGTTTCCAAGCGATCCTCCTCGACGAGCGAGTCACCGGTTGGAATTTTTTGAGCGCGAAGGAAAGTATACGCCATCGCGCCGCCAATCAGCAGAGCGTCCGCCTTGTGGAGCAGCGACTCGATGACGGCGATCTTGTCGCTCACCTTCGCGCCGCCGAGAATGGCTACGAACGGACGCGCGGGATGAGCGAGCTCGTCCCCGAGATAACGGAGCTCTTTCTGGAGGAGGAAACCCGCCGCGGATTTCTGGACGAAATGCGTCACCCCTTCGGTCGAGGCGTGTGCGCGATGAGCCGAGCCGAAGGCGTCGTTCACGAAAAACTCGGCGCAGGCGGCCAGTTTTTTCGCGAACACGGGATCGTTCTTCTCCTCCGCCGTGTGAAAACGCACATTTTCCAGCAACAGACAATCGCCATCCTTCATGATCGCGACGGTTTTCTCCACCTTCTCCCCCACGCACTCGTCGAGAAAAGCGACGGGACGCGCCAACAGATCGGAGAGTCGCTTCGCCACAGGGCGGAGACTCATCGCGGGATCCGCTTTCCCCTTCGGCCGCCCGAGGTGGCTGCAAAGGACGACGCGCGCGCCGCGCTCAAGCAACCAGTCGATCGTCGGCAGCGACGCGAGGATCCTGGACTCGTCGGTGATCCGCCCCTCCCCGTCGAGCGGCACGTTGAAATCCACGCGGACGAGTACGCGGCGGCCCGCGACGTTGAGATCTTGAACGTTGAGCTTGGGCATGGGTAAAGGCGTCAGAAATCGGCTGAGCGGGATTCAGCGAAGGGAAACGAGAACCGCGCGCGTCGCGTCCGGGCGGGACGCCGAAGGATCGCGCATGCGGATCGCCCTCCCCCGTTCTCCTGTCGTCTTTTCAGAGGAGAAACTTCAGCACATCCACGCACCGGTTGGAATAGCCCCATTCGTTGTCATACCAGCTCACCAACTTGAAGAAGCGTTTGTTCAGCCCGATGCCCGCACCCGCGTCGAAGATGCTCGACCGCGCGTCGTGAATGAAGTCGCTGGAGACGACCTCGTCTGAGGTATATCCAAGCACGCCCTTGAGGTAGGTCGCGCTCGCGTTTTTCATCGCCGCGCAGATCTCCTCATAGGAGGTCTCCTTTGCGGTGCGCACAGTGAGATCCACCGCCGACACGGTCGGCACGGGCACGCGAAAGGCCATGCCGGTGAGCTTCCCCTTGACTTCGGGAATGACGAGACCGACCGCCTTCGCCGCGCCGGTCGTCGAGGGAATGATGTTTTGCGCGGCGGTGCGTCCGCCCTTCCAATCCTTCTTCGACGGACCGTCCACGGTCTTCTGGGTCGCCGTGTAGGCATGTACGGTGGTCATCAAGCCTTCCTCGATGCCGAACCCTTCCTTGAGGAGCACGTGCACGACGGGGGCAAGGCAGTTCGTCGTGCAACTCGCGTTGGAGACGATGTGGTGTTTCGTCTTGTCGTACTTGTGGTGATTGACGCCGACGACGAGCGTGAGGTCCTCGTTTTTTCCCGGAGCGGAAATCAACACCTTTTTCGCGCCTGCGGCGAGATGCCCCTTGGCCTTCTCCGCATCGGTGAAAAGCCCGGTGGACTCGATGACGATCTCGGCGCCGAGCGCCTTCCACGGAAGGGCAGCCGGCCCCTCCTTGACCGCCAAACACTGGATCGCCTGCCCGTTAACCACCAAAAGATCGTCCTCGGCCGCGGCCGGCGAAGATTTCGCGCTGTTCACCTCGCCGGAAAAACGCCCTTGGACGGAATCGTACTTCACGAGATAGGCGAGGTTGTCGGCGGGAACGAGGTCGTTGACCGCGACCACCTCGACCTCCTTGCCGAGCAATCCCTGTTCACAGAGCGCGCGAAAGATCATCCGGCCGATTCGACCGAACCCGTTGATGCCGACTTTAATTTTCATGAATCGAGAATGAGGAGGTTGAAAGAAGATGTCCGGGATATTAGGGTTCCTGGAAGCGATCGGTCAAACACGGATTTTGCAAACCGTTCGATACAGAGACGCACGCCGCATTCCAACCGAAAGATCTGCGATCAGGGCGCGACCAACTGAACGAACTTGAAGCGGCCGCCTTCGATCTTGAGGACGACGGCGCTCTTGCTGGCGTTGCGGTCGGGACCGATCGTGATCTTCCCGGAAACCCCCACGAAATCCTTCGTCGCCGCGAGCGCGTCGCGAACGGCCTTCGGATCGGTCGACCTCGCCCGGCGAATCGCGTCGTAGAGGATCTTGGCTGCGTCATATCCCGTCACCGCCATCGCGTCGGGCGTGCGCCCGTCGTGGATCTCGCGGAACTTCTTCACGAACGACCGCACTTCGAGGCGTGGGTCGTCCTGATGATAGTGGTTGCTGAAGTAGCATCCCTCGACCGCCGCGCCTCCACTCTCGATCGTGACGTCGGAATCCCATCCGTCGCCCCCCAAAAGGGGAGCCGTGATTCCCAGTTCCCGCGCCTGACGGGCGATCAACGCGCATTCGGTGTAATACCCCGGCACGAAAATCGTCTCGGGATTCGCAGCGCGCAGATTGGTGAGCTGCGGCTTGAACTCGCGATCCCCCGCTTGGTACCCCTCTTCGGCGACGATTTTCCCGCCAAGGGCCGTGAATTTTTCCTTAAAGAACTGCGCAAGCCCGACGCTGTAGTCGTTCTTTCGGTCCGTAAAGACCGCCGCCGTTTTCATTTTGAGCGTCTTGAACGCGAACTTCGCCATCACATCGCCCTGAAACGGATCGATGAAGCAGGCGCGGAAGATATAGTCCCCCATCTCCGTGACCTTGGGATTCGTCGAGGAAGGCGAAAGCATCGGGATGCGATTCTGTTGGCAAACGGGCGCCGCCGCGATGCTCAGCGAACTCGCCACATCGCCGAGCACCGCGACGACGTGATCGCGCTGGATCAGCTTCAAGACGGCATTGACCGCCTCGTTGGGCTTGCCTTGATTGTCCTCGACGATCAGGCGGATCGGCTTTCCGAGCACGCCGCCGGCGGCATTGACCTCCTCGGTCGCAAGGCTCACTCCGTCTTTCGTGCTCTGCCCGAAGGTGGCGGTCGAACCGGTGAGCGAGCCGTAAAGCCCAATCGGAATGTCGTCGCCCGCCGCAGGACGATTCCCCGGCGGCTGCCGGCATCCCGAAAGAGCGAAGACAAACGCCAGCGGAAGAAGCGCAAGGCGGCGAATCATCGACCGGAACCCGCATCGCCCGCCGGCGGGGTAAAGAAAATATTGCCGGTATGCGGACACCTCACGGCGCTATCGGGACCGAAACGAGTCACATCCACCATCTGTTTATCCTGCGCATACGGACTCTTGACGAGGCCCGGCCATTTCGAACGCAAGGCGACGGGATACCCTTTGCGCTTGGGAAACTGATTGAGGGGAATAATTTCGCCCGCGGCGCTGCGCGCTTCGAGGTCGGCGACGGAAACCGAAAGCTGTTGAGGCACAGTCTCCGCGGCGACCGCCGACGCACCCGACTCTCCCGGAGGCAAAGTGGTCACCGTACTTTCCTGGGAAGGATTCGACGCGCAACCAAGAAGCGCCAGGGCGACACACGCCACAAGAGGAAGAAAAGATGCGAAGTTCATGGGCCATGAAGCCTACCCCACGCGCCGCAGATATCAAGCCGCAACATTTTTGGGCTTCGGCTTTTTCCCGCGAGGCGTCTTGCCACGCGCTTACAGGAAGCCCAGCCAACGACCGCCGTGCCAGACCAAGAAGGAAGCGCCCCAGGCGAGCACGCCCATGTAGGCGAACTGGAAAACTGCCCATTTCCATCCGCCGGTCTCCCGTCGAACCGCAGCCATGGTGCTCATGCATTGCATCGCGAGCACATAGTAGACCATCAAGCTCACCGCGCGGAGAGGCGTAAAGAACGGAGCGCCAGTGGCGGGGTCCACCTCCGCGCGAAGCCGCTCTCGAAGATCAGTTGGATTTTCCGAATCGGCAGTCTCCACTCCGTAAATCGTGCCCATCGAACTCACGAACACCTCGCGCGCGGCGAAACTCGCGAGGATCGCGACGCCGATCTTCCAATCGAAACCGAGCGGCTGAATCACCGGCTCAATGAGATGCCCGATCTTGCCCGCGTAGCTTTGACGAATCTGTTCCGAAGGCGACGCGCCGGGCCGACGGGGAAAGGCGCTCAAGGCCCACAAGACGATGGAAATGGCGAGGATCACCGTCCCCGCGTTCTTCACGAAAACCCAACCGCGCTCAATCATCACGCGAAAGACTGCGCCGAAAGCCGGCATCCGATAAGGGGGAAGCTCAAGGATGAGAGAGGGGTTCTCCCCTCGCGCGATCGTTCGGCGAAAAACTCCGGCCATGAGCACCGCGGCGACCACTCCAAGAACGACCATGGCGAAGATGATGATCGCCGGAAGGGGAATGAGGCCGAAAACGCGCACTGGCGGGATGAACGTGCCCGCGAGCAAGAAGTAGACCGGCCAGCGCGCCGAACAGCACATCAGCGGCGCGACAAGGATCGTCACCAAACGGTCGCGCGCGTTCTCAATCGTCCGCGTCGCCATGACGCCCGGGATCGCACAGGCGAAGCTGGACACGAGCGGAATGAAGGCCTTGCCGTGAAGGCCCACCCGCCCCATCACGCGGTCCATGATGAAGGCGACGCGGGCCATATAACCGGAATCCTCGAGAATGCCGAGGAAGAGGAAGAGCAGCATGATCTGGGGAAGAAAGACGAGGATGCTTCCCACGCCGGCGAGGACTCCGTTGACAAGCATATCCTGCATCAAGCCCTCCGGTAGCAGCCGCAGCGCGAGGCGGCCGGTCGCGTCGAAGCCCGACTGGATCGCATCCATCGGATACTGGGCGAGCTGAAAAATCGCCGCGAAGACGGCGAAGACGACGGCGAGAAGGATGGCAGGCCCAAGGACGCGATGGGTGAACACCCGGTCGAGACGATCCGTGACGTTCTCCGACACCTCGCGCTGTCCGCGCGCACGGCGCAGGACCGATTCGATCCAACGGTAGCGTTGGGTCGCTTCAAGGGTATGCCACGCCACGCCGCGCGCCGCGAGTTCTCCGCGCGCCTTCTCCACCGCCGCGCGCACGGAAGGCGCGCCGGCGAGGCGACGATGGTCGAGCGCTTTTTGCGAGCTGATGAGGCGCAGGACTTCGCCCCGCGCCCAATCGAGTTTCGCGAGCCCGGCCGCGACCATGGCCTCGCCGGCGACGTCCACGATTTCGGCGACCGATGGCGAAAGCGGGATGCGTTCCCGCGGCACTGAAGGCGCCGTCAATTGGCGCGCGATGACCGCGCGCAACTCCGCCACGCCTTCTCCTCGGTTCGCGGCCATCGCCACGACGGGCACGCCGAGCGCGAGCTGCAACGACGGCACGTCAATCACGAATCCCGCGGCGCGCGCGACGTCCATCATATTGAGCGCAATAACCACGGGACGACCCACGCCGAGGAGCTGTGAAGCAAAAAATAGGTTGCGCTCCAGATTGCTTGCGTCCACGACGACCACGAGGAGGTCCAGAGGCCGCGTATCGTCGCGCAGCCCGAGCACGACGTCATGGGCGATCTCTTCATCCGGAGAACGGGGATTGAGCGAATAGGCGCCGGGCAAGTCCACCACATGGACTTCGAGACCCTCCGGGAGACGGAGCACTCCCTCCTTTTTCTCGACGGTCACCCCGGGATAGTTGGCGACCTTTTGCCGAAGCCCCGTGAGGAGATTGAAGAGGGTGGACTTGCCGCTGTTCGGATTTCCAGCGAGGGCGATATGGAGAATGCCGGCCTCGTTGCCGTCCGGGCGCGAATCAGACATGGTCGTCGCCGGACAAAATCACGGCTTGCGCGTCGGCGCGACGAATGCTCAGGCGACATCCGCGCACGGCCACCTCGAGAGGATCGCCGAGCGGCGCTTGGCGCATCACGCGAACCTTCGCCCCTGCTGTCAACCCCATCTCCATCAGGCGTTGCGCGTCCGGGGGGGGAGCGTCGAGTCGGGAGACATAGGCCTCGGCGCCGATCTCCAACTCAGCGAGCGTTTGCATCAGCCGAAGCGTCCGCGTCTCAGTGGGACGCGGCGCGAACCCTGACGGCGCCGGCCAAACGTCGGCTGATGGCGATGCGAGAGTTATGGACCTGGACCACCACGGGGTCGCCGGCGCCGAGGAGCGAAATCCGGCATCCTTCGCGGATGCCGACGCGACGCAGGTCCTCGGCCTTCTCGTGAGTCAACTCGATGGATTTGACGACGCAACAAACTCCGCAAGGCAAACCGACCAAGGCGAACAATCCACCGACGCAGACGGGACACTTGCAGGCTTTTTCGCCACGATGCGCGCGGCAAGGCGAACCTTTCCTGCGCGAGAACAAGGCGCGCCCTCCCCGAACGAGCGATGCGAGAGCCGTGCGCATGCGAGAATCTACCCGGTGGAAAGGCGCTGTCAAATCGCGCGGGAGGACTTCACGCTTCGACGGAGGCTACTTGGCAAGGAGCTTCTCGAGTTCGGAGTCTTTCGGCATCCCGAGGTCGATCGCGCGGCGGTAGTGTTTCCGCGCGAGCTCGGCGGAAGGCGGATTTTGCGATGCGTAAACCACGGCGAGATTGAAGTGCGCGTCGGCGTAGTCGGGCTTGATCTCGATCGCCTTGAGCAACTCCTTCTCCGCGGCCTCCTGATAACCTTTCTGACTGTACGTGATCCCGAGGTAGTTGTGCGTCTCGTGATTGTTCGGATTCAGCGAAATCGCGCGCGTCAACACGCTCACCGCGTCGTCAAAGCGCCCCTGCCGATAGTGGACGATTCCCAGCACGGAGAGAGAAAAGGCGTCCTGAGGATCTGCGGCGAGCGCGCCCTGCAGGGCCTTTTCGGCGTCCTCCACGCGTTCTTGGCGAAACCGGATCACGCCGAGGTTGGAAAGGGCGAACACGCTATTCGGCTCCGTCTTCAGGATGGCTTCATACTTCTCGGCGGCGCCGTCGAGATCGCCCTTGGCAAAGAGGCGCTTGGCGTCGCTCGCCAACACCGTATTGTCCGCGCTCAGCTTCGGCGCCGCGTCGCTCCCCGAACTTTTTTTCGAAGTCAGCGTGCCGCTGAGACGGGTGGGATCCTCGCGCGGAATCGCGGCGGGGGTCTTCAGCAACGCGCGCTCATCTTCGGAGAGCGGCGAGAGTGGCGTGGCAAGCACCTTGATCTGTTGGCGGATCGCGTCGGCGCGATTTCCCATCTCCTCGAGCTCCTTTGCGAGCGTGTCGCGCGCCTGCATGCGGCGGGAGTCCTCTTGATACTGGCGATCCACGATGGCGCGCAAAAGGGCGTTCTCCTTTTGCAGGGTCTGGAGAACCTCGGGGGCGATGTTCGAAGCGGGGCCGGCCGTGGCGGTGCGGAGTTGACCGCGGACATCCTCGAGCTCGCTCTTGAGCGCGGCATTCGCGGTCTTGAGTTGCTCGTTCTCCTGGCGGAGTTTGTCGATCGCCTCTTGGGCCTTGCCGAGATCGGACCGGACGGCGGCGATGTCGTCGGCACTCGATCCGACCCCCTTGAGACGCGACTCGGCGTCGGCGAGACGCTGCTTGAGCGCGTCGTTCTCCTTGATCAAGCTTTGCATTCGCTCATCCGCGCCGGCGCTGCTGGCTCGGAGATCTTCCTCCGCCTTGCGCAAACGAGTTTCGAGATCGCCCTTTTCCCTCTGAAGCTTGCCGATCTCCTGCCGCGCCCGCCCCAACTCCTTCTCCAGTTCCGCAATCCGATCCGAAGAGCGCGACGGCGCCGCCGCCTCCTCGGGTGACGCGGGCTTCACGCCGGTCGGCACGGTGTTTACCGGCGTTGAAATCTCAACCGTCGGCGTCGGCGCGGCGGCGGAAGGATGCGCGGAAACGCCTCCCCCTTCCTCGGGCTCGACCCGTCCGCCGGCTTTGATGATGCGTTCGGCGCAGTACTTGGTGCGATAGGCGATAATGTTCGGATTCCAATCGGGATTGGCCTTCTTGATTTCGCGAAGAATCTTAAGGGCGGCGGCATACTTTTCCGAAGCCTTCGCGCTGTCGCCCCCCTTCTCGGCGGCGTCTCCGTCCTGCACGAGGAAGTAGGCCTTGAGAAAATCGTCCGCAGTTTCCGCGCGGACCTCGGGCATGGCGACGGCAAGGAGCAATGCGGAAGCAAACAGAGGCAAAAAGCGCATGGAAACGTGGGCTAAGTTCGAAAAAGCGAGTCGCGCGGCAGCGGTCTAGCGAACTTGATCGCCCCGGCGAAGGCTGCCGTTGATGATGTCCGCGGAAGCATGCGGCGATTTGATCGGCGGGGTGATGCGGACGCTGCCGACGAAGGTCCCTCCGCGATAAACCCCCAGCTCGGAACGAGGAGGAGGAATTTTTCCATTCGAAAATTCCACGATCACAAAGCCTTTTTGAAGATTGAGCAGCACGACGGTCCCCTCGAAGGAGGGCGCCGAAGACGAGAGCGGCGGCGGCGAGTATGACGACGACGGCGAGGTTTCTCGCGGCGCGGCGGACGGTGGGGAGGGACGTTCCTGGCGGAGAACTGCGGTCTCAGAAGAGCGGGCAACGGGTCTTGAGGCTTCCTTCGAGACTTCCTCTCTGGCGGTTGGAGCGGCAACCTCTTCGGCGGAGGGGAGTCTTTCGGCGAGCGCCATGGCCTCCTCCTTGCTGCTCGCCAGATTGTCTTCCGAAATATAGGTCTTCGGGGCTTCAACGGTTTCGCAGCCCGCAAGGACGAAACCGAGAGCGACCGACAGAATGCGGAAAAGACGAGAATAGGCATTCATAGGGAGAGGCTGTGGTAGCATGAAACGCGGAAAAACGTCAATCCATACCTGACGTTATTTTTTCTGGGGCGCGGGCGTTCCGAGCGCCGCCAGGCGTTCCTTGCTCTTCGCCGCCCATTCGCTCCGGGGATGCTCCTCGAGCCCGCGCTTGTAAAATTTCATGGCGTTCTGGAGGGATTCCGCGCGCGTTCG
>Ga0116143_10005659_pt1 | contig 11178 bp, 8 predicted proteins | sample AD_UKC034_MetaG_FD_89745 | JGI IMG/M metagenome (GOLD analysis project Ga0116143, IMG submission 89745) | Active sludge microbial communities of municipal wastewater-treating anaerobic digesters from USA - AD_UKC034_MetaG | ecosystem: Engineered > Bioreactor > Anaerobic > Digestate | place: USA...
CAAGGTTATTCCGGTGATCGAACAGGCGCTTCAGCGTGGTTTCCGGGTGACGGTCAATTGCACTTTGTTTCAGAGTGAAACAGCAGAAGAAGTGGCAGAATTTTTTGATACCGCAACTAAGCTCGGCGTTGAAGGTATCAATGTTTCCCCGGGGTTCAGTTATGAACATGCACCGCGGCAGGACGTATTCCTGCAGCGGTCGGTAAGCAAACGGTTGTTCCGTTCGATTTTTGAAATCGGCAAAAAACGCAAACTTCCCTGGAAATTCAATCATTCCAGCCTGTATCTGGATTTTCTCGCAGGTAATCAGAGTTATAAATGTACGCCGTGGGGAAACCCCACGCGTAATCTGTTTGGCTGGCAGCGGCCCTGCTACCTGCTGGTGGATGAAGGTTATGCAACAAGTTTCCGTGAGCTGATGGAAGAAACCGACTGGGATCGCTATGGTGTCGGCAACAACCCCAAATGTGCAAACTGTATGGCACACTGCGGGTTTGAGCCCACTGCCATCAACGATACCTTTGCTCATCCGCTTAAAGCATTACGGGTCAGCATGCGTGGTCCGCGCGTAGAAGGGCCTATGGCACTTGATCCGCTACAAACGAGCAGTGAGTCGCAGCACAATACCGATAAACGGAAACCTTTTCCCATACCGGTGACTGTTGAACACAAAACGGTTGCGCCGTCATCGGATCATTCATCTGGTCCGGATAACTGATACTTCTTTGTTTGCCTGAAGATATTCATATTCCCGCGTATCGAAGGTCATGGCTGTATTGGTAATGTATCTGTCTTTGGCGGGTATGTTATGCTGGTGGGCTATTCTGCTGGCGCCATGGCGAGCATGGAGTACCCGGGAGCAGCTTGAACCATCATCAAGTCCGGAAGCGAAACAATCTTTTGATGACGTTACTGTTCTGATTCCTGCCCGTAATGAGGCACAGTTCATCGATCAGACCTTGAACGGGCTTCAGGCGCAAGGCGAGGGTTTGCGAATCATCGTAATCGATGATCAGTCGGAAGATCATACTGCATCCCTGGCAGGCAGACGAGGTGTTGAAGTCATTTCCGGGACGACTCCACCAAAAAACTGGAGTGGAAAGCTGTGGGCGCTGAATCAGGGATTGCAACAGGTACGCACCCGGTACACTTTGCTGCTGGATGCAGATATCAGTCTATCGTCCGGTATCTTGGGGGCGTTACTGAATAAGGCTCGTCAGGAAAATTTGTCGCTGGTATCGCTCATGGCAGAGTTGCCCGTCCAGCGTTTCTCCGAACGTCTGCTGGTACCTGCTTTTATATTTTTTTTCAAGCTGTTATATCCGTTTAAATTGTCCAATGAGTCGAAATCCCGCATGGCTGCTGCTGCGGGTGGGTGCATTCTGGTTGAAACTGGTGTACTGCGATCCATCGATGCTTTTACCAGTATCCACCACGCATTGATCGATGATTGTGCATTGGCTGCACAAGTCAAACAGGCTGGTTTCAAAACCTGGATCGGACTCAGTCATGCTGTACAAAGCCATCGGGGTTATGACAGCCTGGCGGCTATCTGGAATACCGTTGCTCGTACTGCATTCACGCAACTGCACTATTCATCGTTATTACTGTTGCTGTGTACATTGATCATGTCCAGCATGTTCTGGTGTGCGCCATTGTCCGCGATCATTTATACGGATACGATTTTTGTGGTCAGCAGCATTCTTGCCTGGCTGGCTATGCTCATTGTTTATACACCCGTGCTCAGATTTTATCGGAGTTCACCCCTTTGGGTGATTGTATTGCCCCTGATCGGCACACTCTATCTCATGATGACCTGGACTTCCGCCTTCAGATACTGGCGAGGAGTGCGGGCGCACTGGAAAAATCGACGTTATGAAACTTCTGAACACAATTAGCAGAATAGTGACGCTATGGGTAATCGCCATGCTGGTGATGATTTCCGGATTGCGAGCAGAATCACTCGAAAATGAGGGTGCTGAACGGGTGGTGATCACTCTGCAGAATACGCTGATCCAGGCCATGCAACAGGGTCAGGAAATTGGTTACAGCGGCCGTCTGAAGCTTCTGACTCCTGTTATTGAGCAGACGCATGATCTTGCGGCAATCATCCGCTCTGTACTGGGTACGCACTGGGCCAAGCTCGATTCCGATCAGCAACAGGCGATCACCCGGGTATTCCAGGCCAACAGTATTGCAACTTATGCAGACCGGTTTAACCAGTACGATGGAGAGCAATTCAAGATCATCGAACAGACACAGCTTCCGCGAGGGCGGATGTTGGTTCGCAGCCAGCTCATCCGGTCTGATGGCAGCCCGGTGAATTTTGATTATGTGATGCATGAGGCCGGTGGAAGCTGGCGCATCATCAATATCGTAGTCGACGGGGTCAGTGATCTGGCCCTGAAGCGGGCTGAATACAGTGCTGTATTGCAGAAAGATGGCGTTACCGCGCTGATCGACATGCTGGAGCAGAAAACTTCCCGTATAGAGCAGAATCAACAGTAATTCCAACAGGACAGTTGCTGCCTCTATCCTGAGATAACCATTTCACCACACCACTAAAGCGATTCATACATGGAACAATTCGCCAAGGAAACCTTGCCCGTCAGTCTCGAAGACGAAATGCGGCGTTCTTACCTCGATTATGCGATGAGCGTCATCGTAGGCCGGGCCTTGCCTGATGTGCGCGATGGGCTGAAGCCAGTACACCGTCGTGTACTTTATGCCATGCATGAACTATCCAATGACTGGAATCGCCCGTATAAAAAATCCGCACGTATCGTCGGGGATGTCATCGGTAAATATCACCCGCATGGTGATACTGCCGTCTATGACACGATCGTGCGCATGGCACAGCCTTTTTCTCTGCGTTACATGCTGGTCGACGGACAGGGTAATTTTGGTTCGATCGATGGTGATAATGCCGCGGCAATGCGTTATACCGAAATCAGAATGTCACGTATCGCCCATGAATTACTGGCTGATCTCGACAAGAACACAGTCGATTTCGGGCCCAATTACGATGGTTCCGAGCAGGAGCCACTGATCCTGCCGGCCAAAATACCCAATCTGCTGATCAATGGATCATCCGGCATCGCGGTGGGGATGGCGACCAATATCCCACCTCATAATCTGGGTGAGGTCATTGACGCCTGCCTGTTGCTGCTGCGTGATCCTGACGTGGATATCGCCGAATTGATGGCTTGTATCCCGGCACCGGATTTTCCAACTGCAGGCATCATTTACGGTATATCCGGCATCAAAGACGGGTACCAGACCGGAAGAGGGCGTGTCATCATGCGCGCCAGAACGCATTTTGAAGAGCTCGATAAAGGTATTCGCCACAGTATCATCATCGATGAACTGCCTTATCAGGTGAATAAAGCCAATTTACTAATGCGTATCGGTGAGCTGGTAAGAGATAAAAGGATAGAAGGTATTTCCGATCTGCGCGATGAATCGGATAAATCCGGTATGCGCGTGGTCATCGAACTCAAGCGTGGAGAAGTACCCGAAGTCGTCCTGAACAATCTGTATAAAGAGACACAGATGCAGGATACATTCGGCATCAACATGGTTGCGCTGGTCGATGGACAGCCCCGTTTGCTCAATCTGAAGCAGATGCTGGATCATTTCCTGCGCCATCGTCGTGAAGTCGTGACGCGGCGTACTTTATTCGAACTCAGAAAGGCGCGGGAACGCGGCCATTTGCTGGAAGGACTGGCGGTTGCTTTATCCAATGTCGATGAAATCATTGCGCTGATCAAAGCTGCTCCGACCCCGGCAGAGGCTAAAAAAGGCCTGATGGCCAGAACATGGCGATCCTCGCTGGTTGAAGAAATGCTTCTCCGTGCAATGATCGATGCAGCAGTATTTCGCCCTGAAACGCTGGCAGCCGGGTTCGGGATGTCAGACCAGGGTTATCGTTTATCCGATGCACAGGCCCAAGCGATTCTCGATCTCAGATTGCAGCGACTCACCGGACTGGAACAGGAAAAAATCGTTTCGGAATACAGAGAAATACTCGACAAGATCCGGGATCTCCTCGACATACTGGCAAATCCGGAACGGATTACCACCATCATTGTGGAAGAGCTGACGGCCATCAAAGGGCAGTTTGGGGATCCCCGGCGCAGTGAAGTAGTGATAGATGCGCAAAATTTGAATACTGAAGATCTGATTACGCCTGCCGATATGGTGGTGACCCTGTCACATGCGGGCTACATCAAATCCCAGTTGCTGGACGATTATCGTGCGCAGAAACGCGGAGGGCGCGGCAAGCAGGCAATCACTACCCGAGAGGACGATTTCATCGACAATCTGTTTATCGCCAATACGCATGATTTCATTCTGTGTTTCTCCAGCCTTGGGCGCGTCTACTGGATCAAGGTTTACAATGTGCCGCAAGGCAGCCGTACTTCGCGGGGCAGGCCGGTGAATAATCTCGTGCCACTGGAACAGAATGAAAAGATCAATGCTGTACTGCCAGTCAAATCATTTGACGATACCCGTTACGTATTTATGTCAACTGCCGGTGGTACGGTCAAGAAAACACCGTTGTCAGAGTTTTCACGGCCGCGTACCAATGGAATCATTGCAATCGACCTCGATGAGGGAGATTATCTGATCGGTGTTGCGCTGACCGAAGGCAAGCATGATGTCATGCTCTTTTCTGATGCTGGCAAAGCGATGCGTTTCGATGAGAACGATGTGCGTCCCACCGGGCGTAATGCACGCGGGGTAAGGGGTATGAAGCTTGGAGCAGGGCAGCAGGTCATTTCACTGCTGGTTGCAGATAATGAAAATATGGCGGTATTGACCGCGACTGAGAATGGCTACGGCAAACGTACACCTATTACCGAATATACCCGGCATAACCGGGGTACTCAGGGTATGATCGCGATTAACACCAACGTCCGTAACGGTAAAGTCGTCGCTGCACAACTGGTTGAGTCCAGTGATGAAATCATGCTGATTACCACGGGTGGCGTCATGATTCGCACTCGCGTCAGTGAGATTCGTGAAATGGGCCGGGCAACTCAGGGAGTGACACTGATCAATCTGGATGCAGGTGAGAAACTGGCCGGACTGGAGAGAATCGTCGAAACGGATGAGGATTAGCTCAACCTGGTGAACCAATGAGAAAAATCTACAATTTCAGTGCAGGTCCGGCAGTACTGCCGGAGGAAGTGTTGGAGCAGGCTCGCGAAGAAATGCTGGACTGGCACGGCAGTGGCATGTCAGTCATGGAAATGAGCCATCGCGGGAAAGAATTCATGTCCATCGCGGACGAAACCGAATCTGCTTTGCGCGAGCTGGCGGGCATTCCGGATCACTATAAAGTACTCTTTCTTCAGGGGGGAGCATCCAGCCAGTTTGCCATGGTGCCGATGAATCTGCTCGGCAAGAAGGGCAAAGCGGATTATGTCAATACCGGTCAATGGTCGGCAAAGGCCATCAGTGAGGCCAAAAATTACGGTTCTGTCCAGATCGCAGCTTCGTCGGAAAGTGATGGTTTCAACTCGGTTCCACCGCTGGCGCAATGGCATATCTCGCCTGATGCGGCTTATGTACATTACGCGTCCAACGAGACGATCGGCGGAGTCGAATTTCAGTGGACGCCTGATTTATCCGCAGTAGCCGGTGACAACAAAAACATTCCGCTGGTTGCCGATATGTCCTCCAATTTCCTGTCGCGTCCTTTCGATGTCAGCAAATTCGGGCTGATTTACGCCGGAGCACAGAAAAATGTCGGTCCTGCCGGGCTGGTGGTGGTGATCGTTCGTGAGGATCTGCTGGATATTCCGCCGCTTGCCGGAACACCCGCTATGTTCCGCTATAAAACGCATGCAGATAATGCTTCAATGTACAATACGCCTCCCACTTATGCCATTTACATCATGGGGCTCGTCATGGAATGGCTGAAAAAACAGGGCGGACTGACTGCGATTGAACAGCGTAACATTGCCAAAGCCAAACTGATCTACGATCTGATCGATGTCAGCAGTTTTTACCATTGCCCGGTCAACCAGGCAGATCGATCCAGGATGAATGTTCCGTTCACACTGAGTGATCCCGGTCTTGATGGCGCATTCCTGAAACAGGCTCAGGCGCATGGCCTGATTCAGTTGAAAGGGCACCGGTCGGTCGGCGGTATGCGAGCCTCGATCTATAATGCCATGCCGTTGGAAGGTGTACAGACATTGGTGACCTTCATGCGGGAATTCGAGAAAAACCATGCCTGATGATGCCCAAAGAATCACCCGAATTCTTACACTGAACTCGATTGCCCAGGTCGGGCTCAAGCGTTTTCCTCCGCATCTTTTTCAGATCGGCAGCGACATTACCGGTCCTGACGTGATACTGGTACGTTCTCATAACCTGCACGATATGGAAATACCCGAAAGCGTCATTGCAATCGGGCGCGCCGGTGCCGGAACCAATAACATCCCCGTCAACCAGATGAGCGCACGCGGCATCCCGGTTTTCAATACGCCGGGCGCCAATGCCAATGCAGTCAGGGAACTGGTGCTGGCAGGCATGTTGATGGCATCGCGTAATCTGATACCGGCTTTACGCTTCGTCGAAACACTGGAAGGCGATGATCAGTCTTTCAACCTTCAGGTTGAAGCAGGCAAAAAACAGTTTTCCGGCTTGGAATTGCCGGGGCGGACACTGGGTGTCATCGGTCTGGGCAAGATCGGACGGCAGGTGGCCGATATCGCAATAAAACTTGGAATGAAGGTGCTCGGGTATGACCCGAAAATTACCATCGACTCTGCATGGAGTTTGCCCGCCGAAGTACAGAAAGCAAACCAGATCGAGGATCTGATACGCCGCAGTCAGTTTATTTCGCTGCATGTGCCACTCAACGACTCCACTCGTCATCTGATCAACGATTCACTGATCTCCTGCATGCAGAAGAACACCATTCTGCTCAATTTTTCGCGTGACGCGATCGTTGATGAAGACGCCGTGCTGACTGGTATCAAAAGCGGGGTCATCCGGTACTATGTTTGTGATTTTCCCGGCCGGAAACTGCAGCAACAGCAGGCAGTCGTTACTTTGCCCCATCTCGGCGCTTCCACGCGTGAGGCTGAAGAAAATTGTGCCATGATGATTGCTGATCAGATCATGGATTATGTTACGAACGGTAACATTTCCTATACCGTCAATTTTCCGGATGTCGTCATGGAACGCGGAACACCGTACCGGGTTGCCGTTGCCAATGCCAACGTTCCCAATCTGCTGGGACAGATATCGACCTGCATGGCAGATGTCGGTCTGAACATCCACAACATGGTGAATAAATCCCGCGGGGAAATGGCCTATACACTGGTCGATACCGATAAAGCAGTTCCACAGGAAACCATTGATGCGATCGTCCGGATTACGGGTGTACTGATGGTGCGCTATCTGCCGATATCAGAATCTTCTGAACGGGCATGAAACCAAAAAAATCCAGGCAAATACATTACCCACATTGATGACAGAACAGCTTAAACAACTGCGCAATGAAATCGATGCAGTCGATGATGAGTTGCTCCGATTGATCAGCACTCGCGCGCGGCTTGCACAGCAAGTCGGCCGACAGAAGTCCGGCACTGCTTATCGTCCTGAGCGTGAATCACAGATTTTTTCCCGTTTGCAGCAATCCAATCCGGGGCCGTTGCGAGATGAGCACATTGTGCACCTGTTTACTGAAATCATATCGGTTTGCCGTGCGCTGGAAGAGCCCTTGACTGTTGCTTATCTGGGGCCGCAGGGCACATTTTCGGAAGAAGCGGTTACCAAACGTTTTGGCAGTGCTGTTACTTCACTGCCTTGCAGTTCGATCGACGATATTTTTCGCAAGGTCGAATCCGGCGCTGCCAGCTATGGTGTCGTTCCGGTTGAAAATTCTACTGAGGGAGCAGTCGGTAGAACCATGGATCTGCTGTTGCAGACACCGTTGAAGATATGTGGCGAGCTCGAGCTGCCTGTACACCAGTGCCTGATGGCACAACAGACTGATCTGACCGCTATTCGAAAAATTTATTCTCACCCGCAGTCATTTGCACAATGTCAGGTATGGATCAACGAGAATTTGCAAAGTCTGACGGCTGTCGACCGGATCGATGCCGCCAGTAATGCAGATGCTGCCCGTCAGGCTGCCGCCGACAGCAGTGCCGCAGCCATTGCCGGAAAGAAGGCTGCCGAAGTATTCGGGCTGAAAGTTTGTGCCGCTAACATTGAGGATAATCCGAATAACACAACTCGATTTCTGGTCATTGGCAGTCGGGATGTTGCGCGTTCCGGGAGGGATAAAACTTCACTCGCCATGGCTACGCATAACCGGCCCGGTGCGGTGCACGAGCTTCTTGCACCCTTTGCACGCTATCAGGTCAGTATGACCCGCCTGGAATCACGTCCTTCGCGTGCCAGTCTGTGGGAGTATGTTTTTTTTACCGATATTGCAGGACATCAGGAAGATGAAAATGTAGCCAGGGCACTGCAGGCACTGCGTGATAATACAACCTTTCTGAAGATTTTCGGTTCTTATCCTGCTGCATGAATCGATAAATTCCTGAACAAGATACTATTTACTTTTAAATATGATGAATCTCAGTGAACTGGCTCCGGACTATATCCGGGCAATTCAGCCCTATCAGCCCGGTAAACCAATCTCAGAATTGGTTAGAGACCTGGGGCTGAATAAAGATGAAGTAGTCAAACTGGCTTCCAATGAAAACCCGTTGGGTACCAGTCCCCTGGCAAAGGAAGCCATGATCCAGGCGCTCAACGAATCGGCCCGGTATCCGGATGGCAGTGGTTTCGAGCTCAAGGCAGCGTTGTCTGAACGGCTGGGCATGCCGGCCGACCAGATCGTGCTGGGCAATGGCTCCAACGATGTACTTGAACTTGCCACTCGCATTTTTCTGCACCCGGATTCAACCGCCATCTATTCCCAGTATGCCTTCGCCATCTATCCGCTGCTGGCCCAGGCTGTTGGTGCCAGAGGTATTGCCGTCCCCGCCCGTAATTATGGCCACGATCTCGAAGCCATGCTGGCTGCTGTTACGCCGGAAACCCGTATCATATTCATCGCCAATCCTAACAACCCTACCGGGACATTGTGTGACGCTAGGGATCTGCTGCGTTTTATGGAACGTGTTCCGCAGGATGTACTCGTGATACTGGATGAAGCCTATGACGAATATCTGCCGGAAGCAAACAAGGCAAACAGTATCGCGTGGTTGAAGAATTTCCAGAATCTGGTCATCACCCGTACTTTTTCCAAAGCTTATGGTCTTGCCAGTGTACGCGTTGGCTTTGCGCTGGCACATGCTGATATCGCCAATCTGATGAATCGTATTCGCCAGCCGTTCAATGTAAACAGTATCGGTCTGGCGGCTGCACAGGCAGCGCTCAAGGATGTTGAATTTGTCAAACTTGCCTATATGACGAATCGTACGGGCATGCAGCAGATGACTCATGGCCTGGACCAGCTCGGTATCGAATATATTCCTTCCTTCGGTAATTTTGTCTGTTGCCATATCGACGGGCATCCGGCTAATACGCTGAAAATATACAGAAATCTGCTGCAGCAGGGGGTCATCGTGCGCCCGCTGGGTAATTACGACATGCTCAACCATTTGCGGGTAACCATTGGAATCGAAGAAGAAAACAAGCGGTTCCTGCAAGCGCTGGAACAGGCATTGAAAGAACTGGATTGAGCAGCAACACAAATACCTGATCATGGCTTTTCCCGCCATTTCAAAACTAGTCGTTGTCGGTGTAGGGTTGATCGGTGGTTCATTTGCGCTGGCACTGCGCCGGGCTGGCCTGGTGGATCGTGTCGTCGGAGTGGGTCGCAGCCCTGAAAACATGCAGCGTGCCCTTGAGCTGGGCATCATCGATGAACAAACGAGCGACTTTGCCGCAGCATTGTCCGGTGCAGATTTCGTATTGCTCGCGATTCCCGTAAAACAGACGGCCGGTGTCATGCAGCAGATGGCGCCTCATCTGAAAGCCCATACCATCATTTCTGATGTTGGCAGCACCAAACAGAACGTAGTCCATGCTGCCCGTGCCAATCTGGGTAAGCGGATTGAACGTTTCATCCCTGCACATCCCATTGCGGGTACTGAATTCAACGGTGCAGAAGCCGCCTTTCCTGACCTGTTTCAGGATAAACCCGTGATTCTGACGCCGTTGCAGGAGAATGATCAGCAGATCGTCGATCGTGTTGCTGACCTTTGGCAACACTGCGGTGCCAGTGTTTCATCCATGCTGCCGGAGCAGCATGATCAGCTACTCGCTGCAATCAGTCACCTGCCGCACATGCTGGCATTCTCACTGATGCAGCATATTCGTACCCTGAGCCATACCTTAAGCGAGGGAGATCCGCTGGCGCTTCTTCGCTTCGCCGGCAGTAGCCTGAATGATATGACCCGCATTACCGCCAGTTCCCCGGAAATGTGGCGTGATATCTGTCTTGAAAATCGTGCTGCATTGCTGGCACAGATTGAAGCCTATCAGCAGGAACTCTCCGGATTGCAGCAAATGCTGGCCGATCATGATGGTGAATCGCTGGAAAAATTGTTTGCAGAAGCACGTGCCATCCGGCAGGCCTGGTCAGCCTTCAGAAACCAATCCTGATTACCCGGTTGAATTCGTACCGGCTCCTGACAAAAATCTAACCGGTTTTAGGTCTCTTTTTGGCACGAGGATGGGCCTGATCGTAAATCTTGGCCAGATGCTGAAAATCCAGATGGGTGTACACCTGCGTACTGCGAATGCTGCTGTGGCCAAGCATTTCCTGAACTGCGCGCAAATCGCCACTTGATTGCAGCAGATGGGAAGCGAATGAATGGCGAAGAGCATGCGGGTGTACCCGGTCATCAAGATTCTGCAGCCGGGCACGCTGATGCAGGCGGACAGCGATGGTGCGCGGATGGATACACTGGCCGCGTCGTGACAGAAACAGTGCAGTTTCACCGGGTACCAGCCATGCACTGCGCAGTGGCAACCAGGCTTGCAGTGCACGCAGTGCGGGTTCCCCCACCGGTACAATGCGGGTTTTGTCGCCTTTACCTGTAACACGTACGATACCTTCGCTGAAATCGATATCGGTCGGCTGCAACCGGGTCAGTTCAGCCAGCCGCAATCCGGATGAGTAAAACAGCTCGAACA
>Ga0116143_10005660_pt1 | contig 11178 bp, 14 predicted proteins | sample AD_UKC034_MetaG_FD_89745 | JGI IMG/M metagenome (GOLD analysis project Ga0116143, IMG submission 89745) | Active sludge microbial communities of municipal wastewater-treating anaerobic digesters from USA - AD_UKC034_MetaG | ecosystem: Engineered > Bioreactor > Anaerobic > Digestate | place: USA...
GCTGTGATACAAACAAGCTCGGAGATCGATTCGACTCAGGTATTCGACTATGCAAAATCCAAGATGGAGCACTACCCTTGTGTGACTGTGACTCCACTGGAGAATGTGGAGACATACTTCGCTGATACGCAGCGTGATGGTCGGACATATAACTTTGCGATCCGAGTCTACCAGGAGCGGATGGAGCAGGGTGAATCTGACTCTGAGAGAATCATGCGGACCATCGTGGATGATCTGATCAGCAAATTTGACAATGACATCTATCTCGGAGCAACACTGCAGGGGCGTGGCTTCTGTCGGCCGATTCCCTCGAGGTGGTCATTTGTGCAAGGGGAGCAGGTCAATACCAGGATGGCAGAGATTATCCTGAGCTGTGTAGTTATACAGTAGAGCAATATCACATATAATACGAATAGAGGAGAATGAATCATGTCACTAGATATCGGTAGGAAGGGATGGATCGGAGCAGGAGTGGAGAGCTCTCCAGGTGTACCTGTTGCGGTCACTGACTATATCCCATTCACAGAAAATAGCCTGATGGCCAAGCATGAGCCAATTCCAAATGAGGCAGCTTATGGAGTACGAGAGAAGACCTTCGATGCAGTGATCGGCAAGAAGTGGTCCGAAGGATCACTATCTATCAATGCTGATGCTGTCAATACAGGCTTCCTGCTCTATGGTGCTCTCGGTGACAACTCACCATCTAATGTCGCTGGATCTGTTTATGATCACACAATGACTCGAGACAACAGCAACACTCCACAGACCTTCACATTCGTGCAGACTCGTGGCAGCATTGACAAGCAGTACTACCGCAATGTCGCAGTCAAGACTCTTGAATTCTCAGTGAGCGATGCACTGGTCGAAGCAAAGGCCAACCTGATCGGCAAATTCCCGATCACTACTACATCAGGATCTCTGACAACCGCATCGGGCGGTGTCTATAGCTTCGCTGATTCTCGCTTCGCATTCGGTGCAAGCGTGGCTGCTGCAGGAGCTGCAGACAACCTGAAGCCTCATGACTTTAAGCTGACACTCGAGAACAACACCACTGCAGTATTCCGACATGGATCTGCAGAGCCAGACACTATCAATCATGGCGAATTTGAAGCAACTGTCGAAGCCTCACTATACTTTGAAGGCACTACGCAAAGAGACAACTTCTATGCACTGGATCGCAATGCTGCGAGCTGGAAGGTCAATGGTCCTGGAATCGGTGGCGGATATTCATCCAGCCTCGAGGTCCGCATGTATCGAACCTACTACGAAGACTTCCCTCTGGAGACTGGTCTATCAGACTTCTACGCTGTGAAGTTTAAGCTCCGCTGTGCATATGACAATGCCAACAGCAAGAGTGTCGATGCGGTGCTGAGGAATACGAGATCAAGCTACTAGTGCAAATTAAGGAGGTGCAACATGCCATATTTTAAGGAAGGCCGAACAAGCCGAAAAGTCAAACTACCAACCGCTCCCGAATACTGGGTGGAGATCTATGAGGGTATTCAGTGGGGGCAGACAAAGCACTCACTCACTCTCAATGAAGATGGTGATGTAGATATGGTCATGTCGGCCGACAAGATGCTGATGATGATCGTGAAGGACTGGAATCTCGACAAGCCAGATGGCTCAATCGCTGAGATCACTGAAGAGAACATGGATCTGCTTGAGCCTGCTGATGCATTATTCTTGATCAAAGAAGCTGGTGCTGACAAAGCTACTGCTGAAGAGTCAAAAAAAAACTCAGCCAAGAAGTAATATCATACCTGTCATCTGACGATCCGAAGCGTGGAGTGCCACGACAGTATCTTGATTATCTGTTATGCAAGCACTTCGGCTGGACTCCGAGCGAACTTGACAGCCAGCCATCAGATAGGATACTGGAGTTTTTGACTATAATAAGAATAGAAGGGAGCTTCCAAAGTATCGAGCAGCAGAAGGCGGAGGCAGAGATGAACAAGCATGGCTAATACAAGAGATCTGACAGTCCGAATCAATGGAGACACAAGTGGTCTGGAGAAGGCACTCGGCAAAGCTGACAAGTCTTCTGGTGGCCTAGCTGCTGCATTCCAGAAGGCTGAGGGCGGATCATTCGCTCTGCTCGGTGGCTTGACCGCTGCTGCAGCAGGAGCTGCTGTATTCGGCTTCAAATCGGTCGAGGCATACAATGCCAGTGTCGAAGCCTCCACGAAGCTCAGGACCAACCTGCTCAATGTCAAGGGTGCTACAGAAGAGCATGTCGCTGCACTAGAGAAGCAAGCATCGCAGCTTCAGGCTGTCGGTGTGATTGAAGACGATGTGATCAAGGCTGGTCAATCTCAGCTCGCTACATTCAACCTGCAGGGCTCTACAATCGAGAAGCTAACTCCAAAGATCACAGACATGGTGGCACAGCTCAAGGGCCACAATGCTACCGCTGAAGACATGGTGGCAATCAATAACCTAGTCGGTAAGGTGATGACTGGCAATGTCGGAGCACTCTCTCGCTATGGCGTGACTCTCTCTGAGACTCAGAAGGAGCTGCTCAAGAATGGCGATGAAACTCAGCGAGCCAATGTCTTGAATGAAGTCCTGGCTCAGAACTATGGCGAGGTGAACAAAGCTCTCCGCAACACTCCACAAGGTCAGCTCACAGCATTCAAGAATACCTTCGGTGACTTCATGGAGCTGGCTGGTGAATTCGTATCAAACCTGGTCGGTCCGCTGATCGAGGGATTCAATAACTGGATGGAATCAATGGGTGGTCCAGAGGGTATGATGCGAGCTCTGAAGGATGCCTTCGCAGCAGTCGAGCCATACCTGCCTATCATTGCTGGAGCAATTATCGGTGGCCTTGTGCCTGCATTCGTGGCAATGGGTGCTGCCATATGGGGAGCACTCGCTCCGCTACTACCATTCATTGCTGCAGGTGCTGCACTCGGACTCGGTGTCAAGCTGCTGATCGATCACTTCGGTGGACTGGATCAGATTATGAAGAAGCTGCAGCCAGTGCTGACTGTGCTGACTCAGCTCTGGAATGAGTATCTCAAGCCTGCTCTAATGGAAGTCTGGAAGGTATTCCAGGAGAGGCTCTTGCCTGCTCTGAAGAATCTATGGGAGCAGATCTCTCCGATCCTGATACCAGTGCTCAAGACTCTCGGCATCATTCTCGGTGCTGTCATCTTTGCTCAGATCATGATCTTCGTGAATGCATTGAGGCTGGCGATCGGCTGGATCAGCAACATTATCAACTGGATCAGCAATGCTATCCAATGGCTCAAGGACTTCATCGGTACTGTCGGCCGAATAGCTGGTCAGATCGGCTCTGCTCTGGCTGGTGTCTACAATGCGATTGTCACTCCATTCCAGAAGGCATTCGACTTCATCACAGGTATACCTGGCAAGATAGTCGGAGCGATCGGCAATGTCGGCCAGCTCCTTCGAGACAAGCTCGGAGACTGGGATATTCCAGGACCACTCGGCAAAGTACGAGATGTCATTCCTGGATTCGCTGAGGGTGTCCGCAACTTCGAGGGCGGATGGGCGATGGTCGGTGAGCAAGGTCCAGAGCTTGTCAATCTGCCAAAGGGATCTGATGTCTTCAGCAATAGCGACAGCATGGGAATGCTCCGCAACCGCAGCAGTGGTATCGGTCCAGTCGGCCAGAATGTCACCGAGCAAACTGTGATCAACTTCGAGCCACAGATTCAGATCGGCATGTATGCTGGTATGCCTACAGAATATCGAGAGATGGCTGAGAGGCTGTGGGTAGAATTCCAGCGGATCGCTCAGAGCAACGGAATCAAACTACAAACCATCGGAGCGAGGTCACAATAATGTCGATACAACCTATCACAGTCAATTCAGGCACACTGCCACTGCAGCCATCAAAGCTCAGAGAGTGGCGTGAGTATATTCAGACAGACAAGACAGCTATCGATGGAGCGGTCCAGCGGAATAGAATCAGGACTGCAGCCAATCCTCTCGGCTTCAAATACAATGTCGAGATGATCTTCGAGAATATAACTGTCAGCGACTTCCAGACTATCGATCACCTATTCACCTCTGGCTCTGGCGTGAATTATGCAAACCCTTCGAGCAAGTATGGCACTCTGGTATTCTCTGGCCTGCCATACCCTGATGAGACAGATGACTATTCTCCAGGTGATTCATTGCTCACTACATACAAAGTCAAGATAAGGCAATTCTAATGCAGACAGTATCGAGCGGATGGGGAGACAAGATATCCATCGGTGCTCGGCACATCGGGTATGGTGTGCTGGTGGCGTGGATGCGGACCACTGCGACAGGTGTCCGCTTCTTCACGATCAATCAATCTCGCATCGGTGGACCAGATATCATCAAGAGCTCTGGCAATTTTGTCTCATTCTTTGATCGCTACCGCTACGATGATGTGACTCCATTTGTGACAAGCATCTCTGTCCAGAAGAATATCGGGGTATATCCATATGGAATCATCATGGCTCAAGCGGATGTGGAGCTCGACAACACTACAAAGAAGTACCTGCCAAACTATGACACCACTATCGGCTCTGGTACTGGTCTTCCGAATCGGCCGATCAAGCTGAGTGTCGGAATTGAGGATGAGTACATGAAGCTCTTCACAGGCTTCACCTCTCAGCCAAAGGCCACGCTCAATAATCGAGTGGTCCAGATGCATGCCTTCGATGCATTCAATTTTATCAATGGTGCTCGAGCCACTACGAGCGGTGCATTTGTCAATGCTCCATTCCACAATGTAGTCGCATCGGGTATGGCCGAGATGGGCTTCAGCTCCAGCCAGTATGTCATCGACAAATCACTGCAGCAGAATATCGGCTACCTGGCCACATATGATCGCAAGTGGGGAGACATCTTCAAGGAGGGCTGTGAAGCAGAGCAAGCGATTATGTTCGTGGATGAGGCTGGTATCATTCGCTTCTGGAATCGACAGCACTTCCTGACTACATCTGGTGTGCCTCGCTTCCAGCTATCCTACAGCAAACTCCAGGATCTGCAGTGGCAGAATACTTCGATCATCAATGATGTAATAGTCAAAGCCAAGCCTCGAGCGGTCCAGGCTAGGCAGAAGATATGGGAAGCGACAAGCACAATCGAGCTCGCTCCTGCAGCCGACACTGAATACTTCGTGGACTTCTCTGATGAGAATGGTCCTCTGCCAGCCACCACTATCGACATACCGAAGTACATCACCACAGCCAGCGGATCTCAGAGCTTTTATGCCACCAATGAATTCGATGATGGCACAGGCCAGGCTCGCAATAATAATGTGACTCTACTCTCGGCCAACAATCTCGGAGGCACTACCTATAAGCTCACCTTCCGCAACAGCTTCACGAGCATCATATACCTGACTCAGCTTGTGATCTATGCCACACCTGCAAAGGTCACTCAGGTCATTGAGGAGCGTATCCAGGACACCACCTCTATTGAAGCCTTCGGCCGAAACCCTGCCAACAATGGCGAGCCGATCACGATTGAGAATAATCTGATCCAGGACAAGAGCACAGCGAGAACACTTGCATATACACTTGTCAAGGAATATAAGTCTCCAGGTAAGCGGTACATCTGCCCTGTGGCCATCCAGTCTGATCCTGCTCTGCAGATCGGAGACTTCGGCCTGCTTCATGTCGAGGATACCAATGAGACCAAGAGTGTCTACATCACTGGAATCACAAATAACATTCAGCGGAATGGTGACTACACACAGACTCTGGAGGTCGAAGAGCGGACAATCAGTCGGTACTTTACGATCAATCAGAGCAAGATCGGTGGCACTGATGCTATCGCTCCATAGAATTTGACATATAATACAGATAGAGGAGAGCCATGATATTATCCAGCCAAACAGATCCGAATGATGTCGAGCAGATGCTCGCATTCTACAAGCAGCACTTTGCTGTCGTGGAGCTGGTGAGCTGCAGCAAGTGCAAGTCATTCCTGGCATTTGAGTGCAGTGGCGGAGAGAGCATGGGGATGGCTCAGAATGAGCTCGGCAAGTATATCATCCCGATCGGAGACAAACTGCAGAGCCATCGAGTCCGACTGGATGAAGCTCCGACAGGTGAGCGAATGGTCGGATACCAGTGTGAGTGTGGCAATGATACTCGTATCTCTGATGTCGAGCGTGGCCTCGTGCCAGTCGGCCGAATGCAAACAGCATTGTCTCCATTTGAGAAGCATCAGATAGCAGAGCAGATCCGAGCAGATCGCAAACACAAGCCGAAATTCAAAAAGGTCGGCAACATAAAACATTTTGATTCATTCCAAGTAGAGAGGGTATAGCATGTCATATTCAGCAGATACATTCGTAGCAGATGAGCAACCAACCACAGCCAAGTGGAACAAACTCTGGTCCAATGATGCCAGCTTCAATGATGGTACTGGGATCGGTGATGACACCATTGACTCTCGCCATTATGTCGCTGGATCGGTGGACTATGAGCATGTCGGTCCAGACCTTGCTGCATATCAAGAGCTTGCTGATGTGACACTCGGCTCTGCAGGAGACTCGCTCTCCAGTGGCACAATCACTGGCAAAAACTTCCTGAGATTCTATGCCTATATCTTGACCTCTGGTGCTATCACTACACAGCTTCGATTCAATGGTGACTCGGGCAACAACTATTCATTCCGCTATACGGCCGATAATACTGCCGGATTAAGTATTACTTCATCAAATAACATCGGTAACTTCGATGGTGCAGCAAACAATCCTAACTCGGTATATGGCGAAGTCGTAAACTATTCAGGTGTGCAGAAGCATGGCTGGGCCAAGTCAATCAATGGATCTTCTTCAGCAGCGACTGCTCCTAGCTATGTCGAATTCTATTACAAGTGGGCTAACACCTCATCACAGATAACAAGCATCGGCTTCATAAATACTGGCGGTGGAGACTTCGCAATCGGCTCAAGAATTGTCGTGCTTGGTAGAGATTAAGGAGGTGCAGACATGGGGAGTCAAGATCTAGCACTCCGCAAGACGGCCATCCCATACTATGCAAATGTGTGGGGATATAATCGAGGGCAGCAATCCGATCAGGACATAAGTCTTGCAGATACCTATGGCGATCTGGTAAACCTTGTGCCATCATCATACTTCGGATCTGGTACTATCGCTGCGGTCAATCCGATCAGAGTACTACAGCCTCAGTATGGTGATATCATAGAGGCGAATCTTAATCTGAATATCAAGATGGCTACAGCCGAAGGAGCTCGGCAGCTTCGCATCGGGATCGGCTACTTCAGCGATCGCTACACAGCACAGACCTCATACACAGAGGATGAGATCAATGCCAGCCATCGGGCCATCACAGGCCAGGATGATCCATTCGACATTGCTCCTGCAGCGACCTTCAGAATTCAGAGGCTCAATCTCTACAAGGCTATGTATCATCGAGGCGATGCTCGCTTCAAAGATGATGCCTTCGTGGTCCTGCTGGCATTTGATCAAGCTCCGAGCAAGGGCTCAGGCTACACCTTCACAAAATTTGAGATCGACTGCACAATGCAGATGGGGCTGTCATAATGGGTGCATCAGACTCGGCCAAGCAGGGCTATCCGAAGAGCCTTCAGAAGAAGGACTGGGAGATCTATCTGTACTGTGGTGGAGCTGGAGGTGGTGATTGTGCAGTGGTCCAGAACAATACTCAGGTCCGCTTCGGCATAGAGATGAATCCATACATCACCAGGCAAGATTCTATCCTGCTTCGCAATCCAGAATTCTTCGGCATCGTACTCTACCCTGATGCTGGTGTGTCTGGATTCTGTGACCATAGCTATGTGCTCGGCACTGAAGTGGACTGGTATCTCGGCTTCAGCAATGATGGTGTGCTGACCGATCAGGAGGTCCGAGATCAGAACCTTCTCCAGACCGCAGGAGCTCCACCATTTGATATTGAGGTGTCTGGTAACAAGCTACCACAGCCGACAGATTCTGACTGGTCTGGCATCATGTATGTGCATATCCACTGGACCGATTCGCTCTATGTATCTGATCAGGAGTATGTCGATGACATTCAATATCTCAGAGTAGTCCAGCATAATTATCAGGTGAGGCAATAACATGGGAAGTCAGAACAAGCAGCAACCATATCCATACTCGCTGAAGACCGCATCGATCGGCACATACTCTGTGTGTGGCAGGCGGATCTTCATGTACCTGATACCACCGAAGGATGCCCTGACAATCGAGCGATTATACACTCACTTTGTTTTGCAATTCAATGCATCAATATCTGCCAGCGATCAAGTGGTCCAGTCAGTCGGCATCGTGGATGAGATCCCTCTGACCGATTCAACTGATGCTACATACCAGAGAAGGATTGATCTCAATGTCTCGGCCGATGCGAATCGCAGGGTAGACATCGGGATTGATCTGTCACATCTCTTGAAGCATGACAATGTGGCCTATGAAGAGGGAGGCTTCGATCCGAATGATGATGAGGGCTTCACCTTCGTGGAGATCAGGCTGTCGGACAACCTCAATACCAGTCATCCAAATTATCTAAACACAGGTACAATAGAACTATGGAAGATAGACGCTCTATTCACTACAGTCGGAATTCGGTGATCGTACCAAAGCTCGGCAAGAAGTCGCAGCATGCAGTCATGAAGCGACCTCTGGCTGGTCCACCAATCGGGCTCAAAGTACCTCAGAATCAAGAGCCGAAGATCTGCTCCACGCTTGTCTGTCCACGCTGCAATGCTGATCAGGATCGCTATCGAGTGACCTGCAGGAAGTGTCGCTGTTGCTTCTACTGTGGATTGATCGGTGGCTCGACATTTTCATGTCACCTCTGTGGCAACCACATCCCTCCAGAGGATCGAGAGACCAGGACACCAGAGACTATCAGGATTGCCTAATTGTGGCACAATAAGTATAGAGATGGAAGATAAGCATTAAGTGTTTTTATCTATGAGGGAGCAACAAGAATATATGGCAAAAACGGAGCTGGAGAGGCTTGTGGCAGTAGAAACAAAGATGGATACAGTGATCGAAGGCGTGAAGGACTTGCAGCACAAATTTGATCAGATGTTGCCAACTGTTGTGAACCACACTCAATTCTCTGAATTCAAGGAAGCGACCTCTATTGAGCTTGCTGAATTGAAGAAGGAATTCGAGAAGGTCAAACTGAAGAACTCAGTGACAGTGGCAATCACAGGAATTTTGTCTGCAGTACTCGGAGCTATTATGGCCATTTTGATTCAATCATATTTTACGAGGTAAGGAGGTGCAATCATGCGACTACCAAATATAACAGGATACTTCCAAGCAGCAGCAGGGAATTATCAGCCAGGTAGAGGCAAGCCGATCCGCTGCTTCACAGTGCATCACAGTGCTGGATGGGAGCAGACTCTCCGCTACTTGTGGGGTGATCCTGCTCGTGGTGCATCAAGTACATTCTATGTCTCGGGCTCGGTCCGAGAGCAGTATGTCGATACTGATGACACTCCATATACGAATGGCAACTTCCCAAGCAATCAGGAATCTCTGACCTGTGAGGTAAGAGGTGACTGGCGGAATGGATACTATGATCAAGCCACTCTCAACAACCTGACAGAAGTCATGTACCAATGCTTGAAGATCTGGCCAGGACTTGTGCTCACCTTCCACAAAGATGTATCGAGCAGCGTGACTCTATGCCCTGCAGATCTCAAAGACAAAGGCTATGCTGCAGCCTGCTGGCAGAATGCGAAGAATCGTATCGCTCAGGAGAATGCTCCTGTCACTCCACCTGCCACAGCGATCTCATACAAGAAGATCACACCGAAGCGAATCCGCTTGATCCGCACAGCTAACCTCTGGAATTTCAACTTCAGCGAATGGGCCAAAGCTCAGGCTGTCAAAGTCTATGGAGCAAATGAGCTGATCGATGTCGTGGCAATCGCTACCAATGCTCTCGGTGGTAAATACTACATGACTGCATACTCATACAATGATGGCAATATCCGATCGACCAATGGCTTCAATGTCGTGGACTGTGAAGACTATGTGCCACCTGCTGAGACTCCTGCTCCAGCTCCGACACCTACATGGCAAACCATGCAGAATCCTCGCAAGATGCGAGCTCAGGTGGATCTGAAGGTGTATGATCTGACCAACAAGACAGACATCGGAGATGTCATTCCTGCAGGCACAGACATTGATCTGGTGGATATCATCACTGATACCGATGGCAAGGTCTATGTCCGAAGCAAATGGGCTCATGACAACAATAAGAACTGGGGTATCCTGGCAAACAAAGTGGCCGACATCCCTGCTCCGACTGTACCTGATCCAGAGCCTGTGCCACCGAAGCCAATCGATACCGATCCGACCACGCCTGGCAATGGCGATGTGGAGACTCGACTGAGTGCTCTCGAGCGAGCAGTCAAGTATATCCTCGATTTCCTGGCTGGATTATTCAGCGGATTCAAATTCAATAAGTAACGGAGGAAGATATGCAACTATCAAAAATAAGCAAGGATCAAGCAACCAAGATCCTGAAGGCAGCTCTCTATGTCGGAGCTTCAGCGATCATATCGTACCTGATCACTGTGATCACCGATCAGCCAGAGCTATTCGGTCCGCTCACACCGCTTGTCAATGTGATTTTGGTCACTCTCAAGCAGGCATTCACAAAGCCAGTCTGAGCTGATACAATGATCTCGTGAGGTGGAGTCAGGGAGTATTCTCTCTGGCTTTACTTTTTTATTGACAGAAGAATCTCTCTGCCAGTATTATTCCAATAGATAAAGCCATAGCTGCCGAATACCACCGAGCTATGGCTTGTCGCTTTTTGTGCCACAATGAAAATAGAGGTGGATCGATGGAAAGCAAAAAGCATGGACCTGAATTGTGTGACCAGATCACTGCCGAGATAGACAGTGCTCTGGCCGACAATGCAGCTCAGATGGCTCTCTTCGGACTGGCCAAAGTGACCGAGATTCCTCGACAGATGCAGGCTACTGAGCACGATCCATTCATTGATGATCTGAGGGCAGATCCGAGCCAGGAGCAACTATGGCAGTAGAAGATGGGCCACAATTCGAGGAGCGGAAGCAGAATGTCCTGGAGGCTCTGGAAGCAGCCAGAATCGACTGGATCGAAGCGGTAGATCCTATTGAGGAAGAGATCCAGCTCACAGCCATAGATCACCTGCTTGATATTGCAATCGATTATGGATACCTGGCTGTCAA
>Ga0116143_10005661_pt1 | contig 11177 bp, 18 predicted proteins | sample AD_UKC034_MetaG_FD_89745 | JGI IMG/M metagenome (GOLD analysis project Ga0116143, IMG submission 89745) | Active sludge microbial communities of municipal wastewater-treating anaerobic digesters from USA - AD_UKC034_MetaG | ecosystem: Engineered > Bioreactor > Anaerobic > Digestate | place: USA...
AGAAAGGCTCTCGACCAGCGGTTACCTTTGACGCCGCGGGGCAGTCCATCCGCGTTGTACATCGTCTTGCCGCCCGGCCCATCCAGGATCGTGATCACCCCGTTCTTCCAGACAGCCGCGATGGTTACCACCAGCGGGGTCTGGCCTCGGCTTCGCATCAGCATGACCTTCTGGCCGGTTTTGGCTTCTTTTAGGCTGTAGCACTGATCATTGGTTGTCGTTTGCTCACTCATTTTTTTCTCCTATACCTTGCCTGCCTTTTGGAGCAGCCGGTGCAACACTAATTTTGCATCCCATCGCCCGCTCTGCGGGCTGCACATGCGATTGTATAGTTGCCGCGAGAGGGGCGGGGCTTGGATCGTTGCCAGCGCCGCATTGGTGGCCTTAAAATACTTGAGCGTGGCGTATTTTCGCAGATCCAAGGCCATGATCGATCGGACACGCCGCGCCTCGATAATTACCTGATCCATATCCATACACACGTCTCCATCAAACCAGCAAGAATTGCTTCCACGGAGCACACTCCAGTAGGACGTCAGCCGAAATTCCTGCGAAGGTATACCGAAACTCTACCAAGATTTTTCCGTCCACCCGCACGACATCCAACGTTGTGTGGGTGCATCCCATGTGCCGCACAACGTCGCCCACTTTCAAACTCTCGGCCATAATGTAGGTGAACCCCGTCTTAACGTTAACGCTTGTAGTCCGGTACGCTCCGGTCTCTGGATTTCGCTCGGTAATGTGTTCGTATTTTTTCATTTTCCCCTCTCCTGGTACAACCTACGTAAACTACAATAGTAAATATAACATAGGTTACACGATAACACAAATCCTAGATCGGATAAAATACAAAATAGTTTCGTGATGTTATGTGATGCAGAGGGCGCAGCGATTGTCGTGGCTAATCGCTGCGCAAGTGGGGCAGACGTAGTCGGGCGGGGGCAGGACGATGGATAGATCGTCGGGGTATCGGTAGTGGCGGACACCGGCCAGGGAACCTGCATCGCACAGCGCTGGTCGGAAGCGCGTTTTGCTGATCGAGTTGTATCCTTCAAAAAGCGCAGCGAGGATCACTGCATCGGTGCGGCTGGCCTCGGGGTCGGGCGCAACGGGGATCACTGGCACCCAAAAGCCAGGCCAGACCGCAGTGCTGACGCGGCGCTTTTGATAGTCGGCCAGTTCCTGCTGTGACCAGCGCCGTCGTTGGCTGTTGGTCACAGCAGGCATGATCATCTGAATAAACCAGTAGAGATCGGTTAGCGTAGCGGTTTTAACCGCTACGCGGATAATCTCGGCTTGTTCCCATTCGTTCTGCTCAGATAAGATCACCTTAATCTTTTCCCATCGTACTGGGCCAAATAAGACCTACGACCGGCACCCACTCGATGCCCTCCACGCGTGTTCCCTCTGCCAGCCGGACAGTGCGATCCGCTATTGTCCAAATGGGGTGTACGCAAATGCACCCTGCCGCCTTCCACTCGACCAGGGCAAATGCAGGGCATCGCCCGTCGCTATTACGGTGGAGTGTACGCAGTTCTGTCAACTGGTGGACTTGGTCAAGCGGCCAGGAAAACGATTTCCCATTCTCGTTGCTCTTGGCGTCAAATCGTCCGCCCGTATTATCACGAAAGATCACTGAATAGTCGCAGGATGCCTTTTCGCCGGTTGACACCCAGACCAGGCGTTTGCCTACAAAAGCGGGGCGGGTCGGCACGTAGCAGCGGGCAGCGCTAACTAGGCTGCCCATCAGCAGACATCGCTGGTGGTAGTGATCCAGGCGGCGTTCAAAATCGTCGCCGTGTGCTTTGGCGCGGCGACCCTGTACAGCGTTCTTCTGGTCTGGATTGCGATCCAGCCAGGCTTGATACTGCTCGGTCGTCCATTCCTCTCGCATTTTATCTCCTTCCCGATTCGGAATGACTAAGCATACGCGTGCGCAAGAATCCACCCGCACGCGTATGCTTCCCTTTCTAGATCATCAAACTCGCGGAAATCTCCAAGTCCTGGATCATCGCTCTCGATCTTGTTCTCGCGCATCACTCCCGTCGCCATTTCGCCGCCCGGAAATGTAACGGTAAAGCTGAAGCCCGCCCTAACATATTCATTCATTTCCTCGGCGGTAAACGGTGCAAGGGAAGATGTTCGATCGAGTGTCGCCCACCATGCCAGACATTTCCAACAACGGCAAACGCCATCATGCGTAGCCGCTTCTATTAAAATTGGATGTGTTGCAGAGATCGGGTATGGGTTCACTTTTTCCTCCATAGCTTACTGATAGCCGGTGTCGATTATATCGATGTCGGTCGGTCTGATATCGCCCGACATGTGCGCCTCCTGGATCTTGCGCCCTGCTGCGTTCAGGCGATAGATGCCCTGGTCTGTGTACACTATGCCATGCGACGAAACGGTCACATTGGTGTAGCCGCTTCGCAGCATGGCATAGTGGATCGGGCTATGGGCGTAGATGTCTGCCTCTTGCTGGGCGGCTATGATGTCTGGGGCTGTAACCGACAACCGCGTCGTCAACTCGGCCGGGGCATTGGCGATGGTAAGTAGTACGTCAGCGTGGCACGGCTCCCCGCAAGCGCACCAGCAGGACAGATCGCGGCCGCGTATTTCTTCTAGTGGGAAATATTTTTTGTTTAATTTAATGTAGGCAGCGTAGACCGCCACCGATCCTTCTACCGTGAGTACATTATTCTCCGCCGCTGCCGAAATCGCCGCTGCGGAGAGAATATTTGGCGGCACGGCAAACACGAATAGCCCAGGTGGGTATGGGTTGCCCCATATCGTCGGGCGACCCACGTAGACAACATCTTTGGGTAATTGGTAGCCAGCCTTGCGGCTGCGCTGAAAACGAGCGGGCACAAAACCTCCTATGTGATATTCCTTGCCCCTATGGTGTAGCCATAGCGTTTGAGGGTGGCCTCGGCTCTGTGCGCCTGGTGGCGCGGTACATAGAGCCAGAGGCCGGAAGAGAAGATGTCGAGCCATGGACTGCCGCCGCGTACCGCAATATGGCACCGGCGCAGCAGGGCGATCACCCTACGCCGGTCTACGGGCTTTTGGATGCGGATCGGCCAGTGGGTTATCCAAAAAGGCATGGGGATCCTCTTTCTATGCCAACGGTGGCTAGCATCTAGATCGCCTCTTCCGCCAGGGGAGACCACCAGCATTCGTCGCCCCATATTTGGGATCCGTCCGGCAGTGTAAAACGCGGGTTCTTGTGGACGCGGTAAAAGACCATGTTGTTACGGGCTAGCCACGCATCGCGCGCTTCCACCCACGCCGCAAAATGGGACAGCGCATCGAGCATGTCTACCGCGTCTGGCGGCTGGCTGTCCCATTGAGACTGTTCAACAGGCTGTTTGTCAAAATCCGCCATCTGTGGCTCTGGCTCGGCAACCAACGCCAACGCCTCCTCAAACGTTTTTACGTTTGAGGAGTAGGGCGACACCTCCCAGGCTGTCAACGTGAATTCACGATAGATACCGCGATCAACGTAGATGACTGACCGGGGCATCTCCCCGTCAAAGGTCGCCACCTGCCGCGCCGCCTTCCCGCCTTCCCGACAATCCTCGACAATTGTTACCTTCCCGCCTACTGGTATTGAATAGTTCATCGAAAATGGGGGGTTTGGGGAGGGATAGCCCCCCCAAAAATACCCCCTCTCCTTTCTGTTATCTGTATCAAAAACGGACAAACTGCTTGACGGATTACACCCGCCAGATCGGTCTTAGTAGGGCGTTCCCAATGGAATCGCCACGGATATGGGATGACACGTCGATAGGTGAGTGCGTCAGTACGATCAGGCCATCGGGCCGACCCAAAAACGTGTACTGATGCTCGTACGCAAATAAGCCCTTCGGCACGGACATTAAACCTGCCATCATCAGCAACTCATCCCCAGGCTTGCCGTTTGGCGAACTTTCCATAGCAAGCCTGACGACCATTTGTCCTGTGATCACTATGGCTATCCTTTCCACTTCCATTTGTCTAGGGGGGATACTGTAGGCAACCTGCCCGTCCTCCAGTTGCCTACAAGTTGTCGAAACAGCGTTCCGCGGTGTGCGATGGGTACACCCTCAGCCAATTGCGGTGGCGGCGACAAAAATCAAGTTGAGACACTAGTGTAACACAGGTAACACGATAACACAAATCCGAGCCAGGGCAAAATACATATACCGTATTATCGCGAAGGTTCACCTTATTATCGTCTACGTCCCACTTCTGACAAGACGCTGCATCTGCCTTGTCCGCGCATGTTTCTTGACCAGGGCGGCCAGCCGGTCAAGAGCATCAGGCGTAAAGCAATCAGCGATGGGGTCGTAGTTTTCCCACTGCCTGGGAAGCTGCGCCAAGTAGCGTCCCAGCCCAAACAGGTGGCACGCTCCCTCTAGCGCTTCATCGGCTGCTGTCCGGTATGCGGTGATTCCCGCATGCGCCTGGCCGATCTGGGACATCGTCCGGTTCGTTATCGTCAGGTGGCAGATCACAGCATCGCGCCAGGGAGTGTACGCAACCGACCATTGCTGCGGGAACATGGCGTCCAGCAGCGCCGCGTAGTGCTGGGTGGCTACAACCGGATAGGCCAGCGCTTTTCGGCGCGTAGGATTGAATGCGACAGGTTCCCATTGCACCAATTCTGGCGCAAAGTCAGAACAAATATTAGCCCAGTCACGGGTTTGAGACTTTATTGACAACGGTTGCTCCTCTCTTGGCCGGTCGCCGGCCCCTTTTAACCGGCTTGACTTCGCCATCCATATCGCCAAAGTCAAGTGGTTCCGACGATACAGATGGATCTGCAATAACTATTCGTAAAGAATAGTTATCCACCTCTCCTGGCGCTAGGGGAGGCAGGAGACCTAGATATCGCAGACGCGCCCGCGCTCCACGCATCCACGCCTCAACCGCCATCGCCCCCTGGGGGGACAATGCTCGACGCTGGATCTTCGCCTTCGTGCTCATGTTCATCTTCTCCCTGTATGTCCCTATTTCCTGGTAGCCAGCTACGCAGGCAGTTATACGATCCGCAAGTTGCGCTGCTGTTCGGCTTCGTCAAAGGTTGTCCGCAAACCGCGCAGCGGCGGGTCGCTCTTGCTCTTTGGATTCGACGCATTGTCAAATCGATTTGTTCATACTTCGACATCGACATTGGATTTCCCTTTCCCGTTAGCCGCAATTCTCTCCTTTGCTAATTTGCTATTATTTGCAACCAGCGTTATACTGAAGTTCGTGCTCCTACATCCATCTTTTCGGGATACTCCCTTATGGCCCCAGTTGTGGCGACTGGGGCCGTCCCGTTTTTTTTGCATACCATATAACATACGGTATGCGAAAATTCAACGTTTTAGTAATCAATCGCCGTACGCGTGATCTCCAGATCGCACAACTTACCGCACTCTTTCCGAAAATAGACACTACATGTGCCCGTCCCTCCATGCCGGAACTTTGCCAAGATCAGATCCAGTATGTTCTGGCGATCTGTGTCGGGGAGATAATAATCTTCACGGTATAGGAAAATTACCTCGTCCGCATCCTGCTCTATCTGGCCCGACTCCCTCAGATCGGACAGCATGGGGCGCTTGTCCCCGCGCGCTTCAACGGCGCGGGATAGCTGAGAGATGGCGATTACGACAATGTTTAGCTCGCGCGCCAACGCTTTTAGGCTGCGGCTGATGTAGCTAATCTCCTGCTGACGGTTGCCGGTGTCGGCATTTCCACTGCCCTGGATGAGTTGCATGTAATCCACGACTAGAATGTCGAGACCATGTACGCGGGCGTGTCGCCGTGTGACGTAGCTAATCACGTGCATGTTGACCATTGGTGGATCCGCAATCGCAATGGGCATGGGGGCCAGATGCTGCGCCGCAGCAAGGAGATCCGGCCATTCGTCGTCATGCACGCTGCCGGAGCGTAAGCGGTTGCTGTCGATCATCGATGTCAGCGCCAGTAGCTTTTGCAACACTTGTCTCTTGCTCATCTCCAGCGAGACAAACAGCGACCGCGCTCCCACTTTGAGCGCTGCGTTGTAGCAAAAGTTAAGGGCTACTGTCGATTTGCCGATGCCTGTCCGCGCGGCGAGGATCACCAGATCGGAAACCTGGAGTCCACCCAACATCTGATCGAGCAGACTGTAGCCTGTGGGAATCCCTTTTCGCTCCTTGCTGACCGTTTCGATGTGCTGTAGTTCCCCGGTCAGTAGTTCCCCGATGAATGATACCGGAGCCTCGTCAGCCCCGTTGGCGCCGAGGTCGGAGACGGTCTTTTGCACCGCTGCGAGGATCGCGTCAATCTCCAGGTTACTTCCGTTATAACCAAGTTCGGCCAGCGTTCCGCCTTTTCTGATGACGGTGCGCAAGAGAGCGTCGCGCTGCACGATCCGCGCGTAGTGCTCGGCGTACAGGCTTGTGGTGAAATCGGAGAGTAGCCCCGTCAGGTAGGCGGGGCCGCCGACGTTGTCGAGGTTCCCCTGCGCGTCGAGCGCATCCTGTACCAGCACCAGATCCACAGGCAGTCGCCGTCGATAGAGGTCGAGCATTACGGCAAATACCAGACGGTGCGCCGATTGAAAAAAGTGATCGGGCCGCAGAAACGTGCTAACCGTCTCCATCGCGTCGGGGTCGGATAGCGCCGATGACAGAACGGCACGTTCGGCAGTAAGGTTGTTGGGGATCATCTTTTCGGTGTCCATACAGAAGTTCCTTTGCTACAAAAACATGGTGGGCTGGTCGTGGCGTGACCAGCCCACCATGTGGTTACACGTGTTCGCTTAGGTAATCTTCCGCCAGTGTATATGTGTCGTGCGTCAGCGTAGACCGGCTATTCTGATATAGCCAGGCAAGGATGCTTAGGCGCAGGGCTGTCCGCTTTACCGCATACGCCTCGCCGGTTAGGTCTTTCAGGGCGAGAGTGCGGTCTGCAATGTCACTGGCGATATCATACACGTCGTTTATGATCCGGTCTCGACAGGGTTCCCCTCGCCCGTCGCAGATGTTGCACCAGTTGTCTGATTCAGCATCATCTGATTCAGCATCATCTGATTCAGCATCATCTGATTCAGCCTCTGGATACTTGTTGAGCAACGCAACCCATGTAACGGGCTGCAATTCGGCTGTGGCAGTCGGCAGCGCGTTCTCGCTCTGGCTGGCCACCCATTCCATTTCGTACATGGCGATACCTCCCGTAATGGCATGAAAGTCTGTGTCTTTATAGTTGCCGCAGGACTCGGCCGGCCACGCGAACCCATCTGCCCATCTCCGACAACCGCTGATAGGTGTCCTCTCCCAGTTGTGCCCGCGCGGTGTCTGGCGATAGGTTGGTCGTCAGGAGGGTCGGCATATCTTCCAGGTGCCTAGCGTAGATGATCTTGGCGGTGATTTCCTGGACAGACTCACTTACTGCGCTGCGGACGTTGGATCCGAAGTGATCTAGGAGGAGCAGGTCTACCTGGCTCGCCTTCTGGATCAGAGCGTAGGGATCGACCGCACTGTCGTTGCGGTAGCCCTGCCGGATGACATCGAGTAGGGAGTGGTAATCCAGCCAGAGGGCGGGGGTATTGGGAGACTGTTCGACCAGGGCGGCAAACACCGCGGTCGCCAGTCCCGTTTTGCCGACGCCGCGGGCCTCACCCCAAAAGATCAGGCTCTTTTTGCCATCGACCAAGCGCTGTTCAACCATGCGCTTGGCGGTGTGGAGAGCGAGTCGCTTTTCGTGGTCACCCGCCGCTGCGGCTTCAAAGCTGGTAATGCTGCAACCGCGGAACCGGGCCGGAATCCCTATCGACTGATAGGTTGCTTGCAGCCGTGCGGCCCGGCGCTTGTGGGCCTCGGCCTGGGTCTCCTGGACAAAGCGGTGCCAGGATTCCGCGTTCTTTTTCTGCAATTCCTCCCACGCCGTGGCGACAATGTTTGTGGGTGGGAATAGACCGAATGCGTTCATCATTTCTGCTGAACTAGCCATACCGTTATCTCCTGTTCTGTTTCGGGTATATTACTGCTGCCGAGGAGGGCGATTTCCTCTTGGCGTTGTTTGAGTAACTGGTGCAGGGTCGCCTGGGAAACGGTCGGTGATGGCGTCGTGGCGTTCTCTTTTCCCAAGCGCGCAGAGATCGCGCCTAGTTGCTTTGACACAAACTGTACAAAAATGCGGCCATAAGGGACAAAGGTTGGCCCCTTCTCCGCACGAAGTTGTTGAATCGCAAGGGCGGTAAACTCTTCCGTCTTGCCCGTCAACCCTGCGGTTTTACACATCTCAAAAATTCTTACGGCCATGTCCTGCATTCGCAGGAGTTCCTCTTCATCGCCCGAATCAATCAGCAACCGTGTGCCATGCAAGTCGGCCAGGAGGTTGACAAGCCTGGTGCGCTCGGCTTCCCCTAAGCCGGTCTCCGCTGCCGCCGCCCGCGCTATCACAGCGCGCGATTTCTTGCGGCCCCCGTACCATTTTTCTGGTGTCGTAAAGCCCAGTAACGGGTCAAAGGTCGTATCGGCTTGCGGGTTTGCGGGTGGCGTAGGATCGGGTTCAATCGACGGTGCTGGATTCTTCACCGCTTCCTGATTTACCGGATACGGTTTCACCGTGTCCGGTTGATCTATAAGATCTTGTAAATGTATATAATATATATATATATTATAATAGGTCGGATACGGTGTAGCCGTATACGGTATTCCAGTATGCGGTCTTAAAAAGTATGTGACGCCGCGGAAAGCGCCACCTGTTCGCGTCTCTTTTCGCTCGCAGTATCCACACGTGATCAACTCGCTAAGCAGCCGGTAAATTTTATCGCGCGATAGATTACCCTCCTTGGCGAGGAGGGTAGGGGTCAGGGTAGTTTTGGTTAGTGCGAAAAGGAGCAGTCCGCGCGCCTCAAATGACAGGCGTGGGTCAGTGTCAAAACCGTGATCGTTCAACGTACCCGATGTGGCGTCGGGTGTAATGCTCTCCATCGTTACTCCTCCCACTTTTCAGAACAACAGCAGTATTTTTTTGTAGTTCTACACAAAATGTTAGCGTGGCTGTGTTGTGGTTGTAGATACTATACCACGCTGCAACCACGCGTACAAACTGTCAAGGTTATCTGTTTGGGCTATCTTTTTCCATCTCTTGTACCCACTGCACCTTCACGATCTGATACCAGAGATCGTCCGGCACCTGTTGACCGGATTCTGCCAGTAGGTTCGCAATGGCATTGGCGATAGCGTCCACAGTGGAGAGGTGCATACTCTTCGCCTTCCCGTTGAGCAATTGCTTAAGGTATCCTTCGCTAAGGCCCGCCTCTTTGCTCAACTGCCGCCAGGAGCGACGAACCATCCATCGGTAGTCTTCAATACGACTCTCGTCTAATGTTGTTTTGAACATAACTAAGCTCTCCCCTTTCGTGCTTTTTCATCAGTTCGATCATATCACAATCGACTAGAATCACCAAATATGGAATGCAGTTTCTAAAACGCTGAATTCGGTTGTTGACAACCGAAGCAAACTATGCTACATTATAAATCATGGTTCATAAAACAACGAAGTTTCGTTCAGTTGTGTGCGAAAAATGTTTATGGAAATCGAGAAGAAGTTCAATAGCAAGCGCGCCGACGGATTTGTGAGATTCATGTAACGCTTGTTATAATTACAGGAAAATCGTAAAGAAGGAGAGATGGAGCTATGAAAACAATCGCGGTGACGAACGGGAAGGGCGGTGTGGGTAAAACGACGCTGGCGGTGCATATTGCCTACGCGCTGGCGACGCGGTATGAGCAGCGCGTGCTGTTGGCGGACTTTGATAGACAGTGGCAAAGTACCAAGTATTTTGGATGCGAGGACACGAATGGGGCGGGGGCGTTTGTGCTGTCGGGCAAGCGGCTGGACGATCATGTCACGCCCGTCAGTCCTAACCTGTGGTTGCTGACGGGCAGCGACCTGACCGGTGTGGCTGACGTAGCCCTTGCGCAAGGACGCAAGGGCGGGAACTACCTTCGCACCCTTTTTGACTTTTACGCCGACAAATTTGACGTGCTGGTTATCGACACCTCGGCGCATGGGTATCTCAACGAGATGGCGATTGTAGCCGCCGATCTGGTTGCAGTACCCACCCCGTTCCGGCACATGGATGCCGATGGCGTTACCGTTTTTGCGTCGATCTGGTCATCGGCTCCCCAAGCTGCAGGAACGCACGCTCCATTGGTTTCAGTCGTACCCAACATGATTGACAATCGCACCTCGGTGACCGGCGACCTGCGCGATGCCCTGTCCCGCTCAGTGGCCGACATCCAGGCCGAGGGATGGGAGATGGCTCCGGCTATCCCCATCAACACAAATTTTAGCCGTGCGTTTGGCGAGGCGCGTACCATCTTCCAGATCGCTCGCACCCCCGCAGTCACAGCGGGCTGCATCGCCATAATGGACGTTGTTGCTCATCTGGCCGGACGGCTGAATATCGAGCGGACTAATTAAAAGAAAGTTTTTGCCAATTCTGTGAAATTGGGAGGTCGTGATGAGAAAAGTCTTTTGGATGGGGGTCGCGCTGGGGTGGCTGACAGGGGGCGGCGTATGGCTGTCAACACAAATGTTTACGCTGCCTAGCCTCTTCGTGATTGCAAAGATGTCAATAGGAATCCTGCTAATTATGGGTGGAATGGCGGTGCTGTTGCGGATTACGACCTCTGCCCGCACCCGGCAATCCGGGGGCGAATCGGCAGAGGATCTGATAAATCACCTGTTCGCCGAACTGAAACGCGTACGCCGCAATATGGCGACCGTCGAGGAGGCCAACGAGAACGGCCCCATTCAACGCTATCGACTACAGAGCGCTGTAAATACCATTGAGGAAGGGGAGTAGGGTATGAAACTAGACTTGGGCATCCGCAAGGCAACCAGCATCAGCGCCGCAGTACAATCCGCCGCACCGGCTATGCGCATGGTTCCCCTGGATGAGATCATCTGTGATTCGCGCCTACAGGTGCGGGTCGCCTTAAGCGAGGAGCACCTAACCGAGGATCTGATTCCCAAGCTCCTCGACGGGGAGCGGCTTGCCCCGGTCACCCTGGGCGATCTGGACGGACGGTTCTTTTTGACCAGCGGGTTCCACCGCGTTGAGGCGCATCGGCGCGCAGGGAAAGACCGAATCGAGGCGGAGATCCTGCCGGTGCAGGCATGGCGCGACCTGGTGGCAATGGCCCTTCCCA
>Ga0116143_10005668_pt1 | contig 11168 bp, 13 predicted proteins | sample AD_UKC034_MetaG_FD_89745 | JGI IMG/M metagenome (GOLD analysis project Ga0116143, IMG submission 89745) | Active sludge microbial communities of municipal wastewater-treating anaerobic digesters from USA - AD_UKC034_MetaG | ecosystem: Engineered > Bioreactor > Anaerobic > Digestate | place: USA...
CCATTGTCTTGAGACATCATACTTGAGATAAAAGGAATCGGGTTCATTTCTTTTCCTCCTTAAACTCAGCTATAATCTTCGCTTCTTTCGGCTTTTGTTTTATAATATGAATTTTAGAAATAATTAAGTTAGCTCTCGTTGGCCTTCTAGTGCCATGAGAAAGGACTTCTCCACTACCAGTTGTAATTTCCCATGTCCAATCCCCTCTTCTATTTTGACGAAATTCCAAAACAGCTATATTGCTAGGGATAATAGATAGAGAATCGACTCCGTATCTTTGCGCCATTATAAAAGACAACATAAAAATAAGACTAAATATTTCACATATTCCACGATATTGATAGATGAAAGATTCAACAAACGATAAATATTGTATTCTATCATATAACCAATACAACCTAGCTATAAATTGAATTGTATTTGAAACACCAATTGATACAAAGAAAAAGGTTAGCCACTTATATATGTGAGTCGCATCTCTTTGTGAAAACCACCAGGAAGCAAAAAACACAGAACACATCACAGATAAAATGACAACAATGGAATAATTTTGTAAAGCGGTATCAATTATACTAAAATAATCCAGTGTAAATATTAAAATGAACACTATTAATAATAATGGCCAAAAAGTAGAGATAAGAAGTTTTCTAGTCTCCATTCGGAGTTACCTTTTCACGATTATTTTTCATCCAAAAATCTTCTCCGTCCAAACAAGCACGATTCTTTTCAATTGAGATTCGAATTTGTTCATTAAGAGACTGAGATTCCTCTATAACATGATCATGTCTGCTTCCCTTCCATAAAATAATTAATTGTTTAATCCAGTTCATGGCCTGCCCCCCGTATACACTCCCACTTTTTGGCAGACTTGAGATATTAGAGCATTCATTTCCCGCAACGTAGCATTGTTTTCTGATAGTTGATTGGCCAATTGAGAGTTGCGATCTAACTGGGCCATTAGTATTTTGTACATCAGGTAGATAACAATCCCCGCCAAAATCAATCCTGGCACTTGCAGTGTTTTGATAAAGTCTAGAATCTCCACCCATGGTCCTCCTACCCTTCTGATAAATTTAAATTATCTAAAAAGGAAAAACTTAATAGTTGATTTAGCTGAATTAACAGAATTGTTGCTAACAGCAATAGTCAAAGCGCCATCAATAGGAGGAGAATGTTTGGTTAGTCCTGCATCAATAGCGAAAGCTACTTCAGTCGTAGCGTTTCCACGATCTGATAAAGCGCCACCCATGATGTCTCTACCAGCAGCGTTCGTGATAGTTATGTCGTAATCATCGGTTGGAGCTACAGACCCAGGATCTGTTTCGACGTAAAATAACCAATAGCCCTTCATAAACGCCTGATCAGTTGCAGTAGTCGTGTAGTTAGGAATGGTGGCGTTATCTGCACTTGCCGTAAAGGTAATACTCCATGTTTTGAATGCAGAACCACTCGCAACATTTGAAGGGACAGGGGTTCCCCAAGTTCCAGCCGCAGCAAAAGCAAAAGAAGGGAAAATTGCAGTTATAATAACCAATATACAAACCAGCTTTTTCATAATCATCTACCTTCATTTAAAAGACAAGAATTATGTGGATTATTTTGTTGTGACAAACATTCCAATTCGACAGATCTTAATATCTCATACGATCTTGAAAGTATATCAAAGCAGTCACCAAAAGCTTCTGCAGAATTTGCATGATCAAGTAGCCATCTTAAATTGCGACGAACGGCTATAATCTCTCTTTTGATTTTGCACATTTCACCTATCCATGAAGGTTAATGTGAAAGGGACTAGATATTGTTGTATCTAGTCCCAATTTACAACTCAGATCGTCAATAATGTCAACGGCTTAGGAGTCCACAGCAGGGAGGTAAAATCCATTTTTGTTAGCAACATTAGTTGTAAAGTTCTGTACATAAGCCATCGCTGCACCCGCAGGACAGATGTTGTTTTTAGGAGCAAAACAATAGTTATATGCCATCATACCAGTCGTATCAGATTTAACTGAAATAACCAAAGCTGCAGTCGTATCTGTATTCCAAACAAGATTGTTGGCAATGGTCATATAAGTCGATGCTTTAGTAAGAGCATCTATGGCGGCACCAGAGAAGTCTCCATAGATCAGGCAGTTTCTAACCACCGAAAAATTGGAAACTCCAGCAAAGATAATACACTGAGTATTACTGCCACCATCAACACCAAAGAACTGCAGGCCATCAATAGTCACATGATTGCAAGCATCGGCAATGCTGATTCCAATTAGAAACTCAGTAGTATTCGCTGACTCTTCCATAATAATATTCTTAAGAACAAGTCCGTCTGCCAATGCACCAACGGTGATACCAGCCGTAACACCTCCGGTATAGTTAGCATACAAGTAGATATTCTCGACATGGCAATTAGCAGCGGTGATATTTACAGTTGCAGCGGCAGCAGTTTTCAAGGTAAACTTCGGGATAGAAAGTCCACTTCCCAAACCAACGACTTTGATACCAGCCACATCGAGGGTTAGAGAGGTTGCCCCAACCAAATCTTCCTCATGCCCAGGCATGACATAGATCACATCCCCATTACTAGCAGTACAATTACCAACAGCATAGTCGAGAGTCAGAAATGGAGAGGCAGGACTCTTTCCATATCCAGCTGAATCAGCACCACCAGAAGTAGCCCCGGAATCTACCCACCAAATATTACCAGTTGTTGAATCTTCATTTACTGCGGTGAATACACCGGCATTTTGTTTCCTAACAAAAAGTTCAGTTTTAGCCATTTCCTATTCCTTTCTTCGCGGGTTTAAACCGTTGTAGAAGATCAATATAGTCTTACTCACTAAGTAATTGAAATTATTAATTAACTATCCTGAGCCGGTTTGTAAATTCCTTGAGCACCAGCAGCATTAGTAACAAGACTCTGGAAAAATGCCATTGCAGCTCCGACAGGAGTTGCTGTGTCTAAATTACCAAAAGCAGCGAGATTTGCACAAATTCCAGTAGTAGAAGAATGGGCAGAAAAAGTAAGACCCGCTCCAGTATCTACATTGTGGAGGATGTTATCTTTCAGTGTCAAAAACGTAGACGCAGCACCAGTTGCATCAATTACAGCACCAGAGAAGTCTCCATAAATCTCGCAATTTTTAATGATAGAGAAATTAGAAGCTCCAGCAAGAACAATGCAACTTGAATCCGTTCCACCGGCAACACCATAGAATTTCAAGCCATCGATCACAACATGATGACATGCAGCAGCGATACTGATTCCAATCAGGAACTCGGTAGTATTCGCTGATTCTTCCATGACAATGTTTTTAAGAACCAGGCCGTCGGCAAGAGCCCCGACAGTGATACCTGCAGCCACACCACCGGTATAGTTAGCATAAAGGTAGAGGTTCTCAACGTGACAATTGGCAGCGGTGATATTGAAGGTTGCAGCTGCAGCAGTGGTATAGGTGAATTTGGGGATTGAGTAACCACTACCAAGACCGATTATCTTGACGCCTGCGACATCGAGAGTGAGAGTGGACGCTCCGACAATATTCTCGGCATGGCCAGGCATCACAAAGATAATATCTCCGTTACTTGCGGTGCATTTGCCGATAGCATAGTCAAGAGTAGCAAAAGGAGTGTCGGGATTCTTGCCATAGGCAGTGGAATCAGTACCAGCACCGGAATCCACGTACCAAACATTACCAGTGGTCATGGCTTCATTGACGACCGAAAACACACCACCACCGTACTTTCGTACAAAAAGCTCGGTTTTAGACATTTCCTATTCCTTTCTTCGCGGGTTTAAACCGTTGTAGAAGACTAATTACCTGCTAGTTCGACCTGATATTTTTCCTACCTTGGGTCTGCGAATCATCTTGTCTTGAGAAGGAGTCTCAACAGCTTTTACTTCTTCCTGAATCTCCTCTTTCAATTCATTCTGAGTATGGTGAATAATCCTCCTGTTCACGTCCGATTGGGTCGCTCCAGCCTCAACATCTATCTCCTTTGCAACTCCTCGTCCAATAAGTTCCTTGGCAACATGAACCCAAACGTGTTTCTTAGTTCCTGGAGGAGATCCCAACCACTCTGAAGTCAACTCAATCCAGACACCTTTCATAAACACCTTCCTTGAAATAGAAATGGCCACCATATTTCTATAGTGACCATTTCTTGTAATGTGTTAGAATTATTACATTTTACGCTAAAACGGTCGCACCACTTCCATATTTGAGATTTGAAACTTCAGCAGTCACCGAGTAGAGCGTAGAATAGCCACCAGGAGAAGCAATATTAAGCGTAACCCAATCGTAGCCATCCGTAACATTCAGATCACTTGCTTTGACTTCAATAACGATAGTGGTATTGCTATGCCCAGTGACAATATTAAAAGTATCGGACGTAACAGCAGTTGCTGTCACAGTCTCACCACTAATCGAGTCATAAGTATCAAGACTCAGAGAAGCAGGAGTCCCACCATCAGAAGTGGCCTGAGTCAAAGTAACTGCCGCAGACGAGTTGGCATTGAGGACACCACAGGAAATGATCCAACGGACTTTCTCTGCGTTCTTGAGGTTTATCCATTCCGCCGTCAAAGCCGTACCATTCATGTCCTTAGCACCCTGAACATGAATTACTTTTACCGTTTTACTGATTGCTCCTTGCATGATTATGTTCCTTTCAGTGATTTATTGAGGGTTAAGTGCAACGTGTGGAAAAGCAAAGAATATATTAATCTGGAAACCTTTCTTTCATCATCTCTTGAAAGAATTCTTTCCAGTAATCTCGATTAGAATGAGTTTTGCCATGACATGAAGAACACAGCGATATTAGATTAGAGGAGTCGTTATGTTCTTTGTCATAATCAATATGGTGTATGTGTAGACCATCAGGCAACACGTTTTCACACATTTGGCATTGATTTAGGTCTCTTTTTCTAATCTGCTGTTTTAGAACACTATTGAACTCAGGAGGATATGGTAAAAACGAAGTACCTCCATTCCATCGTGGATTTCCACTCATAGAATTTTTGACCGATAGAAAATTAGATCTACATGTTTGATCACAAAAAATATTTTGATACATATTCACTCTATACGCATTTACCAATATCTCTTTGCCACACCATCCACAATAAAGAGCATGACATTTACCACCATTCCAACTACCAACCTTATCTCCAACAATATTTTCACTCTGCCACTTACTTCTACAATTTATATCACAGAAATGATATTGATACAAGTCCACTTCACTCGGCCTTAATTCTATATTTGCTCCACAATAATCACACTTTACATTTACACGCTTTTGACTAAAAGCACCGGCGCATTTTTTACTGCAAAAAATATGTTCTCGCTTTTCAAATCTATCTTTTGGAACAGTAATTTCTTTTCCACAATATTCACATACAGTCGATACTTTATTTCTCATCGATATTCCCTTGCATTTTGGAGAACAAAAGAATACCTTTGATTTGCATTTATTATACTGACTTAACGGAATACTCTTTGCTTTTCCACACGTTGCACATTTAATTTCTACTAATCTACTGGGATGTGGCATCAAATGTCTCCGATAACATTTCCGAGAGTTAATAAATTGGTGTGGAGGCAGAACTCGGAAATTCTGTTTTCGGACCGTCGCCCTATCCACACCAAAACTATTATAGCGTATTTTCATAAAATTCATGAAAATATTTTTACTACGTCCTCGTCTGTAACAATACAATCGGAGAACGGGTAGTCGTAGTTGCTTTAGGAGGAGTATAATACGTCTTCCAAGCAGGACGTCCCTCAGTTCTAATAGAAAATCTGAATGCTTGCTGCAAGTCCTATGTGTTCGTCTAGATTCGCAAGATCTAAACCGCTCTTTCGAGCCGCTCTATGTTTCCATAGAGAGCAGACTATATCATCACCCATTCCTGGGTGCCTCGCGCTTCCACTGCCATTAGCTTGCAGTGTACGGCTTGCGCCTAGTCGTTGAACCTTCCCATTTCTGGGCTTGGCTGCTGATTGCCCTCGTCTTTACGTTAGGGGTTTCCAGCAATTCACGAGGTTTTCGACATACATTACTGTATGAAGGGCCTAATTTGCAAGAGCATCTAAGTCGAATTTTAAGTGAATACTGGTTGCATAGTCGGGAATATCGTTCCCTGCCTTGGAGCCAATCCAATATTGAGACCAGTCAACAAAAGCAATATCACCAGTAGTATTAACATCGCTACAATGGTCGTTCCAATAAATAGGCCGACCAAACAGAGTAGCATAAGGCATTCCAGCTGCGCCACCCGCAGGGAGCCAAACTGGGACACCACCAGTACCTACGGACAATGACATCGACGCTAGATAGGGAAGCATAGCAATGTTTGCTACCCAAACTGCCTTGCCAGGATTGGTAGAACGAGAATACATCTTCACGACATTTTCAAAAAGAATAGGTGTAGTAGTCGATTGACCTGTCTCGTATGAAACCGTTACCGCACAAGGAGCGTTTACAACGCCGAGCGGCTGTCCCACCCCTGTTCCATGGAGGAGAACTTCATTGTAAACGTAATTCAACCCACTCTGAAAACCCTGTTTCAGAAGTGCTTCAACAGAAGTGGGAGAATCGGCAATCAGCTGCTCAGTTGCAAAGGCCAACCCGACCAGAGTATGAAGTTCCATCTGGAGCATATCGACCTTGGGACGAGTCTCGGTAGCCTGAGCCTCTTCAGCAACCCAGTACCACTTCACACCACCATAGACCAGACCAGCTGACTTATCAAAGCCATCCACGTAGGGGATCTTGATAATGTTGCTCTGCATGGGCATTTTAGCGCAGAGAGGAAGCAGATTATTCTCTTCCTCAACAAGAACCATGAGCTGATTACGAAACTCTTCAGGCACCAAGAAACCGGCATAATTAGCATCGGCTTCACTCAGGCCAGTACCAGCTGCTTTGGAAATAGTTTCCCATTCGGCAAGTTCCTTTGAAACGGTGCGCCCACCAGACGAACCACACTGCTGCACAGCACCAAGAAACTGCCCAAAGTGTTTAAACCCACCCTTTTTATCGTCTACACGATTATCGTGGGTTTCGATCTTAAAGGTTTTCTGAACCTCATCCGACACCTTTGCGATTTTCTCATCGATGAGGGCGATAATGCGCTCATCGGACGCCTTACCATGTTCCTCAAGCATCGGCTTTACAGTGTCACTCAAAAGACTCTTGAACTCTTCAATTTTCATTTGTGTTGCTCCTTTGATTTAAATAAAAATAGGAGATTAGCTACTAATCTCCATGGGTTTGACTACCTTACGTTGTAATGTCTCCAATCGCCTAATATCTCAAGAATATCTCCAGCGATCTAACATCTACCAACTATCAGAACATCCTCCCCTGTGCTCTTTTGATACGTTCATCAATAAGAGTCTGTACATCTGGTCTTTCAGAGAGGAAGTCTTTCACGATAGATTGAAGTGCTGATTTAGCCTCTTCTGGATCTATACTATCTTGTTCAACTTCAATATCTACTTCTTCAACTTTTTCTTCAGCGTCAATCAAAGAACTCAAAGTTTCGATTGCTTCACGAATTCTCTGTTGATTTCTTGAAGAAATAGTCCTACCTGATTTTTCAAGTGTTTCACACATTGCCTTGATAGCAATGTCTTCCACATCAATTTCTTTCTCTTCAGGTTCGTTATCCTCTTGTTTCTTTTCTCCTCGAATTTGAGCAATAAGATCTTTCTGCCCAATAAGCTTCTCCAAGCTTTCAACAAGGGCGTCTTCAATCGCCATTTCATGATCTTCAGCCATAGTTTTAGCAAATTGAATCAGTTCCCACATGTACGCGCCTGAGTACCCTTCAGTAGTTTCAAGGATAGATTTCATACTTCCTTCACTGATTTCTCCAATCCACTTTTCGATCATTTGTTGACGAAGTTCTTTTGTAGGAGAATCGAAATGGAGAATATCACTGAAACGACCAGGACGATCAAGCAGAGCATCAGGGAGCTTTTCAGGAGAGTTGGTTGTCATAATAGTAATGACACCAGTGTTTTTCTTGACTCCATCAAGCTCTGTTTTCATCATGTCAACGATTTTGCCATTGATCCAATTATCGATGTCTTCCAAGCACAAAATCGAAGGTGCAAGCTTCCTTGCCAATTTAAATCCTAGAGCAATTTTATCTTCTGGATAATATGTATTTGTGAGATCTTTCGAACTTACCCAGATGAAAGTGTGTTTGGTTTGGGACATAAGTATGCGAGATACTTTGGTTTTTCCGGTTCCGGGTTTTCCGAGCATCAACATGCCACGACCATCGAAGCCCATTTCTTTTTCATCAATAAGTTTCTGAGCATGTTTTGCAGCCTTTAAATTGCCATCTGAGAGGACAATCGTATCCCAATCATCAGCAGGATCGATATCGAGAAACTCACCGTTAAGGCCCATTTTTTCGTCTTTGAGAGGATTTTCCTTTTCAACCCACTCATGAACCGATTTCATCAAGTCCTTATTGAAATCCATATATTTTCGTGATGTATAAATCGTAGCATGAAGTCCATACCGATCAGGAGTGAAACTTAGAACCACAGGAACCCCATCAATCTCATAAAAAGCAGATCCATCAATCAGAAAATCATCATGAGTTTTGCTATTGATCTGAATCACTTCATATACAGGAGGAAATTCAAGCTGCTCATACTTTGAGAACGCACGAACATCTTTCAGTGTAAAATCATTGGTTTTATTCTTAAATCCAGCAAGATAAGAGCCAAGCAATGGAGAAGGGATAAAGAAATCGTTCATATAAACATTCTTCACCTTGCACTCAAGAAAAGCACAATAAATCTGCATGGTATATGAGGCAGGCTTACTTGGAACATTCTGAATATCAAAAGTTTTGCTTAACGATTTATTCCAACGCTCAGCTTGAAATTCCTTTGGAACAACCCTCTCACCAAACGGGATTTGGATTTCTTCAAATTCCTTTTTTGGTTCTCTATAAGCTTCTTCCTCTACTTCGTCTTCTTTAGACTTCTGATCACATGGTTTTTCATCTTCTTTCCCACATTCAATGTTAATATCGACTTCTTCGTATTCATCAACCAACTTGAGATCAAGACCGTCAAATTCTTCGTCTTTATCAATAATGTCCATTGCTGTATCAACAGCCTTCTTGTGATCTTGAATCCACTGACGAGCTTCTTCCATGGTGAATTTATCTACATCGAATAAATATGTTTTTATTTCTTTACATTCCACACAGTACAAGGCTTTAATACCATCAGTAACCTTGATAGTCCGAATCTTATGACCATCATGTCCTTCACTGACAGGAATATGATGATAATTCTCAGTAGTTTCAGGTTTAGTAACTACTTCTTTTTCTTCCCTGTCGCCACTGGCTGCTGTTCCTTCTTCGTTTTCTGAGATTGCTTTTTCTTCTGCTTCGATTTGCCCATGTGATTCCTCCTTTATTTTTGCCAAAACATCCGAAAAATCTTTTGTTTTAATTTTGCCATCATTATACATTTCCATTATAGCCGCAGGACATGAAGGAATACTTACACAAGAAATCTCTAACAACTCTAGATGTTCATAAATACGCCTTGGTTCTCCAGATTTAACCATGTCTGGTTCAGTATATTTCAATGGAAGAAATCCGATAGAAAACGCATTCATTATACCGTCTTTGTATAATGTCCAAAGTTCTTCTCCAGTAGGAGTTTTGGCGAATTGGGCTTTAAAACGCAATCCTTCTGAAGTAACTTTAGTCCAAAGTACCTTGCCAACAGGTAATTTTGAATAATCATGGGAAATACACAAAACAGGATTCTTCTTAAAATTGTCAAGTTCCCATTTTGCATCGGCGGCTATTTTTTCCATATCTCTATCGAGTACTGGACGAGATCCCCATGCTACAATAGACCTTTCCTCATCGTTGATCTCTTTCTTCTCTACAACTTCAAACATCTTATTTTGAACTTCCATCTTATAATCCTTCCGTCACAATGGACTAGAATCTCTTAATATGGATATTAAACTTTCGACATTGAAAGTGTTTATCCGACAATTAGACTATATATACACGCTATACTCTATAGCGTCTTTTTACAAATTCCTTTTTAATTACTGGTAAATTCCATTCACCTTTTGGAAAGATGATATTTAATCCTCTCTCTTTTAATAATCCATGAATCGACATAAAAATTGTTTGAATTCCTTTTGCCATTGCAAATTGTTTCGTATTCAATTCAATTTTTGGTTTGGTCAAGTAGTACAATGTAATATCGTCAAATCTTTTATGTGGATAAGACGTTATTAATTTTCTCAACCCTCTTATGACCGTTACTCCTTCTATTATATATTCATTTTCTAAGATCCAATTTGAAACAATATCTGACGAATCTTTCCAATTATGATTTTCAATTAAATCATCAGTATGTAGTATCTGAATATTTTTATACTGATTGGATAGTTCATTTGCAAATATTGATTTCCCAGTTTTAGGAAAGCCAGATATGAGAATTTTGGTCATACAAATCCCATGTACTCCTCTTATCAAGTCTTGCAGGGGACGCCCCTTGCAGGCGACCCCCGATCTCATTCCGCCGCCATTGGCGGGTGAGCTTGTCGGCGCTCAAATAGCTCACCCATCCATCCGGGTGACGAATCTTGCCGACACAGATACCTTCCGCACGGAAGTAGCTGTCCTTGAATGCTGACCTAAGACTATCTGTCGCCCCTTGCTCCGTCTTGGCACTTCCATAACGGAAACATCGTCCGTCTGACCAGCAGAGATATATTTGCCATCGATTGCTCACTGTACCGACAATCGCACTTTGGCCAGACACTCATCACAAATCGGCCGCCCATCCAAACAGGTCACTACATAACCATTCGACAGATCGCGCCCACAAAAGGAGCAACCGACATTGATACTACTCGTTGAAACGGTCTCACAATCATCGTAGTGTCTGTAGTAGTTCACTTCACCTGCTCCTCGATGAGCGACCGCAGGTTAGTCGCATATTCGTCTATTTTCTCCATAAACTGAGAGACCATGCTGTCACGCCACTCATCCACCTCTCGCTGGAGATCGGCAACAATCTCAGCCCGTGTCCGGTTGTCCTTCCAGGGGACCTCGCGGAAGATGCCCGGCTTCGTCTCGATGATCTCGACGGGTGGCCGAGGCGGCA
>Ga0116143_10005669_pt1 | contig 11165 bp, 8 predicted proteins | sample AD_UKC034_MetaG_FD_89745 | JGI IMG/M metagenome (GOLD analysis project Ga0116143, IMG submission 89745) | Active sludge microbial communities of municipal wastewater-treating anaerobic digesters from USA - AD_UKC034_MetaG | ecosystem: Engineered > Bioreactor > Anaerobic > Digestate | place: USA...
GTAAATTTGGAATGGGATCAAACTCGTGTTTCGTTTGCTGTTGAATGCGCTACTGATGAACAGGCTTTGGAGAATATTAAGAACAGTCTTGGCGGTACATGGAGGACCTACAATTCAGCAGCAAGATATATGCTGGATAAAAATGATTATGAAACAGCGTTAAAGTATGCGGATCAGTCATTGCAATTGTCAGAAGAGTGGTTCAACACATGGGTGAAAGCAAGTATCCTTTCCAAGATGAAGAAAAATAAAGAAGCTTATGAATTGGCTTCAAAAGCGAAGACCTTAGGTGATAAAAATCCTGATGGGTTTTTCTTCAAGACTCAGGTTGAAGATGCTTTAGCTACGTGGCCTAAACAATAATTGGCATTCAATTAGAAAGTGGCAAGAGAATAATTCTTTTGCCACTTTTTTTATGGACTAATATGTAGAAACTACTTCGTTGATTTTGTAATCCGCTTGTGATTATTCAGGTTTGGTCCGGTGAGATGGAATATCCAGGCAAAAAGCACGACTAATATGCAACCGATAAGATTAAGCCACAGGAATGCTGTGAGGTCAAGCCAAAAAATAAACATGACAAATGCTTCTGCAGTAAGTGCCGCAAAAAATACCTTTCCGCCTTTTATCTTTTTAAGATAAAACGCCACCACGAAAATACCCAGAATTGTCCCATAAAATAAGGAGCCAAGTTTGTTAACGGCTTCGATAAGACTTCCCAATTGATTAGCAAACATTGCAACCATAATGGCATAGGCTCCCCAAAGTATAGTGACCCATCTTGATGTTCCAAGATATTCTTTATCGCTCTTTTCTTTTTTTGAAAAACGTTTTACTATATCTACAACCGTAGTGGATGCAAGTGCATTTAGTTCTGAGGCAGTAGAAGACATGGAGGCAGAAAATATTACAGCTATCAGAAGGCCAATCAAGCCGGCCGGAAGATAACGCGTAACGAAGGAGAGGAAAATATAGTTTGTATCATTTGTCTCGGCCAGAGGGTCGTTCTTTTTCATGAGTGTCATGGCCTCGGATCTCACCAGCTTCATTTCTTCATCCTTGCTTGTCATGCTTGTTCCTAATAAAGATCGTGATTGATCATCTCCATTACGAATGGCTGCAGTTAATGCATTCAGGTCAGCTTGTTTCTTCCGGTATAAGTCTTCATACTGAATATTAAGTTTGGAAATATCTTCGGCATATTCGCTCTTTGAAATTTTTTCTAGCTCTACTCTGTTGAAGTGTAATGGCGGCTGATGAAATTGATAGAACACGAATAATAATGCTCCTATCATAAGAATCAGAAATTGCATTGGTATTTTTATGATTCCATTGAATAGGAGTCCAAGGCGACTTTGGCCAACGCTTTTTCCGGAAAGGTATCGTCCGACCTGACTCTGATCAGTACCAAAATATGCAAGTGCTAGAAAGAATCCACCTATCAAGCCTGACCAAATATTGTACTGATTCTTAAGGTCAAAATTGAAATCGACAACGTTGAGCTTCCCCATTGAGCCTGCAACTTTGAGAGATTCTGAAAGGCTTAAATTATCAGGTATCAAATGCACCACCATATAGCCGGCCAAAAACATGCCAATAAAAATTACCGCCATCTGTTGCATCTGAGTTATACTTACTGCTTTTGTTCCACCGGCTACCGTGTAAGTCACTACTAAGCCTCCTATGATAAGGTTAGTCCAATAGATATTCCAACCCAATATGGAAGATAAAATAATTGATGGAGCATAGATGGTAAGTCCGCATGCCAGTCCTCTTTGAATGAGAAACAAAAATGCGGTCAATGCACGAGTTTTTAAGTCAAATCGATTTTCAAGAAATTCATAAGCGGTAAAAACTTTCAGTCTGTGAAAGATCGGTACAAAGGTGACACTGAGAACTATCATAGCGATTGGCAGTCCGAAATAAAACTGAACAAATCGCATGCCGTCAGTATAAGCCTGACCGGGAGCAGACAGAAAAGTTATGGCGCTTGCCTGTGTGGCCATAATGGAAATTCCTACTACATACCATGGCATGCTTTTGTTGGCAAGCAAATAACCTTCAATGTTTTTGCTTCCCCGACTTTTCCAGATACCGTAAATTACTATAAATAGTAAGGTGCCTACCAGCACAAACCAATCTAAGTTACTCATGAATAATGTTCTTTAAAGAGGTAGAACAAAATGATGAGTATGATCAGATTCGTAAATACAGCGATGTAAATATTGCGCCATGATCTCAGGATGGGTGGCTTGTCTTCTTCAGAATGTTCTTGATTATCCTTTGTCATGGCTTTTATATTCTGAATAATTATAATTAAATTTCCAGTTATCGGCTTGTTAATCGTGTTGCGGATAACCTGCTGACATGAGGTTTACAAATAATCTATACGCACCCGGTACTCCTGCAGGTAATTCCCTGAAAAACGAAAGGCCTGTATAGATAAATTTACCACTACCATATTCAGCATAGATTAATGATCCTTCGAGTTCTTTGCTGTCAGGGTCGTTCATAGAAAATAGTGTTTCGTATTTTGAATCATAATCTCCGGCAAAATATAATCCGCGTTCCTGTATCCATCCTTTAAAATCAGAGGCTGTGATAAGATTCGGCTGAGTAAGCAATTTGTGATCCTTCTTTAGAAATCGAACTTCTGCCGTTTCATCTGTGACCCTGTCACGTGTAATTTGGAAAGGGTATGGGCCGATGTCAGCTTTCAGGCTACTCAGAAAATTACTTGTGTTGTACTGAACAAGAAGTGTACCACCGGCTTTTACGTACTCCATCAATCGAGGTTGGTATACGTTCATACGTTCATTAGTATTGTATAAACGAATTCCGGTGATGATGACATCAAAGTGAGAGAGGTCTCCACGACTGAGCATATCGTCATCAAGAAATTTCACGTCATAGCCGATCTGTTTCAAGGCTGCCGGAATGTTATCGCCCGCTCCTTCGATATAGCCAACGTTTAAGGCGAGGGTGTTCAGATCCAAATGAATTAACTCTGCTTCAGCATCCCTGACAAGGGTTTGAACAGGTATATGATCATGTTCAACCCTGTGAACTGTCTTTGATAGTTTTTTTCCTTCAGTTAGCACTGAAAAACTTAGAGTCGATTCAGTATATTCTTTTGGAGGGCTGATCTTGAAAGTGAATTTTTGTTCTTGATTTTTTTCTGCTATTTCAAAGTTAAATTTTTCAGGGCTGATGAGCCATCCTTTCGGTGCATAAAGTTGAAGTTCTCCTTCGCATTGCGATTTGTTTGCTCTTAGAGACAAGTTAATATCTTGTGCAACAGGTTTGGTGAATATGTTGATTGGGTCAACAGGATGAATGCTCACGGCAGGTAAGATCTCAAACGCACGGTAAAGTTCTCCCCGAACAGGGTCTACCCATTTATATTGAAGAGGTCTCCGAATTTTAAATGTGTCCTCGTTTATTTTTAGCTGAAATTCTATTTGTATTGCAGAAGGTGCCTCCGGAATTCCGATAGACAGGGGATCTGTGGAGGCAAATCGTCCAATGGAATTTCGTTTTTCCAACCAGTACGGATTGGTATAGTTTACATTTTCCGGAATCTTGAGTGAGCGTGGAATATTTAGCAGGACATTGTAAGGCATAGAAGAGCTTAGGGATGTATCTGCAGTATAACCCGGGATGCTCACTTTTAAAAGTGAGACCTTCTCATTTGTTCTGTGAATAACAGAAGCATTCATGGATACTGATTCTCCAGGAGTAGCACTGTAGGTGTCAGCCAGTGCTTCTGCAAATATTCCTGCGCAGGAGAGGATTAGTTCTTCCACTTCTTTGGCTTTTTGCGTTCTCCAGTACTCGTTCTTGACAGTACTTAAAATTAGTGAGCGAATTATTAAAAGTTTCTCGATACTTTCTTCAGGACTCTGTACATTGAAATTATCTATCAGTGACGTAATGCTTTCAGAGATATCTTTACTTCCTTTTAATCGCTCCCAGGAAGTATTTATGCCACTGAATTCGTCGCCAATTAAATCAAGGCCCTTTAGAATTTTAATATAATCATTTTGTACACCTCTGTTTTTTGCAGCGCCGAATCCCTGGCTCTTATGCATGCTTCTGCTTTCAGAGGCCATCTCACCGAATGACTTACCAAGGATTTCATTATAGGTTCCTATATCCACAGGGATTATGTCAGCTTTACCTTTAACATCTTCCTCTTTCACTCTGAACATATTCCAGAAAATTCTTGTTGCCTGCCATGGCTTTACGAATTTGAGTTGTTCAGGAAATTTTGTCTTATCCGCTGCTGCCTCAAAAGCTTCCAGTCCGAGTATTGCAGATGCAGTATGATGACCATGTCCACCTTCTCCGGTTACCGGGAAGCGGAGAATAATTATATCCGGCTGGAATTTGCGAATAGTCCATACCACATCTGATAAAATGGAATCTTTGTTCCAAATTGAAAAAGTTTCTTCCGGGGTTTTTGAGTATCCGAAATCGATTGCTCTTGAAAAAAATTGTTCCGCTCCATCAATCTGTCTTGCAGCCAGCAGTTCCTGAGTACGAATTACTCCAAGCAGATCGCCTTGTTCGGTTCCGACAAGATTTTGTCCGCCATCACCCCGTGTGAGTGAGAGGTATGCTGTTCTGAATTGTTTCTCATTTGCATAATAAGAAAGGAGTCTTGTGTTTTCATCATCAGGATGCGCAGCAATATATAAAACAGAGCCAAGCGTATTCAGTTTTTGCATTTTCAACAAAATGTCTGAAGAGCTTTGATTATGTTGTTGCGAAAATGCAGATAAAGAAAAAGCAAGAAATAGGAATAGAGGAGAGACCGTTTTTTGCATAAGAAATAAGTATCCGGTAAAGATAGTTATTTCAATTGAAAAATATTTTTGATATTCAAGGTAAAAAAATAAAAGTTGATTCATATTGCATGTTCCGGCAAGATAAATCAACTTTTATTTTCCAATAGTATAACTGCGCAGGCCTTATTCTTTCACAAATCTCAACTTGAATTCCTGCTCATCAGATGAAAGATGTATTGCATATATGCCCGGTGTTATAGATTCAATATTTATATTTTTTGTGCTTTCTCCTTCCTGCATGCTTCCTGAGAGCACAAGCTTACCAGTGATATCGTAAATTGAAATCCTTGCATCTGTTTTTAGTGCAGCTGAAAGACGTAAGTAAGCTGAATGTTTTGCAGGATTTGGATAAAATTCCGCTACAGTAATTGCCGGAGTTGATTTAATGCCTACGGATAAGCCATCAATTCGAATTACTTCATTGGTGGTCGCATTTACATACCAGATCTTTCCATCCGGTCCAATTTTAATTCCCATAATTCCCGGTGTTCCTGTAACAACTCTGCCCAATTCAACTCCTGTAGTTCCGCTGATGTCATAGATAATGATATCTCCGCTTGCAAAATCAGAAACCAGCAATCGGTTTTCAATGATGTCAATACCACTCGGAGTTACAAGTCCGCTATTAACAAATACACTCCAGGTTGCCCCGCTATATAGGGTATACTCTGCCACTGCTTCATACTGAGACAGGTTTGCTGTTTGTGTTCCGGTATTAATGTCCATTTTCAGTATGCGGTCATTATTAGTGTCTACGATATAAAGCATACCATTTTCTTTATCAAGCACGAGGTGACTTGATACATGATATGTCGGATCAGCAGATAAATTTAATCCTTCATAGCGACGGATGATCCCATCACTATGGTCATCATTTCCCGGTCCATGATCTTCTTTGAAATCGTAACGGACAGGATCACCCCCGTCTGCATCAAATACCCAAAAGATATTATCAGCTTCGTGACAAATGCCCATGCTGAACGGAGATTGGTGGAGCATGTCAAGATGGCTGCCATTCCCTCCCGATGGCTGAGCGTAAATTAACGGGTCGCTCGACCATAGTGTTGGTCCTGTAAATGGTGCGCCTCCATTATGATTTGCATCATAAACACCTGGTGACGTGGCAAAATTTTCATTGTCACTAAAAGCAATACCGGTAGGTAATGACATGAAGTGCCATGCGTTTCCATCCTGTTGAAGAAGTGAAGTTTGACCTGCTTGTCCGGCATTTGTGAATTTTACAGTTTCACCACCACTGTTTTCAGTACTCTTGTTTATAACCCACAATTCATTTCTGGTAAGGATAGGATGAAAATCAAGGTCGCGAGGAACACTTACTCCATCTGCTGAGTTTCCGATTACGGTGAGGATTGGAGCAACGCCGATATAGTCATCAATAATGTTGGGAATGCCGGGTCCAAGTGTAATGGTCTTATAAGCAGTGTCGTTAAAGGCATTCGCATCCGGATTTCCATCGAGATTTGACGCCCACATCTTAATGTTATAAACACCTGCCGTCATTCCCGCCCAACTTATCGGGTGTGTTAAAACTTCTTCAGTAAATGGTGCGATATTGATTGAGGAAACCGAGCCATTGACAACACTTCCGTTGTCAATTGAATAGTGAAGATCCATTGAGGTAACAGGATTTGAACCGCGATTAAAATATTTGGCTTTGATTGCAACATTGCCAATACCTACATAAGATGATAGATTAATTGATTGACAGCTCATGTCGAATGGTGGAGGTGGTTCAGCCAGAAATGTAATACGGCTTCCGCCACCTGCTCCTGATCCGGTAAGTCCGGAGTACATCGGAAATCCATTGATATTAACTTGAAACCTAAATCCACCATCACCATAATCATCAACGAAGATGATATCATAACTTAGGCCTTGTGTGAGGCACCATGGTCCGGTAGAAATCGTTGTATTATTTCCATAGCCACCGGATGGACTGTTTTGTTGGCTGCCACCTGTACAACCTACGGCAATATTCCCTCCGGAAAAAATGGTTCCTATGCCACATGCATTTCCTGATGGGACCAATTCCCAGTAACCTTCGTTTCCATAGCTGTCTGTAGTGACATTTATCGTGACTTCAACTTCTCCGACGGGACATTGGGCTGATGCGATGAAACTGAGAGCTAGAAGAAATAGAGTACAAAGATATTTGATCATTTTGCTATTCGTTTAATAAGATAAAATTGAGTGGGAATTGAATGGCAACAATCTATTGCCATTCTTCTGAACCGGTGACTCATGCAAAGAAAATAATAATTTACGGAATATAAAGTTAAAATTGGATTCAGAAGCCAAATCCATTAAGTTCTGAATATTGTCCTACGATTAGCAGATAGTGATAGTCAAAGTCGATTTGGAGATGGTCATGCAGTATTACAATAATTTTCGCGAGCATGATTACCTTAAGATTGAATGAACAGCATCTTTGAATGCTATTGCTTTAGTTGTCAAATCATTCCATTTTTTTGTTTTTTGAAAACATTGGCGTAGGTTTGATTCGATTATCGTCAATTGTTGAGAGGCATTGATTATTCGGGAATCCCTGAAAAAAGATTAATTTTGAATCATGTCCAAAAGATTGAACAAATCTCGATTCAATATTTAAAAGAAGATAATAAATTATGGGTGCAGGTTCTATGATCATGTTGATGCTTTGTGGCATAGCCTTCTCTGCGGGAGGGATCTTGCTTTCAAAAGCATTGATCAAAAAATCATACAATCCACAAAAGGGTCAGACTTATGAATGTGGCGTTCCGACAGTAGGGAAGTCATGGATTCAGTTGAATGTCGGCTACTATCTTTTTGCTCTTCTCTTCCTGATCTTTGATGTTGAGCTGGTTTTTTTATTTCCATGGGCGGTTGTAGTTAAAGAGTTGGGCTGGCCGGCGCTAATCGAGATATTGATCTTTCTGACAATTCTATTTTTGGGTTTTCTTTATGCACATAGAAAAGGAGCATTGAAATGGATGTAAAAGATAAACCGACATTACCAAAGCCTTTTCCGGGTCAGGTACATGAGACACCCGGAGGAGGGATACTTGTAAGCAAACTTGATGATGTGATCAAATGGGCGAGGTCCAATTCCTTATGGCCATTGGTTTTTGGAACAAGTTGCTGTGCCATTGAAATGATGTCAACAGCATCCGCTAAATATGATTGGTCAAGGTTTGGATTTGAAGTTGCAAGAGCTACACCTCGTCAGGCAGATGTAATTATCATTGCTGGTACCATCGTAAACAAAATGGGGCCTGTTCTAAAAAGGTTATACGATCAGATGCCTGATCCTAAATATGTAATTGCGATGGGTGCATGTGCTACCTCAGGTGGACCATTTTTCTACAATACATATTCTGTAGTGAAAGGAGCTGACCATATTATTCCTGTTGACGTATATGTCGCAGGTTGTCCACCCAGGCCGGAAGCCTTATTACATGCTTTGATTTCATTACAAGAAAAAATTCGGAATACTTAGAACTGAACGGAATTTGTTTCCGGAAAATTTATGACAGCAACTGAACTTAAAGATAAACTACAGTCCATTCGGCAAACATTGAGCTTTGAAGAGACAGCTGAGTGGCTGACGGTGAATGTAGACTCAGCCGAATTTCACGACTTTGCTTTGGAGTTGCGCGATCAAGCAGAGTTGGATTTTGATTTTCTCTTTTGTGTGACTTGTGTAGATTGGAAAACTCAGTTGTCGATGGTTTATCATTTGCGTTCACTGGATCGTAAGCATAGCATTGTGGTAAAATGTAAGTTGGATCGGGAGAAGCCCGAGATACAGACTGTTTCAGATTTATGGCATACCGCCGAATTTCATGAAAGAGAAGCCTATGATTTATTTGGCGTGAAGTTTACAGGTCACCCTGATCTTCGCAGATTATTTCTGACTGATGATTGGGTAGGATGGCCTTTAAGAAAAGATTACGATGATCCTGTAAATATGATAAAGTTGTAATCAGGTGGATTATTTATGTTAGAAGAAGTAGGGACAAATACAGAAGGTGATCTGATAATTAATATCGGACCGCAACATCCATCTACGCATGGGGTGCTTCACCTTGTCATAACTTTGCATGGTGAAACAGTAAAGAAAGTTGAGCCTCATTTAGGTTATATTCACAGGTCGATAGAAAAGATGTGCGAGAGTTTGTCGTATCGTCAATTTATCTATGTGACTTCCAGGATGGATTATCTTTCTTCTCACATCAACAATCACGCTTGTGCACTGGCTGTTGAGAAGGGTTTACAGGTTGAAGTTCCTGAACGCGCACAGGTTATCAGGGTACTGTTGGATGAACTAACACGGCTGGCGTCGCATCAATTATGGTGGGGTGCTATGGCCATGGATGTCGGTGCGATCACACCATTCTTTCATGCTTTCAGAGAACGGGAAATGATCAATGATATCATGGAAGAGACTTGTGGCGCCCGCTTAACCATGAATTATATGGTACCAGGTGGAGTTATGTTTGATCTCCATCCTAATTTTCAAAGAAAGGTGAAGGAATTTGTTCAGTTTTTCAGGTCTAAATTCGACGAGTATGATGAACTGCTTACAGGAAATATCATTTTTCAGGAACGTACAAAAGGTGTTGGGGCAATTTCTAAGGAGATGGCGATATCTTATGGTTGTACGGGTCCGGTTGCGCGCGCAGCAGGTGTAAGTTGTGATGTAAGAAAACTAAATCCTTACGAAGTGTATCACAAGTTACAGTTTGATGAGGTATTGCAAACCTCCGGTGATTCATATGCCAGATATCTCGTTCGGATGGGCGAGATGAAGCAATCGCTTTCTATCATCGATCAATTAATAGATAATATTCCTGAAGGAGATTTTCAAGCAAAGACTAAAGCCGTATTAAAATTGCCCAAAGGAGAATTCTACTCTATGGTTGAAACAGCCAGAGGAGAATTGGGTGTATATATAGTTAGTGAAGGTGGAATGACACCCTACCGTATTAAGTTTCGATCACCGGGATTTTCAAATTTGTCTGCTCTCGATCATATGGCACGAGGTGCAAAGATTGGCGACCTGGTAGCGATTATGGGTACTCTCGACCTTGTAATACCTGATATCGACAGATAGTGACTGTCAACATAGAATGAATAACGATGTTAAGCATTGAGAAAATAACGATTGCAATCCAGGAAGCACTTTATGCAAACTTGCCTGAATTCATTGCCTTGTTAGCACAGTTTGTGTTGGTAGGGATCTTCGTTATTTCGTTGTTTGCTATTCTTGGTCTTGTGCTTGTGTTTATGGAAAGAAAAGTTTCTGCCTATATGCAGATTCGTGTCGGGCCGAACAGAGTAGGTTTCAAGGGTACAGCTCAAACACTTGCTGATACGCTTAAGCTGGTTCTTAAGGAAGGTCTTACCCCTGATGGAGCTGATAAGTTTCTCTTTAATCTGGCACCCTTCATCGTGATGATCGGTGCGATGTTACTCATGGCGCCAATTCCATTTGCAAGAAATGTTCAGATATGGGATATCAATATCGGAGTATTGTATATTTCTGCGGTCTCCTCTATCTCGGTAATCGGAGTGTTAATGGCCGGCTGGGCCAGCAATAATAAATATTCATTGATAGGAGCTATGCGAAGTGGTGCACAGATTGTGAGTTACGAATTATCTGCAGGACTATCCATCATTTCTATAGTCATATTGACAGGCAGTTTGCAGCTTTCCGAGATTATTGCATCACAGGAGAATGGTTGGTGGATTTTCAAAGGGCACATCCCTGCCCTGATTGCATTCGTTATCTTTATTATTGCCGTTACTGCTGAAACGAACAGAGCTCCATTTGATATGGCAGAAGCAGAATCTGAACTTACGGCGGGATTTCACACCGAGTATTCAGGGATGAGGTTTGCATTGTTCTTTCTGGCGGAATATGTAAACATATTTATTGCATGTGCAATTGGCGCTACATTGTTCTTCGGGGGATGGATGCCATTTCATATAGGAGGCTGGACAGAATTTAATCATATGATGGACTATATTCCGTCATCAATATGGTTTATAGGAAAAACATTCTTCCTCATATTTGTGATCATGTGGTTTCGATGGACATTTCCACGACTTCGCATCGATCAGTTACTTAATCTTGAATGGAAGTATTTATTACCTATTAGTTTAATAAATGTTTTGCTCATGACGATAATTGCAATCATGGGATGGCATTTTTGAGAAAATTAATTGTTGAAGACAGGGTATGGGTTTTTTAAAAAATTATGTGAGTACTGTATATCAGGCAGTCAGATCTCTTTTGAAGGGGATGAAGATGAC
>Ga0116143_10005672_pt1 | contig 11160 bp, 9 predicted proteins | sample AD_UKC034_MetaG_FD_89745 | JGI IMG/M metagenome (GOLD analysis project Ga0116143, IMG submission 89745) | Active sludge microbial communities of municipal wastewater-treating anaerobic digesters from USA - AD_UKC034_MetaG | ecosystem: Engineered > Bioreactor > Anaerobic > Digestate | place: USA...
CCCCGCCAGCACCGCCACGGCCGCGCCCGGCAGCCGGCCGGGCAAGCGCAGCTTGGCGACCAGGGCGTAGAGCACGATGCCCAGCGCCACCAGGCCCACCACGGGCAGCTTGAACACGTTCACCAGGGGCAGCAGCCCGAGCAGCGCCAACCCCACCCCGGCGATCGAGCCCAGCAGCCCGGCCTGGGGCACGACCCGCCGCACCCAGTCCCCGGTGAAGGCCAGCCCGAGCTTCACCAGGCCCATGAACATCATGGTGGCCATGCCCACCTGCCAGGCCACCATGGGATCCTTCGAGGCGGCGTACACCGGCCCGAGCACCGCGACCGCCACCCCGATGGTGGAGGGCGTGTCCAGCCCGAGGGGCATGGCTGTCACGTCCGTGCGTCCCGTGCGCCGGGCCAGCCGGCGGGCCATCCAGGTGTAGGCGAGATCCCCCACCAGCACGCCGAAGGCGGTGCCGGGGATCATGTGGGTGAAGACGAACTCGACGGGGAAGCCGAACCCGGCGGCCAGGATGCCGTTCAGGATGACCAGGTTGGTCACGTTGTCGAGCATCAGGCTGAAGAACCCGTTGAGGTCGCCCTCGGTGAACCACGGGTAGCGCGGGCGCGTCTCGCTCATCGCCGAGCCCCTTCCCCAGGGATCAGGGCGGTCCCCAGCAGGCCAACCGCGCGGCCCGCGGCCGAGATTCGGGCGGCCGCGGCGGCTGGCACCAGGGCCACCTCGCCCGGCCCCAGGCAAGGGCCGCCCTCCAGCGCCAGCGCGCCCTCGAGGCAGGCCAGCACCCGCGGCAGGCCGGCCTCGAGCGCGAGCCCCTCGCCCGCCCGGAACTCGATCCGCTCCAGCTCGAACCACGGGCAGCGGAGGCCCGGGCGGCCCGAGGTCGGCGCGGCGAAGGGCGCGGGCCCGCGCAGCCCGAAGTCGATGGCCTCCAGGGCCTCCTCCAGGTGGAGGGCCCGCGGCCGGCCGTCCAGGCCCGGGCGGTTCCAGTCGTGCACCCGGTAGGTGGTATCCGAGGCCTGCTGCAGCTCGAGGAGCGAGATCCCGCCGCCGAGCGCGTGCAGCAGCCCGGCCGGCAGGTACACGAAGTCGCCCGCCCGGGCCGGCGAGCGACCGAGGAGCGGCTCGAGCGCGCCCCGGCGGAGGGCCGCCTCGAGCTCTGTCCGGTCCACCCCGGGCGCGAGGCCGAGCACCAGCTCTGCCCCCGGCGCGGCCCCGAGCAGGTGCCAGCCCTCTGCCTTCGGACGCGCCCCCCGGCCCAGGCGCAGAGCGGCCGGCCCGTCCGGGTGCACCTGGACCGAGAGTCGCTCGCGGGCCTCGATGAGCTTGAAGAGCAGCGGGAAGCGCCCGCCCTCGGCCGGCGGGACCGGGCCCAGGAGCTCGCCCGCGCGGGTCTCCATGAGGGCGCGCAGGCTGGTCCCGGCCAGCGCACCCCCGGACACCAAGCTCTCGGCCCCTGGCATATCGCTCACCAGCCAGCGCTCGCTGCCCCACGGCATGGGCCGGAGGATAGGCGCGAGCGCGAGCGGGGGGAGCGCGTTCGGCATGCTCGCGGGAAAGGTAGCACCCACCCGCCCCCCGGTCCAGCCCCGCCCGGACCCGGCTCCAGGTCGCGCTTGCCATCAGTCGCCTGGCACCTGAAAGGGTCCAGGGTCCGGATGGAGGCCCGTTGACAGGCCCTCCCCGGGCTGCTAGACCGCAGCGAATGACCCGCCCCGCGGCCAGCCCCGCGGCCGCCCCGGCGGTCGCCCCCGAGATCGAGCCGGACCAACCGCTGGCCCGCGCCCAGGCCTTGCTCGGACCGACGGCCGCCGAGCTCGAGGCGCGCCTGGAGGAGACCTTCCGCTCCAGCGTGGCGCTCATCCCCGAGGTCTCGCGCCACCTGATCGGCTCGGGCGGGAAACGCATCCGGCCCCTCATGCTGCTGCTCTCTGCCGAGGCGGCCGGCGCGCGGGCCGCGGCCGGGCTCGATCTGGCCGTGGCCGTCGAGCTGCTGCACAACGCCACCCTGCTGCACGACGACGTGGTCGACCGCGGGGAGCTCCGCCGCGGGGTGGCCGCCGCGCCGCGGGTGTACGGCAACTCGGCCAGCGTGCTGGTGGGCGACTTCCTGCTCTCCCGTGCGCTCGGCCTGGTGGTGGAGCACGGGGAGCTCGAGCTCCTGCGGGAGTTCTCCCGCATGCTGGCGGCCATGGCCGAGGGCGAGGTGTTGCAGCTGGTGCGCTCGGGGCGGCTGACCCTGGCGCTCCCGGACTACGCCGAGATCATCTCGGGCAAGACCGCGGGGCTGTTCTCCTTCGCCTGCCGGGCCGGCGCCTCGCTGGCCGGCGTCCCGGACCGGACCCGGGCCGCGGCCGCCTACGGCCAGGCCTTCGGCATGGCCTTCCAGATCGCAGACGACGTGCTCGACTACACCGCCCAACCCTCCGAGAGCGGCAAGGACCTGGCCAACGACCTGCTGCAGGGCAAGGCCACCTTGCCGCTGCTGCTGGCCTGCGAGCGGGACGGAGAGCTGCTCGCCTGGGTCGAACGGCTGGCCCTGGAGCCCGAGCCCACGGCCTGCGCCGCGCTCGCCGACCGGGTGCGCTCCACGGACGCCATCCCGCGCGCCCTGGACGAGGCCCGCCGCCACGGACGCGAGGCGCGCGCCTGCCTGGCGGCGCTGCCCCCGGGCGCGGCCCGCCAGACCCTCGAGGCGCTCAGCGAGTTCGCGGTGGAGCGGGTCCCGCTCACCTCGGCCTGATCCGGATGTGGTGGCGCGCGAGCCCGACCGCGCCGTCCTCGGCGTGGGCCAGGATCTGCAGCCAGCAGCTCTCGCCCTCCGCCGGCAGCGACAGCGTGAGCTCCAGCGCGCCCTGCGCGTCCGTGCGCAGATCCGGCGCGAACAGGAGCGTCCGGGCGGCCTCGAGCGGCGGTCCGCCGGGTGCGGCGGCCGGGGTCGGGGCACCCGGCCCTGCGAGGGGCAGCTCGAGATCGTCTCCACCCCCGGGGAGCCCGTCGGCGCCACGACTGCGGAGCGCCAGGTAGCGCAGTGGGCCAGCGCCGCGCGGGGCGTCGAGGTGCGCGATCTCGAGCGGCCGGCCCCAGGCGTCCAGGAGCGCCCGGGACGGCAGCAGGCCCCGCAGCGCGAGCCGCCCGAGGACGTCGTCCGGCGGCGCCCAGGCCTGGCGGGCTGGCTCCCAGACGTCCAGCCGGAACCAGGCCCGGTTCTCCTCGCCGTAGCGCAGAAGCGCCGCCGCGATGCGCGCGCGCCGGGGCTCGTGGAGCTCGGCCGCGGCCGGGGGCCAGCGCTCCGCCAGCCGCTCCGGATCGCAGGCCGGATCGGCCCGCCAGCGCGCGGCCGCCTCGGCCCCCCAGACCGGTGCGGGCCCGGCCGGGGGCAGCGGCACTTCGCCGCCGTCCCAGCCCGCCTCCGGTAAGGCCTCGGCCCGGGCGGCGGCCACCGCGGTCACCCCGATCCAGGCCTGCCGGGGCCGGCCGGCCGCGTCCCGCACCTCGAGCCCCAGCCGCACCGTACGCCCGGCCTCCTCGACGGGCCGGGCGCGGAGCACGGTCACCTCGAGCGGCGCCGCGGGCTCCACATACAGCATGCGCCGGACGCGCCAGGTCCGGCCACAAGGACCCGGCCCGCTGGCCACGAGCTCGACGGGCCCCTCCCATCCAGGCCCCAAGACGAGCTCGGCGCGGGCCGCGCCCGCCCGCAGGGGAACCGCCAGGCTCGCCAGGGGGCGGCCGTCCAGATGCGGGGCGAGGTAGGCGGTCGCGAGCGCCGCGGGCCCGGCCAGGCGCAACCGGAGGGGCTGTCCGGCCCGCCGCCGGCCCGCGTCCGGCTCGAACTCGAGGCCCGGCGCGCCCTCTGCCGGGCCGGAGGTGAAGGGCGGCGGGTGGGCCGACCCGACCCCGTGAAGCCAGCGCTCGGCCGGCTGGGCGCCCTCGGCCTCGACCCGGACCCGGACCCAGCCCGCGTCCGCGGGCAGCGCGAGGCGGGCCACCGCCACGCCGCCTGGCCCGGTGCGCAGGTCCTGCGCGGACAGCTCCCCGGGGCCGAGCAGCCGCAGTCGCACCGGGGCGTCGACCAGCGGCCTGAGGTCCGGCGAGGAGCGCAGCACCACGCGGGCGCCGAGCGCCTCGCCCGGCCGAACCGCGCGCCGTTCGAGCTGCAGCGCCAGTCGGGCCGCGGGCCGGAGCAAGAGCGGTTGCCGCGCCAGCGCCGTCCCCGCGGGACCCGCGAGCAGCACCAGAAGCGCGGCACGCGCGGGGCCCGGATCCCCGGGCGCGCGCACGCGGGCCTCGAAGCCGCCGCGGGGGCCGGTCACCCCGACCGCCAGGCGACGGCGGTCCTCCGCCCCGCGCTCTAACCAGACCTCCACCCGGGCCCCGGTCACCGGGGCATCAGGCCCGTCCCCGGACGTCAGCCGCGCCACCACGCGCAGCAGCGCCTCCGCCCCGGGCGCCAGCTCGGCCGGCGCCTGGACCCACAGCTCCAGCCCATCCCCGGGTAGCGCCGCCGCGGCCAGCCAGGCCAGGCTCCAGCACAGACGCGCGGCGAGCAGGAGCGACACGGGGCTCAGGGCTCCGGGTGGAAGGGGACGCGCCGCAGCACGTACACCAGGCCGTCCGCCTCGAAGGGCGTGGAGATCTCGCCCGGGGCCAGGTCGAAGGCCGCCCGCTCCAGGGCCGGGTGGTGGCGACCGCGTCCCTCGAGCACCAGAAGCCCGCCCCGTGTCCGCGTGGCGTGCTCCGATTCCCTGGCGACCAGGGCGGCGAAGTCGGCGCCCGGCTCGAGCGCTCGAGCGCGCAGCGCGCGCGCCCGGGCAAACGCCTCTTCCCGCGAGCGCCGCCGCTCGGGCGGCAGCGCAGGCTCCTCGCGCACCTCGACGCCCAGGAGGCGCACCCGGGCCCGCCGCAGCGGCAGGCGGATGACGATGTGAAACCCGGTCGGGGTCTCGACCACGTCGCCCAGGCCCCCCTCGTCCGGCAGCGCCAGGACCATCTCCTCGAACTTCGGGTGCATCGCGCCCGGGGCGAACGGCATGAAGAACCCGCCTCGCCCGGCGTTCTCGAGGTCCGAGTGGGCGCGGGCCTCGTCCTCGAACGACGCGCCCGCGCGCAGGCGCCGGTGGATGGCCTCGGCCAGCGCCCTGGCCTCGTCGAGGCTGCGGGGCTCGCGCGGGCTGTAGCGCTGGGCGCCGTCGTAGGTCACCAGGATCTCGCCCGCCTGGATCAGGCGCGGCTCGTCGCGCCTGAGCACGTGGAAGCCCGCGGGGGTCTCGACCGGGTCCGACACCTGGCCGGGGTGGAGCGCGCGCGCGGCCGCCTCCAGGTCGGGGTGCAGCTCGCCAGGAGCGCGGGGGCCGAGGGAGCCGTCCTGCCAGTTCGTGCGGGTGTCCTCCGAGTACCGGCGGGCCAGCTCGCCGAGCGTGTGCTGCCGGCCACGCGCCAGCGCAGCCAGGTGCCGCGCGCGCTCGAGCGCGCAGGCCCGGGTGCGCGGCAGGCGGCGCGCCGACTCCACCGCGCCCTGGTAGCGCACCAGGAGGTGGCTCACCTGGAGGACCTCCTCGGGAGGCGGGGGCGCGACCGCAGGGAGGCGGGCCGGATCGGGCTGGAGCCCGGCCAGGGACGGCAGGTCGGCGGTCGGCGGAGGCAGCTCGCGCTGGCACCCAGGAAAGAGCAGGCCGACGCCGACGAGGGCCGTCCAGGCCAGCAGAGGTCGCGTCTCACGGATTCGCATCCACATCGAGATCAACCAAGTTTCACGCGGCGAGTCAACCCGCCGCGTGAAGGTCAGGCACATGCCAGGGATTCCATTCTGGAGCAACGCCTGCGCGTGAGCCGGCGCCGGACCGAGAAAAGCCGCGCTTCGCCGGTCACCTCCCGACCTGGCACGCGGGTTGCTTTTCTCCGGGCCGGTCAGACGAGGTACAATCGACCGGGAACGAGGTGCGACATGCAACCCAGGCCCATCCTGCTCGCCGCGCTCGCCCTGCCGCTCGCGCTCTCGGCGTCCTCCGCACGGGCGCAGGGCACCCACTTCCTGGTCGAGCCCGCCACCGGCCTCACCTTCAGCCACGGCCTCAGCCTGGAGGAGGCGGTCGGCCTGGAGGCGGGCGCGACCCTGGCCGTGGGCGGCAAGTGGAAGGGTTTCCCCCCGCGCTTCTACGCCTACTTCCGCTTCACCCGCTCGCTGTTCGGCGACGAGGAGGTGTACGTCTCCTCGCGGGACGCCCACGGCGTGGTCAACCGCGCCGTGAGCTTCGTCACCGGCGGCCTGCGCACGGTCATCCCGCTCTTCTGGCGCCTGCGCCTCGAGCTCGAGTTCGGCGGCGGGGCGGCCTTCACCGAGAACGGCTACCGCGAGAGCGGCCTCGACATCCGCAGCTACGACGAGACGCTGGGGGTGCTGGAGTTCGGCGCCGGGCTCAACCTGCGCCTGTTCCGCTGGCTATCCCTGGGGCTCTTGTACAACTACACCCTGGTGGTGGAGGAGGAGCGCGGCGACCTCATCGCCCACATGCTGGGCGAGGAGGGCTCGGGCGCCGAGCGCGGCTGGTCGCACCTCAGCCTCACCCTGGGCTTCCACTTCTAGGGGGAGGGCGCGCATGCCACGCCACCGCACCCGGCAACCCCGCCTCTCCCCGGTGGGAGCGCTGCTCGCCGCCCTCGGCGCGCTCCTCGCCTCGCCGGCCCGGGCCTCCTTCGACAGCCCGGGCCAGGCGTCCTTCGAGTTCCTGGCCGACGACGCGGCCACCTACCCGGGCTGGGAGGACCTGCCGCCCGACGAGGCCTTCCTGCCCGGCTGGGCCGAGGCCTACTTCTCCTCGGACGCGTCCATCTTCGGCGAGGGCGGCGCGTTCGTGTGGATGGGCTTCTCCCTCGAGGGGCCAGGCGGCCCGCGCAGCGGCATGCTGCTGCTCGACCTCGACCTGGAGCGAGCCCCGTTCGACGGCCTGACGCCCATGCCGGCCCACACCCTGCGCGCGAGCTACCTGGAGAAACGCGGCGACCAGGTGCTGTTCGAGGGCGTGGCGAGCCTGGGCGAGGTATGGATCGTGGACGTCCTGTTCCACGAGGACGACCAGGGCGGGGTGGAGGGCGACTTCGCCTTCGTCTTCGAGGGCAAGGGCGGCGCCTACCCCGGCTCGCGCGCCTTCGTGCGAGGCCACTTCTACACCGAACCCAGCCCGGCCCAGCTCCGCTCGAAGTACGGGATCTCGCCGGTCGAGCCGGGCAGCGACGTCGACACCTACGTGGACGTGGGCTGCGCCGGGGCCGTCTACTGGGACGACGAGCCGGACCCCGGCGGCGGCTGCGACTGCGAGGGGGACACGTCCGACGACGGCAGCGCGGGCTCGGACTCGTGCGAGGGGGACTCGGGCTCGAGCTCCAGCGTCGACTCCTCTAGCTGCGACGGCGGCGACACCGGCAGCGGCTCCTCCTCGTGCAGCGGCTGCGAGGGGGACGCGCACGCCGGGGTCGCGGTCGCCCGCCGCGCCCGCGGCGGCCCGCTGCGGGCCGTGCAGCGCTGGCTGCCCGAGCTCGCCCTGCTCGCGGGCCTTGCCTGGCTGCGCCGGCGCGCCCGGCGCTGACCCCCGCACTGTCTCAGTCGCGCTCGACGGGCAGCACCCCTTCGAGGGGCACCGCCCTGCCGCGGAACAGCGCCCGCCCGTCGCTCCGGGTCTCGAGCAGCAGGAAGCGGTCGCCCGGGCCCCCGTACAGCGCCAGGCGCAGGCCGTCGTCCGCCTCGGCCGTGCGCCCCAGGCGCACGTAGTCGCCCTCGGGCCGCGCCAGGCGCTCCGGGGCGCCGCCCTCCCCCACGTGCTCCACCCGATCCGGCAGGCACACGGCCCGGCCGCCCTCGAGGTCCAGCACCAGCCGCGCCGGGCGATCGCCGTCCGCGAGCTCGAACAGGTGCACCGGGCCCCGGTCGAGGGAGAGCTCCCGCCGAGCGACCACGCGGTAGGTCCGCCCGAGCACCGAGAGGCCCTCCCCGGCCGCCGCCTCGGCCGGCCCGCGCCGGGAGGCGGCCCCGGCAGGGCGCGGGCCGCCGCCGGCAAGCCGATCCCGCAGCAGGCGCAGGCGCACGAGCCACGCCAGGCCAATGAGCACGCCGGCCAGCACGCCCAGGGCGATCATCAGCGGCGCCAGGCTCGAGGCGGCGCGCTCGACGGCTTCTTCCAAGGCAGCTCCCTCCGCCCTGGCAGCCTACACCGGGCGGGGCGGTCACCGGAAGAGGGCCCTTGCGCCCCCGGGGCGCTTCGGGCCAAGCTCGGGGCATGCGCGCCGCGCTCCTCCCCCTGATCGCCCTGGCGCTCGCCCTCGGCGGCTGCGCGACCCCGGCCGGCCACGGGCTGCGGCCGGCCTCCGGCCTCCACCCCACCGAGCAGTGGCTGGTCCTCCGGAGCTCGATGCACGCGCCGATGGAGCTCGTCACCCAGGCCGAGCCCGCCGGCGACGCGCTGCTGCGCGCCCAGGCCCGGCCGGTGGACGCGGACGATCCCGCCCTGGCGCACCTCGAGGCGCGCATGCGGGCCACGCTCGGCGCGGTGGGCGGCGTCGGCCTGGCCGCACCCCAGGTCGGCGTGCCGCGCAGGCTCGTCCTGGTGCAGCGCCTCGACCAGCTTGGGCAGCCCCTCCAGGCCTACCTGAACCCGCGCCTGACCTGGCGGAGCCCGGAGACGGAGCTCGGCTGGGAGGGCTGCCTGAGCGTGCCGGGGTACCGCGCCCAGGTGCGCCGCGCGCACTCGGTCGAGGTGGAGCACGAGCTCCAGGACGGGCGCCGGGTGCGCGAGCGCGTGGAGGGCTTCACCGCGCGCATCTTCCAGCACGAGATCGACCACCTCGACGGGGTGCTGTACCTCGATCGCCGCGAGCCCGGCCCGCTGGTCCCCGAGGAGGTCTACCAGCGCCTGAAGTCCGAGGGCGCGCTGCGCTGACAAAACTCTGGCCCGAGCCCGCGGCCCCTTGCTACACTCCCCCCGGCGCGACAGACGGCCGAGCCAGCGCGCGCGGGCCCGCGCGCAGGAGGGAGCTGCCATGGGCAGCAACATGATCTACGCCATCCTGGAGAAGCACCGGGTTCACGGCCGCATCGGGCCCGGGGAGGAGATCGGCGTGCGCGCCGACCAGCTCCTCACCCAGGACGGCACCGGGACCATGGTGTTCCTGCACCTGGAGCAGCTCGGCAGGCCGCGGGCCAAGAACCGGCTGGCGGTCTGCTACGTGGATCACAACACCCTGGGCGACGGCCCGGAGAACGCCGACGATCACGCCTTCCTGCAGGCGGCGTGCGAGAAGTTCCAGGTGCACTTCTCGCGCCCGGGCAACGGCATCGGTCACCAGCTGCACCTGGAGCGCTTCGCCGTCCCCGGCCAGCTGCTGCTCGGGGCGGACAGCCACGTGACCACCCTGGGAGGCCTGGGGCAGCTGGCGATCGGCGTGGGCGGGCTCGAGCTGGCGGTCGCGATGACCGGCGCGCCGCACTACCTGATCTGCCCCGGCGTCGTGCGCGTCCACCTCACGGGCAAGCTGCGCCCCTTCTGCGCGGCGAAGGATCTCGCGCTGCACGTGCTCGGGCTCCTGGGCGGGCGGCAGAACGCCGGCGTGGCCCTCGAGTACGACGGCCCGGGCGTCAAGGCGCTCTCCGTGTCCGAGCGGGCCACGGTCGCCAACCTGGGCGCCGAGCTGGGGGTCACCACCTCCCTCTTCCCGGCGGACGAGGCGACCCAGGCGTTCCTGGCGGCCCAGGGCCGCATCCGCGACCACCGCCGCCAGCAGCCACCCAGGGGGGCCGAGTACGTCGAGCAGCTCTCGATCGATCTCGACAAGATCGAGCCCATGGTGGCGCTGCCCTCCAGCCCCCTCAAAGTCACCCGGGTGCGCGAGGCGGCCGGCGTGAGCGTCCAGCAGGTCGCCATCGGCTCGTGCACCAACGGCGGGTACGAGGATCTCGCCCGCGTGGCCTCCATCCTGGGCGGCCGCCGGGTGTCCCCCGAGGTCAGCGTGGTGGTGGCGCCGGCCTCCCGCCAGGCGCTGCGCACGCTGCTCGAGCAGCGGCAGCTGGCGCCCCTCCTGGACGCCGGCTGCCGGCTGACCGAGAGCGCGTGCGGCTTCTGCATCGGGCACGGGCAGGCGCCCGGCACCGGCTGGGTGAGCGTGCGCACCTCGAGCCGCAACTACCCGGGCCGCTGCGGCACCGCCGGGGCCCAGGTCTACCTCGTCAGCCCGGAGACCGCGGCGGCCACGGCGCTGCGCGGGGTGCTGACCGATCCGCGCGATCTGAAGCTGCGCGCGCCGCGCCCCCGGGCCGTGCGGCGCTACCCCGTGGACGACGGGCTGTTGCTGCCACCGCCCCGCAAGGTGCGGCTGGGCGAGATGCCGCGCGGTCCGAACATCGTCGACCCGCCCCGGCAGCGGCCGCTGCCCGCGTCGCTGCACGTGGAGGTGGCCCTCAAGCTCGGCGACCACGTGTCCACCGACGAGATCCTGCCGGCCGGGCGATGGCTGAAGTTCCGCTCCAACGTGCAGGAGTACGCCAAGCACACCTTCGAGGGCATCGACCCCACCTTCGTCCAGCGCGCGCGGGAGAACGCCTCCCGGGAGATCTGCAACCTGATCGTGGCCGGCACCCACTACGGCGAGGGCTCCAGCCGCGAGCACGCCGCCATGTGCCCGGCGCTGCTCGGCGTGCGGGTGATCCTGGCCAGGGGCTTCGAGCGCATCCACCTCGGCAACCTGATCAACCACGGCGTGGTCCCGCTGACCTTCCTGGACCAGCGCACCTACGACGCGCTCAGCCTCGACGACTACTTCGAGATGCCCTGGATCGCGGCGGAGCTGAAGAAGTCCGAGACCATCACGCTGCGCAACCCCGACCGCGGCATCGAGTTCAAGGTGCGTCACGGCCTGTCGCGGCGGCAGATCGAGATCCTGCTGGCCGGCGGCCTGGCCAACCACGCCGCGCGGCACCTGATCTGACCGGGCGCACCCGGCAGGGCGCGGCGCGCTACCTGACCTCGAGGCCGGCCCGCTCCCGGCGCCACTCGCCCGAGCGCGGATCGCGCGAGAAGCGCACCGTGAGCGCGACGCCCAGGAGGGCCTCCCTCGCCAGCGGCCCGAACACGCTCGAGTCCACCGCGGCGGCGCGGTTGTCGCCCAGCA
>Ga0116143_10005674_pt1 | contig 11159 bp, 7 predicted proteins | sample AD_UKC034_MetaG_FD_89745 | JGI IMG/M metagenome (GOLD analysis project Ga0116143, IMG submission 89745) | Active sludge microbial communities of municipal wastewater-treating anaerobic digesters from USA - AD_UKC034_MetaG | ecosystem: Engineered > Bioreactor > Anaerobic > Digestate | place: USA...
CCGTTGCTGCCGCCCGACGAAGTCCAGTTGTTGGCGAACCGGGAGTGGGTGACTGTCACCGCGCTGCTCACCGCATAAACAGCGCCGCCGTTTTGGCTAGCGGAGCAACGTGTTATTGCCGTGTCCGACACGGTCAATGTAGCAGACGAAACGTAGATGCCGCCGCCAACATAGGCCGAGCATTGATCAATGCGGCAACCGATCACCGTCGGCTGCGCGCCGTTGGACAAGCTAATCCCGCCGCCATACCCGCTACTCGAACTCGCCGCGCAGTTGGTCAGAACGCAGTCAGCGATGACCGGATGAGCGCCGGAGCAAGTGATGCCCGCGCCTTGGCCAGTGGTCACGGCGTTGGTGATCGTCAGCCCGTTCACCACCGACGCTGCGGTCTCGCCGTTGTTAAACATGAACCCGCGCCCGTTTCCCTCGCAGTCAATGATGCAGTTGGCCGGCCCGTTCAGCGAGCGCACGGTGATCGCCTTGCCCTGAAAAGTTAGATTTTTGTTGCCTGTCCCCGTGTACATCCCGTCGGCGATGACCACGGTCTCACCCGCTGCCGCGGCGTCAATCGCCTCCTGAATCGTCGCGTATTGCGCCGGCACACTTCGGTAGCCGGCGGGCCATGTCGGCGCGGGCGTTTCCGTTGCCGGATCAGGCGTCGGCGGAATCGGAGTGGCTGATGCGCCAGGCGTGCCCGTGGGGCTGCCCTTGACCTCCCCAGGCAACTGGCCGGCAAGCGTTGAGGCAACGAACATCAACAATAACAACGAGGACAATATGAAGCGATTCATCTAAAACTCCCGCGGGAAAATTCCGGCAGCGGAGACGGAAGCCCTTCAACCGTCTCCGTCGCTGTATCGGTCAACAACAGATATACAGTCTCATGAATTCAGTTGGATTTGGCAAACGATTGCGTCAGGATAGACGTGAGTGACCCTTAACCAGGAGCACAATATGTCCAATTTTCTGCGTAGCTGTTTGAAGTTCACCGCGCTGCTGACCGCGCTGTGCATCGCCAACGCCGCCGCCGCGACCTCGATTGTCATCCGTCTGCCGTCCGAAGGCGCTGGCGGCGGCACATTGGCCGTGCAACTGACCTATCCCGCGTCGCCGTCGCTGTACCGCTACTCTACCGGCGCGCCCGTTGTCGTCATTTCGCCGGGCGGGCACGGCCCTGGCGCGCTCGACCCCGGTATGCCATTGATCGCGCACGGATTTGTTACCGTCACCTTCCTTTATCCTGGCGGGCGCGGCGGACCGTTTACCAGCGATGGAACCTACGATTACCGCGGCGGGAATTGCATCCTCGCGTTGCGCGATGTGCTCCTGTTCGCCATCGGGCAAGCGCGCGATTCGCAGAACCGGCTGATCACCGATGTCATCCTCGCTCCCGTTCTGATCGACAATGTCGGCATCGCCGCGCTGTCCAACGGCGGACCCACGGCTACGGCCACGCTCGCGCTATGGAGCGCTCAACTCACCGGCATTAAATATGTGTTGTTCATGGAAAGTCCGTCGAATGCCCAAACCGTCAATGGCGACCTCGGCGTCAATGGCTACGATTGCGACCCCGAACTCGATGGCGATGGCAATGGCTTGCCCGGAGACGATGGCAAGAACCTCCGCTACACCGCCTACGGACCGTCGTCCTGCCAAATCGATTACAGCGCGCTGGCTTACGATGCCGCCGCGCCCCGCCATTACGTCGATCCCGCCGCTGTCTATCCCGCTGTTGACGCGCCCGGCGTTATCCTCCTCGATGGCAATGGCGACGGCATCCTTAATGCGACCGGCAGCCCGGCCTGCTATGACACTGACGGCAACGGCATGATCGATCTCGACGAGGACTACCCGTTTACCGGTAAAATCACGTTCACCGAATCGGGCAGCCTCAAGCTGTTCTTGTCACCCGAACTCGTTTTAGCCGCAGATGCCGGCGAAATTTTTCCCGACGAGTGGCCGGCACACATCGCGTGGCCCGAAGAGACAATCGAGTTCTGGCAGACTCGCGATGCTACGCTCCATTTTGCCGGTTTGGCCTCCGGCCTGCCGTCATTGGCCGGGATGCTGCTGCTGCGCGAAACGGATCATGTCCAGTCAGCAGAGGACCATCCGCACGTCCAGCAGTATTATGACGGCTTCACCACCGGCGGGCTGTGGCGGCGGTTGAATCCCGATTATGCCTACGTCGAAGCCTTCTATGGCGGCGCCCCGCCTGCGGGAACCGTCGATAATCCAGCCAACGCCGCCGTCGCCCCAGGCACTCTTCGCAGCTATGCCGAACCGGACACCGTCAACTCCACTATCCCGGGTTTGTGCGAAATGGCCGACCGTGTCCGATTCCAACGCTGGGAAAACAATTTGGATGGAGTCCTCCACGAAGGATCGCCAACCCCGACGCAACAGCCCGCCACGCCAACGCCGACTGTGACTCCCCAATTCACCCCTGGCGGAACCGCTACGCCTGGCAGTACCGCTACACCCGCTGCGTCAACCACCCCCGCTCCGACGGACACGGCGAACCCAAGCCCCACGCCGACGTCAACTCCCGCGCCAAGCGGAACCGCTAGCCCCGCCACGCCAACAGTAACGCCAACGCCACCGACAGCCCGGACCAACTCGCCAACACCGACCGCCTCTCCTTCACCAACAGATACAGCCGCGCTCACTCCTACGCCGTCAGCCACTCCGACGGGTGAACCTTGGCTAGGCGTCCGCTTGCAGATGCCTAGGCAGTTTTACATGCCAGGCGATCTGTGTTCACTGACTGCAACGCTGGGTTACCCTGGCCAACATCCGCTCAAAGCCCAACCGCTGTTCGTCCTCCTTGACCTCGGAACCGCCGAATATTGGTTCTGGCCAAGCTGGATCAAGTGGCCGGATCAGATCGATTACCGTGAAGTGGACCTGCTTCCCGGCGAATCACAACTGACGGTCATCGATCAATTTCCCTGGCCTGATAGCGCCGGCTTCTTCTCTGGCGCCAAATTTTATAGCGCCGTGCTCGATCCCGCCATGACCGCCGTGCAAGGCGAACTCGGAGTCTGGGAGTTCGGTTTCGGCGAGTAAGTAAAAAACTGCCGGTCCTAACCGGGCAGCCTGTGCTCATCACCGTGGCTGGACGGTTAGGACCTACAGATATACATCAGGTTAGAACCGGATCTGATACAGCATCTCGATCTTTGTCTCTTCCGCGTTATCGGTGTCCGTCATCGTGCCGTTGATCTGGAACTTACGGAAATGGCCGTCCCAGTAATAACCGATGCCCCCCGTCGCCTGTGTGGTGTCCACCGTCGAGTCGCCGTAGTCCAAAGAGATCGAGGCGAACCGGGCCGCGACTTCCAGCTTGGGCGTCACGAAATAACCAGCTTGCGCATAAAAACCTGTGCGGTCCGTGTCTTCACCTGCCTTCGGCTCATCTGTGCCAACGAAAAATTCAGCTTGCGCGAACAAACTCTGCCAACCCAGGGCGAATTCCAAACCAAAATCAGCGCGGTCAGTGTAAGTGTCCGTATCGGCATTGTAATTCATCCGGTTCGACATCATCTTCGCCCCGACCGTCATCAACGTATGCTCAAACGGCTTCACCGCGCCTTCACCCAACGCCATCGCGCCGAACGGCATGTAAGCTAAACGGCCAACGAACAAAAACTTGTCGTCAGCATTAGACGTCGTGTTGACCCCGCCGCCATTGTACAGGCCAACCTGATACTCCACCTTCCCGTCCATGAACGTGCCGTGCGGCATGATGCCCAAGTCCCGGCTGGGATTAAACATACTCGTCGCTATGTCCCGGCTCACAAACTGCAGCAACGACGTCGAGGTCGAGTCAGAACGTGAAAAGAAGGTGTACGCCTGGCCAAGCCGGACACCAAATTCCGGCGCCGCGATCAAATCAATATACGCGTCCAGCAAATTCGGCTCGCGCGTAAAATCGTAACCAAACCCGTATTTAACATTCTTCGATCCCAACTGCCCGGCAAACAACACATAGGTGTTCACCATCCGGAACCAGCTCTCACTGTCATCATCTGTGCCCGACGCAGTATCCACTTCCCACGAGCGATACGTGAACACCGGACGGAGATAACCGGTAATTTTCAACTGCCACAGCCCGTCTTCGGACTGAATAATGAATCCGCGGTTATACCCGCACAAACCCGTCAGGTCCGCGGCAAACGTCCGCGGAACCATCAGCAAACTCAACAAAACCAGCCCAAAAACCAAATACCATTTTCTCGACATGATGCATCCTCCGTAAGCGGAAAACAGAAGCCCGTAGCCTGCTCTCGATGGCTAGGGATGTCAAGCGAAATGCCGCTAACCATCACTAAAATCTTCAGGACAGACTCCTATAACACTCTAATAAGAGTGTCAATACATTTGATCGCCGGTGAACTAGCGGCGGCCAAGCTGCGAGGCCGCCGGTCACATCGCGGCAGAGCGTTCTGTCTGTGCCGTTCGGATGATTAGCGAGGCTCGCTGTTGGCCGCGATGTGCCCGGCGGAATGGTCTAAAACTGCTCAGCTTCTGGGTTTGGCGGGGCTGCGGGCGGCTCTCCAGCCGGTTCCGCGGGCGGTTCTGCAGCTGGCGCCGCAGGCGCATCTGGCTGCGCTTCGTTGATCTGGAGTTGTAAGTGATTTAGCTCGTCGCGGAGGGCGTCAATTTCTGCTTGCAGTTTTGCGCGTTCGGCTTCGAGTTCGCGGTGCAGGTGCGCGGGGGCAGATTGGCCGATATCGGGGATGGTGATGCCGCTCAGATCCTGTTTGAGCCGGCGGCCGAGATCTTTGAGTTCGATGATTTCGTCGAGATCGATGATGCTGTCCAGTTCGCCAGTCCACTCGAATGTCTCGTTTTCTTCGCCGCGGCGGATGATAATGACATTTTCTTCCTGTTCGGGCCGGCTATCTAGTGACAGAGTGATCTTGAGCGGTTCGTTTTGCCGCAGGAGGTCGAGGGTCAGCGGTTCATTTTCGTCAGCGGCGGCGAGTTTGTTGTTGAGATCGTTGATGTCAGAGACGGTAGCGCCGTTGACTGCGGCGATCACATCCCCGGTCTTGAGTCCGGCTTTTTCGCCGGCTGAGCCGGGGATCACATGGGAGATCAGCGGGCCGGCCGGTGTTTCCTGGCCAGATTCGGCGGCAGGAGGAGACAATTCGATGCCGATCCATTGTTCTGCCAGATCCTGGCGTGAAGTGCGGGCGATGATGCGCCGCAGTTCGCGGGGTTTGTCAGGGGCTTTCCGCTCGAGTGTAACGGGGACCGTCATTTCTTTGCCGTCGCGATTCAGGGTGAGGATGAGCTGGTCGCCTTCACGGGAGCGTTGGACGATGTTGACAGCCTCAGTTGGGCGGGACACGGCTGTGCCCGAGATGGCGGTGATAACATCGCCCACGCGGAGTCCCGCTTTGTCTGCTGGGCTGTCCGGAGTGACGCCGATGATCTCGGCGCCTTGGCTGCCGCTGAGATTCTCGGCCGCATCGAGAGCTACTCCCAACCATCCGCGGGCGATTGTGCCTTTGCGGACGAGTTCATCAATCATTGGCAGCACGCGGGCGGCAGGGATGACCGCGGCGGGCAACGACCAGCCGCCGTTCGCCGCCGGCTTCTCCGCCCGGAGAATGATGCGGCGGTCGAGGGTTTCTACATCTACGTCGCGGGACAGTTGTGTCCGCCGTGGTCCCGGGCTCATCTCGCCGGCGACGAGGCCAACGAGACGGCCATCAACATCGATGACGGGGCCGCCGGCATTTCCTGGATACAACGGCGCGGTGATCTGCAGCAGGCTGTCTTCATTCTCGACGCCGTTCCCGCCGCCGGCCGCCAATCCCATGGACACGGTTGGCTGATCGCTTCCCGACCCGTAGCCGAACACGAACACGAGGCTGCCGAATTCCAGCTCCTCTGCCACCGCGGGAGAAACGGCGGTTAACTTGCCGTTGGTTAGGTCAACGACGGCGATATCCAGGATCTCATCGCGGCCTTTGACCTCCGCTTCATGACGCGTTCCTTGTGCGTCAACGATAATCACCTTTCCAGCATCGCCAACAACGCCAGACGTTGTCAGCACGCGCGATCCATCGCCGATGACGAGGCCCGATCCTATCTTGCCGCGCCCATCAGACAGCAACTCGCCAACGTCATCCTCTGCTGCTGCCGGCGGGACGATGACCCGGACGACCGAGGGCAACGCTTGCGCCGACAGCTCTGTGATCTTCCGTTGCCATGACTGCAGCGAATCGGCCAACGCTGCCGAAGAGAGCAGCGACAGGACCGCCGCCGCGCACAATGCCCGCGCTAATTTTGTGTTCATACACACCTCCTCCTGCCGCGGACAATCCGCGGTTGTTTAATCACGTTCCATTTCGTTGCGCTGGATTGGAAGCACTACAGCATAATACTGTTCTCAGATGATGGGGCAGCCGCTGCGGTTGCGCGTCCGCCTGTCACAGCAGTGTTGGGCACTTTTCTCCGCATGTTCGTCAACGGCATCCGCCGTTGCAGCGGTTCACCGTCCGAGACTTCACCCAATTGATAACTGGACCTAACCGTGGGCAAGACATACTCGACATCGATCCAGTCAAATTGTGCGGCCAGAGCTGGCGCACGGCTGGCGGGAATCCCGGCACCAGGTCCATCGTTGACCGTTGTCTGCTCGACGCTGCGTCCGGCGGACTGAGGGCCGGACAGGGAGACCGGGAAGTCGCCCTGCCACCACAGCGCTGCCAGCACGATGGCAACCGCGCCTAACGCGGGCGCCGCGATTTTGAACAACACGGGCTTGCGTCGAGAGCGCGAACGGGCGATTCGCGCGCGCAGTTGCGCAGCGAAAGATTCCGGTGCCCGAATCCGCGGCGCTCGAACCAGTTGCGTATCAAGCAGGCGATAAACGGTGTAACCCTCTCCACAAACAGGACACTCGTCCTTTCCTCGAGCGGTTCTGCGCCTCCGGCCGCCGCCTTGGCCTCCGGGCGACGAGTCTGGTCGCTGTGTCATGGTTCGACCTCCTTCAGACGCAGAGCCAGGGCGCGGGCCGGACAGATCAACCGGTGCAGCCGTTGGGCCAGCAACTTCCGTCCGCGGTTGATTCGTGATTTCACCGTCCCTTCCTTTACTCCGAGCGCTTCAGCGATCTCGGGATAATCAAATTCCTCGACCATCCGTAACAGAACCGGCGCCCGGTATTTGGCGGGCAATCCCGCAACGGCATCCCATAACATCCTATATTCCTCTGCGCGTTGCGCTATCTGCTCCGGATCTTCACCGGCTGACTGTCCGGTTTCATTCACCTCTCCTCCAGCGGCTCGCCCGCCGCGCTCAGTTCCCGGCAGCCCGAACAAGCGCCAGAACCGCTGCTTCCGGCGGGCATTCAACGCCAACCGCGTGGCGATCCGGAACAACCATGGACGAAAAGTGCCAGGTTTGCCGTAGAGATGATGTTTCTGAAACACGGTTAGAAATGCCTCCTGCGCTGTGTCAAGCGCCAAATCATAATCGCCAGTGAACCGGCTCAAATAGTTCAACAGCCGGTCCTGATGCCGGACGACCAGCAAATCGAACGCGCGTTGGTCGCCCGCCGCGAATCGAGCGAGCAAGTGGTCATCTTCAGTCATCGTGCTGTCCGCCGTCATACAACCCTAACACACGCGAACGTGTCCTGTGGTTCCGGAAAAATTAAGCAGCCCGCTACGGCAGTAAAAAAAACCGCCAAGAACACAAAGGAGTGAACCGGAGGACCCCTCGGTGATCCCGCGAGATTCAGCGGAAGCACTCGGGAGAAAGGGCAACTTCACGTTTGGGTCCGGCGGCCTGAACACTCCTTCGCGTTCTTGGCGGGGCGCTTCTCGTCTCATCGCGCCATCCAAGTTCGAAGGACTTGGCCATGAACTTCACCTATCATAGTGGCGCTGATCGGCCAAATCAACCCTGACAGAGAGTGCGCGTGGCCCTTCGCCGCCGCCCGTTGCCGATCAACTGCCGGCGCGGCCTCATCGTCAAAATACCCCAACTCACTCGTAACATCCCGGTTGACAGGCAGCGCCAGCGACCGGATTTTGGACAATGCGCCGCCCAAAAAACGGTCATTTTCACCGCGGACCCCGCCGATGAACGCCTCTGGCCCGTAGCTCACGTCATTCACACCGGACTGTCCGATCAGTTTCAATTCTGCGGGAACTCGTTTACACTGCCCGTGTCCTAGCGCTTGGAGGAAAACCTATGGATCGCAAGACAGTTTGCAGAACATCGAGTCGGACCGTGGTCCCGTATTGGCGAATTGCGGTGTTCGCCGCTGTTATGCTGTGTTCATGCCAGAAATCTGCAATCGAGCCTGCGCGCTTATCTCCCCCGCCACCGATGGCAGCGTCCGCTGACGACGGCACAGCGGACAGAGATAGCGAAATGCCGGTCCTCGAGGAACGGCTGGAAGTCGATGTCGCCGCTGCTGCCGCTCCTGACGTAGAGGTTGGCTCGAATGGATTTGGCGCGGAATACGGCCAGGCGATGGGAGGCATCGTCAACATGCCCGCTGAACGAAATGGAGACGAGGCGTCAGCAGATAGAGAACCAGAGGCAGATAGCGACCGGTCCGCTGACAAAGAAAAGGGACACAGAGATAATGTTACGGATGTGAAGACCTGGAAACCTGCTCAAACCACTCCCAATACGTCTCGGCTGCAAATCGGCGACGACGAGGATCTGCCGCTCACAACTGTCCAGGCGAATGTTACAATCGACGGATTCCGCGCCCGCGTAGTTCTCGATCTCTATTATTACAATGACAAACACGATGAATACGAAGGGACGTTCAACGTGCGCCTGCCCAATGAAGCCTCTCCCTTCCTGTTCGCGTTCGGCGAAACCGCGGCCATGGATCAGCAACAGGCCCGTGCGACCGCGCCGGTAATGGATCAGCAACGCGTGATGGAACTTAGTCCAGAGATGACCCAGATTATTCCCGGACGAAACGGGACGTGGGCCACTGTCCGTGAAGCGCGGATTGTGCCGAAGGAGAAGGCGGCGTTCGCCTATACTGAGACCGTCAGACGGCGTGTCGATCCAGCGCTGATGGAGTGGTCAGGGGCGGGTATCTTTAGCGCCCGTGTGTTTCCCTTACTGCCGATAACGCTCCATCACATCGTCATCGGTTATGATGTCGATTTGATTCAGGCGGGCAATGACGTGGAATACCGCTTGGACTTGCCGCACGACGCGCCCACGCTCATCGTTGACCTGAGTGTAGCCAGCGCCGATGCCAACATCGTCATCGAACCCAGCGCTGCGCCGGTGAACCATGACGGCCGGAGTTATTTCCGCTTCGAGCAGCCGACAGCTCCGGCGATTGTCCTCCGGCAGCGGAATCCGCAACCAGCGGTGCTCGCCGGCACCGATTCCGGCGCCAGCCCCTATTTTGCCGTCCGGTTTCAGCCCCAACTGCCGCCAACAGAGGACAGTCAGGGCGCGAGCTCGGCAATTCTCCTTATCGATACTTCGCTCAGCTCCAATCCCGAACGGTTTAATGTTTGGCTCGAGCTGCTCCGAGCGATCCTCGACAACAACCGCGGCTCGCTCGACGAGTTCGCCGTGCTGTTTTTTAATGTCGAGACTTATTGGTGGCGGCCAGGATTCTCAGCGAATACCCCTGACAATATCGAGCAATTGATCAAGTTCGCTCACGAGCTGGCGCTCGAAGGGGCAACGGACATCGGCGCCGCTCTGGCCGAAGCTGTCCAGCCCCGTTGGCTCGCGGCAGACGCCAAACTCGAACGCCCAGACGTGTTCCTGCTCAGCGACGGTTCGGCCACGTGGGGCGAGGACAATATCCATGCGATGATCCGGTTGTTGGCCGACGGGAACACCGGCTCGCTGTTCGCCTACAACACCGGATTTTCTGGGACTGACATGCGGGCGTTGCAGCAGTTGGCCCGCGAAACGGGCGGCGCCGTCTTTTCTGTTGTCGGAGCAGCAGAGGTCGAGTCTGCGGCGGTAGCCCATCGCGCCCGTCCATGGCGCATCGATACTCTGTCAGCCACATTCGGAACCGATTTGCTGCTGGCGGGCCGGCCCACGTGGCTGTTCGCCGGCCAGATGCTGACCGTGGCTGGACGAGGCCAGCCCGTGCCCGGCGAGGACATCAACCTCGTGTTGTCCCGTGATGGCCAACGCCACACGGTTGTGTTTCCAGTGGAACGTATCATCAACTCGAGTATTGCGCCGCGCATTTACGGTCAAATCGCCACCGGCCAACTTGAAGAATTCCTCGAGGCAACTACCAATACGGCAACTGCTTACGCCCGGCATTTCCGCGTTACCGGGCAAAGCTGCTCGCTCCTCATGTTGGAGACAGAAGAAGATTACCTGCGGTTCAACATCAAACCGGAAGAGGACGCTTACGTGGTGCGGCGCGCTCCGGCAGGCGCGGTTGTTCAGCAAGCGCTGGCAGATATTGCGCAATTATTGGGCGATCCCAAGGCCAGCATGTTGGCCTGGCTGGAAAAATTGCCAGAGCTGCCCGGCGTCGAATTCTCGATGCCGCTCGCGCTCAAGATGACTGTGGATCAACTGCCGCCGAGTGCGTTCGCCGTCCATCCAGCGCCGCTGAAGTGCAAAATGAGAACATGGGAGAGCATCCCTGGACCGCTGCAGGAGATGCTGACGGCAAAGAACCTTGATTACAAAGCCATTTCCGATGACGCTCTGCGGCGGCTAGCCGCTGCGGGACCGGACGATGCGTTGAAAACCATCAGCTCGCTCGTCGAAAACAGCCCGGCCGATGGCGTCCTCGCCCGTGATGTGGCGTTTAGCGCGATGGAGTGGGGGATGGGCGGCCACGCCTACTATCTCCTGCGGCGCTCCGTTGGCTTGCGGCCCTACGAACCCCAAACCTACCATCTCATGGCCCAATCTCTCGCCGCCATGGGCCATGCTGATCTGGCGCTCGTCTATTATGAAGTTGGCCTGGCGGGACAATGGCCCGACCGCTTCGGTGAATTCCGTCTGATCACCGGTCTGGATTACCTGCGATTCCTCCGGCGGATCGCCGCCGGAGAATTGACGTGCTCCGCTCAGGATTACGCCCGGATCCGGCTGGAAAGCCTGAGCAAGGAACTCGATTTAGCAGCGGCAGACCTGCTGATCGTGATGAGTTGGAACACCGATGC